>VFQN01005945.1_pt1 | contig 14437 bp, 19 predicted proteins | sample 3512371 | NCBI WGS metagenome assembly VFQN01 (sample SAMN10412370, study PRJNA504923) | tailings metagenome | isolation source: Replicate 2 from Balatoc abandoned mine | place: Philippines: Itogon, Benguet | collected 2017-08-28
AAACGGGTGACGTTCTTTGATGTTTCGACCTGGCTGTAGCCCATGAACTTCAAGAGTTCGCTGGTTGCTACGCCGTCGCGCAACCGCATCGAGGCCGAATGGAAGCCGCGGATGGCATAGTCGTCCGGCACGCCGCCCTTGGTCCACGGTGCGCGCGCATCGCCGGTGTGCTCGACCAGAGCAAAGCCGTCATTGTCGGGGCCCTTGAAGAGGAGGCGCTTCTCGCCGAAGGACTCACCCGGCTCGAGGCCGGCCACGTTCTCCTTCGCGAGGTGCTCCTGCCACCAGCCGAGCGAACCCTCCGGCACGGAGAAGACGGTCGTGCCGACCTCGCCGACGCCGGGCTGGCCCTTGGCGATATGCGGGAACGGGAAATAGGTCATCACCGAGCCCGGCGTTCCGACCTCGTCGCCGTAGTAAAGATGGTAGACGTCCGGCGCGTCGAAATTCACGGTCTTCTTGACCCGGCGCAGGCCGAGCGTCTTTGTGAAGAAATGATTGTTCTCGCTGGCGTCGGCCGCCATTGAGGTGACGTGATGCAGTCCCTTGATCTGATCGAGCATAGTCTTGCTCCCTTGTGTTCGGCGGCCCGCGCCGCCCGTCGCGTCCATATGTCGGTCGCGAGGGAGAGAAGGAAAGCCGTGGGTCACAGCAAGGACTGTGCTGTGTTTGTGAACGATCAAACAATATCGTTCACCGATTTGCCGCGTGGGGCAGCGCTACTAGGAACAGTCCGGCTCGCCGGGCACCGCCCTGAACTTGCGTGGCCCGACGAGGCCCGGCTGGGTGGGCAGGTCCTCGATGCGGACGTCGAGCACGCAGGTTTCGGTCTGGACGCGGTAGAGGTCGACGTCGAGCCGTTGGACGCTCTCGATCGGGCGTATCCCCAGCACGCCGGCCGCCGCTTCCACCACGGCCGCAAGTTCCTTCGCCCGCTGGAACTGCGGCGGCAGTGCGGCGTGCGCCACCGATGCCGATGCGACCGACGCGATGCCCAGGAAAAGTGCAAGCCGCCCGATGCCCATGTTCTTTCCCCCGTTGGATGAGGCTGCTAGCAGATCACGGCAGGGCCCGGTTGGGAAGGAGCACTACGTGGAGAGGCAGACGAAGCAGGCGGCGCGGCCGAACGTGCTCTTCATCACCTGCGACCAGTGGCGCGGCGACAGCCTGTCGGCCGTCGGCCACCCGGTGGTGCGAACGCCCAATGTCGACCGACTGGCGAAGGAGGGCGTGCTGTTCGCGCGCCATTATGCGGGTGCGGCACCCTGTTCGCCTGCCCGCGCCTGCATCTATACCGGCCTCTACCAGATGAACAATCGCGTCTGCCGCAACGGGACGCCGCTGGACGCCCGGCACGACACTATCGCGCTCGCCGCCCGCCGCGCCGGCTACACGCCAACTCTGTTCGGCTACACCGACACCTCGCCCGATCCGCGCGGCCTCGATCCGTCAGACCCGGCGCTGAGGACGTACGAGGGCATCCTCCCCGGCTTCGTGCCGCGCGTTCTGTTGCCCGAGCACCAGAAGCCCTGGCTGTCCTGGCTCGCCGCGCGCGGCGTGAAAACCGACGCCGGCTTCCCGGAGATCCACAAGCCGGCGAAACGTTCGACCGAAGTGTCGCCCGCCCCGCCGGTCTACTCGAAGGACGAGACCCCCGCCGCCTTCATAGCCCGCGAATTCATCCGCTGGCTCGGCGAGCAGGCCGAGCCCTGGTTCGCCCACCTCTCCTTCATCAGCCCGCACCCGCCCTTCATCGTGCCGGAGCCGTTCAACACGATGTACGAACCGTCGGATGGGCCGGCGCTGCGACGCGCGAACGATGTTGACGCGGAAGCCGCCATCCATCCCTTCGCCGCCTGGGCGATGGAGCGGCTGAAGAAGACCAAGTTCATTCCCGGCGCAAAAGGCAAGGTGCGCGACTGGAGCGAGGCCGATATCCGGCAGATCCGCGCCCTCTACTGGGGCATGATCTCGGAGGTCGACGTCCCACTCGACCGCATCTTCGAGGCGATCGCCGCGAGCGGCGCCTGGGACGACACAATCGTCGTCTTCATGTCCGACCATGCCGAGATGATGGGCGACCACTTCTCGATGGGAAAGGGCGGCTTCTTCGACCAGAGCTACCACGTGCCGCTGGTGATACGCGATCCGCGGAGCGGCAAGACGCGCGGACACCGGGTCGATGTCTTCACCGAGGCCGTCGACATCATGCCGACGCTGCTCGATCTGATTGGCGCGCGGGTGCCCGCGCATCTCGACGGCCGTTCGCTGGCGCCCTTCCTCGAAGGAAATGTGCCGAAAACCTGGCGCGACGCGGCGCATTGGGAATTCGACTTCCGTTCGGTCGGCACGGGCAAGGCGGAGAAGCGGTTCGGCCTCTCCTCGCGCCAGTGCAACCTGGCGGTCGTCCGCACCGAGCGCTGGAAATACGTCCATTTCGGCGGCGGGCTGCCGCCGGTCCTGTTCGATCTCGAAAACGATCCCGGCGAGACGCGCAACCTCGCTGCCGAACCGGCCTATGTTTCCGCCCGCCTCGAAATGGCCGAACGAATGCTCGAATGGCGGGCAGCACATCTCGACCAGTCGCTGGCCTTGCTGGAGCTTACGGAGAACGGTGTAGCCGGCAATCCGTACCTCTGACGCAAAAAAATAGGCCCGCCGGTTTCCCGGCGGGCCGAAACAGAACTGATAAAGCCTTAGTTCGGCACGACGCGCATCTCGTCGCGCTTGGCCGCATAGTTGGCCTCGTCGTAAGCCGGCGCCGCGTCCAGCTGCTCCTTGGTGAAGCTGGTGTAGAGATAGCGATCACCATCGTTGTCGGCCATGAACTGGAGGTTGTCCATTCCGACCGCCACCGGCTTCTCGCCAATGCCCAGGAAGCCGCCGACATCGATGATCACGGCATCGACCTTGCCGTCCTGCGACAGGACGACGTCGCCGATCTCGCCGATGTTTTCGTCATTGGCGCCATAGACCGTGGTGCCGACGAACTCCTCGGTGCTGATGTCGGCCGCATTCAGTTCCTTCAGCGTCGAACGGTCGATCGCGGCCGTCTCAGTCGTGTCGGTCGCGGCCGGAGCCTGGGCCTCGGGAGCCTTGGTCATGGCGTCCTGTCCAGCAGGCTTCGTTGCGTCGTTCTGGCTCATGTCGGTCGACGGCGCAGTGGTCGCCGGCGGGGTTGTAGCCTGAGGAGCTGCCGCGTCGTTGGAGGCGACGGCAGCCGGCGCATAGGCGCTGCGATCGAAATCAGGCAGTTCCTTCAGCTGGTCGGCCGTGGCCTCGATCACGATCCAGCGGTCGCCGTCGCGTTCGGCCCAGTCGATCGTCTTGTAGTCGATCGCAACGTCCTTCTCGCCGATGCCGAGGAAGCCGCCAACGCCGATCACGATGGCTTCGACCATGCCGTCCTTCGAGATCACGAGGTCGTTCACGTTGCCGACAGTCTGCGCATCGTCTGCGGTGCTGTTATAAACGGTCTCGCCAATGATGTTGGACGCGATCTGGCCGTCAGCCGACACCTCGGACTGGTCGACGGCAACGCCCGGCGCAAGCGGCGCGGCCGGTGCAGCCTCGCTAGCGGCCGGAGGTGTCGCAGGTGCGGGCTGGGTGCTCGACTGGGCAAAGGCGCCGGTCGAAACGATCGTCATAATGGCGGTAGTCGCCAAAAGCTTACGGATCATGATACTCTCTCCTTCGTGCAGGGGTTTCTTTGCACGGCCGCGCCGTTACCGATCGTCGCTGTGAGGGCCGGCGCGGCCTCTACAGTCCGGTAACGCGGGCTTGCTGATCCGGTTCCCATATAGGTGCACCTCGCAGGCGGAAGCGGCGGCAGCCTTGAGCATTGATTTTACTGGAGAACGTGCGGAACTTTTCGTTCCTTGGCGCGTTTTCCCGCGCCCCGCTATACAATCCCCACTCAACACATCCGGAGCCTAGACCATGCGGTTCATCGCCGTGCTGAACAGGGGCGGAGGAACGCTGCGCACGATGGACCTCGACGCATTCGAGGCCCGAATGCGTGATCGCCTGGGCGAGGCCGGGCACACTGTGGACGTGCGGATCGTCGAAGGCCGCGACCTCATGGACGCGCTCAGCGAGGCCGTGGCCGCCTCCGACGTGGATGTGGTGCTGGCCGGCGGAGGAGACGGCACGATCTCGGCGGCCGCGTCGGTTGTCATGGACACCGGCAAGGCGCTCGCGGTTCTGCCGGCCGGCACGATGAACCTGTTCGCCCGGTCGCTCGGCATGCCGCTCGACCTCGACTCCGCGCTCGCGGCCTTCACGACCGGCGAAATCCGCGAGGTCGACGTCGCGACCGCCAACGGCAGGCCGTTCGTGCACCAGTATTCCGTCGGCCTGCACGCCAAGCTGGTGAAGATCCGCGACCAGATGAAATTCTCCTCGCGCCTCGGCAAGATGCGCGCCTCGGTCAGGGCAGCCTTCGCCACGCTGATCCGGCCGCCGTCCATGCTGGTCTCGATCGACATCGATGGCGCGGAGATCATCGTCCGTGCCTCCGGCATCGGCGTCACCAACAACCTGTTTGGCGAAGGGCACCTGCCCTATGCGGACCATCCCGACGGTGGGACGCTCGGCGTCTACGTCACGACGGCGCGGCGCCTGCCGCAGCTTCTGTCGGCGCTTGTCCACATGCTCGTCGGCCGCTGGAACCGCAACGCGCATGTCGAAATCCATACCGGCAAGCAGGTGGTGCTGAAGTTCACCCGGTTGCACAGGCGCCATCACTGCGTCATCGACGGGGAGCTTTCACCGATCGAGCACGAGACGACGATCCGCATCCATCCGAAGTCGCTGCGGGTGCTCGTGCCCCGTATCTGAATTCAGCCTCCCGACGACGCGGGAGGTGCGCCGGTCGTCGGCTGGGTCGCCTCGGTCTGCGGCGTCTGGATCGACGTTCCGTACATCTCGACCACGAACCAGACCGCGCAGGCCAGTGCCAGCGAGACCAGCAGGATCACGAGAACGGGATAGCCCGGCTTGCCCTGACGGGCGTCGCGGGCTGAGAACAATCTACGCATGACATGCTCCACAATCGTCGCATGCCAATGCTTACCGCCCGGATCGGTTCCGGAATCAGCCAGTAATCGAGCAATCAGAGAGGTTTAGGAGTCGGGATCCTCGTCCCGCGCCCCCTCGCTGTTTTCCTTGAAGATCGCATAGGCGGCCATGGCGGCCACCGGCATCAGAAGCGACAGGAGCCCACCACGTCCCTTCAGAAGCGTAGGAAGAATTGCGAAAGCCGTGGCGCCCGCAAGCGCCTGGAGTTGGGCGGCCCGCGCTTCTTCAGCGCGGCGCTTTGCCTGGATGCCGGACAGGATGCGGTGCACGATCAGCGCCACGCCGGCCAGCGCAATAAACCCAAGTCCGAATCCGACCGCCGTGTAGAGCGGACCATACCGCTCGGCGACGAAGATGTAGGCGGCCGCGATCAGGAAGCCGATGCCGATCGCGAGGCAGATCCCCGCGATCATATAGTCGATCATGGCGCGCCGGACACGCTTCGCCGCTCGCGACGTCTCTCCGGAAACGATGGATTGGATCAGCGCCGCGAGCATGGACGTTCCGGGATAGGGCAAGGCGTCAGCGACGTGCGAGCAATGCGAAGAGGAAGCCGACGCCGGCGGCGATGGCGAGAGAGGTCACGGGCTTCTCGCGCACCCGGGCGACAATCTCGCCCTCGATGTCGTAGGCTTCGGACTTCAGGCCCTGCATGGCCGCCTCGCCCTTCGCCCGCACATGGGTGACCCCTTCCTGCGCAAGGGACTTGAGCGCTTCGAGCGACTTCTCGCCCGAGCTCTGCACCTGCGCCGTCAGCTTCGCGATCTCCGCCTTCAGGGTTTCGATCTGTGCCTCCATCTCCGAAGCGGACGGCTGCGAAGTCTCGGTCCTGGAACCGTTGGCGGCTTTTTCGGTTTTCGCTGTGGAAGATGGCATGACGGGCTCCTTTGCGCTTGCGTAGTTCCAAACGCGGGACCGGCGGCGAAGTTCCTCCGGCATGCCGGCATCAAAGTGCGTTTCACGACCTGAGTCCAGCCGGATTCCTACATCAGCGGGCGGCGCTGCTCGCCGAGCCCTTCCCAGCGCGATATGCCGCAGAGCGTTTCTTCGTTGAGCACCTCGCAGCCGCCGTCGAACCAGCGGATCGCCTTGCGGTCGATCAGTTTCCTCAGCGTCTTGTTGGTATGGACGATGGAAAGGCCGAGCGTGTCGGCCACGTGCTGCTGCGTGATGGGGATTTCCGCCTTTCCCTTGCCGTAGAGCTGCACCGACCGCGCCCGCTGGTGGAGGAAGGCGATGAGATACGCTGCGCGCTCCAGCGCGCTGCGACGGCCGACGCTGAGCAGGTTCTCGTCCAGCATCTGCTCCTCGCGCGCGGCGAGCCAGGTGAGATCGTATGCAAGGCCGGGATGGTTGCGGTAGAGCGAAAAGAGCTGGTCGCGCTCGAAGACGCACAGCATCATCGGTGACAGCGCCTCGACGGAATGCTGCATCTCGCCGGTGAGGCTGCCCTGCAGTCCGATCAGGTCGCCCGGCACGACATAGTTGAGGATCTGGCGCCGCCCGTCCGGAAGAAGCTTGTAGCGAAATCCCCAACCGGAAAGGGCGGTATAGAGATGCGCGCTGTGATTGCCCTCGACGAGCACCGTCGCGCCGCGATCGACCGTCAGTTCGCCGGTCTTGAATTTGCTGATGAAGGACAGTTCGGCGGGCTTGAAATCCCGAAAGACCCCCAGCGGCCGCAGTGGACACTTTTCGCACGGATATTTCTTGGCCGAGCTGGCCGGCGCAGGCGTCATGGACCCGTTTTCCTTTTGCTGCGTCTGGCGCGCCGACATGTCAAAGTTAAATGACGCCGGGGGAATTTTTCTGCGATTGGTACAGAAATGCCATTTCGGAGAAAGCCATTTTGACCAAGCTGCCGCTCGACGGCCTGAGGATCCTCATCCTCGAGGATGAGTTTCTCATCGCGATGGAGGTGGAACAGGCCTGCCGCGATTGCGGCGCCGCCGACGTCCGGATCTGTCGTTCGCTCGAGGAGATCGGCGATGTTGCGCCGGGAGGTTTCGATTTCGACGCGGCGGTGATTGATCTTCAGCTGGGCACCATATCGTCCCTCGGTTTCGCGCGCACCTTGTTCGAGGCCCGCGTGCCATTCGTCTTCGCGACCGGATACTCCGACGCGGACGAAATGTCGGAGACCTTTCCGGGCGTGAGCGTCATCAACAAACCCTATCTGGGGAGCAGCGTGGTCGAGGCGCTGGCGGATGCTGTGCACCTGATGGCCCAAAAGGCTTGAGTGAAACAAGACGCCGGCGGATCACACCGCCGTGCTGAGGATCTGAACCGTGATCGAATCCGGGCCGAACTCGCCCTCGCCGGAAATGCCGAGCTGTTCCTGAAGGCGCGCGCGCGCCCGGCTCACCCGGCTCTTGATCGTGCCCACCGCGCAGCCGCAGATCTCGGCCGCCTCCTCGTAGGAAAAGCCCGAGGCGCCGATCAGGATGATCGCTTCGCGCTGGTCCTCCGGCAGCATTTCGAGCGCACCGCGGAAGTCCTCCAGGTCGAGCGCGCCCTGCTGGCTCGGATGCACCGCCAGGCGGCCAGTCATGATCCCGTCGGAATCCTGCACCTCGCGGCCGCGCTTGCGCATCTGCGAATAGAACTCGTTGCGCAGGATGGTGAAGAGCCACGCCTTGAGGTTGGTTCCCGGCTGGAAGCTTTCGTGCTTGTCCCAGGCCTTGACCAGTGTTTCCTGCACGAGGTCGTCCGCGCGGTCCGTATTATGCGTCAGCGACACCGCGAACGCACGCAGGTTGGGGATCGAGGCAAGCAGTCCGGACTTGAAGTCGGCTGACACAGCCATCGGCTCACTCCGACTTTCCGGCAGTTTCTGCCTTGTCGAGCTGCTGCAGCAGCTGTGCGAACCGGTCGGGAACTTCTTCCGACACGAGACCGTCATAATACTGACGCAGCTTGCGTCCGATTTCGGAATTGGTGCCGAGGAGGTCCGCGCTTCCAAGCAGGCCGGTCTGCCGCTCGGAGGTGTTTTTCTTGTTGGTCATTCCTTGAACTCGCCCTTTGTCTTTACCGGCAGCGCCCACCGTCCCTGATGGCGTAAAATGCCGGCATTGCAGCCCGCCGACGGCAATGTCCGGGCTGAAATGCGCCGCCGCGAAAAAAGTTCCCTCGGCCGGAACTTTTTTTGCCGACGCCCGTTTGAACTGACACATGCGCCCTTATTCTTCGCGGCGCAGCTCGTCATTGAGGGAGACGTCATCACATGAGCCTTTCTGCAAGCATCGCCCCGCATCTGCCATTCCTGCGCCGTTTCGCGCGCGCGGTTTCCGGCTCACAGTCGAGCGGCGATGCGCACGTCGCCGCCGCGCTGGAGGCGATCATTGCCGATGTAAGCATCTTCCCGAACGCCTCCAGCGACCGGGTCGCGCTCTACAAGGTGTTTGCCAAGCTGTTTTCCTCTATCGCGTCGAACATGCCGGCCGAGCAGCCGGCCCAGGCCTGGGAACGGCGTGCCGCCGCCAACCTCGGCTCGCTCGCGCCGCTGCCCCGTCAGGCCTTCGTGTTGGTCGCGGTGGAAGGCTTCAGCGACGAGCAGGCGGCCGAGATCCTTGACGTGAGCGGTGAGGAGTTTGCCGACCTGATCGCCGAGGCATCGCGCGAGATCTCGAAGCAGGTGGCGACCGACATCCTCATCATCGAGGACGAGCCGCTGATCGCTATGGACATCGAGGAGATGGTGGAAAGCCTCGGCCACCGCGTCGTGGGCACCGCGCGCACCCACAAGGAGGCGGTCGGCCTCTTCCAGAAGACACAGCCCAAGATGGTGCTCGCCGACATTCAGCTCGCCGACGGCAGCTCGGGCATCGACGCCGTGAACGAGATCCTGTCTTCGACAGCCGTGCCGGTGATCTTCATCACCGCCTTCCCGGAGCGGCTGTTGACCGGCGAACGTCCGGAGCCGGCCTTCCTCGTCACCAAGCCGTTCAACCCGGAGATGGTGAAGGCCCTGATCAGCCAGGCTCTGTTCTTCGACCGCCAGGCGAAAGCCGCTGCGTGACGGAACAAAACGCGTGGTCGCGCGTTGTTTTGTCATCACCGGGCTGATCGGTCACAATTTTGCCAGAACACGGGAGATGCGCTCCTGTGGAGCCATCGGCCCGCAGATTTCAGGAGAGTAGGATGCTGTACTGGACCGTCGTTTTCCTCGTCGTAGCCATCATCGCCGGTGCGCTGGGCTTTGGGGGGATCGCGGGGGCGTCTGCGGGCATCGCGCAGATCCTGTTCTTTGTCTTCCTTGCGTTCCTTGCGATCTCGCTCATCGCCGGCTTGGTGCGCCGCGCGAGCTAGGGCGCGACCGCCGCAAGGCGACCCGTTCCGGGAGCCAATAAATCCCCCTCAGCGGCTTCCCGGAGCCGAAGCCGGATCGCGAGCCCTCGGGGTCGCGGTCCGGCGGCTTTTTTGCTGTCACGCGAGCGCACGTGCCGTCCCTGCGGTGGAGCCAGGGAACTTTGCGCGCGGTGAACAGTTCTCCAAGACGGAACCAGCAGGGCGGCAGCACAATGACTGAAGCGGGGAAGAGCGGGCGTCCATCGCCGACTTCGCACGCTCCTGCCAACCAAGCCGATCAGGCGAGCCTCATTCGCGCGCTCGCCAATGCCAATGTCGCGATCCTCGCGCAGGACGCCTCCCTTGCCTATCTCTGGAGCGAGAACGCCCCTGCCAAATGGGGGGCGGGCAAGCTTGCCGGGCGCAGGGACGCCGACATCTTTTCCGACGCGGTCGCCGAGGAGCTGACCAGCCTCAAGAAGGAGGTTCTTGCTGGAAGCGAGCGGCGCCATACCGAGATCGGGGTGTCCGGCCCGGAGGGTCTGAGCTGGTTCGAGATATGGCTCGATCCGCTGAGGAATAAGGAAGGCTCCGTGGTCGGCGTGGTGACAACCGCGACGGAAATCACAGAGCAGCGGCAGCGCGAGCAGACGCTGCGCACCCTGCTGCGGGAGGTGAGCCACCGCTCGAAGAACCTGCTCGCCATCATCCAGAGCATCGCGGCGCAGACCGGCCGTTACACTGATACGATCGACCAGTTCCTGGCCCGCTTCCGCGGGAGGCTGCAGTCGCTTTCCTCTTCCCAGGACCTCGTCACCTCCTCCAACTGGCGTGGAGCCGACCTGTCGCAGCTCGTTGCCAGCCAGGTCGCACGCTATTGCGCCGAGCCCTCGCGCAATCTGATGGTCGGCGGCGAGAATCCGTATCTCAATCCGAACGCAGCGCTTCACGTCGGGCTGGCCCTGCACGAGCTCGCCGTCAACTCGGTAAGCTACGGTGCGCTGTCATCGCCCGAAAGCCAGGTGAAGATCGAGGTCCGCCTCCTGCCGGACGGAGAGATGGAGCTTCTTTGGAGCGAGCCGCTCAGCCGGCCCGACGCCGGTCTGGAACGTAAGCGCTTCGGCACAGTGGCGCTGGAACGGGTGGTGCCGTCCTCACTCAACAGCACTGCCAGCCTGTCGACGAGCGCGGGCCAGCTCGTCTACCGGCTGGTGCTCCCTGCCGACAGTTTCCACCTCGACTAGAATGTGAGCCGACATCTTAATCGCGCTTCAACCAGAATGTGCGAAGGTTCGCTCCGGGAATCGGGAACCGGCTGGGGAGGAGGCCGTTTACGCTGGCGAATTCGGTTGGAGAGGAGCAGGGCGTGAACACCAGGATACACCATCTGGAGGATGCCGCGCGTCTCGCGATGGGTAGCTTCCTCGTCGAGGAACGTCCGCCGGCGTCCAGGCCAAACTACGCGGTGCGCCGTATCGCGATCATAGCGGCCGCCATCGCGGTCGCCGCCATCTTCGCGCTTGCCTACCTGGTATAGCGCCCCTTTTGCCGGGGAAGGACAAATGATCCTTCGAACCGGACTATTCGCAATTCCGCCAGAAATGGAACCAAATAAACCGGAAGAACGTTCCAGAGCCGAAAGGATTCGGCCATGGAACACATTGCTGCGCTGTTGCTGATCGTCGGGTGTTCGCAGGATATGAAGCAGTGCGAGGAACTGCCGTCGCCGGTCACCGTCTACGAGACGTCGGTGGAATGCGATACGGAGCTGCCGACAGTCCTCGGGCGGCTTGATCATCTGCGGCCACGGGTGATGGGGACCTGCGTATTCGTTGATCCGGCCCTTGAGGAGGGAGACGCCGAACTGGTTTGGGACGTGACGCCCGACGGCGCCTTGCGCGCCTCGCTCGAGGCCGTCTCCATGAACGTGGCTTCCGTGAAGGGGAAGACCCTTCACGAATGATCAACCGATATTGGATCGGGGCGAGGCGAAACCGAACTGTTACGTTTCAATGCATACTCCTCCCGGTCTAGATATTCCGGCAGTCCGCCGGATTTTTGCTCGCATCGCGTGTAGGAAACATTCGGGCGGGTCGTTTCTGAAGGAGAGAGCGCAATGAAGAAGATCATCATCGCCCTGGTGGCGGCAGGGGCGATCGCCGGCTGCACCACCGCTGAGCAGGACGCGGCCGGCGGCGCCGTCGTCGGCGCGGCTGTCGGCGGCCTCGCCACAGGCCGCGCGGGAGGCGCGCTGGCAGGAGCTGTCATCGGCGGCGCGGCAGGCGTTCTGCTGGGTCAGGCCACGCGCCGCGGCGAGTGCCGCTACCGCGACCGTCGCGGTCGCATCTACATCGCCGCCTGCCCGGCCGGCTACTACTGATCTGCGACGCAGAAGCGAAGGGGCCGCGACAACGCGGCCCCTTCTCCATGTACGCGCGCCTCAGCGCTTGAGCGGGATGAAGATCTCGATGTCGATCCCGTCGTCGGGATAGCTTCGTTCGATCGAGCCGCCGAGCTCGCGCACGATGTTGGCGTCGATCAGCCGTGTGCCGAAGCCCTTGCGCTCGGGCGGCTCCACCTTGCCGCCGCCGCGCTCGCGCCAGAACAGGCGCAATCCGTCCCGTGTCAGGCTCCACGTCACCGCCACTGTGCCCTTGCCCGTGCCGGCCGCACCGTATTTGAGCGCGTTGGTCGCCAGCTCGTGGAACGTCAGGCCGAGCGCCTGCGTGGTCGCCTCGTCGATCTCGACCTGCGGACCGGTCAGCCGGTCGGCGTCCATGCCGTTGCCAAGCACCTGCTGCACCTCGGTGAGCAGAAGTTCGCGCAGGTCCGCCTTCTGCCAGCGCGAGCGGGTCAGCATGTCCTGCGAGGCTGACATCGCCTGCAGCCGCGCGCTGAACGAGGCGGAGAAATCCTCGACCGTCTTCGCGCCTGACGCCGTCTGGCGGGCGATCGCGAGCACGCGCGCGAGCGAGTTCTTGATCCGGTGCTTCATCTCCTGCAGCAGCAGATCCTTCTCCTGCAGCGCCTTCTCGCCCGCCTCGTTGAGGGCGCGCACCGCATCGTAGGCCTTCTCGCCGGAGCGCACGACATAGGCGAGCGCGGTGGCCAGCGCCAGGCCGAAGAGGCCGAGCGCGATGGCCGCCATGCGCGAGGCTGGCCAGGCGAAGTTGGACGTCGGCTCGAAGCGGAGCTGCCAGGTGCGACCGGCGACCTGCACCTGCCGGCTGGTCTCGAACTTGCCCATCGATCGGTCCGGCGGCGTCTGGGAGCGGAAGATCAGCGTCTCGGGCTTCACTTCGCCGTCATGGACCTCGATGGCGAGCGGCAGGATCGGCGCCTTCGAGAGGGCCGCGCTGAACAGGTCGCCTGTCCGGAACGGCGCATAGACGAAGCCGGCCGTCGCCGCCATGCGCTGGGCGACGGGGGCATCGTCGGACACGCCGAGCACAAGAGGCAGATAGACCAGGAATCCCGCCTGTGGCGTCGCATTGGCGTCCTGCACCAGCGACACCGGACCCGTGGCGCGGGGCTCGCCCATCTCCATCGCGCGCGTCATCGCGGCGCGACGGGCCGGCTCGCTCATCATGTCATAGCCAAGTGCCGCGCGATTGCGCTCGTCGAGCGGTTCGAGAAGGGTGATCGGCGTGCGCATGGACCCGCCATCGGGCGGCCAGACCTTGATCTGCCCACCGTAATTGCGCGCAAGATCGTCCTCTGCCGCCCTCTCCCCGCCGTTGCGCAAGAGCCGCGCATAGCCGAGGCCGCGAACGCCTGCGTAGCGATCCTTGATGTCGAGCGCCGCGACGAAGGAGCGCAGCGCATCGCGGCTGACCATGCCGTTGCCGGTCTTGAACAGCGCCAGCGTCGCCCGCAGCATGGAAAGATGCAGCTCCAGCCGCGTCTCGATGCGACTGACCGCATCGTCGGCCGTGCTCTCGAACTTGATGCGCGCCGCATCGGTCGCCGCGACATAGGCGTAGCCCGCCATGGCGAGGCTTGCAGTCGCGACCGACACGAACACGACCGCGGGGAATATCCGTTTCACGCGCTCCACCAGAATCCCGCAAATCGCGGACGACTCTTATCGGATGGATCACGCAATGCAATCAGTGGCCCACCGCCCAGATCGGACCCAACGTTAGCCCAGACCGGGTCAGGCGGCGTGCGCCGCCTCCCGCATCGCCCCCGGTCCGGGAATAGCGCCAGGCGGGCATTTGCCGAGGATGATCATGCCGAGCACCTCGTCCTTGGTCACGTCCTGCGTCCGCGCGGTGCCGACGACCTGGCCGTTCTTCATCACGCAGACCCGGTCGGCAAGGTCGAAGACGTCGTGAATGTCGTGGCTGATCAGGAAGATGCCGATGCCGTCGGCCTTGAGCTGCTTGACCAGCTCGCCGACCTGCGCGGTCTCCTGCGGGCCGAGAGCCGCCGTCGGCTCGTCCATGATCAGGATGCGGGCGTTGAACAGGATGGCGCGGGCGATCGCCACCGACTGCCGCTGGCCGCCCGAAAGCTTGATTACCGGCTCCTTGAAGCGCTGGAAGCGCGGATTGAGCCGGCCCATCACCTTGCGCGCCTCGGCCTCCATGGCGACGTCGTCGAGCGTGCCGTATCTCGTCATCAGCTCGCGACCGAGGAACAGGTTGGCGGCCGCGTCGACATTGTCGGCGAGCGCCAGCGTCTGGTAGATCGTCTCGATGCCGTATCTCTTGGCGTCGCGCGGGTTGTTGATCGTCGCTTCCTCGCCATTGACGAAAATCTGCCCCGCGTCGCGCTTGTAAGCCCCCGACAATATCTTGATCAGGGTCGACTTGCCGGCCCCGTTGTGGCCGAGCAGCGCCATGACCTCGCCCGGATAGAGGTCGCAGGACGCGTCGTCCACGGCGCGGATGCCGCCGAAGGCGATCGAGATGTTGCGCAGGTCGACGAGAGGGGTACGGGTCTCGGCCATCGTCGTTCTCCTAGATCCGCTTGCGATAGAGGGTGTCGAGCCAGACGGCGAGCACCAGCACCGCGCCGACGACGATGTTCTGCAGCGGCGTGTCGATGCCGAGCAGCACCATGCCCG
>VFQN01005946.1_pt1 | contig 14435 bp, 10 predicted proteins | sample 3512371 | NCBI WGS metagenome assembly VFQN01 (sample SAMN10412370, study PRJNA504923) | tailings metagenome | isolation source: Replicate 2 from Balatoc abandoned mine | place: Philippines: Itogon, Benguet | collected 2017-08-28
CGGATGTCCGCAAGGCCATCGACGTCTTCGCAGAGGTCGGGCGTGAGCTCGGCGTGATCGGATAAACGGCAGGTTGCCGGCAGCCGCCTTCCGGAAGCGGCGGTGCTGCCGGCCCATTCTGAAACAGATACGGCCCCGTTTGCGGGGCGGCGTGAGCCACGAAGGGCTGAGACGAACACATGTCGAACACAATGCGAGCGCTGGTGAAGGCGAAGTCCGAGCCGGGAATCTGGATGGAGGAGGTTCCCGTTCCGGACATCGGCCCGAACGACGTCCTGATCAAGATCCGGAAGACCGCGATCTGCGGGACCGATGTCCACATCTACAACTGGGACCAGTGGGCGCAGAAGACCGTTCCGGTCCAGATGGTGACGGGCCACGAATTCGTCGGCACGATCGCGGATTTCGGGTCGGCTGTCACGCAGTACAAGGTCGGGCAACGGGTTTCGGGCGAGGGGCACATCGTCTGCGGCCATTGCCGCAACTGCCGTGCGGGCCGCGGGCACCTGTGCCGCAACACGCTGGGCGTCGGCGTCAACCGGCCGGGCGCCTTTGCCGAATATCTTGCGATACCGCAGGAGAATGTCGTGCCGATCCCGGATGACGTTCCGGATGAGATCGCCGCGATCTTCGATCCGCTCGGCAATGCCGTGCACACCGCGCTGTCCTTCGATCTCGTCGGCGAGGATGTGCTCGTCACCGGTGCCGGGCCGATCGGCATCATGGGGGCGTTGGTCGCCCAATGTGCCGGTGCGCGGAAGGTCGTCATCACCGATATCAATCCGGTCCGCCTGGAACTCGCCCGCAAGATGGGCGTGCGCTACGTCGTCGATGCGTCGCGGGAAAAGCTCAAGGACGTGATGCCGACCATCGGCATGACGGAAGGTTTCGACGTCGGCCTCGAGATGTCGGGCGCGGCACCGGCCTTCCGCGACATGATCGACACGATGAACAATGGCGGCAAGATCGCCATTCTCGGCATCGCCCCGACCGGATTCGAGATCGACTGGAACAAGGTCATCTTCAAGATGCTGCACCTCAAGGGCATCTACGGCCGCGAGATGTACGAGACCTGGTACAAGATGATCGCCCTGGTTCAGGGTCCCCTGGATGTTTCCGGCCTGATCACCCACCGGATTGCCATCGATGACTATCAGGCAGGGTTCGAGGCGATGCGCACGGGCAGTTCGGGCAAGGTCGTCATGGATTGGTAAGCGCGGAAAACCGTGCCGGCGGGCCGGATCGGAAACGCCGGCACACGAAATTGCGATGACATCAGGTCAGGCGGACGCGGCCGCTGTTTGGTTTCCGCCGGGGCCTTCGAACAATGAACATTCCGTTACCTGTCGACCAACACGAAAACTGGGACCGCCGGATGCTCACCCTGGCGCTTCCCATCATTCTGGCCAATCTGGCGCAGCCGGTATTGTCGCTGGTCGATACGATGGTGGCGGGGCATCTTCCCGGGCCGTGGTTCCTGGGCGGCGTGGCGCTGGGCGGGGTGCTGTTCAATTTCCTCTTCTGGAGCTTCAGCTTCCTGCGGATGGCGACGACCGGTCTGGTCGCCCAGGCCTGGGGCGCGGATGATAGCGCCCTCGTGCGCAAGCACCTGCTGCGGGCCCTTCTCGTCGCCGCGGCCGGTGGCGGGGCCATCGTCCTGTTGCAGAAGCCGATCATCGAGACCGGGCTTGCCCTTCTTGGTGGAAGCGAGGCGGTCTACGAGAGTGCCGCCGCATATGCCTTTGCCCGAATCTGGTCGGCGCCTGCATCTCGTGGGAACTTCGTCCTGCTCGGTTATCTCCTCGGTCGCCAGCGCGTGATGATTTCGCTTGCCCTTCAGATCGCCCTCAACGTGATCAACCTGGCCGCGACGCTGGCGCTCGTCCTCGTCTTCGACTGGGGCGTTGCCGGTATCGGCGCCGGCACCGCTCTTGCAGAGTGGGCAGCCTTCATCATCGGTCTGGCCATCGTTCGGCCATTCAGGGCAAATCCTGCGCTGGCGTGGCGGGACCTGCTGGATGGAGCCGCCTTTCGCCGGCTGGTCGCGGTCAACCGCGACATATTCCTGCGCAGCCTGCTTCTCCTGATCTGCTTCGGCTGGTTCGCCCGCAGCGGCGCTGCGGAAGGCGATGCCATCCTGGCCGCCAACGCGGTTCTCCTGAACCTCCACGGCATCACGTCCTACGGTCTCGACGGTTTCGCGCATGCCACGGAAACGCTCGTCGGCTCGGCGATCGGCGCTCGCCGCCGGGAAGCGCTGCGCCGGGTGATCAGGGCCGCATTCCTTTGGTCGGGGCTGGTCGCCCTCCTGTTTTCGCTTTGTTATGCCGTGGCGGGCTCGCAGATCATCGCGCTTCTGACCAATCAGGAGGACGTGCGCGCCACAGCTACCCAGTTCCTGCCCTACGTCATCGCCCTGCCTCTCATCTCGGTTTTCGGCTACATGCTCGACGGCGTGTTCATCGGCGCGATCCGCACGCGGGACCTGCGCAACAGCATGTTCATTTCGACAGCCATCTTCCTCGTGTCGGCCTATGGTCTCCAGCAAATTTGGGGCAACCACGGTCTTTGGATGGGGATGATCGTGCTGATGGTCGCGCGGACCGTGACGCTGGGGCGGAACCTGAAGCACATTTTTTCCGAAATGTAGACGAAGGCAGTCGGCCTCCACCGGCGGCACCCTGCGAAATCCGTTTCCTGCTGCCGGCCGCGAGCGCAAACCCATGGAGGGAACTGGCCTGCGAACCGGCTCTGGGCACAAATCGGCACTCAGCCAAAGCGGTCGATCAGATAGGGCGCCAGTTGCGGCTTCGAACGATGGTCCGTCATGCCGTCGCGCACCAGTTCCGCCGTGCGTGCGGCCATCGTCAATCCGAGATGGCCATGGCCGAATGCATAGAAAACATCGGGGTTGCGAGGTGACGGGCCGATCACGGGCAGCGAGTCCGGTGTGGATGGCCGGAAGCCCATCCACTCGGTTACGGGCATTCTGTCTTTCAAGGCGGGAAGAGCGCTTCTGGCCGACGGGATGAGTGCCCGTATCCGGGAATAGTTCGGCGGCGCCTTCAGCCCGGCGAGCTCATCGCCGCTTACCAGGCGAACCCCGTCGTGCATCGGCGAAAGCACCAGCGACAAGCGTGGGATGACCACCGGACCGCGCAGCAGCCGGCCCGTCTCTTCTCCGAATGCGATGTGGTATCCGCGCTCGGTATCCAGGCTTACGCGGTCGCCGACCTGCCGCACCAAATTGGCCGACCAGGCCCCTGCCGCAATGACCAAACGATCGAAACTGCGCACCCCGTCCTCGGCATGGACTGTGGCGCCCGCTTGAGGTCCGCGTGCAACGCCTTTGACATGCCGGCGCAAATGCACGGCACCCAATCGCGACGCGCCTTCAAGATAGGCGTTGGCCAGGGCCCCGGGGTTGCGCACGAAGCCGCTCTCGAATTGATGAAGCCCGATCAGGCAAAGGGAAGGGTCGAGGTTTGGCTCCAGATCGGTCAGGGCCTTGCGGTCGAGGATCGTGTAGCGAACCCCAAAACGATCCATCAGACGGCGATCCAGCGCGGTGGCCTCGAACTCCTGTTGCGAGCCATAGACCTTCAACCAACCCTCCTGGCCAATCAACGACTGGGCACCGCATCGCGACGCGAGGGTTTGATGCGCGGCAAGGGACTGCGAGACGAGCGGATGGAGTGCCGCCGAGATCCGATCGACCTCGGCCGGCCTGGCGGCGCGGATGAAGCGCACAAGCCAAGGCAGCACGCGAATTGAATGGCGCATGCGAAGGACCGCGGGGGAAGACCGATCCAGCAGATAGGACGGAAGGGCACGCAGGACATCCGGCGTCGCAGTCGGTGTCACGGAGCCGGTAACAATGCCGCCTGCATTGCCGGAGGAGGTGCCGGCTCCCGGCAGGTCAGGATCGAACACTGTCACCCTGTGGCCGTCGAGGGCCAGGGCGAAAGCGGTCGCACACCCCACGATGCCCGCGCCAACGACGGCAATCGTCAAAGGCGCAGTGTCATTCACACGCGTTTGCATGGAACATCCCACCCGAATTGACAGGGTTTCGACCCTAGTGCTGCAGGATCTTGCCGAGGAAATCCCGCGTCCGGTCGCTTTGCGGCGCGGTGAAGAATATCTCTGGTTTCGCAGCTTCGACGATGGCGCCGCGATCCATGAAGATGACCCGATCGGCCACCCGCCGGGCGAAACCCATTTCGTGAGTCACGACCATCATCGTCATGCCTTCCCGCGCGAGCGACACCATCACATCCAGCACTTCATTGATCATCTCGGGGTCCAGCGCAGAGGTCGGCTCATCGAACAGCATGATTTTGGGCTGCATCGCCAGCGACCTGACGATAGCGACCCGTTGCTGCTGGCCGCCGGAGAGCTGATGGGGATAGTTGCCCATCTTGTCGCCGAGGCCGACCTTTTCCAGCAGGGCCCGGCCGCGCGCCTCAGCCTCGGCTCTGGGAAGCTTGCGCACGTGGATCGGCGCGAGGACCACATTCTCCAGGGCAGTTTTGTGCGGATACAGGTTGAACTGCTGGAACACGAAACCGACCTCCATCCGCAGATTGCGCAACCGCGTTTCAGGGGTGCCGAGCCTTGCGCCATCGACGGTCAGGCCGCCTTTTTGAAACGTCTCCAGGCAATTGACGCATCTGATCAGCGTGCTTTTACCCGAACCGGACGGGCCACAGACCACGACGACCTCCCCCTTGCCAATGCTGAGATTGACATCGTTCAGGACGTGCAGGGGGCCATACCATTTGTTGAGAGATTGAAACTCGATCATGGGGTGATATCCAGTGGGAACAAGGTCGTGACAGTCATGGCATTTCCGTCACAGGGCCGTGGGCTGGCCCTGGCCTTCCATACGGCGCGCCAGATAGATCAGCGGGTAGCAGATCACGAAGTACGACAGGCCCACGATCGCGAAGACGAGAAGGCCGTTGGGGATCGACTGCACCATCACCCAGCCCGCCCGCGTCAGATCCAGCAGGCCGATGGCGGAGACGACGGACGAATCCTTGATCAACAGCACGAACTGCCCGACGAGGGACGGGGTCACGATCCGGGTGGCCTGCGGCAGGATGACGTGGCGCATCTGCTGGGTGCGGGTCAGACCCGAGGCCGCCGCCGCTTCCGATTGCCCCGGCGGTACGGCTTTGATGCCTGATGCGACGATCTCTCCGATGAAGCAGGCGGCGGCATTCGACAGGGCGACCACGCCCGCCCAGAAGGCGCTCAATTCTATTCCCGTTTCGGGCAGAATGAAAAAGACGAGGAACACCTGGACGAGGAACGGCGTGCCTCTAAAGAAATCCACATAGAGACCCACCAGCTGCGAAAGCCAGCGTTGCGATCCCGCGCGAACGATGCCGAATGCGAAGCCGACGGCAACGCCTATGACAAGGCTCAGCGCGGATAGCGACACCGTCATGCCGATGCCCTTCAGCAAAACGGGCCAGTAGCCGATTGCCTGGTCAATCTGGAACCATACCATCTCCGCCCCTCCCTCAGGCCTTGCCGGGATGCTGGCTCTGGTGTGCCCAAAGGCCTGCCAGTGCTTTCAGGGTGTAGTACAAAACGAGATAGGCAAGTGCCGTTGCAACGAGGCCTTCGACCGGCATGAAGCGATCGATGGCGATCATCTGCCCGGCGCGCGTCAGCTCCACCACCGAGATGAGCGACAGCAGGGATGAGTCCTTGACCAGCACGATGGCCTGGCCGATCAGTGGCGATACCGTGGGCCGCACGGCTTGCGGAAGGACAATCAACCGCATGCGCTGCAGATAGGTCAGCCCGGTGCTCATCGCCGCCTCGATCTGCCCGCGCTGGATCGAGAGAATCCCCGAGCGGACAATTTCGGCGACGTAGGCACCGGAGTTCAAGGACAGTGCGATGACCCCGATCACGATTTCCGGCACCAGAATGCCGAGGCGGGGCAATCCGAAATACAGAAAGTAGAGCTGCGCCAACAACGGTGTCGCGCGAATTGCATCGACATAGGCCACGGCAGGCCATTTGAGCCAGCGCAGCGGCTGGATGCTGAGAGTGCAGGCAATGATGCCGAGAACAATGGCCCCGGCAAAACCGGCAGCCGACAACAGGAGCGTCGCGAGAAAACCCTGCCAGATGTCCGGCAGATATTCCAGCATCACACGCGTATTCAGGTTTCCAAACATGGCACCGATTTTCAAGGCAGGATGCGGCGCGCGATCACGGGCAGTCATCCGCCCGTGATGTCGGCGCTCGGAACGAGAGTTTGTCAGGGAAAAGTGGAATCCGGCTTGCCCGAGAAGACAAATGAAAACAAAGGCCGCTGGGGTCTGTCAGATTCAGTACGACGCTGACGGACTCTAGTGCTCGGCTTTCCACTTGTCCGAGTTTACCCAATAGTTGAGGTTTTCCTGAAGCCGCCCGTCGAGCGTGGTGTTGTCGATGAACAGGTTTGCCCAGGTAAGGAGATCCATCGAGTCATATCGCACGGCATAGGCCAGCGGTTCCTTGGAAAGGAGGTCCGGAAAAACCGTGAACGTGCCGGCACCGTATGTGGCCGTTTGCGCCGCGACGGCCGAGCTGTCGTTCAGTCCGCAATCAGCCTGGCCTGAAGCGACCGCGTCCAGGAGCAGGGTACCCGAGCCCTTGAACGATTTGACCTGGCCTTGCGGGAATGCCACCGGAGCGAGTTTCTCGCCGGTCGAACCGAGGAGCACCGCGATCGTCGTGCCGGGCGCCCTGCAATCCTCGACGGTCTTGAACGCACCGTCGCCCTTGCTGAAGGCGACAGCGCCAACATACATGAAAGGCTTGGTAAAACCGACTTTGGTTGCACGCGCCAGCGTCGGCGTCATGTCTGCAGCGAGAATGTCTGCCTTGCCGGACATCAGCGCCGGCAGCAGGCCGTCCCAGTCGAAGTCGAGATAAACGACCTTGACGCCCATCTCCTTTGCCATCAGCGTTGTCAGATCGATGGCGCTGCCGGTCCTGTTGCCGCTCTTGTCCATGAACGAGAAGGGGGGGCCCTGGGTTTGCACTGCGACGCGCAATTCGCCGCGTGCAATGATGTCGTCCAGCGTGCCGGCATTGACCGAAGTTGTACCTGCGGCCTGTGTCATGACGGCAAGCGTCGCCGTCAGAACAAACGCATTGAGTCTGCTCATTCATCCTCTCCCATTTATTGAAATACCGGACCTCCCGGCCTTTGCTTCCTACAGGCCGCCCATCACTCCCGGCCCGGATCTGCAGCGAGGTCGTCTCTGCCGATTTCGTCGTCCCAGACGCCTTTCGGCAAGCTGAGCCATTTGTTGTGTGATTTCATCACCACGAAGGTTTCGCGGCTGCGGATCACGCCTGGTTCCTCGAGGCCGGGCAGCAGCTCGCTGGTAACCCGGTAGAGCGCGTCCATGTCCCCTTCGAACAGCACTTCGGCAATGATGTCGTAGCGGCCGGTCACGAGGCTGACGGAGGCCACATAGGGCAATTCGGAAATCTTTTTGGCAATCTCGTTCAGCCGGCCATGGCCGTTTGCGCGGATGCCAACCATCGCGCACACGAGTTCGGGCCGCTCCGATATGTTCAGCACGCCGACGATCTTCAGCAGGTTCCGCTCGATCAAGGATTTCAGGCGCGCCCGCACGGTCGGGGGGCTGAGGCCCAGACGCTCCGCCAAATCATTGACCCCGTCACGACCGTCGTCCGACAGCAGTTTCGTGAGGTGCCTGTCTATCCGGTCCAATACAGCGCGCATTCTGTCCTTCTTGTATGGCTGGCTCGATGAGGGGAGAATAGGAATTAAGAAAAAAATAGCAACACATTTTTTCTTTTTGGAAAAATTAAGCGATGCTTTCTTTCCATTTATGCTGGCTTCGTGTGTGAAGAGGCCTGCGAGCACACCCAGTCCGATTATAACACTCCGCAAGCGAGTGCTCCCAGGGCCTCATCAAGACGCACCATGGCATTTGGATTGCGCACAGGGGTAGCCTTGCGCGCGCAACCGACGCATCGCCATCGCCGGGCTTACCGGCGCGGTGTTTGTCAAGAATGGCGCGGGCCGTGGCGAAATCCTGCCGGCCCGTTTGCTTGACGGAGGCAGCGGTCCGCCGCGCTGTAGCGCAAACAAAGAGAACCCGCCGTGGCCGCAAACCACCGAAGCGTGGCTCCGGAGGAGGGCACTTGCGGGACCAGTTCAGCGCTTCGCCTGTCGTTTCAGAAAAAATCAGAAAATTTCAGAAAGCTGGGGCGGCCGTATCAGGACCTTCGCTGGCGGCGGGATTATCTATGTCGCGCACGGGAATGGGGAACGGCATTCGTGCCTTGGCCGAGGGCGGCGGCCGACGAATGTCGATAGCGACAGCGTGGTTTCGAGCGCCCGCCCGCGGGACGCTTTGGTTGCCAACACGACGCCACGGCAGCGGGGACACGATTTCCGGCATCGGGACTGGCGCCGCCCGTTGTGCAGGGGAATGACATTTTGGGGAACGTTATGTTTGGAAGTACGACGGAAAGCCGGATCAACACCACGACCGGCGGGAACCAGACCGCGCAGAGCGTCACGGCACTCTCCAATGGCGGCTGGGTGGTGACCTGGCAGCAGGGCCATGACATCTACCAGCAGGCCTATGACGCCCATGGTGAGCCGGCCGGGTCCGAGACGCGGGTCAGTCCGGATCTCGGGTCGGCCGTAAATTTCGAGGCGCCGCAGGTCGTTGCGCTCACCGACGGCGGCTGGGTGACGATGTGGGGTATCTCCCATCAAAGCCTCCAGGCGCAAATCTTTCAGGCTGATGGAACGGCAGGCGCCAGCCTGGTGATTGCCGTTCAATTCGGCAGGCCGCAGGATGCGCAGATCGTCGCCCTGCCGGATGGCGGCTGGGCTGCTATCTGGTCGACCGATTATTTTATCTCGGAAGGCGTTCACGTCGCGACATTCGACGCCGACGGCAACCCGGTCATGCCGGCAATGCGCGTCGATACCCAGACGTCGAGCCTTTTCTGGGAGAACGCCAAGGTCACACCACTCGCAAACGGCGGCTTCGTCGCGACATGGGTGGCAAGCGACTACAATCTCTACCAGCAGGTCTTTGACGAGCATGGTGCATTGGTCGGTTCCAACGAGGGCGTGAACACGGGCGGATCGACACTCAACGGTCCGTACTATGAAGTCATCGTCCGCCCCGGCGGAGGCTGGATTGTCGCCTGGAGCGCGGGAAGCGGGCTCAACAGCGAGGTCTATCAGCGGGTCTATGACGAAAATGGCAACGCTGGTACCGTCACGCAGATCAATCGTGGCAGTGACGGTCCGCAGAACTTCGTGCAGATGGCGCTTCTAGAAGGCGGTGGTTGGGTCGTGTCGTGGGTCGGCGACGACGACACCAGCGCGGGGACGAGCAACGGCCTTTTCCAGAGAGTCTACAACGCCAACGGCGATGCGCTTGGCCCGGAAACGATGGTCAATACGACCGTCGAGGGCTGGCAATATGTTCACTCCGTCGTCGCGCTGACGGGCGGCGGCTGGGTCGTGACCTGGGAGTCGACCAATCAGGATGGCAGCGGCTTGGGTGTCTACCAGCAGGTCTATGGTGCCAACGGGCAGCCGGTTGGCGGCGAGACGCGGGTCAACGGCGAAACGGAGGGCGACCAGAAGGTCATCAAGGTCACCGCCCTGCCGGACGGCGGCTGGGTCGTGACCTGGCAATCCGCCGGGCAGGACGGCGACGGGCTCGGCCTCTACCAGCGCACCTTCTGGGTCGGCAACGACGCGCCGACCGTCGGCAACACGATCGCGGCGCAGCAGGCGACGGAGGACAGCGCCTTCAGCTTCACCTTCGCCGCAAACACCTTCTCCGATGCCGACGCGCTCGATCGGCTGACCTTTACGGCAACGCTCGCCAATGGCGACGACCTGCCGGCCTGGCTGGAATTCGATCCCGAGACCCGAACCTTCTCCGGCACGCCCGAGAACGGCGATGTCGGGGAGATCAGCATCCGCGTCATCGCGACCGATGGGGGCGGCGAAAGCGTTTCCGTCGATTTCACGCTGACGGTCGACAATGTCAACGATCCGCCGGAGCCGAACGGGACGATCGCTGCTCAGGTGGCGAGCGAGGATACGGCGTTCAGCCTCACCCTTCCCGCCAATACGTTCATCGATGTCGATGCCGGCGACACGATGACCTATGCCGCGTCTCTGACGAACCATGACCCGCTTCCGGCCTGGCTCACCTTCGATCCCGCGACACGGACCTTTTCCGGCACGCCCGACAATGACGATGTCGGGGAGGTCACCATTCGCCTGTTTGCGATCGACGAAGACCGGACGGTCGGTTTCATCGATTTCACCCTGACAGTGCAGAACGTCAACGATGCGCCGACGGCGGTGGGCACGATCGCGGCGCAGCAGGCGACGGAGGACCGGGCCTTCAGCTACACCGTGCCGGCCAACACGTTCGCGGATGCCGATGCCGGCGACACGCTCAGCTATTCGGCAAAGCTCTCCAACGGCAATGCCCTGCCGAGCTGGCTGGTGTTCAATCCGGCGACGCGGACCTTTTCCGGAACGCCGCCGACGGGCGATGCGAGCGGCATCACCGTGCGCGTGACCGCGACGGACGGGAGCGCCAGAACCGCCTTCGTCGATTTCATGCTTACCGTCACCGCCGTCAACGACGATCCGGAGCTGCCCTCCAACGGCACGGCCGCGACGGCCGAAGACAAGAAACTGACCGTCGATGTGCTGGCCGCCGCACGGGACGAGGAGGGCGATGCGCTGAGCCTCGTTTCCGCCTCCGTGCGCTCGGGCTTCGGTTCCGTCTCGATCGAGAACGGCCGTCTGGTCTACGACCCGACGAGCGCGCCGAACCAGAACCTTGCCGAAGGGGAGAGCCGTACGGTCGTCATCCGCTACACCGTGTCTGACGGCCACGGCGGCACGGCCACGGCCGACCTCAAGGTCACCGTCCGCGGCGTCTCGCCCGATGTGGTCAAGGGCACGGACGGCAACGACAGGCTGGACGGCAGCAAGGGGGCCGATGTTCTCTATGGCTATGCCGGCAAGGACGTGCTTGACGGCAAGGGTGGCGCGGACCGCCTGGTCGGCGGCGAGGGCAACGACACCTATATCGTCGGAAAGGGCGATGTCGTCGTCGAGAAGGCGGATGAGGGTATCGACCTCGTCAAGTCCGCCGTCAGCCACGCGCTGTCCAGCCATGTCGAGAACCTGACGCTGGAGGGCAGGGACAACATCAACGGAACCGGCAACAGCCTTGCCAACACGCTGACCGGCAATGCCGGCCGGAACACGCTCGATGGCGGGGTGGGCAACGACAAGCTGAACGGCGGCGCTGGAAACGACAGGCTCTATGGCGGGCAGGGTGCGGACAAACTATCGGGGGGCTCCGGTGCGGATACGTTCGTCTTCAAGTCCATCAAGGAAACAACGGTTGCCTCCTCGGGCCGCGACACGATCCTCGATTTCAGCCGCAGCCAGGGCGACAAGATCGACCTGAAGGCTATCGATGCCAGCACGAAGAGTTCTGCGAACCAGTCCTTCGATTTCATCGGCGATGAAAAATTCCACAAGAAGGCCGGGGAACTGCGCTACGAGACGAAGGCGGGCAACACGTATATCCATGGTGACGTCAACGGAGACGGCAAGGCCGATTTCACCATCGTTCTCGACAGGGTGATCGACCTCAAAGCCAGCGATTTCATCCTCTAGACGTTGCGGTATCAGCTTAGACGGCATCGGCCGGGAAGCGACCACGGCGTGGAAGAGATGGTTGCCATGCCATGTGGTCGTCCAGTGGCTGCCCGGGCGGGGCGTGCTGACGGTCGTGGTATCCCCCCGTCGGCCGATGGGGATGTTGCCCGCCGGCAGGAACAAGCGATCCGAAAACGGTTCAGCCGCGGTCCCGATCGCCTGTTTTCGAAGAGGCGGTTTTGCCTCGGAATGTATGCGTGCGTGGCCTCATGGAATTTCGGTGTAGGCGAGGGCGCCGGCTTTGGCCTCGTTCTTTTGTTCGGCCGTCAGCCGCGCGCGTGCGGCGTCTGCGACGGTAAGGCCATCCGGCGGCTGCCACCACACGTCATGCGTCAGCGTCGACATGTCGTTGTCGAGGAGGATGTAGTCGGCAAACTTCTCGCCATGTTCGCGAAACGCCGCCGGTACGGTGTAGGCATAGTCGGCCATCTCCTGGACGCGCCTGCCGTCCTTGGCCGAAAAGATGGCGGCGCCTGTCTGGCCGACGACGGAATAAAGATCGCCCGCCGGGGAGAAGGAGGCGTAGAGACCCTTCTCCACCTTTCCGATCTGTTGTCCGGTCTGTGTATCGAACAAGAGGATTTCATAGGATCCGCCGTTGTCGAGTTGCGTGGCGACCATCCGCGTCCCATCCGCACTGAAGCCGAAGGCTATCGGATAGAGCTCCTTCGAAACCGGAACAACCCCAGAACCGACCAGGCTGTTCTGCACGAGCGACCAGTGCCCGAAGACGAGCAGCTTGGGCACATTGGTAGAGGTGTTCGTGCAGACGAACGAAAGGGAGGCGCCGTCGGCACTCAGGACCGCAAAGCCCCGGGTCAATGCCCAACCCGCCGTATTGGCCAGTCCGTTGCATTTCGTTCCAAGGTCGAACTCAAACCGCTTGGCGCCGCTGTTCACGTCCCAGCCCTGCACCAGGGCGAGACCCTGTTTGTGGAGCGTTCCGACAAGAACGGCGCCATCCGGGCTGAACACCAGGACGGGGGGATTGAAGCCACCATAGGCCGGGCCCAGATGGTCTGCGGAAAGCTTGATGGTGGAGATGGTCTTGCCCGTCGCCGCATCGGCGACCTTGGTGATCCCCTTGCCGAGATAGGCGGCAACGCGGGATCCGTCCGCCGAGAATTTTACGCTGGGGACCGCGGTTCCCACCTCGCCCAGAATGCCGATCACCGTCTTCGTGCCGGTGTCCCAGATCTCCAGCGTGCCTTTTCCGACGCCACGATATTCGCGGTCGACGGAGGCGACGACGGCCCGGTCGCCACCCACATTGGCGACCACGACGTGGATGTTGTTCGCGGGAACGGGAAGGACGATGCTGCTCGAGCGCGTGGCCGCCGTCAGCGCCTGATAGGCAAAGGGAAACTGTTCCGCGGTCCTGTCGTCGATGCTCTGCGGAAGGCCCCGGAAAGCCTCCACGATCGCGCCCTCGACATCGCCCCTCCCGAGAAGCCGTTTCGATGCTCCCGCGTGGTTTTCGGAGGCCGACTGCGCGTCCTCGAATGTCATCGTGCCGTTCAGCAGGATTTCGGCGGTGAGCGACGATTTTATCCATGGTGTCTGGGACCAGTCCGTCGCTTCGCCGACGCTTCGGGAGACCTCGCTGAGGGCGCGTTGGACGGAAAAACCGGGCGTCTTGACGGCCGTGACAAAGGCTGTTGTGAACGGGCTCAGGTCTCCCTCGCCATCCGAGGCCGTCGCGTTGGGCGACGTGGAGTAGGCGACGAAAATCCCGCGCGCTTCCTGCCTCGCGCCCGGCGTGTTGGCGTCCACCTTTGCCAGCCCCCGCGCGAGGCTGCGGCCGGTTGATGCCGACAGGCCCTGGGCGTCCTCGCGCGCGAACGGATTGTTGCGACAGGCGTCAAGGAAAACGAGGATGGAGGCGGACTTCGCCTTCACGCCATCGATGATCTCGTCGATATAGACGAAGGCATCGGAAAGGGCGCCGCCGGCCTCGGCATCCGTCGCGACGATGTAGTTGCGGTCATCGATCTGTATGCCGTGTCCGGAATAGTAGACCAGGGCGATATCGTCGGGCGACAGGGCGGATTGCATGCGCAACACACAGTCGCGGATGGTCGCACCGCGGGCGTCCAGCGCCACGAAGACGGTGAAGTTCAGTTTTTGCAGCACATCCGTCACCGCGGCGGCATCCCGGGCCGGATTGCGCAGCGGTGCGATGCCGCCGCCATAGGCCGCGTTGCCGATCACCAGCGCCAGCCTGCCGGCCTTGCCTTCCGGTGCGCTGTCGAGAGGTTGGGAGCCGCCGGCCGCCATCTCCTGACAGGTATCGGCGGGGATCGCCTGCGTCGTGGTGGATGCGCTGGCGGAGGCGCATGAAAGGCACAGGCCGAGCGCCAGCGTTGCGTACGCGAGCAAAGTTTTCACGAGCATGACCAGTTCCTCGAGGGAAAGACCAACGGTGAATGTGCTGCAGTGCCTGAAATGAAGGTGTCACAGTAGCAGCTTCATTAGGAGGCGTAAATATTATTGCCGTCTGAACACTGCATAGCGCGGACGGCTGAGGTTTGCAGGAGGCAGGCCGGATGATGGGGGGAAGCAACGCCTTCCGGGGAAAGCGTTGCCCTGCTGCAAATGTCGGCCGGGTGCGCCTTTTGTTCGCACCCGGCGCGCAGGGTGTCAGGCAATGATGGTGATC
>VFQN01005947.1_pt1 | contig 14434 bp, 7 predicted proteins | sample 3512371 | NCBI WGS metagenome assembly VFQN01 (sample SAMN10412370, study PRJNA504923) | tailings metagenome | isolation source: Replicate 2 from Balatoc abandoned mine | place: Philippines: Itogon, Benguet | collected 2017-08-28
AAAACGAGTTTTACCTTGTTTGCGCTCCGGTTGGATTTCAAGCGTTCGTTGGTTTGCACCACCTACTGGCTATCCATCCGTTTGCCATTATGAACTCGATTCGAGCCTAAACGAATGAATCGTTTGGGTCTCTGAGGTATGGGGTTCCTCTTGCGAGGGTTTCCCGCTTAATGCGGGTAATCAATATTGAAAAACAGCTGGCTCGTCCCGGGTCAAGGGTTTCCCCTCGGTCCAGGCTTCGCTGGCTGTGGTGGTAGGGCAGCCCAAAGGGCTGCGGTGGTAGGCTGGTAGGATCTGGGCAGCCCAAAAGGCTGCGGTTTGGCTGTGGGCAGCCCAAAAGGCTGCGGTTGAGGTATCTGAATCGGCCCCAGGGGCAGCGGTTGGGCCGGACGGTTGGGGGGCCCTCCTAGGCTCCCGGGTCACACACGCGGGAGGCTCCCTGGACAGCCCTGGGGTCAGGACTGGCAGCGGGTTGGACCGTTGGCCGTGGGAATGGCCGTGGGTTCTGCCGGCTGGCTGTAGGGTGCCTCGACCGCACGCGTGGCCTGGGTGGGCCAGAGGGGGCGCGTGGCTGGTTGGCTGGTGGGCTGGTTGGTTGGCTGGTGGGCTGGTTGGTTGGCTGGTTGGCTGGTGGCGGGTCAGGTTTGGTTGGTTGGTTAGCAGCGCCCCGCAGTTACGCGCTGCCTTGGCTCCCAGCCGCAAGGGCTGGGGGTGCCCACCGCCCTTCATCAGGCGGGGAGGGTTACCGACCCCCGGTGTGAACAGCAGGCCCCAACGGGTGGTTGACCCATTGGGGGCTCCGAAGGGCGTTGATACCCTCGATGAGGGTAATCCCTTAGGATCCTGCTGTCCGCAAGGTTAGGAACTGAAGTTCAGACATTTCGGGGGGGTCGATGAACTCGAAAGTAGATATGGAAATAACTATAAATAAATAATCTTATAGTGTTTACAATAGAGGTGTCAAAAACGAAAAATCTATTAATATATAAATCCACAAGATATAGTTTACTGATAAATATGACCATATTTTTGACTGAAATTTTTTAAAATTTTTGTCCTCACTTCATTTCTAGCCGATTTTAAAATAACCAAATACTGTAAAACATTATATTCCTCTTGTAATATATGCATAAAATCGATTAAAAAAATTAACCCGTTTCTACCCAATATATTCTTTATAATAGACCTGTATACTCAATTATACTACCATTAAATCGTCTAAATCGAATGTAAAAAAAGTGAATTCAGAAAGTCACTATATTTATAATCAAATTAAATCTATGGACACCGGTCTCTTAATCGGAATCGCCTGAATCGCCCTCCTTCACTTCTATTTGTGAAAACGTTAGCTACGCGATACATTCATTGATTATGCAATTACGGAACCGTCTGAATCGCAGCCGTTCGGGAGTTGGGTACCTCAAAAAATTGATATTATTATATATCATTGTATAGTCAAATAACTATTATATCAAAAATGGCTAGAACCCAGCCGTTCAAAAGTTGACAATGATTTTTATGAATATATATATATCTATTATCTATATAACCTTTTGTAAAGATTTTATTTTATAGAAATTGATTTTTGAGCATGTTTCAAAAACCCAAAAACATGCACTTCGGGTCTCTGACTTCATGGTTGTCTATTTTCGGAACTGTTGAGAATTAGTTCGTACATCGGAATCGTCTGAATCGCAGCCGTTCGGGAGTTGTCATTTACTTCGTAACTTGCGATTCAGGCGAAAATAAATATCAAAATATGACACAACAGGGGTATTCATTTTTCACGATTTTTTTAGGGTGACTTTTGGACCTGTTGTGTCATATAAACAATTTCGTATTTTTTTTAGGAGGCCTGGAAAAAATTTTGGAACCAAAAAAAAGAAAAAAAAGAAAAATAATTATCGGTTTGACTATAAACTCGAGGGGCCCAGGAACTAGCAATATTTTATTTTCCCGAAATTCGCAAGTAAAATTTTCTAAAATTTTCGATCGAAGGTTTTGCACTAATATTATTTATTTACAATAAACTGGATTAAGAGAATCCTCTGAATCGCAAGTCGGGGTGAGAGAAAAATTTCGGGGGAAAAAAAAAAATTCAAAAGTATGGTTGTGTTATCAATATAACCCGACACTGTCGGGAACTAATACACCCCTACTTTTGCTTCAATCGCAGTATTTAACTTTTCGGAGGTGGTCATTTTTTAAATATCCAACTAAATTTGAGTATTCGGTATTAATTGTAATGAACTGGATTAACAGAATCGTCTGAATCGCAAGTAGGAATTGCCGATTTTTTTTCCTTTCATCAAACAAAGAAAATATATAGTCGGTTTACTATATAATATTCTTTATGAAGTAAAATGTAAGGTCGAAAAGGAAAAAGTTACCCAAGTCGGACATCCGACTCGACACTCTTCCCGACATCGTATGAAAATATATGCTCTTTTAGCTATAGCAAGTATGTGTAATAGATTATATTAATAAATAATTACACCTATATGTTTTCTTTTCGGACGTCCGACTCGAGCCAAAATGTATGGACGACGTTTTGATAAATAAAAATGAAATTGTTTTTATTATAATAAAATAGGGTTGTCCCATTGGAACCATTTTTCTTTTTTTCTTTTTTTTTCTTTTTTTTGAGGTCCGCAAAAATTAGATAATATTTTTTTTCTACTATTATAAAATAAGGTCCGACGTTAGGTTACTCCATTATTTCGGAAGCCCGACCTTTGAAAATCTCGACTCTTACTTTGATAGCGGATCGTATACTGTCCACAGATACAACACCCGACACATGTTTACTGGTAGACTGGGGTCTCAAAAGGTCGATATTGAGGAGGTGAGTCCAGGTCGATTTTCCCCCCCTCCATGGGCCCTAAGCGGGGGGGTTTTAGATATTACCATAGACCTCATGTACAGCATAGGTTTTTGGACCCGATCTCTCAAAATTACATGCGGGCCTTTCGGACCGACCGTTCCTTTTTAACATAATATATATACGTTAGTGGTATTGTAATAACTGTGCGATATCCACTTTTCAGAAAACGTCTAAAAATAGATTACCGTGGAGCCAGCTCAGAAATTTTTTTTTCGGGCGAATATGGACGTATCTATGACACAATGGATTCATATGTTATATGTCCCATAATCGCTTTTGGCTAATTCGATGCCCGACTAGTGCGACAATTTGATTCGGTTTTTTTTTTGAAACCGATGTTACCGTTTACTATATAATTTCTATTAAGGTAGGTTTTACACCATCGCTTAACCGAATAGACAAAGTAGCCATTTAGCGAATCCTTTGGTTTCCGATTTCTTAACATCCAGTATAATTCACACCGAATTACTGTGGATACTATTTTATTTTCGTCCGGCGTCCATTCTCGATTTTACCAGCGAAAAAAAAAATCGAAAAAAAATTTTTTACTTTTTGGACCTTTTTTGTAAAACAAGGGTAACTTAAAGTCACGAGGGGGGGTGTTGTGTCATATAAAAAAATCATTATTTAAATAACTCGAAGGTGCACTGCAAATTGTCGGACAAAATGATCCACTATAATAAACATTGTTTGATGCCAAACATTAGGGAGGTCGTCCAAACGGAGCAAGTAGGAAGTAAATGTATTTTTGGGAAATACGGGGTTTGAGGAAAATTTAAAATAGTTTTCACAGACGGATTATTTCGTCCGACAGGTTTAGTAGGGGTATTTCGGGAAATTTTGTAAAATAAAATTTAAATATGTATTACAACCGCTACATTATTAAGGCTAGTTATTATCCACCATACTTTGAAAAATTTGGAAAAGTTTTTTTCAAAATTTCCCGACCATCGTATTTCGGACTTTCTCCCCGACCATATCTTTTAAAAACTTTTATGTGATGATAAACTATGGGCTACTTTCGTCTAATTCGCAAGTGAAGCGCTTTTTTTTTTTTTTGAGAAATCAAAATATCGGCTATTTGACTGTGTTTTGATATTTATAATCGCTCCAGGAGTCCTAGAAGCCGTTTTGACCCTGTCCAATCAAAAGTAAGGGTCGGATTGGCTATAAACTCGAGGGGCCCAGGAACTAGCAATATTTTATTTTCCCGAAATTCGCAAGTAAAATTTTCTAAAATTTTCGATCGAAGGTTTTGCACTAATATTATTTATTTACAATAAACTGGATTAAGAGAATCCTCTGAATCGCAAGTCGGGGTTTTTTGAGGAGGTAAAATTCAAGAAATAATTAAATACGAAATTGTTTATATGACATTAAAATATCATTGTATCATTTAAATTATTTTTTCCCATCATTTTACTACCCGATTAAACTTTGGAGGGGTCAAATAATAGATAATTATTTTTTTATATTGTTATATAATAGGGTTATATGCTAAGTCAATAACTATTTTTTATTTTTTCGGGGTAATTTTTTTTAGGTGCTCAAACAATAGATAATAATTTTTTTTTATTAGCGCGGGGTAGGGTTATATGCTAAGTCAATAACTATTTTTTTTATTTTTTCGGGGTGATTTTTTTAGGTGCTCAAACAATAGATAATAATTTTTTTATATTGTTATATAATAGGGTTAGATGCTAAACCTAACCGATTCTCCAGATGTCCGATTTTTATGCTTTCAAAAGTTACTCGCATCGAAGTAGGTATCTGCGGTACATTATAAATATCTGTTTGATGTAAAATATTGGACCGAAACAAAAAACGGCAGCTACTTTCCACAGGCCATTTTTCCTGGTCTCCCAGGGACCTACGTGGGGGGGTCCTCGATATGACCATAGACCTCATGTACAGCATAGGTTTTTTTGGCCTGTTTCCAAAAAAATGACCGACCCGATCCGACCCTACTACACCAATACAGCTATATATATATGACAGTATTTATATGTTATACAAATCCGGTTTCAAAAATTCTGCTAGTAGAGTTTGAAAATTCACTTTTTTGGATTATCATATAAACCTTATTACACTATAGACTAGTCTATACATACATATTAAGTTATTTCACTAGTGCGCTTAGTGCGACAAAAGTGATTTCTTGTTAACGCGGAATTTTAATGCAATATAACAGTTAATATGTATACATATTGTAATAAATATAATATGATATCATACCATATCTCCCGTAAATTTCACAATTTGCGTTTCCCATCAATCACAATTAAACTGTGTTAAATTGAATATCAATTCCTTCTAATTCGCAAAGATTGAAAAATTAAATTTTTGTTTTTATTTCAAATCTGGAAATATATACATATTATATTAATATATAGTCCATTGATCAATATTAATAAAATTATTATCTAATTAACGCAAAGTAAAAAACAAAAATAGAAATTTTTTTTTCCACTTTTTGGACTTTTTTGAAAACCAAGGGTAACTTAAAGTCACGAGGGGGGGTGTTGTGTCATATAAAAAAATCATTATTTAAATAACTCGAAGGTGCACTGCAAATTGTCGGACAAAATGATCCACTATAATAAACATTGTTTGATGCCAAACATTAGGGAGGTCGTCCAAACGGAGCAAGTAGGAAGTAAATGTATTTTTGGGAAATACGGGGTTTGAGGAAAATTTAAAATAGTTTTCACAGACGGATTATTTCATCCGACATTATTTGTGGGCTTATACTTCGAATCGGGATAAATTTTTTAAAAAAAGCCCCTACCACTGTCAATTAAAGTCTATAATAGAGTTTTATTATATTAAAAAAGAAAAAAATTTCCCAAATTATGAAAAAATTTCCAAGTCGAGATTGAAAAAATTTCGAAAAAAAAAACCCTACCACTTGTCAATTAAGACGAGTTGATAGGGTTTTATTGTATTTAAAAGAGAAAATACTTTCCCGAACTATGAAAAATTTCCAAGTCGAGATTGAAAAAATTTCGAAAAAAAAAACCCTACCACTTGTCAATTAAGACGAGTTGATAGGGTTTTATTGTATTTAAAAGAGAAAATACTTTCCCGAACTATGAAAAATTTCCAAGTCGAGATTGAAAAAATTTCGAAAAAAAAAACCCTACCACTTGTCAATTAAGACGAGTTGATAGGGTTTTATTGTATTTAAAAGAGAAAATACTTTCCCGAACTATGAAAAATTTCCAAGTCGAGATTGAAAAAATTTCGAAAAAAAAAACCCTACCACTTGTCAATTAAGACGAGTTGATAGGGTTTTATTGTATTTAAAAGAGAAAATACTTTCCCGAACTATGAAAAATTTCCAAGTCGAGATTGAAAAAATTTCGAAAAAAAAAACCCTACCACTTGTCAATTAAGACGAGTTGATAGGGTTTTGTTAAATGGAATAAAAAATAAAGCAATTTTTGTTAGAGAGTCCTATCGAGTATTTTTATTTACAGTATTTACAGACATCTTATTACCGTACCAAGATAATGCCACTAATGGTTCTTCATAAGATCGACGAGTAGGAGGTCTTTTACGTTGATTATTTACAGGTTCTTCCTCGGGTTCTTCCTCGGGTTCTTCGTAAGGTACTTCCTCTTCCTTCCTCTTCCGTTTCAATTCCTTCTCTCTTTCTTCATAAATTCCTTCTTCATGGTTAATTTTTACAGTACTTGTATATTTATCATTCCTCTTTTGGTTCCTTTCTTCATCAGTCTTGCTTTCTTCCTCTTGTTCCTTCTTCTGTACGTACTCTTCATAGACATGCCATTCCCATAATGGGATTTTATGACCTTTAATATTATCATAATCGGATGAGGGATCTATATCTTTCCTTTTAAATACCATTTCATCACTGCCAAGAGTTGTTTCACAAGGAGTTTTGTGTTTACATGCACATATTATTCTACCATCGTACTCAATATTACCGGGGCATTCTGCTCTAGATGTTTTATGGAGGGATAGTCTATCTAGATAGTGAAAATCGGTGACAACTCTGCATGGAGGATCGTGTTTACATACTTTGTAGAATATCTCTTTGTCATTATTATCTTTCCACCTTACATAGCCCGGGCAATTTGTTCTGGTTATATTTGCTCCCTTCGGACCATATACGACATGACTCGGTCTACAACAGTTTGTATCACCACATATATGTGTGTGCTCTTTATCAGAATTTCGAGCAATTTGTTTGTGCTTTACCATGTATCTCAGTTTGTGGAAGGATAAATGTACTCCTCTCTCACTTACTTGGTAAGTCTTACTGTATCCCCTGCAGAGATCTAGCGCGTACTCGCACTTCACAATACCGCATTCCCTGAAAGCACGAACTGTACTATTCTTATACTTTTTATAAAGAGCTCTGCATACTTTTCGGTATTCTTTTGGTGACATTTCCGGAGGAACAGTAGTAGAGTTGGTTGTAGTATCTTTCCTTGTTCTCACTCGATGTAAAATTCGAGCCATTTTGGATTCGCTGTTGATTGTATTATTATCAGACATTTTGAACTTGTTGTTGATGAACTTGTTGATTGAACTTGTTGATCGATTTTGTTGATTGAATTTGCTAATAATCGATTGATTGCTTATTGATTGCTAATTGATATGACGACGCCGAAAAGATGAAGCCCACGTAACGATTGATATAAGAGTTTGTGATACGTGGCGGCTTGAAAAATTGGTTAAATTTTATTTAGTTACAATTATCAAATGAATTCATACATGAAAGGAAGGGAAACGAATTCATACATGTCAAGGGAAGGGAACGAAAAACATGAAATTTTGATGCATGATTTGACAAACAATAATTAAAGGAACTGGTGGAAGCATCCCCTTTAACCCATTGTAATTCCAACAAACAAGAGTTTGAAGAAAAAACAAAGCCCATTTCAAAGCAAAGGAAAAAAAACCAAGCTGATCAACTTGGGAAATTTTTCCAAAGCCCTAAAAAAACAAACTTTGCATCAAACCAGCAAGTGATCAAGTCACTAGTTCAATACATAGATTGCCGGAATCTCATTGAAGTTCAGAATGATCAAATCATCACTTCAATTCAATTCCATAGGTACTATCGTAGACGCAGGTAAAGTATAGATCCTTTATCAGGTTCGGGACTTTACGAGCGTCAGTGAGTCGACAAGAAGCCCTGTCTCGCCCAGGTACGACAGTAGGTCCCTTCAAAGAGGGGTCATAAGTGGTCTCCTTATTTGATACGGTCCAATCCCTTTTGGCTACCACTAGATAGAGATAATCTTTATGTTTACTCAGTGGGACTGAACCTAACTCAGCATCACAGTAAGACTCATAACTTAGAGGCTTTCAGTTATACATCTACATGCGTGGCGAAAAGCCACATCATTTCAAACGGACCTGCAACTAAATGCATGGCAAAGCTGTTCCTCTCGTACTAAGATTTACTACTGGCACCGAAATTGGTTAGTAGGGTAAAACTAACCTGTCTCACGACGGTCTAAACCCAGCTCACGTTCCCTGTTAGTGGGTGAACAATCCAACACTTTGCGAATTCTGCTTCGCAATGATAGGAAGAGCCGACATCGAAGGATCAAAAAGCCACGTCGCTATGAACGCTTGGCGGCCACAAGCCAGTTATCCCTATGGTAATTTTTCTGACACCTCTAGCCTCAAACTTTGAGATCCTGTGTTGCCACAGAAACTAAAGGATCGCTGGGACATGCTTTCGCATCTAATACCTTTACTGGAGGTATTAGTCAAGCCATCTATTGGCCTTATCCGCAACACAAGGTTTCTGACCTTGTTGTGATGACCTTTGTACACCTGCGTTATCTTTTAACAGATGTGCCGCCCCAGCCAAACTCCCCACCTGGCGATGTTCTCCATCGATCATGAACTCGAATTCTTTTTACCAGAAAAGTGTATCACTACACTCGTTCTCTTATGAAGTTAGTAGAATAACAATAAGGAGTAGTGGTATTACATTGACGCCGGAGCTCCCACCTATACTATACCTCCTTCGTTATTCTACAACGCCAGACTAGAGTCAAACTCAACAGGGTCTTCTTTCCCCGCTAACCAACCCAAGCCCGTTCCCTTGGCTGTAGGTTCGCTAGACAGTAGGTAGGGACAGTGGGAATCTCATTGTTCCATTCATGCGCGTCACAAATTAAATGACGAGGCATTTGGCTACCTTAAGAGAGTCATAGTTACTCCCGCCGTTAACCCGTGCTTGATCGAATCTCTTCACTTTGACATTCAGAGCACTGGGCAGAAATCACAAGGTGTGCAGGACCGTTACGATTCGGACACCTTGCTTTGTTTTAATTAAACAGTTGGATTCCCCTAGACTCCATGAGTTCTCGTATTGTGACGAAACGATCATTGTGCGACTTTGCAAACAAGTTTGCTCTGCCTGCTACAACGCTACGTCCAGCAACAAATAGAAGCTTACTGGCTTGCGCCATCCACTCCTACTTGCGTAACCTTGCGGCGCCAGATTTCACGAAGCAGCCAATAATCATCACTACAAGAGCCAACCTTTCCACCGAAGCAACAAGTCTATTTTGCCGACTTCCCTTACCTACATTGCTCTAATAGGTCAGAGGCTGCTAGCCTCGGACACCTGATGCGGACTACGGTACGGACCGAGTCATAGGATTGAGTCCAGAGCTGAATTAGATTTTAACTTATGCACGCGAAGACCCTCACAAGCCATAAAGACTTGCCCTTCTAACCCGCAAATAACAGAATCTCTGCTGCACGCAACTCCTCTGTTACTCGCCACTCGCCATTCCACCGAGGCTTCATGATCAAGTGTTGGCTATTAAGGAGAAGAGATAACTCTACCGGAGCTCCACGCACATGGCTCTAATCCACACTCCGCGTCGCCGCGTCAGACTTGACACCCGAAGGCATCCTCCATGACTCGGGTTCAGGAATATTAACCTGATTCCCTTTCCTCGGTAATTCCTGCTTTAGGACTATTTCTAGTGTTAACCACCGAGTTAGGACCGACTAACCCTTACATGAGCGCCAGAGGTAAGGAAACCTGGTCCACAACGACCTTCAAAGCTTCTGAATCCATGATTGCTCATGGAGAAGTTGAAACTCGTAAGAATGGTTGCTACTACTACCAAGATCTGCACTGATGGCCGCTCCACTCCCAGTCACCCAAGAGCTTCGTTGCAACCATCACGCCTGCCTACCCCCTCTTCAAGAAATCTAGAAGAGGGACTAAGGATCGGCTACCGGCTTAGCCGTCATCCATTTTCGGGGCTAATTCATTCGGCGGGTGAGTTGTTACACACTCCTTAGCGGATACCGACTTCCATGGCCACCGTCCCGCTGTCTTCATGAATTAACACCCTTTAATGAGTATTAAACCGGTATTGGACGCCTTTCCTTATTGTTTACGGTTGAACCCGCTTTACCTGATCTGCTTACCAAACCACGGCCCACTAGAGATTCTTATTAAACCGGTACTTCCATTAAGTAAGCCCCGGATATTGCCCATTTAAAGTTTGAGAATAGATTGAAGGTTATCCACCTCCAAGATCTCTAATCATTAGCTTTACCTGGCAAAATTAATTATGAATCTCCGCTATCCTGAGGGAAATTTCGGCAGGAACCAGCTACTAGGCGATTCGATGAGTCTTTCGCTCCTATACCCAGCTCGGACGAGCGATTTGCACGTCAGCACCGCGGGAGGTCCTCCACCAGGATTTCTCCTGGCTTCAACCAGTCCGGGCATAGTTCATCACCTTTCGGGTACTAGCATATTTACTCTAACTCAGACCGAAAGGCCCGGTTTGTGCTGTTAACACAATACACTTTCATTACGCCTTCACAATTAAGATTGCTACGGCTTGCAGATATGCTAGACTCCTTGGTCCGTGTTTCAAGACGGGACGTTCCCAAATACCATACCAACAATATACTAATGACCGATAGTTTGCGACACACCCTATCAACTACGACCCCGGTACCACACCAAAGCCGTGAAGCAATGGCATAGCAAAAAGATTTTCGTTAATAGAGCGCATCTACAACGGCATTCTTAGCATGTGTAGCCCAATCCTCGCAAAGCAAGAACAGAGTTGTTGGATACCTTTAATGCACCAAAGAGTACACTACAGGTGTCGATACTTGGTTACGCTTAAATCTATGCAATTTCACACTCTTTTCACCCTCTTACCAGAGTACTTTTCAACGTTCCCTCACGGTACTTGTTTACTAACGGTCTTATGCATTATATTTAGCCTTAGAGGAAGTTTATCCCCCATATTCAGATTGTACTATCAAACAATCCTACTCGCAGATACAATTCCGTACAAGATCGAATGAACCGCTAACGGGCCTAACACCCTCTATGGATTCACTAGTGAATACCTTTGCAGGTAATTTCACAGTTCTCGACCTAAGGAATAGCATCCTCACCCTACAACTCCAAGGCAAAACCTTAGATTCAGGATGGGCTTTTCTCTTTTCCCTCGCAGGTACTAGGAGAATCTCTGTTGATTTCTTTTCCTCCCCTTATTAATATGCTTAAATCCAGGGGGTACCCTCTCACATTAGAGGCCAGTTTAATAAAAAATAGATTGACCTAGTCAATAACAAGTTATCAACACAGGAACAATCCGAATTCTCAGAGAGAATCCGGCTACACCGGCTAGGGCGTAAGAATCTAATGATTCAAACACCTTTTACCAGGATCAATTGATAGAAAACTAGCACTCTAACGCAAGTACCTCCGAAGAGGTCCAGTATGTGTTCACCAATTTGATGAATCGCGAGGCTAACGAATCTCATTACATATCGCTTTTTGCCGCGGGCTTCATCGATGCATAAGCCGTGTGCTCCATTGCACAGAGTTTGGGGGTAAAAAAGGTTTTCACCTTTTTACCAGAAATGATCCCTACGCAGGTTCACCTACGAAGACCTTGTTACGACTTTTCCTTCCTACAGACGAAGAGATTTAACTGGTTTCCCTTACCTTGCGGTTCGGTCCGCCAGGTTCATCTCTTCGTCCCATCGGTAGGAGCGACGGGCGGTGTGTACAAAAGGCAGGGACGTAATCAATGTGGTATGATGAACCACGCTTACTAGGAATTCCTCGTTCACGAGGATGTTCCAATCCTCGATCCCTGTCATAACGGTGTTTGAAAAGTTTTCCCAATCCTATTAGGATAAGGGGTTATAAAACCATAGCGCTCGCTGGTACCGTTATTGTAGTACGCGTGCAGCCCAGGACATCTAAGAGCATCACAGACCTGTTATGGCCTAAATCTTCCTCATCCTAGTTTACGAATGAAGTCCCTTTAAGAAGCTGACAAAAGTCTCGTAGGTTTTGGAACAGGCCGAAACCTGTTCCGACAAACTAACCCTTCCCCGAAGGAAAAGGCCTACGGCTAGTTAAAGGCTTAGGTCTCGTTCGTTATCTGAATTAACAAGACAGATCACTCCACGAACTGGAAACGGCCATGCACTACCCACCACACAATCAAGAAAGGGCTATTAACCTGTCAATCAAACTTGTGTCCTGACCTGGTGAGTTTCCCCGTGTTGAGTCGAATTAAGCCGCAGACTCCACTCCTGGTGGTGCCTTTCCGTCAATTCCTTTAAGTTTCGGTCTTGCGACTATACTCCCCCCAGAACCCAAAGACTTAAGGTTTCCCTTGAGTTCTGAGAAGATCGCTGGGATAGTGTCTTCCCAAATACTCGGTTGGTATCGTTTATAGTTGGGACTACGACGGTATCTAATCGTCTTCGATCCCCCAACTTTCGTCCCTGATAGACGAGCTTGTGGTGGCCCACGACAGCTTTCGCCTTAGTTGGTCACATGAGGGTCTCAGAATTTCACCTCTAGCCTCATGGTACCCGGGGCCTCACCCTGAGCTCCATTACAAGCGCTGTACCAAGCTCCAGCCACACCGAGGTGCAACCTTCGCTCAAATACAGCTACTCTGCAGTCCCATGCTAAATCGCTCTGGCAGAGTATCATAGCCCGCTTTAAGCACAACGATTTATTTACAGTTGCAAGCCAAGGGCCTCACGGATGAACCGTGGTAAGTAAGTACGTAGCAACTGTCAGACGAGGACCAAAGATCCAGCCCGACTAAAGTCTACCAAAAGTAGGCAAACAAGAGTGATAAACTCTCGCCAACCGTCCTCTGGTAAAACTAATTACTACACACCCACTCTTAGGTATACTACGGGCGTTTTAACTACAGCAGTATTAATATACGCTCTTGGAGCTGGAATTACCGCGGGTGCTGGCCAAGACTACCGAACATCAATTCTGGGGTGTGATTAACACCTTGCAATTGACACACTCTTTATCATCGAGTGGGTTTGGACTATATCTTAAGCTAGGCATAACCTAGCCAACGACCATCTAGTCTCTGAACCCTCCTGTTTAAAACAAATGCAATTGATCAGTAGTATGGTGTATTTATTTTGTAAATGTTTACAAAACATTTAGGAGTATGCGGACAGGCTAACCGAATCATTTCTGATTGGTTAATAGATTGAGACCTCCTCAGTAAAAAATGACAGTGAGTACGTTCATCATTTACTGATTTCTTCTCAATCCTCAAATGACCTGGCCTTGCACAGCCTCCATTACCACAAAGGTGAGAAATCGTTCTTGCTTCATTATCCTTTTTGCTACTAGAAACCGTTTCTAGCATTTCTATACTGTGAATACAATTCTCAGTAGTAGAATTAGCAAATGCAGATACGTGATGCACGTACGAATCGGAGCCCTGTTTGTTTAAAAAACGAACCTTAAAGCCTGCTTTTGTTTTATTTGCAGCACCAATCAAGCATTCGCCAAATTCGTGATTGCAAATATCAAGCTTTTTCAATTCATCAAAAACAAAAGGTTTCTGTTTTCCAGATCTCCCTTTATCTCCTTTGCAGTTTGACAACCATTCATTAAAAATGTTTTTGGCCTGTTTTCGATTATCTAGTTTTGATAATCGATCACTCTTTTGTAGAGTGATTCGAGCCATTTTATTATAACCATAATCAATTGTCTTGACTAGAGGGTCATAACCATTTTTAAATGATTCGCGATCAATCTTGACTGTTATTGTTATAGGACGTTTAGTTGTACTACGAGCACGAAGCTTATTTCTAAGCCTCTTGACAATTTTTCTAATTGTAACCATTTTGTATGGGATGCCTAGATGGTTCACTAGGGACTATCCATTCACACCACCAATGGTCTGCCGTGTAGTCTCTAGACGTTCCGGATTAAATCCTTAGTACGGAATATTCAATATATACCTCAACAGAGGTCCCGTTTTGGCAGATAAAGGTATGAACCCCATCGCACACTAGAACGTCCTTCAATAACAGGGATTTGTTAACGAACAGATTGGCTGCGGATTACGCCATACCTAACAGCTTGTTACCATCCTACAGGCTTTTCTCCTGTCATAGCTCGTTGCCGAGCGGTACTGTTAGGCTTAAAAGAAGCGTTTCCCGCAATTTGATCGTTTTGCCGCTACCAAAATAATCAATTTTGGTCAATGCGACTAGCTCCCCATT
>VFQN01005948.1_pt1 | contig 14433 bp, 23 predicted proteins | sample 3512371 | NCBI WGS metagenome assembly VFQN01 (sample SAMN10412370, study PRJNA504923) | tailings metagenome | isolation source: Replicate 2 from Balatoc abandoned mine | place: Philippines: Itogon, Benguet | collected 2017-08-28
TAGTCACTTGCGTCGGATGGCCGTAAAAGCCTCCAGGTGCCCCATCCACCCATCACCCCACCCCCACCCCCACCCCCCAACCCGTAACCTTGGGTTACCCACCGGTGTTCCCCAAGCCCCTCGTTCTGAATCTCCATAACCTTCTTCCCGATCTCCCGGATAATCTGTGAGCGCCATTTGTCTGCCTCCACAAGGTCCCGGCACTCAGAGGCCAAGTAGGGTCGCTTAGCCTTGGGCCCACGCTTTTCGTCCTGCTTCCCCGCTAGATAGCGGTTAAGCATAGACTGTGCCTTCTCCTCATTGCGTGCCATCGTGCCTAACGAGCCGGTTGGCGGCCGGGAGCTATGCCAAGACGATGGGCAGCAGCAACCGGCTCGTAGCCGCTGCCCTGTCTCTGGTTAGTTGTTTTGCAGAGATCAAGCGTGTTGAATGTCTTATGTTGAGTAGGACGGAAGCAGACCGAGTATTGAAGCGCGGTTTCGGTTGAAGGGAAAGGACGTGCTGCGATTGATTCAGGGTGTATAACAAGACTACGGTATGGCATGCAAGGATGTAGCATGTAAGGATGGCTCCCTTCGCTCTTCTGTCCCGTACCGAAGTTTGGGGCGCGAGACCTCATGCAAATGCCCGCCTTGGGCAAATGCTCCAGACCAGTAAAGAAGTTGTTTTGAAAGCTTGTAACATATAACGCAGGACTCTCTAACAGAATTCGCCTGTCCTCGTCCAAGCCTCCCCCTTACTCAGCGCAACGTGACTACTAGCGACTACAGCGCGTAGGAACCATGTCGACTCGCGCAACCTTACAGCGAAATCCTATGATGAAGCAACCCGTGGAAGGACGGGTTCATAAGTGGGAACGGCGGTGGGTGGTCGTGAAGAAGGGCACGCAGAAGGCGGAGGTGCAGCTGGAGCTGCTGCGGTGGATCATCACAGGTGTGTTGCGTTCATTCTTCCGAGTCACGGTGCACATGGTGATCCTGCCAGACATACTGGGGCAATCCGATGCCTTTCAGGCAAGGCAAGACTCATGTGTGCGTGTACGTGCGGGTGAAAGGGGGGGGGGGTGGAGAAGCTCAGTGGTTTGGGTCACCGCCGACCACGTCAAGGTTGCGGCCCTGCTGCTGTTCGGCTAGAGCAGACACCACTGGTACTCATAGCTCATATGCGGCCAACTGGTCCCCGCCGCAGATGAGCGTTGCTCTGAGCTGACAGGGCCCCGCCACCCTCACATCAAGCCGGTGGGTTCATGGGGTAACGGCCAGTGGCACACTACTGAACCCTACCACTGCTACACATGCATGGGGCTTGGATGCACATACGTGTTCAGTCCATATGCCTAACAGCATCTCGACTTCCTGTGCAGTCTGCACCGTAGCACACGTACCTGATATGTCCAAGGGTCGTGCGGGCCCCATCCATGTGACAAGCTGGCTCTGACACGCGCTGCGTGTGCTACGGCACGGGACTTACCCTGCGCACTTGTTAAGCAATTATTACTGCTCTCCTGTGGCCTGCACACTTGTTAAGCAATTAACACTGCTCTCCCGTGGTTGGGCCTCAGATCCGGGCGCCAGTTCGGCCTGAGCCCAAGAAGCCGGCCCCCAAGGAAGCCGAGGGAGGAGAGCAACAGGTATGCGAGCAAGCCGCACATGCCGCCCACCTGCACGGGTAGCACCAACTACGATTCATGGAAATCGTCTTATGATCGTCATGTTGTGACTCGGAGCTGTCCGTTGCACACGCTTACCTTCGGTTGAACAACAATTGGTGTCCCCATGGCCGTACGCTTGCCATATCCTCATGAAATATAGCTGCACTGAGCTGCACTGAGCTCCTCTGCTGCGCCCAACTATTGCACAGGAGCAAGCTCCGGACAGCGCTGCGGCGGAAGCTGCCCCTGCCGCAGAGCAGCAGCCCCAGGACGCAGCAGCTGCAGCAGCCGCTGTGGCGGCGGTCGGCGCCGACGCCCCTGCCACCCATCAGGCCGATGGTGCAGCCGCCGCAGCAGCAGCAGCCAACGAGATGGAAGCAGCACCGCAGGGAGAGGAGGCGGCAGGAGGGCAGCAGGCGGTGGAGGCAGGGGCTGACGGGGAGGCAGCAGAGGCCGCGGGCGGGGCGCAGGCGATGGACGTCGGGGGTGGCGGAGACGGGGAACAGGCAGCGGCGGACCCTGGGGCAGCGGGGACAGGGGACCTTGGGGTCCAGGAGGGGCAACCAGGGCCGGAGGATGCTGCGGCACCTGGCTCGGCGGATGGCGGTGCGGACCTTGACGCGGCCATGGCGGAGGCGGAGGGGGCCGCAGGGGTGGGCGCAGAGGCGGGGGTGGGGGCCGAGGCAGGGACAGAGGCAGAGGCAGGGGTGGGGGCGCCTTCGGAGGTTGCGGGATGAGGGATTAACACCGGCGGATGGAACCAGCAGAAGCGTTTTTGCCTCTCAGCGTGTTGGGACTGTGTGGTGCGATCGGTGGTCGCAACGTACCTTGGACCTGACGAGGCGAGGTGGCCATAGACCCACCACCATCACCACCACCACCACTCTCCATAAAGTGAGCTGACCAGTGTACCCTGGGGGCACCCTGTCCTTCAGTTGGTTACACCTCACAGTGCCATTCCCCGTCTGCAATGGCGGCGGCCCAAGCCTCAAGTCGAGCATGTCGTCACTCGCTTGCGGGCGGCTACAGTAGGGATGCAGAATCCTCTGCAAGCACGAGGTGGCGGATGGGGCAGCTAATGTTGAGCGGTAGAAGGGGGATGTTGATGGAGTAGCGTGACTACCGTACAGGTGCAGGTGCTGGTGGGCTAAAGTGGACCCAGCTCGTGTATTGCTGCGTTCTGTGCAGCACAGGCCCACCATTCTGTTGCAGCACGCCAGGCGGTTGGTTGGTCCCGTGCCTAGGCTCTCGAGTTGGCAGAAAACCCTGAGACCGAGTGCAGGAGCGGCTACCAATAGGACCGGAGGATCTTGCGGCAAGTAGGGGAGCGGAGCATGTGGCGGTTGCTGCCGGCAGGGCCTGAAAGCAAGTCCGAACCTGGGGTGTCTCCAATGCATGTGGCGGTATAGGCCAGAGGACGGCCGTCTCGTGGGGTTTTCCAGGGGATCTGAACTCCAGAGCTCGTGCTGGCCACGGCGCACGTGCAAGTGGACCTTTGATTTGCAATTCGAGTATTCAACTCCCCCGTCTTCCCCCGTCGCCCCTTGCGTATGGCCACTGCTACATATGGAGTCCTCGCACTATGCCTTGACTGTGTCCACACCTGCCCACGCCTCAACGTCTCGGGACTTAGGTCATGCAGGGAGACAACATGCAGGCAGGCACAGGCCACAGGGGAACACTGCAACTGTGGGCAGGTAGGCAGCACGGACACGGGACGGAAGGGTGAGCGAACAGCAGCACACCTTGGAGAAGGGCAGTAACGCATTTGCAGTGCATGGCATACAGCTTTCTGATGAACTCTGCTCGTGGCTTTGCAGGTAGTGGGCTTGGCGGAAAGTGGGGCGTTCATTGCGAGGAAGTCAGGTGGCCAACGCGACCGACGTTTCTGCCCATTGCCGCAACCGGGGCAGCCTCAACGCGGGTTAAATAGACAGATTATCATATCCTCTCACACCACATTTTCTTAACTGCTTGCATACCAACTCTTGGGTTACACGTGCAACTTGCGATCGATCTCCCGCCCTTGCTTTCCACCCTCACGCTCGCATCACAATGGCCTGGGACGCTTATATCTCACAGAACCTGATGGCTCCGCTTGACGCAGCCGGCAACACGCTAACCTCCGCGGCTATCCTGGGTCTGGATGGAGGAGTCTGGGCCCAGAGCGCCGACTTCCCCGCCCCGGCTACTGATGCGGAGACTACCACACTGCTGACTGCGTTTGACGATGCAGCGGTCACGGCTGTGACGCTGGGTGGAGTGAAGTACATGAAGCTGTCCGCGGATGGCAAGGTGCTGCGTTGCCGCAAGGAGAAGGTTGGCTTCATCGCCCGCAAGACCGTTTCGGCAATCGTTGTGGGCTTTTACACTGAGCCAAACGTCAACGGTGGGACTTGCAACAAGGTCGTTGAGGCGCTGGGCGACTACCTCGAAGACCAGGGTTACTAAGGCGTCGCGGTGCTGGCGCCGTGTTGCTCGAGTGGGTACAGTTATCAGCTAGGAAATTGAAGCTCTAGACACATAGGTTCCACGTGAAGGGGGTGGCCGGGCAGGACGGTTGCTTACGGTGGGGGCACGGTGGGGGTAGGGGCACAGTGCGGGAGGTGGTACAGTTGGCGTTGTTCGGCACGCGCCAGCGCTGGCTTAGCGGCCGGGGTAGTGGCTTAGGAATGAGCACGGGCATCCATAGGGTTGACAGGGTGGACCGGGATGTATCCGGGCAGTGGAACTTCGCAGGCCGTTTTCGTAAATGGCGTGGTGTGCATGCACATTGTGCATGGGCCAGGACAGTTGGCGTGGCGAACGGTTTTGGGGCACACATCCAGTCAGCGGATCACATGTGCCGGCACGGACAAGCCCGGGAGCAGGGCTTCCGTATGGTCTGAAGGTTCATGTTGTGAACTCGTGGCCATCGCGTGTAACTCGGTCGGTGGTAGTTGCTTGAGGCCGTTGAGGGTCGCTCACGCCCCTTGGTCATGTGGGTTTTGCGCTTTTAGTCCGTTAGGGGCTCCTGCAGTCCTGCTCCAAGGTCCAAACGTCTTGGGCTGTAGGACTAACAGCTCATCAAGTGACAGCAGGGCTCTGCGTAGTGACCAGTAACTGTCTCGGGTCCACTTTCCCAGGCTCATGCTCGTGATGCATCCTGCAGGGGACACTGCTGTGACGTGCTGCGGGGCCTTAAGGAGCACCTTGTCGTCAGCACGTAGGCTCATCGATGGCTCATGGATGGGTCTCCTCAAAGCATGTGGGCAGCAAGGAATGGTGATGGGAAAGGCCATTGACAGCTGGCAGGCAGGGGAACTCTCATGGTGCGGTACAGGGGAGGGACCCTGGCCGTGACCTTGAGGTCAAGGCATATGAGTTGATTTATCTGCTCTTTATACCCATCTTGTTAGCTATGTCGCAAATGGCACGTCTTTAGAAAGCACTCCGTACGTGTAGTAATGGTCTTGACCTTAGAACCGACCCGGGACTTACACATGGCAGTGAGTTACATGTAGTTGCTTGTATAATTATATATTGAAAATGAAGAACGCCGGGCACGACACGAACTACTTGAAGGAAACAGTAGGAGAAGCTCTCGCGCGCGGATGTGCGGCAACCATCAGCGCTCATCCAAATGATCCAGTCGAGTATCTTGGACTTTGGCTCTTAAAGTGAGCGCTTGTCTTGGCCCCGTGGACATGGATGGCAGTGCTTGGAGGTGCGCCGCGGCCAACACATAACATGCAACCCCATGCCTCTTGTAGATACGTGAAGAATGCAGAAGTCGAAGGGGAGTTCTACAAGGACCGCCAGAAGCAGTTGCAACAGAAGAAGGAGAGAATGGTACGCGGGTTCCGGGAGCACCAGCAGGGGGCGCGGCACATCACCGCTACACAAAGAGCTGCCTGAAGCTTGGGTACAGGAAAGGGTTAAGGATGTTTGCAGAGCAGGCACTTCCACGTGCTTCAGTGGTCCGTGGGGTGTACGGGGGCGGGTGGGGAGCTAACGGCCCATACCCCCGAGGAATGCAGCAACAGCAGGAGCACGTCAATGTGCCTGCGTGTGAAAGAGCAGCCGGACACACGTAGCACCTGTGACAGATTCTTCACCAAAAACCCACAACCAGTCCTCGCCGTCACCCTCCTCCAAATACCTTTGCCAACCCACATGCCCCCATCCCCTTTGCAACCTCGCCAGGTCAACGAGAACGTTGCGGAGCAGTCCGCAAAGACGAAGGCGCTGACCCGCAAGCAGGCAGTGGAGGCGCTGGCGGAGCTGCGCAGCTCGCCCCGCGAGCTGCTGCAGGCGGCCGTGGACCTCATCAAGCGGCACACCGCAGCAGGGGCCGCCTACGCAGCCTTCGTAACGGACCCGGAGGAGCCCGACTGGGTGCCCCCAGAGGACGACGAGGAGGCTGCCGTGGAGTCAGAGGACGAGGTCGAGGTGCCGGCCCCCACCGGGGAGGAGGGCGAGGAGGGGGCAGCCCCTGAGCCCCCCGCGGAGGAGGAGCCCCCGGCCGAGGACGAGGGCGAGGACGGGGAACCCAAGCCGGCCAAGATCCCCCGGCCCGTGGACTACAGCAAAAAGTACTTTGCGTACGCGGCCGCCAGCGCGGGGCAGGAGCACGTGCTGGGGTCGGACCTGCGGCGGCCGGCGCCCCCACCCGAGGACGCGGACGAGGACTTCAAGCCCGAGCCCGTGCCGTACACCTTCCGCATCCTGGACGAGAAGCTGCCCATGCTGTACCTGCCCAACGTGGCGGGCCAGGAGCGCGTCAAGTTCTTCCGGCGGTTCCCCAAGATCGGTGCCTACCAGGCTGTGGGCGTGCCGCTGGGTGGCGCTGGCGGGGAGTTCAAGGCGCTGGTGGCCGCGGACACGTTGTTCCCAGAGGGCGGCGGCCAGCCGCTGCCTGCGGACGACAAGGACTTTGTGTGGGAGGTGGCGCAGGCGCTGGCCACGGCCATGGACGCGGTGGCGGGCAGCGCGGCGGAGGCGCTGCAGAGCGGCAGGGAGGCGGCGGCGGAGGGCGTGGCGGCGCTGCTGGCGCGGGTGCGGGAGCTGAGGGTGCAGGCGGCGGAGGCGGCGGGCGCAACAGGTGGGTTACTGATGGGGTAGCTAAGGGGTGCAGGGAGGGGCCAGGGGTGGGGTTGAAAGAGCGGCGGGGAAGCCCCGGGGTTCGTCGGGACGTGACAGGTAGGTGTAGATGTTGTTCTGGAGCTGCGGTGTGTCGGTCATTGCTGTTGATGAGGTTCCTTGCTGCACTTGTTACGTGAACGAGTGTGTTTAGAGGCCTAGTGTATTACGTCAGACGGGCATGCCTTGCTAAGTAGCTGTGTCGCCCGTGCTGTCTTTCCTGCAGCTGCCCCTGCTGACGGCGAGGAGGGTGAGGAGGGCGAGGAGGCGGGTGAGGAGGCGGAGGCACCCCCAGAGCCCGAGGAGCAGGAAGCGGAGGAAGAGGAGGAGGGTGAGGAGGAAGGCGAGGAGGGAGAGGGCGGGGAGGAGGGAGAGGAGGGTGAGGAGCCCAAGCCAAAGCAGAAGAAAAAGAAGAAGGCGTTCGACCCCATCCCCGGGCTGAAGGCTGCTCTGGGGAAAGCGGAGAAGGAGCGGGAGGCGGCGGAGACGGCCGAGGCGCAGGCCCGCAGCGCGCTGGAGCTGGAGCAGCAGGCGCTGGGCGAGGTGGTGCAGGCGGCGTCCGCGTCGGCGGGTGCCACGCTGTACGCGCTGCTGCACTTCCTGACGGTGCCGCAGGCCACCTTCCACATCGTCAAGGCGCTGCTGAACCTGCTGGGCAAGGAGCCGTCGTCGTTTGCCACGTGGAAGCGCGCCGCGTCGTACTTCACGCCCACGCTGTTTGAGGAGATGGCGGGGTACGACGCCACGGCGGAGCGCGACATGGGCGTGTGGGGCGCCGTGCGCAGCTGCTACAAGGCGGTGGACGGCACCAAGCAGCTGGAGCAGGAGATGCCCAGCACGCTGTTCGGCGTGGTGGCGCTGCTGTACATCAAGCAGGTGCGGCTGGGATTGGGCCGGAACGGGGGGCGGCGGCGGTTGGAGGGTGGTTGCTCAGCAGCTGCAGGAGGACGCAGGGGACGGCGGCTTTCACTCGCGCACTCTGCACTTGGCCGCAACGCTCGTGCTTCAACGGACGGCATGCTGGTGAGGCATGTGCACATGGTCACACGTCGACCCCTCCGTTGTGCTCCGCACCGCCACCTCGGCATACACGGTTCGCTCGGCTTCAACTGATGTTCTCTAACCCCTTCCGGTCATCCCTCAGGTCCGCCGCGTCGCCCGCAAGGCCGTGGTGCACCGTGCGGCCGCCGCGCGGCTGGACAAGGCGCAGGCGGACGTGGCTACCAGGACGGAGGCGGTGGAGGAGGCGGAGCGCAAGAAGGTGGGCATTGGGCTTGGAGCATAGCTGCCAGTACTGTGGCCTTACCAAGATGGACATTAGCACCTGTGAATCCGCAGGTGGTTGCCTGCTGCTCGCGGTGTAAGTTCGTGTTGGTGGTGGGTGCATGATGCTGAATCCAGGCTTGGGGTAAAGGGGCTGACTGGTCTGTCTCTGTCTACCTGCAGGCGGAGGAGGAGGAGGAGGCTCGGCTTGCGGAGCAGGAGGAGGCCAGGCGGGCGGAGGAGGAGGCAGCAGCGGCAGCGGCGGCAGAGGCTGAGGCGGCGGCGGCAGCTGCGGCTGCTGAGGCGGCGGCGGCGGCGGCGGGGGGCGAGGGGCAAGAGGGCGGGGCCGGGGAGGGCGAGGGCGAGGGGGCGGAGGGCGAGGGGAGTGGGGAGCCAGCCGCTGAGGGCGAGGGGGCCGAGGCTGAGGCGGAGTAAGCGATGTAGTAATGCATCATATGCATGGCATCCGGTCTAAGGAATGGCATTGGGCTGCACTGGTGTGGGGCGTGCCTAGTACTTTGGCAGTCGGTATGGCGGGGTTGCTTGGCATGCTGGGACGAGTGTATAGGAGTGGTGGTTACAGTCCTTACTCCCTTGAACTGTTGATTGTACGGTGTCTGTGACGGCTCAGGACTCAGGACTTGCCTAAGGCAGCGGACACGTGGAATGGACTAGGTGCGTAGGTGTGAGTTCCTGACATACGAACAGTAGTGCGCTGGAAAAGCGCAGTCTTGGTAGCTTCAAGCACTACCCGCAGGTGGAGAGTGTTTGGACCGGGGAAGCTCAGTTTCAGGTATGCGGGGTATGCAGCCGTGTCTGTGTTCCACAGAACGTGGAAGATACGCGATTGACGTAAGGTTGAAGGCCAGCAAGGATACCGTACAAGTCCCAATGAGCCCTGGACGCCACAAAAGCACACCCCGCGCCCGTCCCAGCAAGCGAAGGACCCACTCCATTACCGTCACAGCCCAATGGGCAATGGCTGGGGCCAGCCGTGCGAACTGCGTGCGACCCCCAACCCCAGCGCGCAGTCCAGGGTACAGCCGCCCACTTCCCCCTGTCTTTTGCGCCGCTTCAGCCCGCCCACCTGTACCGTACACGCGGTACGTCCTGCTGTGCGCTCGCAGCGCGCCTACTCCTACGCCCTTCAGTACTGCGTGCCGCCATCATCAACAACACAGCGCCGGAACCGCTACATGTCCTTGCACTGCGACCAGGCAGGTACTGACGTGCAGGGGCTGGGCTAGGCAGGGGAACTGCAATGCCGCCGTCTCCCTTATCAGCAGGGAGCCCAAGAAGCGTTGCGGCGACCCCACGAGTTGGTGCCACTGGACCTGCCAGCCAAACAATCATGCCCTGGCGATGCCGGCATGCGGGTACATGGGGAGAATAAGTTGTGCGGCTGAAGCCATAAGCGGCATTAATGAAGTTCCTGCACACGGGCCCAGACGTGCCGGCACTTGCACACCAGGACGACCGGGACACTGCTGCCAACGCTTGCATGCACCCATTAAAACCGAAACATGAACCTTGCTCACCGCACGTAAATAAGAGCTCGAGATCGTTCCTTTCCACCAGCAACCCGCTAGGCCCCACACCCCTAGGGCTCCAGCCTGCGCGGCAGGAGCACCAGCCCGTCCGTGCCCCGCTGCGGCCTGGGCCCCGGGAACATGGCGCACTTGGCCAGCACCCGGGGGTCCTCCAGCCGGAAGTCGAAGCGGCGCAGCAGCAGCGCCAGCAGCAGCTTGGCCTGCGGGAGGAGATGACGTGACAGGAATTTAAGGACTGGGCCGTGCAAACAGGGGCGCAGCGGAAGCTGTCGGGCACCCGGACGCGTACGCGCATTGTTCGATCAGCTGCACGTCGCTTGCCAATGTGCGGTGTACAGTGGGTGATGGTGCATCGCCGGCACTGGAGCACTGGGTGCACTGGGCAACGTACGTGGCCGCCAACGAGCTCGCAAACAATCCTTGCGCTGACCCCTTCCCCCACACCCAGCGCCCACCTCCGCCTGCACCGCGTGGATGCCCGCGCACAGGTGGGCGCCGCCGCCGAAGTTGGCGAACTGCTTGGGCCGCGTCTCCTCGCTGAGCCAGCGCTCGGGCTTGAACGCCTCGTCGAAGCGCCCCACGTAGTCCATGTGGGTGGGCAGACCTGGGGCCAACCGCAGAGCGGTAGGACAACCAAAACCAAGGTGCTAAACTGTCTGCCGCGGGCGAGTATAGTATCCACGTTCAGGCCCCGGGGGCAGAATCTGCAGTGGCGAGTTGTCGTGGCCCCCGGTGGTGGCAAGGACGGGACACAGCTCCGGGCGCAAGCGTGGGGTTGCCATCGGTATATAGGTAGCTGTCATGGTTACGCCATTAGCGCACAGCGAGGATGCACGCACAACGTCAAGTGACGCGCTGCTTAGCAGGGATGATACAGCCGCAGTCCGGTACCATTCGCCTCCCTGCCTCACCCGACGTGCCCGTGATGCCACGTGCCAGCTTCTGCCGCTCCCGCCGCGCCGCCGCGTCGTCCTGCCGCTCCCCGCCGCCGCCGCCGGGTGCCGCCGCCGCCGCCACCACCAGCGCCTTGGCCCCCCGCGGCAGCAGCGCCGGGTCGGTGAGGTGCAGCGCGTGCACGGAGTAGAATATGAGCGAGCCGCGGGGCACGCGCACACTCTCCAGCTGCACGGCAGGTGGCCACAGGGGCAAGGACGCAAGCAATCACCTCGTTGGCGATAAGTGTCGCATGGCCATGGATATTCAGGAATGCGCGTGCCACCGCGTTCGCCGCTGCCTTGCGTTGATACAAGTTCAGCCCCTGTTGCAATGTCCTTTCATCGTCCTGCGGCCCGCGTACCTGCCCTTGATGCGCGCTCATTACACTCGGGGGGTCCCAGGCAAGTGATTCCCAGTTCCCCACCGCCCCAAAGCCCGCTAATCCCTATGCTGTGACTCACCACCACGTCCCGCTTGGCCTGGCGGAAGCCGCCATTGGCGCTGGGTATGAGTCGGGCCGTCTCCTGGGATGGCACAGTCGGGAAAAGGTTTGTTGCCAGGGCCAGAGCAGGTATGTTTGCTGTTCTGCTGCAATTGGTGTTTCTCCACCTTGACAGGAGTCGGCTGCGGCACGCATCGGGCATGCCCCAACGCTGCTAGACTTGAGCGAGCGCACTGGGTAGGAAGGCTCCGTGAAAGGCAGGGCACACCCCGGTCCTCACCTTGACTACGGCGTCGAGGTACGGCATGTTGCTGATCACGGCGTACGGCAGGGCGTCCCCGTGCTCCCGCATCGCCTGCCAGGATGGTTGGTGCGCAGTCCAGCGCCCAGGTAAGTAAGGTCACCAAAACGCAGCAATCCGCAACTCCCCACAACACGTTGCTCCTACCCACCCCGTCCTCCAAGCACTTTCCTGACTCACTCATCACTCACTGCCCTGTAGGCGTGGAGAACAAGCCCTGCCTTCGCCTTAACACACGCACCTGCAGCTGCTCCTCCTCCAGCTTGGCCTTCACCTCCGGGGCCAGGGCCACGCACAGCACACAGCTGAACAGCAGGTGGCGGGTAGTGTCCCCCGCGCCGATGACAGACCCGATGGTGCGGTCCGCCAGCTCCCCGGGGCTCATGCAGGGGATGTACGGCAGCGTGCCTGCGATCTGGCGGGTGGGGGGCGGAGCGCATGGGGAGTCCGGTCAGGGGCGGTGTGCGCTAGAAACCGGGCGATTGTCTCAGCTTCCAGGAGCGTCAGGGATGCTGAGCAAAGGGAATGTGTGCTGGCAGCATCTCGTGTCTGCGCACGGCCGCGGCTGACCGCAAGCAAGCTGCTCGGTTACAGCTTGTGAGCAATAGGATGCGGGAAAGGTGATTTGCGTGCGGACACGCGCTACAGTCTCACGCAAGACGTGCCAGCGCCGGAGCGGCCTGAGACCACCCGAAACCCAGCACTGAAGCCAGCACTTACTGCAACCTAACCCCTGGTCCCCGACTTCGGCCCTTGCCCACCTCACCTGCATCTCCATGAACCTTCTGGGCTCGTCCTTATCCCGGTCCTTGCCCGGGGCGGCGCCGTTGGTGGCCGCCTCCGCCTCCTCCCGTAGCTGCGACAACAACACGATCAGCAACAGCACGAGTAAGCAGTGCCTGGAACATTGAGGTGAGTGCATGCATGCCCTCGACACCGCCACAAGGGACCTTGTCAACACAAACGGCAAGGTTCCGTCACACCGCAGGGGCTTATTCCAGCAACATCTGCAACTTGCATGTACCGCAGCCCCTTACCGCGTACCTCCCGTACACCACAGCCCACTCGAAGGCACACAGCACAAGCCTGAAGCTCCCATATGCGCGGCTCAGCGCCAGCTAGTGCACGTTCACAAGCGCTGAGAGCTGCAAGCCATGCCTCGCATCGACCCCGCGCTTGCGCCCCCGGCATGCCTAGCGCCAGCACAACGCCGGCGGCCCCATTACGTTCCGCCTTCATTGAACGCGCTTGCCTCATAGGTCAGCCACCCGCGCCCTCCCGACACCCTGGCATGAGGTGGAGTCCGGTCCGCCGGCGCTTCTTGGCGTGCTTTCTGCTGCGCATGGTATTGGACTTAGGCTGCTGCCGTCGGCCGTAGAACATGTGGTACAGGTATGGCGACGGGGCGTCGAGCGCATCGGCTCTGCAGTCGTAGTCGCAGGTAGGTGACGCGGCGCAGGCCGTTTCCGTGGGGCTCGAGCGTGACCTCCACCTTCCCCCCGCAAACGGCCTTCGCAGCGTCACCTACCTGCGACTGCGACTGCAGAGCTGACGCGCTGGACGCCCCGTCGCCGTACCTGTACCACATGTTCTACGGCTGCCAGCAGCAGCCCAAGACCAAGACCAAGACCATGTGCGGCAGCAAGCACGCCAAGAAGCGCCGGCGGACCGGCACTGCACAGCGGCCGCAGCGTAGGTGGACGGTGGGAGCGCCAGCTAGGGCACTGACAGTGCGGCGAGGACGGCGAGGACCACCACAGCGGCGAGGCTACGTACGGCAGTAGACGGTAAGTGCACAGAGCCGCCATCACAGCTCATTGCATGTGACCGCTTTGCAGACAGCAACTTCGCACGTTGAAACAGGCCTCAACCCGCGCCATGCAATTTGCTCCGCGTTTACAAAGAATCAATCGCAAGTCCACCGCGGTTAACCCCCCGGCTCCCCCTTTCCCCACCTTGTCCTCTACGGGCCGGATCTCGCTCTCCACCACAGGCCCCAGCAGCACCTCCAGCTCCCTCCGCGCCCTGAGGGCCCTGTGCAGGGGAGTCCCCGGCAGGTTGACGGGCAGCGAGTACAGCCCCGCGATGATGGTCTGGTACAGCCGCCGCAGCCGTACGGCGTCCACGCCGGGCGGCAGGGGATGTCCCGTGAGGGCCTCCAGGGCCAGGTCCAGGGACAGACTGGCGCACTGCGGCGGCACATGCAAGGGCGACGGTGTCGTGTTTCACGTTTGTATCAATGGAATCCGCACCCGATTAGGGCAACGCGCGACGTGCTGGTCTCCGAGTTGTGGGAAGCGCACTAGCCTTCCAGGCGCGTCACGGTGCGTGCGTGCGTGCCGAGAAATGCGTGCGTGCCGAGAGGAGCAGCAGAATCAGGCTGCTCCGCATGCCGATGCGCCGGGCGGCTTGCGAAATGGGCACTGAATGCCGTACTCAGGAGGGTGCCAATGCCATGGGCATGGGCATGGAAGGCAGCTCAGCGTGGTGCCGTACCCACCGCGCTGCACAGCTCCACCCTGCCCTGCCGCTCCCACGCGTCCAGGTGGCGTGTCATGACACGTGTCACGTCGGGCCACAGGAAGGCGGCGATGGCGCCGGGGCCCAGCGACTGCAGCACCTTGCGGCGCTGGGGGGGCAGACCCGTGGAGGGCGGTGAGGCAAATATTCAGCTAAAGGAATAGGGACAGGTGATAAAGGTGGTTGCATGCTGAGTGGGGGTCTCGTACCGGGGGCAGCTGTGCACAGTGCCGTGTTGCAGTGTGACTGGACCACCGTACCCCGCGCACTTGCAGTACAGGACAGGCTGCAGCTGCGTCTCTTAAAAAAAGCAGTGTCTTAGAAGCGCGCTGTGCCTCTCCATGCCGAAGGCCCAAACTCAGCCCGACAAAGCGGGGAGTGGGGTGCTTGCTCCATGAGCTGGCCTGCCCGCGCGCCGTCGATACGCACCCAGTACGTGTGCTGCTCCGGCTCCTGCATGTGGCGCGTGCTGGTGAGGATGGCCTTGATGTTGGTGCCCGGCAGCTGCACGGGGACAGGGACGCGCGTGGGTTAGCGGCGCGTGGGTGAGCTCTTAGCTGCTCCTGAGCGCATGGTGACAGTTTATACCAGACGAAAAAACACAAGCCGAGGCGCCTTGCACGGAACTTGGTCTTGCCGGCGTTGTTGA
>VFQN01005950.1_pt1 | contig 14427 bp, 9 predicted proteins | sample 3512371 | NCBI WGS metagenome assembly VFQN01 (sample SAMN10412370, study PRJNA504923) | tailings metagenome | isolation source: Replicate 2 from Balatoc abandoned mine | place: Philippines: Itogon, Benguet | collected 2017-08-28
CCTTATGGTTATGGGGAAGTTTTAAAAACAGGTTATGTTGATACAGTTGTACTATTAGAGAACTATCATCAGCATTTGATTGAGCTTAATCTTTTGAGTACTGAAACTTTTGATTATAATGAAGTTCAGATTTTTAATGATTATATTCAATATGGCGATTTAAAATCGAAACAAATTGTCTTTGCAGAAGGTTTTGGGATGCATTCTAATCCATTTTTTAGCTATTTGCCATTAGATGGAACCAAAGGTGAATTATTTATCATTAAAGCACCTGATTTAAATATTGATGTTATTATCAATACGAGTGTTTTTATTTTGCCATTAGGCAATGATTTGTTTAAAGTTGGCGCCACTTATAATTGGAAAGATAAAACAGATTTACCTACCGCTGAAGGAAAACGAGAGCTTGTTGAGAGAATAAAAGAAATTATCAGTTGTGATTTTGAGATAGTGGAACATTTTGCAGGTGTTCGACCTACAGTAAATGACAGAAGACCTTTGTTGGGTTCGCATCCTGAATATAAAAATCTACATATTTTAAACGGGTTGGGAACTCGAGGCGTAATGCTCGCACCGGCTATGGCTTTAGATTTGTTTAATTATATTGAGTTTAACAAACCTTTGGATAAAACTATTGATATAAAGCGCTATTCTATTTCTTAGCAGCATTTTTTTCATAATGCACAAAAATATTGATGTAGATATTTCGGGATAGTCTTGCCGTTATTGGTGTTAAGAGAATCAATGAAATAATAATGGCAATAAATGCTTCTACTAAGCCTAAACCAAGAAAAACTTTTGCAATAATAAAAGCAGCAACGCCAATGGCAACGGTTAATCCATAACTAACATACATTGCGCCATAAAAAAACGACGGTTCTATTTGATATTGTAATCCGCAATGGCTACAAGTTTCGTGCATGTCATATAATTTTGAAAGATGATAAGGGTTTTTATCTTCATACATGCTTTCTTCTTGACATTTAGGGCAACTTCCTGTTAAAATACTATTTAGTTTCGATCCTTTTTTTAACATTTGCAAAAATTTTAACTTTGTTCGGTTTAGTCTTATGACTTTGCGTTTACAAAGGTACTTTATAGAAATCTTTTGAATGTAACTTTTGTAACAAATTATCATGTTAAACATACATAATTTATCAGTTTCGTTTGGCGGGACTTATCTTTTTGAAGAAGTAACTTTTAGACTTGGTGCTGGCGATAGAGTAGGTTTGGTTGGGAAAAACGGAGCAGGAAAGTCAACTATGCTAAAAATTTTAGCAGGTGATTTTAAACCTGATTCCGGTCAAATTGCAACTGAGAAAGAAGTAAAAATAGGTTTTCTTCGTCAAGATATTGATTTTGAAAGAGGAAGAACAGTTTTGGAAGAAGCCTATGAAGCTTTTGAAGAAATAAAAAGAGCCGAATTAAAAATTGATGAGATCAATTATCAACTGACAACTCGAACAGATTATGAAAGTGAATCTTATTCAGAATTGATAGAACAATTGAGTGATGTTCAACATCATTATGAAATTCTTGGTGGATATAACTATGTTGGCGATACAGAAAAAATTCTTCTTGGGCTAGGTTTCAAAAGAGAAGATTTTAACAATCAAACCGATACTTTTTCCGGTGGATGGAGAATGCGTATTGAGTTGGCAAAATTATTATTGCAATCCAATGATATTTTACTTCTTGATGAGCCAACAAACCACTTGGATATTGAAAGTATAATTTGGTTGGAAAGTTTTCTGAAAAATTTCCCCGGAGTTGTCGTGATTGTTTCTCACGATAAGATGTTTTTGGATAATGTCACCAATAGAACTATCGAAATTTCTCTTGGAAAAGCTTATGATTTCAATAAACCATATTCTCAATATTTGGTTTTAAGAGAAGAAATTCGAGAAAAGCAATTAGCAACGCAAAAAAATCAAGCTAAGAAAATAGAAGAAACTGAAAAGTTGATTGAAAAATTCCGAGCTAAAGCTTCTAAAGCTTCCATGGCACAATCGCTTATCAAGAAGTTGGATAAAGTAGAGCGAATTGAAGTTGATGAAGATGACAATTCAGTCATGAGTATTTCATTTCCTGTTTCTCAAACTCCGGGAAGAGTTGTTGTTGAAGCTGAACATGTGACCAAAGCTTATGGCGAAAAAACGATTTTGAAAGACATTTCACTTTTGGTGGAACGCGGGAGTAAAATTGCCTTTGTTGGTCAAAATGGTCAAGGAAAATCTACTTTTATCAAAGCAATTGTTAACGAATTTGAATACCAAGGTTCAATAAAACTCGGACATAATGTTCAGTTGGGTTATTTTGCTCAAAATCAAGCGGAATATCTTGACGGCGAAAAAACACTTTTGGACACAATGCTTGAAGCTGCAACCGATACCAATCGTTCTAAAGTTCGCGATATGTTGGGTGCATTTTTGTTCCGAGGCGATGATGTGGAGAAAAAAGTGAAAGTGCTTTCCGGAGGAGAAAGAAACCGCTTAGCATTGTGTAAATTATTACTTCAGCCTATTAATGTTTTAGTGATGGATGAACCCACAAACCATTTGGATATAAAATCTAAAAATGTGTTGAAGGCTGCTTTGCAAAAATATGAGGGAACACTTCTTTTAGTTTCTCACGACAGAGATTTTCTACAAGGAATGTCCAATATTGTTTATGAATTTAAAGATCAAAAAATCAAGGAATATTTAGGTGACATTAACTTCTTCTTAGAGCAGAGAAATGCAGTTAATATGCGTGAAATTGAGAAGAAAGATGTAGTAAAAGAAACTCCAAAAACAGAGAAGAAAAATTTATCTTTTGAAGAACAAAAAGCCCAAAAGTCTCTTCAAAACAGATTGTCTAAGATAGAAAGCCAAATCCAGCAATTGGAAAAAGAAATTCAGCATGATGATAAAGAATTGGCTTCCAATTATGATAAACACATCGAAAATGCTTCATTCTTTTCGGCTTATGAAAGAAAAAAGAAAGATTTAGAAAAATTATTAGAAGAATGGGAAACCGTTCAGTTGGAACTTGAATCGTAGTTTTTTAGAATTAGTCACTTCGTGTTCTTCGTAAAAAACTTTGTGACCTTTGTGGTTAAGTCACTTTGGAATTTGGAATTTTTATATTGGAATTTATTTAAACGGATGCCGTTGTTGCCAAGATAATGTTGGTTCCAGTTTTGGGAAGATTTTCGGTAAAAATTTATTAATTAGAGTATTTGTGTGATAGATAAATCCCGACATCATAATAGGTTCAGCGCCAATGGAACTTTTGATTTCCAAAGCCGTTCGTCCAAAAATAATTCGTCCAAAATTATTTTCAATCGCAAATTCAGTCATAGTATAAAGCATGTTCAAATAGAGCATGCTTTCTTTTTGCACTTTTTCGTCATAACCAAGAAAGTAGGTTTCGAGCGTATTTCCGTTTAATAGAATAGTGTGAAAACCAACTAAAAATTCATTTTGGAAATAACCAACAATTTTAAACTGGTCACCACATTGTTTTTTAAATGTTGAAAAATGATTTTTGGCTAAGAAAAAAGTATTAAATGGAGCGTTTTTGGCAACATGATGATACAATTCATAAATTCGGTTTTCAAGCCTAATAGTTTCTTCTAATGTTAATTCACGAGTTTCAACTCCTTCAATCTTTTTATGAGCTCGTTTGTATTGATCACGATATTTTTTGGAAAATGCAACAACATAATCTTCTTTCGCTTTCCAATGAGAAGGAATTTTAAAAATCATATTCGGTTGTGTGTTGAACTCATAAACAGTTGAAAAAGTATTCGTTCTGAGTTCGCTGGCACAATCTTGATAAAAATCTTTAAAGGAAACGATGTGAATTTTTATCTTCTGTTTTTTGAAATAAGTGATAATTTCTTCAGAACAAAGTAGAAGCAGCTTTCCAATTTCGTCAAAATGGATGTCTCTTTTGAAATGATACCCATTTTGTCCGGTAATCATATTGTTGCCAAGAAACAAAACATGAGAGGAAAAATTTTTAAAGACAAAATTTCTGATGGATGTTTTTAAACATTTATCTCTTTCTCCAAAAGATTCTAAGTTGTTTAAATTTAGATATTGTGCCAAAGCAACACCAATAAGTTCTGTATCTTCAAAAATACCGATGAAGAAACATTGCATATTAATTGGTGCCGATTTTTCTAAAACATTTAAATAATGTGTTTGAAGAAAAATGTTGTCATAAGCAACTTCATCCCAATCTTTGGGAAGTTTTTCTGTAGCATTATAAATGGTGAATGAATACTTTTTCAAAGCAAAAGAAAATCGCCCCACAAATGTAGAGCGATTGTTATATAATAAAATGTTAATTATTGCATCATGCAAATAATGCCTCCCATAACCATAAAAGCAACTGTCCAGTAGCCGCCAACAATCATTACATATTTGAAACTTCTTCTTTCATATAAAGCATTAGTTCCTATAACGGGTAAGATTAAAAGTAGTCCTGACATGAAACCGTGTAAAGCACCATGTTTGAAAGTTCTGAAAGCTGTTCCGTAATCAGCCATAAATGCTTCATAGGATGGCTTAGCTGTAGTAACATCGCCGCCAATCATTCCCATAGCGCCAAATTGATGAATAACTAACATTTGAAGGATAAATGATATCAAGAAAGCATAAACAATAGAAAGTCCAAATATTTTTACCATGTTTGCACCTTTCATATCTTCTTCTGTCATTCCGGACTCTTTCATCCAAGCATTTCCAAAAACTTTTGGGTTGTACCAGATAAATCCAATAACTAATGTTGACAAAGCAGCAAGTAGTAATGCTAAAAAATTGATGTTCATAATTTTAAGTTTTTTTGGTTTGTATTTCAAAAGTACTAAAAAAAGTATTCAAATGTTAAAGTGATTTTATAAATAAAAATTTATTAATAGTAAGTAAAAGATTAAAAAATATAATATTAAAATGCATTTCGTCGATTATTTTTGTTTTTAAACGATGTTTGTGTTAAATTTACACCGTCATTAATCCCAAATCTATAATATGATATGAAAACTATTTTTACTTATGTTTCTTTATTGTTTATATCTGCATCTGTTTTTGCAGAAATATCTCCTAAAGAAAAAAATGCATTGTTGAAATTATATAAATCAACAAATGGTTCTAAATGGATAAATACTTGGAATTTAAAATCTTCGCCGAGTACTTGGTATGGTGTTGAAGTGAAAAACGATAAAGTGATTTCTATTAAATTGATGAATAATAATTTGGTCGGTCAATTGCCAAGTGAAATAGGAGATTTAACTTCATTAGAAGAGTTGAATTTATTTAGAAATGATATCAGTGGAATTTTGCCGGAAACAATCGGTAATCTTAAAAGTTTGACTAAGTTGAATGTGTCTTTTAATAAATTATCGGGAAGTTTACCAAATACAATAGGAAGCTTAACGAAATTAAAATCTATTGAACTTCACATGAATAGATTTACAGGTCAATTGCCTGAAAGCATAGGAGGTTTATCTTCATTGGAAGTGCTTTCTTTGTTTAACAATGAAATCGAAGGAGAAATTCCTGCATCCTATTATCAGTTAAAATCATTAAAGGAATTGTTGTTGAGTAGTAATAAATTAACAGGAAGTTTAAGTCCTGAAGTTTCAAATCTTTCTTCATTGGAAAACCTTAGTTTGTTTGAAAATAAAATGGAAGGAACTGTTCCGTTTGATTTGGAAAAATTAAAAAATTTAAAAGAAATGAATATTTCATATAACATGTTTAATGGTTTTGTTTCCAGAAATTTAGCAAAATTGGATATGTTAAACATGACAATGATAAACGAACAAGGTGTGGCGACCACCTTAAAAGTAAGCATTGATAAAAATTCAGCTTATGCAGCTGATGAGTAAATCATGATTAATTTTGATTGGGTTAGTAGAAAAAAGTCTCGAGAAATCGAGACTTTTTTGTTTTATCACTTTGATGGTGATTATTTTTTAATGTAATTGTGTTCTTCTTTTTGTTCAAAAAAACTATTTTTACAGACAATCGAGTATTCAAAAAATAATAAAAATGGAAGGGTAACTTAGCCCTTTTATATAAGAAACACATGAAAAAAATACTATTTCTCTTTTTGTCCACTATTACAATGACTGCACAAACTCAAAACGAAGTTGTTTCAAAAGAAAGTATAAATACCAAAGTAGAGCAACTTTTGAAGAAAATGACTTTGGAAGAAAAAGTCGGTCAGATGAATCAATATAATGGGTTTTGGGAAGTTACCGGTCCGGCACCAAAAGGCGGAATTGCCGAAACAAAATATGAACATTTAAAAAAGGGTTGGGTTGGTTCAATGTTAAATGTTCGTGGCGTTGAACAAGTTCGTGCAGTTCAAAAAATTGCAGTAGAACAAACACGTTTGGGAATTCCGTTGATAATAGGATTTGATTTAATTCATGGATATAAAACAGTAAGTCCAATTCCTTTGGCAGAAGCAGCAAGTTGGGATTTGGAAGCAATTAAAAAGTCGGCACAAGTTGCTGCTAGCGAAGCTTCAGCGTCGGGAATTAACTGGACTTTTGCTCCAAATGTTGATATTTCTCGTGATGCACGTTGGGGAAGAGTTATGGAAGGAGCAGGCGAAGATCCGTTTTTGGGAAGTAAAATAGCCGAAGCCAGAGTGAAAGGCTTTCAAGGTGATTCGTTTGGTGATTTAGCTAAAATCAATACAATTGCTGCTTGTGCTAAACATTTTGCTGCCTATGGATTTGCCGAATCGGGAAGAGAATACAATACAGTCGATATGGGTAATGCGACTTTATATAACACAGTTTTACCACCATTCAAAGCTGCAAAAGAAGCAGGTGTTCGCACATTCATGAATTCATTTAATATACTAAATGGCATTCCGGCAACAGGAAGTAAATTTTTGCAACGTGATATTTTGAAAGGAAAATGGGATTTCGATGGTTTTGTGGTTAGTGATTGGGGTTCAATTATAGAAATGATTTATCATGGTTTTGCTGAAGACGGAAAACAAGCTTCTTTAAAAGCTGTTGAAGCAGGATCCGATATGGATATGGAATCACATCTTTATGTGGCTGAATTAGTAGAATTGGTTAAAATAGGAAAAGTTGATGTAAAGTTAATTGATGATGCCGTTCGTCGAATTCTAAGAGTAAAATTTGAATTAGGGCTTTTTGATGATCCATATAAATACTGTGATTTTCAAAGAGAAAGAGAAGTTGTAGGTTCTAAGGCTAATAACGATGCGGTTTTAGATATGGCCAAGAAGTCAATAGTTTTGCTGAAAAACGAAAAAAATCTTCTTCCACTGAAAAAAAGCGGACAAAAAATAGCCTTGATAGGTGCTTTGGCAAATGATAAAACAAGTCCATTAGGAAGTTGGAGAATCGCTGCTGAAGACAATTCTGCAGTTTCGGTTTTAGAAGGAATGCAACAATACAAAGGGAATCAGTTGGTGTTTGAAAAAGGTGCAGATGTAACGATTGGAAAGACAACTTTTATTGACGAATTGATTGTTAATACAAGTGATAAATCCGGATTTGAAGCAGCAAAAAAAGTAGCAGCAACAGCCAATGTCGTTGTGATGGTTTTAGGCGAAAACGGCTTTCATAGTGGAGAAGCAAGAAGCCGAAGTAATTTAGATTTGCCCGGAGTTCAGCAAGAACTTCTGGAAGAAATTTATAAAGTGAATCCCAATATAGTTTTGGTTCTAAATAACGGTCGCCCATTGGCTTTGCCTTGGTCAGCAAAACATATTCCGGCTATTGTAGAAGCTTGGCAGTTAGGAACGCAATCGGGAAATGCCATTGCACAAGTGCTTTATGGCGATTATAATCCAAGTGGAAAATTACCTATGAGTTTCCCGAGAAATGTTGGGCAATGCCCCATTTATTATAATTTTCATAGTACGGGAAGACCAACGAATGCTGCAGATAATGTATTTTGGTCACATTACATGGATTTGGAAAATACACCACAATGGTCATTTGGTTTTGGGTTGAGTTACACCACTTTTGAGTATAAAAATTTAAAATTAGATAAAGAATCATATAAAAAAGGAGAAAAAATCAATGTTTCAATTGAGCTTTTCAATACAGGAAATTTTGATGGAAGAGAAGTAGTTCAACTTTATATAAGGGATATTTCAGCAAGTGTATCAAGACCGGTAAAGGAATTGAAAGGTTTTGAGTTGGTTTCACTTAAAAAGGGAGAGAAAAAAACAGTCCATTTTACTTTAACCGAAAGAGAACTTGGTTTTTATAATAATGATGGCGATTATATTGTAGAAAGTGGAAATTTTAAAGTTTTTGTCGGAACAAATTCTGATGATGTGAAAGAAGCGGGGTTTGTTTTGAAATAGATTTGTAAATCAGGTAATTACTAATAAAAACGGATTAAAACGATAATAATTTAAAAAATAACTTGCTATTATAAATAATCGTTGTATATTTGCACTCACAAATCGCGGGATAGAGCAGTAGGCAGCTCGTCGGGCTCATAACCCGAAGGTCACAGGTTCGAGTCCTGTTCCCGCTACAAGGAAGCCATTCAGAAATGAGTGGCTTTATTTTTTGCCTAAAACCAGGAAAATCAATACTTCTGTATTTCTCTACTTTTCTATTACACTTCTTAAACTACCAGAAGAAGGCATACAATAGGGTGTACCACTTTTCAAATCAGGTGTACCATTTTAAAACTACAATCTAATGAATAACAGCAAATTATCAATTTTGTTCTTATTACAAAAAGTAAGAATAAATAAGCAAGGTAAATGCCCTATTAGATGTAGAATTTCACATCTAAAATCAAGGCATGAATTTTCAATAGGATTATTTATTAATCCTAACAATTGGAATAGTACACTTCAAAAAGCAATTCCACCAGATACAGAACATCAACAAATAAACACTCAATTGAGCCTGATTAAACAAGAAATTAATCAGGCTTTTTTATTTCTACAAGTTCAACAAGAGCAGTTTGATGTAGATGATATTTACCTCAAGTACAAAGGAGAAGATATTAAGCCTTCTAAAACCTTAATGGAAGTATTTACACTTCATAATACCAAGATGAATTCTCTGGTTGATATTGAGTATACAAAATCAACTTATTCCAAGTTTGTAGAAGCCAAACAGCACACAGAGGATTTTCTAATGTACCAGAATAAGAAGAAAAACATTCTGCTTGAAGATATTAATTTGAAGTTTTTACAGGATTTTGATTATTATCTAAAAACCAAGAAGTCATTTAAGCAGATAACTATTAACAAGAGCATCCAAAGGGTTAGAAAAATCATAAAATTGGCTATTGCAGAAGGATTTTTATTTACAGACCCATTTCTACTTTACAAACCTAAAAAAGTGATTAATAATGTTATTTATTTGAGTACAGAGGAATTATCTGAATTAGAAAACCATACTTTCTCACAATCAAGATTAGACCAAGTGAGAGATATGTTTGTGTTTTGTTGTTATACAGGTTTACCCTATCAAGAAATGGCAAGCTTGACCAAAAAGAATATTGTAAAAAAATTTGATGATAAACTTTGGATTGATATGTACAGGCAAAAAACCAAGAAGCATTTGTCAGTTCCTTTACTTACTAAAGCCATTTCAATATTAGAAAAATACCAGGACTCCCAAAATCTACTACCTGTGATTAGCAACCAGAAATTCAATTCCTATATCAAGGAAATTGCTGAAATCATTGGAATTGAAAAGAATCTAAGCCACCATACAGCAAGAAAGACTTTTGCAACAACTGTACTGCTTTATAATGATGTACCTATGGAAATTGTATCTGAACTATTAGGACATTCTAAATTATCCACCACCCAAGAACATTATGCAAAAGTGGTTCAGAAGAAAGTGAGTGAACATATTTCAACTTTAGGCAGGAAGTTGGAAAAATGAGAATGAATTAACTATGTTGTAATTACTTTTGCAACATAGTTAATTTTTAAAGTATGAGTTTTGTAGATTTTGAATTGATAGACATTCCAATTGAATTTAAAGAAATCAATCCAAGTGATTTTGATAACAAATATTATAAGGTTGAAGATAAAATCATAATTAAACCTAATGGAGGTGGGTTTATAGGAGATACTTTATTGCCTAATCTTGATAGGGGCTTTAAAGAAAAAAATACAGTTGTCATCAATGCTGGTGTTGGACAAGGAAAATCAAAGGCTATTCTTGAAATGGCTGAAAAATACTGCAAAACAGGAGAGCATATTGTAATTATTGCTGTTCCATATAATAATCTGATTGAGCAGTATGTAAAAGACTGTTCATCCTTTATGCCAGAATATCAAATCTTCAATCTTTCAGAAATTGAAAAAGAAGCCAACAACATTTTTAAAAGAGATGATGTTGATGTAATTGACAATTATAGGTTTGCTATGTCAGTTCTCAAAATCCATGTACTAACAGTTAATGGGTTATTAGGGAATTCTGGAGAGGATAGCTTGTTTCAAGCTAAATTAAAAGTAACCTACTTCAATGAATTGCAGGATTACTGTAAGAAGAAAGGGAAAAAGTTAGTAGTGATTTTTGATGAAATTCATGATAGTATTCACAACTTTAAAGAAGAACTGATTATCAACTTGTGGAATTATCAAGGCTTAATCCACAAAATCATTACAGTAAGTGCTACATACAATGAGGCCTCTAAAGAAGTCATTAAATACCTTTCTGAATTAACAGATAGGAAGATTCAAATTATAGAGTCAGAAAGAGCCATAGTACCAGAAAGGCAAAGCAAACTACAAATTTATTTCTATTCTGGAATGTTTGTGGAAAGAGATAAATTGTTGGTTGAAGTTCTGAGTAAGTGCATCAAAAATCCAGAATCACTGGACATAATGGCTTATTCTAAAAGTCTTGTAAAAAGATTTCTTTTAAAACCTGACCCTTTCAGCAAATCCAAAGAAGTAAGTGATGTTCTTTATCCTCACAAAGAAAATATAAATAGATGTTATGCTGATATTTTTGATTATAGAGCAAATCAAAAATATCATCCAAATAAAATCAATGTTGGAACAAACTTTACTACTGGTATTAATATTCAAAAAAAATCTCATAATTATGTTGTTATACTTCCTAAAGAAACCAATAAAGAATACTTCAACAATAAAGGGATTTTTACAAATGGGGCAAATTCTGTTATACAAACATTGGCAAGACAAAGAATTCCTGGTACTATTCATGTTTTTATGCCTCAACCTGCAAGGATAGATAATGAATCCCTAAGGCTTTCTATTGAGCAAAAGAGTAAATTTGAAAAAGTGTTCAATTCTTGTAGCCTGAATAGTATTAAGACAGTAGAGTACAGCAATATTAATGAGCAGAAAACAGAAAGTTTAGATGCCTACAAGTCTTTATTGAGAAACACATCTACAGCCAGAAAGCTAATTTTGGAAACAGATAGGACAGGGATGAATAGGCTTGAATTTTATCCCATGGAGTTATTTAATTTGTATAAGGCCGAAAAACACTTAACTCAAAAGTTCTTTGGTGGCAACCTTTCAGCTTTTGTTCTTTGGGCATCTTTGTGTAATCAATTTTTGAATTGTAAATTGAGTTCTATTAGGTTTAATATGAGAATTGATTTAAAAAGTGTAACTTTAAATCAGGACATCGAGTCCATCTACAGGCAAGAGCTTTCTGAATTGGACAACTTTGGTCATTATGAAGAAATTACCGAAAAAGGAATTGTCAATACAACATTTCATCATTCTGATTTGGGATTTAAAATTGCTGATAATTTATCCTCATATGAGTTATGGGAGTATTTTCAAGTCAATTTTTTGATGGTTTCTGACTTATATGTTGATAATAAAAAAGTTAGTGAAACCAATTACCTAAACCAAATTCATTTAATACTGTTTAGTTTGATAACAAATAACAATCCTAACATTGACAAGAAGATTCTTTACTATAATCATCTAAAATCTTGTATTCACTATTCGAAAATCTTAGACCTTAATGAAGTTCCTGAAAACTTCATTTCAGAAAGAGAATTAAAAACTATAAAACTGTTTAAAGAGTGGTTTGATTTGGTTGAATTGCTTGAGGACTTAAAGGAAACCAACAAGAAAGATGAAAGACTCCCAAATACAGCCCCAAAAGAGTTTATTGATTTGTTTCTTTTGAAATCTATTGATAAAAATATAAAAGAGCTTATTTCTGTTGCAGGTTTTTTGAGTTTGGGAATGTTTCCTTTTAAAGACACATTTAGTAGAATTAAAAGCCCTAAAAAAATGGCGGAATCTTTATATGTTCTATTAGTATCTGTTCTGTACAATGGAAAATTAACTTCATCAACCAAGAATGGAAAGCCTATTAGATTTTATAAATTGGAAAAAATTGATTTTGAAAATTCCAACTTAAACAATTTATTGCACAAACAATTACCAGAAGAAATTCTTTAAAAATAGCAGATTTTCCTATTTCTTATATATACAAAAGGAAAATCTGCTATTTATTCTTAGACCAATCTCTACAAGAGGTTGGTTTTTTTTATGCCTTTTAAATACCAGGAAATGAAAAGAATATTAACCACAAAAAATAAATTATGCAATTAAGACAATCAGAAAGAAGAAAAGCCAAGATAAAAATGGCTCTTCAAGGTTCAGCAGGTAGTGGTAAAACTTATTCAAGTTTGCTACTTGCACAAGGTTTAACTAATGGGAATTTCAACAAAGTGGCTGTAATAGATAGTGAAAATGGAAGTGCTGATTTGTATGCTCATTTGGGGCAATACAATGTATTATCATTGAAACCACCATTTACACCAGAAAATTATATCAAAGCAATTGAAGTGTGTGAAAAAGCAGGAATAGAAGTAATTATTATTGATTCCATTTCTCAATCTTGGGAAGAGTTATTGGATTATCACAGTTCATTGGCTGGAAATTCATTTACCAATTGGGCAAAAGTTACACCAAGACAAAATGCTTTCATTGACAAGATTTTACAAGCAGATGCTCATATAATTGCTACAATGAGAACAAAACAAGATTATGTTTTAAATCAAAAAGATGGAAAGTTTATTCCTGAAAAAGTTGGATTGAAAGCAGTTCAAAGAAATGATTTAGACTATGAATTTACTTTGGTTTTTGATGTTGATATAAAACATTTTGCAGTTTCAAGCAAAGACAGGACAGGTTTGTTTATGGGTAAACCAGAATTCATTATAAACACCAATACAGGTAAAGAGATTTTGGATTGGTGTAATAGTGGAACTAATCTGCAAGATGCCAGAGAGAAAATCAAAACTACCAAAACAGTTGAGGAATTAAAAGTTTTATATAACCAATACAGCAATTGGAGAGAAGAATTGGAGTATGATTTCAAACTTCAAAAAGATACTATTAATGCTAAAGAATTATTGTTAAATCCTAAAACATTCAGCACAAATGGACACACTCATCATTGAATCAAAAGTAAACCAGGATTTTAAATTATAGCCTGTAAAACAGACACCTGTTTTCAACCTTAGTAGCAATATTCCTTTGTTTCCTGGTACTTTACAACTTGAAAGCAATATCACTACAAACCTTACAATATTTCCAAGCAAACCCTTTATTGAAGCCAATACACAAGAAATCAATTTATACAATCTGAAAAATGATTGTGTAATTCCAGTTTTCAGCAAGGATAATGAAAGAACCATTGCACACCAGGAATTTATTGAAATAGTACAAAATTGTGCTTCAAAGGCATTTCCACACCACAGTTTTGATATTCCAGAGATTAGAGTTTCACATCAAATAAAAGGTAGAACACCAGGAGCAATTCATAAGAATGCAAGTGATTTACTTGAGCATGAAAGGACCCAATATTTTGAAAGAATGGCTTTCATTATTAGGATTCCTTGTATTACAGATACTATTAATGGGAATGAAATTGCTCTTACAATTGGTGGAGTGAGAAGCTACAATTTGGAAAATCTGTACAACAAGAAATCATTTGAAAGATTCAAATTCTTTATTGGATTTCAGAATAAAGTTTGTTGTAATCTATGTGTTTGGAGTGATGGATTTGTAGATGAAATGAAAGTTTCATCATACCAAGAATTGGAAAATAAGATTTTGTCAGTCATTCAAAATTATAATGCAGAAAAACATTTACTGGAAATGAAGCAACTTTCAGAGTATTCCTTAACTGAAACCCAGTTTGCTCAATTGATAGGTAGAACAAGATTATATCAGCATTTACCAAAGAATGAAAAATCTCTTATTCCAAATTTAAACTTTACTGATGGTCACATCAACACTATAGCTAAAGATTATTATGAAGATGTCAATTTTAGCAGAAATGAACCAGGAGATACAAACTTATGGAATGTGTACAATCTCTTTACACAAGCCAATAAATCCAGTTACATTGATACTTTTCTTGACAGGAATGTGAATGCTTTTGATTTTACT
>VFQN01005951.1_pt1 | contig 14423 bp, 13 predicted proteins | sample 3512371 | NCBI WGS metagenome assembly VFQN01 (sample SAMN10412370, study PRJNA504923) | tailings metagenome | isolation source: Replicate 2 from Balatoc abandoned mine | place: Philippines: Itogon, Benguet | collected 2017-08-28
CCTGAACAGGGGAATGGGAGTCATCCACCAGCTGATGCCCGACGGTTCATCATCCACTGGCAGGCACCTGCCACCGGCACGCCTTCCCTGTGGGTCCGGGCAGACCACACAGGCGGACGAGGACTGGAATCTCGCCCGAGGTAGGAATCGAACCCGGGTCGGATTCCCGGGAGAATCGGGACTAAGCCAATTCTAACGCCCAAATTCCTTACCTTACATATTCCTGACATATTTGCTGTTGCTTGTGGCGGTAAGCAGGGATGGCGGTGTGCGACACACATGCACCGTAGGCTGTCCACAGGCTAGGGCTCACTGGCGCCAGACGGCCAGACGCCCAGACCCCAACCCACACGCATGGCAAATAGGTTTGCACAATACATCTCTACCGAACGCCCGTACCGGTATCAGTCGCAACCTTGTATTTTGGCGTAACATTCCAGTTGGTATGCCACACGGTGCAGGGCCCAGCTTGCCCGCATAACCTTTACTAGTACTGCATGCGCTCCCGCCCTAACCTTACCCGTACTCATACCCGTCCTTGCTCCCCGTGTACAGGCCTGCCACTCCGCCCCGCACAGTGGGTGCCCAACCTGGCCCTGGTCGCAGTCATCGAGGAGTGGCTTAGCGCACACGGCCTGGACCACGAGGGGGCAGACCGCCTGCTGCTGGCGGCACGGGGGCAGCAGTGCAGCAGCCGACAAGCAGGCAGCGTCGCGATTCAGTCGGGGTACACCGTTCCTGCAGCCCCACAGGAACCCAACGGCGGCAGCAGCAGTGGCAGCAGCAGCAGCAGCAGCAGCAGCAGTAGTAGTGCACGAGAGACGGTGGCGGCGGCAGGGGAGGGTGGGGTGCACGGGCAGGACGCTGCACTACTGCTACAGTCGTACACCATTGGGTACGACCGGCCTTACAGCAGCGGGGGATCGGAGATGGCTTCCGACTGCTCCGAGGAAGGCTCTTCGCAGTGCTGCGAGTCGCTGGACGTGTGGTGGGCGGCGCCGGGCGGCGGTGGGCAGTGTGCGGAGGAGGGGGAAGGGAGTGAGGGCGAGGAGGCGGTTGGGGCAGAGGGGAAGCCTTTGGGCTTTACGGCAATTAACTGTGCAAGCGAAGAAGAAGAGGAGCCGGAGGGCGAGGAGGGGGAGGGCACGGGGGTGGAGGGGGAGGGGGAGCTGGAGGAGGTGACCACGCGGGTCCTGGACTGGTACTACGGGTATGAGGAGGAGGGGGAGAGTGAGGAGTATGAGGCAGAGACGGAGGACGAGGATGACAGCTCATGTGAAGACGGCAGCGACGAGGACGAGCTTGGCGCATGTTGCGGGTTGTTGGGCCGATGGGAGGTGCCGACCCGACGCCTGAGGAGGAGGAGCTGATCTGGGAGATGGAGGGAGGCATGTTCCCCGGCAGGAACTCGGGCGGCGGGAGCGGGCGTCCGGAGATGAAGTTGCGGCTGGTGGAGGGGCGGGCGCGGTCCAGCTGCTATGTGGGGGACAAGGTGGCGCTGAGGCAGCGGCACGTGTGGAAGGGGCGCTGGGGCAACGGGGCGGCAGCAGGGGAGGACGGGGTCACGCGGCACGTGCCGCGCCGGGGACGCGGCGGAGGCAGGCGGGGGCGGGGGGTGTAGTGCGTGGTATGTGGTGCTGGGATGACAGGGGCACCGATGCCAGCAGGTACCGGTATAGTAGGACAGCGGGTGCGGAGACGGGAAAGCGGCGACATGCGTGGATGCCAGGGGCGCTCGCGGACTGAGGCTGAGGCTGCAGGCTGCTCGCTGCTGTGTGGGTGTTAGGGTTGCTGGCACCGAGGCAGCGGTGCGTGCGGAAGGGAGGTTGGGGCAAGGGGAAAGACGGCGGATATACCCCGCAATATGTACAGGGCGTGCTGGCTCCCGGTGATATAAGGCGTCACGCAGCATGTGCCACGCCGGGGACGTGGGGGAGTCAGGCCGGAGCCGTCCATATCTTCGGTACCTGGGAGCAACGCTGAGGTGGACATATGGCTTTGCACCTTGAGTCTTGACCGAATAGGGGTACCCTAGTCCTTGCAGGACAGGCGCCACGTGTGTGGTACACGCGCACCTGTTGGTGACTGCATGCATGCGTGCTCAGCGGAAGGCATGGGAAGTTATGGTGCACGGTATGGTGCGGTGCTTGGTCACAGGAAGCGCGACCACATGCGTGGATTGATGATGCCAGTCGCTCTCTTGTGCTGCCGTACGGCACCCACACCACTGGGCAAAGGAGGCCCAGATGCATTAGAAGATCTACGTATCTAGCTACCGAAGGCAATACCGGTGCTGCGCTATTCACTGTACAGTTTGCGGTATTTCGCAAACCTAGCTTTCTTAACTTCGCACTGGTGAGAATCGCACGTGTGTCACTAGTGCATGACGTGTGCATCAATGTTGCCACAGTTGCCCTGTAGCCGTCCGCTCGGAAAGCTTGCCTGCAGCCTTAGGCTCATTTCTGCGGTTGCAACTAGGCAAGGAAGGTACCAGTAGATCGATCGCACAGCCGAGGGACGGAACCCTGCCACGGTGCCGCACACGAGCCTTGAGCGATCGAAAGATATCACAAAGGACCTCCTATCTTGTTGTATGTCGACGCAGTAGCTGAGTGCAAGCAAGGGTCGCACAGAAATACTAGCAAACATGGCAGACCCCCAACCGTTCAGCGGCCGCTTCCAACGGCAGCGCACGGCTGCCGAGGCCGACCCGTCGCCGCTTGTGGATCGACGACAGGGGCCGCTGCCGCCCCCGGTCGTCCCACGTGGCTTCCTGTGCCCGCTCACCTCCCGCGTCATGAGTGAGCCAGTGGTGCTGGTGGGCAGCGGCCGCAGCTTCGAGCGGCAGGCCCTGGAGCAGCACTTGGCGGCCTTCAGGGACCCGGCCACAGGTGCGCACCGCTCGTAACCTCAAGGGCCCGAATCGCAGTACTTTGACAGACAAGACACAGGGCGTCAAGCGCATCAGTGCAGGCCGTATAGTAGCAGCATGTGTTACATATAAATCAGCACGCCCTTGGTGCTATTGGCGATCTTGGCGTAATGCAACGCTCTCGCTCGCACACACAGTGGACACAAGGTAAGCATGTCATCAGTCCACTACCTACCGCACGTTAAGACACACTGCCGGTAAAACACACGTTACACCAGTTGGGCACACAACACACAGCGGGCACGAGCTTGTCTAGATCCTACCTACCGTAACCCATAACGGTGCAAGCCACAGACATAAAACTGTTCGGCTTACACCTCTCTGCGCAACACTGCGCCGCCGTATGTACACATTGAAATGGCTGCAAGTGCCGTTTTGCTTGCTGTCTCCCCGCCCGCCCCCGCCCAGGCCTGTCGCTCCGCCCCGCAATGTGGGTGCCCAACCTTGCCCTGCGCTGTGTCATCGAGGAGTGGCTGAGCACACACGGCCTGGACCACGAGGGGGCGGACCGCCTGCTGCTGGCAGCAACAGGGGGACAGCAGTGCAGCAGCCAGGACGACTCCACGGTGGCGCAGGGAGGTGCTGCCGCCTTCCCTGCCGCCGCTGGAACCCCCCTGTCAGGCGCTGCCAGTCCGGAACCTGACAGCGGGCAGGGCGCTGCGGTGTTTGGGCGCGGGCGTGAAAGTGAGGAGGAGGAAGAGGAGGTGGAGAAGGAGCAGGAGAAGCAGGAGGAGAGGCAGCAGCAGCAGCAGCAGCAGCAGCAGGAGGAGGAGGAAAGTCGGGTTGCCTCGGGACAGTCTTCTGTGCACGAGGCGTACGGATCTGAGGCCAGGTCCGAGTCCTCTGATGACGACGAAAGGTGGTGGTGGCAGCAGCAGCAGCAGAGCGAGGACGATGAGTCCCTGCATGGCACTACGGACTACGACTACGAACACGGCTGGGAGGGCACTTTAGGTTACTACCAACAGCGTGTCCCCCAGGCGCAGCAGCAGGTGGAGATGGAGGACAGTGACGAGGGCCTAGTTGAGCAGCAGGGACCCGGGCACGACTCGTACTACTATGGGGGCAAGCTGGTGTTCAGGGAGCAGCGGGAGGAGCGCGTGGAGGCGAAGGGGAGGCGGGCGCATGTGGGCAAGGGCGGCGGGTTCGAGGGTCACGTGCCTAGGCGCCGCGGCGGTGGTGGCAGGCGGAGGTGGCAGGACTAGCTCGTTTGCGGTTGGCATGGGGCGTGTGGCATGTGAGCTGCCGCTGTCATTAAGACTAAGCAAGGACTGCAAAAGGCAACCGTCGCGTGCGCGTACATCGCTGCGCAATGCACAATTGCAAGGTTGCCAGTACGCAGGATGGCAGGAGTATTGCCGCACGCCGTGGACCTGCAGTGGCAAGGCTCTGTGCGCAACAAGTTGACGTGTTAGAATCCCTGGCGGGCATGACGCATGAGCCAGTGTCGGGGGTGCAAGCGCTGGTGTGCCTGAAGATCGATTTGTTCCATTGCGCCCAGCCAGGTGCTGCGCAGCCCAACTGCTATTGGTATTACATACACACGGTGGGGCCTGGGGCAAGTGGCGCGAACAAGACGGACAATATGGCAGACTGGTAAACCTGTCCTAGCACGTTCAAAGAAGAGGTGCTGATTCTGGCGTGTTTACGTGAGTGGCAAACGGACGCAGCGTAATATAGCAGGGGAGTTCCCCTGCGATAAACCTGTACGGTGATCGCGCTCAACCCCTGATCGCGCCCAAATATCACAACCAATTGCTGCCTCGAGCCAGGCCCCGCGGTGTGTATGTGTTCCTTTGGCATGTGGAGAGCAGATAGCGCTCTGGGGCAGGGGGGCGGCGCGGGCGGGAGGGGAGAACGGCAGTGGGGGAACGGGTGCACGGAGGGGAGCGCTTCTGCACGGGGAGTTGACACAGGGCGTGAGAGTACGCTGCAAGTAAAGAATTGACTTCCAGCAGGCATATCAGAAGTGCAAAGTGGCTTAATTCCTGTTTTCTGGCTTTGCTCCACAACAATTGTTTTAGAACCGCCAGCTTGCACGAGGTGTACAGCCAATACACCAACTTCAGCCAACATGGCGCCTAGTACTTTAGCTAGAATTGAAGCGTTATGCTCCTGGTTGCAGGCCGGGGGCATCGCCTTGTCAGGAAGCGAGCTCAACTCATGGCGGGAGGAGTGCAAGGCCCTGGCGGCACTACTATTCTTACAGGATAAAATGGTTCAAAACATTGGCGCTAGCATACATCAGATCACATCTCCCGGCCGGCTCCGGGCGATGGTGTCCCTGCTAACATCCTGCATCCACTCACCGGACGCTCTCGCCAAGCTATCCTACGACGCCGCGTCAAACATACATTTCAAAGCCGTTGTCTGGGCCAGCTGTTACCTTGACATAGACCCGGGTAATGGTTGTCCCAGCAGCTCACAGCTGGCCGTGGCCGAGGTGCTACTGCGCGCCAAGGTGCTGCAGGGCTGCAGCCGGCTGCTCGCCAGCGCAACAGCTGCAGTCGCAGCTTCTGGCCAGGCGACACAGCGTGTTCGGCGTCAGTGCCTGACACGGAAGAGTGACGAGGAAGCCCGAGAGTTGGACGGGGCGCTCAGCACTATCAGTTGCCTGCTGCCGCCCCTGGCCTCGCTGTGCGGGGTTCTGCAGCCCGACTCGCCGGCGCCGCTCACGGGGCAGCGGGCCTCCCCTTCCACCACGCCGAACCGCGACGGCAGTGAGGGGCAGGCGCATGCGATGGAGCTGGGGTTTGAGAGGCAGAGGGGGAAAAAGGGGCAGGAGGAGGGGCTGCAGGCCCGAGAGGCCGATCCCGGCGGAGTAGGGCACGTGGCACAGCCCGCTGGCCTTTTTCAGCAGTTGGTGGCCGCGCTGTACGACAGCAGCGTGCTGGAGCACGTGGCGCGGAGCGTGCTGGTGCAGGCGGGCTACGTGTGGCGCATGCAGCAGGCGGGACGGCAGCACAGTCTGGCGTACGGCCAGCTGTATGCCGGGCTAACAAATCTGTGCGGCTTTTTTGCGGCGCAATACGGTGACCTGGTCATTCGGCGCGGCGGCCCTAAGATGCCCGGTGCTGACAGCCCCGAGTCGACGGCGAGTGCACAGCGGGACGCCGGTGGTGCGCAAGCGCAAGCGCACAGAGGTGAAGCAGCACCGCCCACACCCCACCAGCAGCACACCTCCACCCCCACGCCACCGCTGGCGGCGTCGGGACACGGCCTTGACGCGGCACACTCGTTGCTCCTTGGACGCGTGCTGTCCGGCCCCTGCGCCTGCCATCTGGCGCTGTGCCAGGGGCTGCGCACCCTGTGCGCCCTGGACGGGGGAGGGGACTACGGCCTGCCGGAGGAAGCCGGCCTGCAGGGCCTGCCTCCGTGTGTGATACCGGACGACGAGGAGGAGGAGGAACAGCATTCACGGCACGTGCGGTTGGCTGCGGGTCCTTTGCAAAACCTGGTCGCTGTGCTGGCCATGCGCCGTGGTGAACCAGGGGCGGAGGCGGAGGTGCAGCCACCGGGCAGGGGCACAAGGCTGCAGCTGACCCTGCGGGTGGCGCACGCGGCGGGCGGGGCCAAGCCTGAGGCCGGCAGCAGCGGAAGCGGGAGCAGCCAGCGATACGTCGTAGACCAGGCGGAGGCAGCCCCTATTGCTGTCTACGCGCTACGCATGGCGTGGCGGCACATGCCTCCCCCGGGTGGACGCGCGCGGGCGGACCGCCGGCGGGCGGCGCTGAGGCGGTGGGCGGCGGCGGCCGAGCGGGTGGCTCGTGCTGGGGTGGCGATTGGGGCGGTGTCCCACCCGCTGTTTGGGCGCCATATGGCGCTTATTCTAAGGCTCCACCCAAGCTATGTGGGGCCATTGGAAGGCCCGGGTAAGTCCACTATATGGGTTGTTGGGGTGCCAGGCTGGTGGTGCCCTTCCAAGCCGCTCACCAATTGGGTATTGGGGATACTGCCACATGGCAGGCACTTCCGTGCACCTGATGTTCCTACCCGACATGAGACTCAGCCTGCCTACGTTAAACCTCTCCCTTGCCATTTGGGCGCATGGCGAGTCCGTGCTCTAGCTGTGCTGCAACTGAACTGGGCGTTCGTTGTTGTCAGTCTCATTTTCAACCAGGTCCTCCAACCGTCGCTCAATGGTTGCGCTCTCCCTCCTTTTTCAACAAAATACGAAACCCACAGACCTGCGGTCTCTGGCATCAGGCGGCCACCTGCTGCGGGCGTTGGAGGGGCTGGTGAGCCAGGTGGCGAGGGCTGTGGGGGACCAGGGCCCCTCCTGCGAGTGCACACCCACAGGCGGCGCCCGGCTGAGGACCCCAATCGGCTGGATGCTGCGCTCTTTCATAGTGGAAGAAAGCTGCGGCGTGTGGCCCTGCCCGCTGCGGGACCTGCTGCTGCAGCCTGGGGAGGACGAGCAGCCTGGGGCGGGGCACGGCTGGGAGGGGCAGGGCGGCGAGGACGCGGGGCAGGTGGGACACAGCAGCGGTGGCGGACTGCGCGCCGCTGCGTCACTGGCGGTGGCGCTGGGCAAGCTGCTGCGTCGGTGCGAGGGGGCGGTGGCTGAGTCCCTGGCCAAGTGCGGCGGCAATGCCGCAGACGAGGACTTTGACACAGCCCTAGAGATCGTGTGGGCGGTGTGCGACGTGCTGCTGGCCAGCCCGGAGTGTGCGGTAGCTGGGGCTAGGGAGGAGAGGCCAGCTCCGGCCACTGAGGGCGGTGAGGAGGCAGACTGCAGCTGGGAGGTGCGGCGGCGCGTGTGGGTGTGCTCCTACGCCACGTGGCAGTGGCTGCCGGCGCTGGCGAGCGTGGCACGGAGGGCGGCGGCGGCGGGGCACGTCAACAAAGCTAGCATAGAGGCGTGGCTGGCGTGCCTGGTGTGGGTCACACGGCTGTGCCTGGCCTGCTGCAGGCAGCAGCGGATGGCGGGGGTGGGGCTGGAGGCGCGTGACGGGGAGGGGGAAAGCGTGGGTGATGGGACAGCGGGGGCGGGGGGCGGCAGGACCCAGCTCGGCCCCGCCGGTGCTGCTGGCGGCGACGGCAGCTGCTGCAGCTGCAGGGGCTGTGGGGCGCAGGGCGGGTGCTGGCGGGAGTTCCTGCTGCGGGATGTGGGGGTGGTGAGGCTGCTGGGGGCGGCGCTGAGCGGGCTGGTTCCGGAGCTGCTGGCGGGAGAAGAGGAGTCTCGAGGTTTGCTGGGAGCGGTGGCTGAGGCGTGCGTGCTGGCGACGGCGGCGTTCCCCACCGAGGTGGCGCAGTACGCCTGGGGGCCCCAGGGCGGGGCGGCAGGCGGCGCGGGTGGTAACAGCAGCGGAGGCAGCGGAGGCGGTGCTAGCAGCTGCAAGGTGTGGAGCACTAAGGTGCTGGCCGAGGTGGCTACGGCTGTGGGCGCGGAGCAGTGGGGCCAGCCCTTGGCGGCGGCCCTGCGTGCGCTGGAGCAGTGGGGCGGGGAGTGCGGCAGCGCGGGCGATGGGCCGGTGGAGCTCAGCCGGAGCAGAAGCAGCTGCTGGAGCAGGCGGTGGCTGACACGCTTCATAACGCTCCTGTGGGAATGTGGTTCCAACACCATGCGGCTCTGCTGCCGCCGCTGTGCGAGCTGCGGGCGCTGCTGCAGGTGTGCAGCAACCCGCGCTGCGTGGTGCTGCCGCCGCAGGGGCAGACCGAGGCGGAGGCGGAGGCGGGGCGGAGGCTGGGGGCGGGCCTTGGGGCGAGATCAACGGCGTGGTACTGCTGCACCGAGTGCCGTGAGCAGCACGGCAGGGCGGGGCGGGGGCAGGGGAAGTAGGGGTGCAGCTGTCCCTGCGTGATGAGCTGGAGTCCTTGAACTAGGTACTAGAGAGGTGATGCATCGTGTTCCAGTGCTTCCACGTCGCTCCCATGACAACTATTTTCAAGTTATGCGTTGCATGCAGGTCGTTGTCGGTTGGTCAATTTCGGGCTGATATTGTTCGCTGTCAGGTGGTGAAGTCCCGGTGAGGGACAGGGTCAAGTGGTTGACTTCAGGCTACCGCGAGGCCATAGTCAAGTTGTCAACTTCAGGCTGGGTCAGGGTCACTGTTTGGTGGTTGAGGTTAGGCTATCCAGCTCGGTTTGCAGGTTGATGCCTGGTGGCTAGGGTGCAGGGCTGGGCGCGCCAGGCGGTGTGGGGGCCGGGCGAGGTGAGCAGTCGGGGACTCGGTGGGGATGTGCCTTTTAGAAGCTTCGCACCAGTATGCTCTCTAAATCTTCACACTGCAATCTGTACACATGTTTGTGACATCAAGTGTACCCAGTACGACTTTAAGTACCTCTTTAATGTCTTCGTGGTTTCGTTGTCGGGTGGTCGAGATAGGGCTATGTGAAACTGTATGCGTGGTGGCTAGGTTGTGGGGTTACAAGCCAGGCGGCGTGGGGGCAGGGACCAGCAGTACAGGACTCCGGGGGGCTGTGCTCTCGGAACCTTTGAAGTACTACCGATATGCTGTCTAGATGATTTAGATGATTTTTGATAAGGCTGCCACCCGTCCTTGTGTCGTTCATCGTACAGTTGTGAAGGGACAGGTGCCAGCGTATCAAGGGGTGGTGGTGCTACCCAGTGTGCTAGTGTGTAGCGATGTGTGCCAGTGTGTTCACCCCTGTGCTGCACTAAGTTCAGGTATCCGGCCTGCGTGGGGCACGTGGCGCAAGCTGTACTGACGACCTGTTTTGACACTTACCGCGTTACCGGCACTGCACATTGGCCAGTGCGTGCAGCACTGCGCACACGCACCTCCTGGCACGCTCAGGAGGGAGATGCCGACTCTGGCGTGCTTAAGGTGGAGGAGAGGCAGACGGGCGCAGCGTGATGCAGCAGGGGAGTTCCCCTGCGATCAAGTGCCACACCAAAGGACCTGTAATAGGGCGCAGTCGCAATTAGTCCCTTTTCGAGCCAGGGCACGCGTCGTCAGTGTGGTACGCTGGCATGTGGAGAGCGGATAGCGCTCTGGGGCAAGAGGGAGGCAGGACGGGAGAGAGGGTGGGCCTGGGTGGGCACTCGACCTGAACACGGCAACAGGTCGCGCTCGGGGCCACAAGGTGCAGGAGTACGCCGGTAGCCAACATTACACCGCCAGTATGCACTAGTTTTGCAACTGGTGTTTATAAGCTCTGGTATACACCGTTGACCAGACACCGCCATGACCTTGCACAAGGCGTGAACAAGACTCGCCAACTTAAGCTCAAATGGCGTCTAGCACTATAGCTCGGGTCCAAGCGTTCTCCTCCTGGTTGCAGGCCGGGGGCACCGCCTCCTCTGAAAGCGAGAGCAACGCATGGCGAGAGGAGTGCATGGCCCTGGTGTCACTGCTGTACGCAGAGGATAGATTGGTCCAGAAACTACGCACCAGCATCCATCAGGTTACAACCTGCGGCCGGCTCCGGGCGATGCTGTCCCTGTTATCAGCATGCATCCACTCACCGGACATCCTCTCACCTGTATGCTACCACACCGTGTCAAACATACACTTCAAGGCCGCCACTTGGACTCGCTGTTACCTTACCATAGACCCGGGCATTGGTCGTCCCAACAGCGCACAGCTGGCGGTCGCGGAGGCGCTACTGCGCGCCAAGGTGCTGCAGGGCTGCAGCCGGCTGCTCGCCAGCGCAGCAGCTGCAGTCGCAGCTTCGGGCCAGGGGCCACAACCTGTCCAGTCACGGAGGAGTGACGAGGAAGCCCGGGAGTTGGACGGCGCGCTCAGCACGACTAATTGCCTGCTGCCGCCCCTGACCACGCTGTGCGGGGGTTTGCAGCCCGACTCACCATCGCGGGCCACGGGGCAGGGGCCGACCTCGCGGGTCATGGCCCAGCGGGCCTCCTCTTCCACCACACACGGCCTCGACGGCAGTGAGGGGCACGCTGGTGCGGTGAAGCCGGGGGGCGAGATGCAGAGGGGGGAGAAGGGGCAGGAGGGCGGGCTGCAGGGCCCAGAGGCTGCCCCTGGCGCGGTGGAGCAGGTAGCGACACAGCCCGCTGGCCTTCTTCAGCAGCTGGTGGCGGCGCTGTACGACAGCTGCGTGCTGGAGCACGTGGCCCGGGGCGTGCTGGTGCAGGCGGGGTACCTGCAGCGCATGCAGCGGGCGGGGCGGCAGCAGGGCCCGGAGCATGGCTTCCTGCACTTCGGGCTTTCAAATCTGTGCTGCTTCTTTGCCGCGCAATACGCTGACCTGCTGGACCTGCACTTCGGACGTCAGATTCCAGGTGCCCACAGCATCGGGTCGGCGGCGAGTCCCCAGCGTGGTGACGACTGCGTGCCGGAACAAGCGCACAGAGGTGAAGCAGCACCGGCCTTACCCCACCAGCAGCACGCCTCCACCCCCACGCCACCGCTGGCGGCGTCGGGGCAACACGTGGGCGCAGCACATATGCCGCTGCTTGACCGCGTGCTGTCCGGCCCCTGCGCCCGCCACCTGGTGCTGTGCCAGGGGCTGCGGGCCCTGTGCGCCCTGGACGGGGGAGGGGACTACGGCCTGCCGGAGGAGGCCGGCCTGCAGGGCCTGCCGTTGTGGGTTGTAAGGGACGATGGGGAGGAGACCCAGCACGTGCGGTTGGCTGCAACTCCTTTGCGCAACCTGGTCGTCATGCTGGCCATGCACCGTGGTGACCAGGGGCCGGAGGCAGAGGCGCAGCTGCCGAGCAGGGGCACAAGGCTGCAGCTGACCCTTCGGGTGGCGCACGCGGCGGCGAGTAGGGCCAAGGCTGAAGCCGGCGGTAGCGGCAGCGGCGAGAGCAGCCAGCGTTGCGTCCTTAGCCAGGCTGATGCAGCCTCTATTGGTGTCTGCGCGCTACGCATGGCTTGGCGGCACATGCCGCCGCCAGCCGGACCTGCGCGGGCGGACCGCCGGCGCGCGGCTCTGAGGCGGTGGGCGGCGGCGGCCGAGCAGGTGGCGTGCAGGGTGGCGGCGACTGGGGCACGCCTGCGTCCGGTGGTGGTGCGCAACATGGCCTGCATGCTGAGGCTCCACCCAAGCTACGTGGGGCCGCTGGAACGCCAAGGTGGGTTGCGGGGCGGAGGCGTGGGAATGTTCGGTTGCCGGGCTGGTAGTGTCCTTCCAAGCCGCTCGCCAAGTGAGTAGCGGGGACATGACCAAATCCGGATTGCACTCCTATGCACCCAGTGCCTTTGCACGGCCTTGAAAAGCAGCCTGCCTTGTCTGAGTTGAATCCCTTACCAGCTCTCCCATGGCACTCCTGCGCACCTGACGCCTGGCCAGGAAACGCTGGCTGCTATGCCTGCGTTGGTGTTCGTAGTGCCAATCGATCGCTTGGCGAGTCTGTTCACTTTTAAGCGGCTTTCCCAACAGTGACGTGAGGTTCGGGTATGCACTCCCTCCGCCCAACAACCTACGGAACGCCCAGACCTCCCGGCTCTGGCTTCTGGCGGCCACCTCCTGCGAAGCGTCAGTAATACATTTTGATGTCAAGCTATCAGTGAATTGCCTGATCAGGCAGTGTTCATAGCAATTAAATGTCCATCAACCCACAGACCTGCCGTCGCTGGCTGCTGGCGGCCACCTGCTGCGGGCGTTGGAGGCGCTGGTCAGCCAGGCGGCGAGGGCGGTAGGGGACCAGGCGGGAGCCCCATGCAACTGCACACCCGCAGCAGACGCCCGGCTATGGGCCCCGATTGGCTGTGCTCTGCGCTCCTTTGTTGCGGAGCTTAGCTGCGGCGTGTGGCCCTGCCCGCTGCGGGACCTGCTGCTGCAGCCGGGGGAGGACGAACAGCCTGGGGCGGGGCAGGGGCAGGGCGGTGGGGGCACAGGGCGGGTGGGGTGCAGCGGCGGTGGCGGCCTGCGTGCCACTGCGTCCCTGGCAGTGGCGCTGGGCAAGCTGCTGCGGCGGTGCGAGGGGGCGGTTGTGGAGTCCCTGGCCAAGTGCGGCGGCAATGCCGCAGACAAAGACTTCGACCAAACGGGGAGGGACACCGCCGTAGAGATCATGCTGGCGGTATGCGGCGTACTGCTGGTAAGCCCGCACTGTGCCGCGACTGCGCAGCTGGGTGCACGGACTGGGGCCGGGGAGGGGGGTGCTGCCCCGGGCCCCGAGGGCGGTGAGCAGCTGGGCTGTGGCTGGGGGGCACGGCGGCGCGTGTGGGTGTGCTCCTACGCCACGTGGCGGTGGCTGCCGCCACTGGCGAGCATGGCGCGGAGGGCGGCGGCGGCGGGGCACGTCAATGTCGCCAGCATGCTGGCGTGGCGGGCGTGCCTGATGTGGGTGGGCCGCCTGTGCCTGGCGTGCTGCAGGAAGTCGGCAACAGGGGAGGTGGAGCTGGAGGCGAGTGAGGGGCACGGGGGAGACGAGGACAGCGGTGCTGTGGCGGCGAAGGACGGAGGGGAACAACCCAGTCCCGGCGATGCTGGCAGATGCAGCTGCGACGTCTCGGGGGAGCCGGGGGGCTGCTGGCGGGAGTTCCTGCTGCAGGACTTGGGGATGGTGGGGCTGCTGGGGGCGGCGCTGAGCGGGGTGGTGCCGGAGCTGCTGGCGGGGGACGGGGAGGAGGGGTCACGAGGTCTGCTGAAAGCGGTGGCTGAGGCGTGCGTGCTGGCGGCGATGGCGTTTCCCGCCGAGGTGGCGCAGCACGCCTGGGGGCCCCAGGGCGGGGTGACAGGCGGCTCAGGTGATGGCAGCAGCGGAACGAGTAGCAGCGGGTCCAGCAGCGTCGCTGTGTGGAGCCCAAAGGTGCTGGCCGAACTGGCTGGGGTTGTGGGCGGGGAGCAGGGGCGCCAGCCCTTGGCGGGGGCCCTGCGTGCGCTGGAGCAGTGGGGCGGGGAGTGCGGGAGGGCGGACGGTGGGCCGGTGGGGCCCAGCGCCGAGCAAAGGCAGCTGCTGGAGCAGGCGGTGGCTGGCATGCTGCCCCATGTAGAGCCCGCGGGGTGGAGCCAGCAGGACGTGGCGCTGCTGCCGCCGCTGTGCGAGCTGCGGGCGCTGCTGCGGGTGTGCAGCAACCCGCGCTGCGTGGCGCTGCCGCCGCCGGGGCAGACGCACGCGGAGGCGGAGGCGGAGGCTGGGGGCGGGCGGGGGGCGTGCAACGGGGCAAGCTCCGCGGCGTGGTACTGCTGCGCCACGTGCCGCAAGCAGCACGGCAGGGCGGGGCGGGGGCAGGGCAGTAGGGGTGAAGCTGTCCCCGCGTGATGAGCTGAACTCCTTGCATTAGGTACTGCAGACGTGATGCATCGTGTTCCAGTGCTTTCACGTCGCTCGCATGACAAGCCGTCGTATGCAGGCTTCGCATGTCGTTGTTGGTTGTCGTGTCAGGCTCAGGTCAGGTCGCTGTCAGGTGGTTGAATACAGGCTAGCGCGAGGCCGTTTCGGTGAGGAACAGTGTCACGTGGTCAGTTCAGGCTAGTCAGGGCCGATATTTGGTGGTTGGTGGTTGAGATTAGGCTGTCCAGATCGGTTCATGCTTGGTGGCTGGGTTGCAGGGCTGTGAATGTAGTAATCTGGTCAGAGTGCATAGCGGAACAGAGTAATAGCGGGTAA
>VFQN01005952.1_pt1 | contig 14422 bp, 6 predicted proteins | sample 3512371 | NCBI WGS metagenome assembly VFQN01 (sample SAMN10412370, study PRJNA504923) | tailings metagenome | isolation source: Replicate 2 from Balatoc abandoned mine | place: Philippines: Itogon, Benguet | collected 2017-08-28
TCTGCCAAAGGAATTTCAGTCCTTAACTGATAAAACTTTGATTCTTTCTCTTCTTCAAACTTCTTTGAGACGCAATCTACTATATTTGGTCTAAATTCCCAATTTGATGAAGTGGCAAATAAGAAATGTTCTTTTTTCTTCCCTTGCTTCTGATCTAATAGCACTGACATCGTATCCCTCACAGTCTTTCGAGTATTATAGTCTTTCTGAGTTGGAAGACCTCGAGGTAACGTAATAATCTTTGGATGGGTAAGATTATGATGTTGGTTCACAAGGACTAAGAAGGTTTTATTATGATCTAGAAATCTTTGTAATGTCTCTGCTTCCTCTGCTGTATTGTCACAGCATGATCCCCATTGCCCGGAACGATTTGGGAAGTAAGTCGAGAAAAAACCCCAATTTTGGTGTGAAGAATGAAGAAATATGAAAGGATAAAGAATTTTTGTTGACCATTTCTTCCATTGTTTAAGGAAAGTTGATCGTTCTATCACCACCTCACCTATTGTCTCTGCGGAGAAGAAATGAGTTAAACGTTGATATTTTACAAATGCATGATATCCAAGCTTTATAATAGGTGCACGTTTGGTTTGACGATAATCATAAACACGTGGAATAACAGAGAAATTGCCAGGTTTTTGGAAAGGATAAACTGTTTTCGGTGAATATTTCAAAGAGTTTAAATGATTCATTCCTCGATCAGTTAAACCTAAAAAATGACGGTTATGATCAAAGAAATAGTCTGCTAATTGATGATAGTGACGGAAATTGCCATCACCATCGAGAAAGTCATGATATCCAGGGAAATATTTGATTAGTTTCGATAAAAGAATATGTTCTCCTTGGGATGCAGCATAGGCTGCCTTTTTCCATTTAGCCAAATTATCAGGTGGTTGCGGAAATCTGAAATAACTTTTTTTCGGTATTGGTATATTGCACCATTCAGTGTTTATGCATAAACTATCATAATTTTCTTCGTACGGTGCGAAGGAAAAGATTGAAACAAACGATCCGTCAAGAATAGACGAAACAAAGAACGTGATGAAGATCAAGCCCAATAAAAATGCTGATAATAACAGCAGGATTTGCTTGACATTTCTTGCTCGAAGCTTCATTCTCTCAATAAATGATCCGATCGCGTCGGTAATATATCGGTAAGTATTCGGTACCGTTGTAAATTCATATTATCGACAAATTCTTTTGTTTTGCTTTGTGAAAAACCACACACCTACTGATTTTGCAGATTTCAATTCTTGCCATTTCAAATCCAAGTTGAAAGAAAGGAATCATGTCGATAATCATTAGAACAATACTACATCAACGAATTCTGCCAGACCTATTACCGACAATTTGCCGATAGAATTTGATTTGATGGAATTCAGAACATTCTGTTGTTCCATCGAGAAGGGCTTAATAAAGTGCGCGACCCAAAGATACGATATAACAGACTGAAATCAACGTCACAACGTCATTGTAAATTAGCCCATAATTCACGACTCCCTACGACGATCTTTCATTATTTTCAATTTACTGTCGGGAATGGAATTTATTGGCATTGAAGAGAATGATCCTTTGATAAAAATTTCAAAGAAAGCGGATACATTCCCACAGAAACTTTATCTTTTACTATCTTATAAGGAATTTGCAGAGATTATTCGTTGGAAGGATCATGGATTTTGTTTTGAAATTATTCAGAAAAGAAGATTAATAAAAGAAATTATGCCAAAATTATTTCATCGTAAGTTTTTCTTTCTTAAATTTTTTTATTTTCATAAAAATTAATACAATCGTTACTACTTACAGAAAAGTTGTTGACTAGCTTCCAAAGGCAGCTAAATATCTATGGATTCCGCAAGGTGAAAAAGGGTGTCGATAAAGATGCGTATTTCCACCCTTTTTTTCAACGAGATGATGAGTCCTTTCTATGCAAGGTAAAGCGTATGCCCACCAAGGGCAGTTTAACGACTTACGAGACTATGATTGGGGCGCTGTTGGGTCATCCGCAAGCGGGTTTACAGTTTGAACATTCGTCATCAGTGAAGTCTGCTGAACCACATTGTCAAGCTTGATGATTTTACAGCTTGATGATTCCTCCACAACGAAATATTTAGACGCATCAACACAAATTCTTGACTCGAATGTGAGTATTCACGTTGATAGAAGAGTCCCTTCATCTGAAGAAAACATCCTGCCTTTCAACCAGACCCAGTTTCTTGTGACCAACGAGGGAGTAGAGGTATTACCGCCTTTACACTACTCTTTTCCATAAATGAATGCTTTTTATTATGGAGGGAGCTTTACTCGGTGTGCCCCTCCTGCTTTCCCAAACATTTTTCCTCGTGCATCTTTTTCAACAGCTCACCCTTTTATGCTGCCTTATTCACCGCCTCGCGCAAATACTACTAGAGCCTCTTTTCAGAATGTTGGCAATTCTTCTAACTGTAATCTTCTCTTAGAAGATTCGGAGTTACAGGAATTAAATGAAGTTCTCCTAAATTGTCTATCAAGTGATGAATAAAGAACTAACATTTCTTCGGTTTGTTGTAATTTCCCAATCCTTCCCAAGACATTTGAGTCTTAATACTACCTTTTTACTTGGATAAGGTGAGAGCCCGAGTCTTGTTCATTTCGATATCTCCAGATTAGAGTAAATTACCTATTATCTTATTTATTTTCCCTGGGTTAATATTACGATGCTCTAATAATCCAGTAGAAGATAAACCTATTTTGTATCTCTTCTTTTGGATCCTGTTTTGTATTTAGCTTTCATTCTCATAACATTTCATCAAACCTTTTTTATTTTCTTTCACTACAAATAAACGAGTCTTATCTGAAGAACTGGAAGGAAAAGGCGATACGTTGAGCTTTTTCCTACAACAGGATTAATTCTATTTCTCCCGCTCGAGTTTAGCACTCGATTTTTCTCTCTATCGATAATCAGATGGCAATAGATTATTTCAATCACTCGCTTGTAAAATTTAATTGCAATTACATTTCTTTTTCTGCTGACTTCTTTTTTTTTTAGTATTTTCGCCAGAAACGGCGATTCATCGGACGTAATTGACGGCGGATTCCAGGCGGAAACAAAGGCGGGATGAGTGAGTTGTGTTTTTGATTCGTGTTTCGCTTCATCGTTATTGGCGAAGCTATCGAACCATCAAACCATCAAACCACCACAGTTCAGCTGATTCAAAGGAAATTGGACATAGTCTTTCTGACCAAGTTGATATATCCGTGAATTGAGAAGAATTCAAAGATGGAGGTAGTTACTTCGTATTTGAATCAATTGAATGTTATTTGCTAACTGTTCTGCTTATTTTTTAGGAAGGTAATATTGCGAATCAAGGGGAAGCAGAGAAATGCAGAGATTTGGGCAAGGTAAGTCCTTACTTTGTGGATTTTTAATGATTGTGACGAGTCGGGAGTAGGCGTTTTTACAAAAGGGTGATTTTGCCAAAGCTGTGAAATACTTTGACAAGTCTCTAAGATTGTATCCCCTGCCAGGTATAGAAAGTCGTTGATCCCATTTTCTCCATTGAGAACTTTTCGTCCCGTGAATTATAGGTGTGAAAGCCCTGAAGGAGAAGGCTGAGAAGCTGGCTAATGGTAAGGGAATTCTTGTATTTCATCCTCAGTCAATAATCCTCTTCATTGATAATAGGCGAACCAATGCCTGGCGCTTCATCCTCATCGTCCTCTTCTTCTGCGTATCAAAGAAGCTCATCCGCGGCAAATGGAGGTGGTGAGAGTAGCTCAACGAAGTCACGAGGAGATGAAACACCCACAAGCACTCGTTCGTATACTCCAGAACAAGAATCAGGATCTAAGAAGATCATCACTTTATCAAAGAAGAGTCACTATGAGGTACAATAAATCTTCCTCTTTGACTAAAAATTTCACTCCTGACGTTGTAAAGGTTCTTGGGTTAAGTAAGGATGCTGATGCTGACCAGATCAAGAAAGCTTACCGCAAACTCGCTCTGAAGTATCACCCTGATAAAAACAGTGCCCCATCTGCTGAAGCAGCATTTAAAGCGATTAGTACAGCTTTCGATACTCTCAGCGATCCTCAGAAGAGAGATATCTACGACCAGTATGGACATGACAGTGATGCAGTTAATAATGCTGGTGCTGGTGGTCATGGTGGATTCCCATTCAGAGGAGGTGGAGGAAGAGATGTATCACCTGAGGAGATTTTTAACATGTTCTTCCAAGGTGCTGGACCAGGTTTTCAAGCACATTTTGGTCGTGGTGGATTTAATACATTCCATTTTAATGGTTTTGATGGTCAAGAAAGACGAAATCGTCGTCAACAACAACAGCAACAGCAGCAACAACAAGGACAACCAAATATCTTGCAACAATTATTACAATTCTTACCAATCATTATTATGTTAGTAATGACGTTCTCAAATTATTCAGGTAATTATAATCAACCATTATATACATTTGTACCACAAGGTGCATATCAACATGAAAGATTTACCTCATCACCAGGTATATCGAATGATATTAAATATTATGTAAATAATGAATTTTTAAAACAATATCCAAGAAAAGATACAAGTACCTATCGTAAGATAGAGAAAGAAATTGAAATTGATTATAAACATCATTTACAACAGAAATGTAATAGTGAAAAGAATTATTATAATAATTTAAAATATCAGGTAAGATTATATTTATACAGATATGTTGAGAGTTCATGTGAAGATCTTACCTTCTCTTGGTTATTGTTTGTTTAGGCAAAGTTTGGAGGTGCTAGTGCTCGTCGTCGTGCTGAGGAATTCAAATTAGTCTCATGTGAAGAGTTTCAAAAGCGATTCGTAGATAAGTTTGATCGATAGAATGATTTGCTTTGCCTTGTTTCAGAAGTCACCATTCTTTGGTGTGATGAATGAATAGGACGAGTAGTTATAGTTCATGAGTCCATCTATTTTTTGTTTCTTAAATTGCTTTGCCCTCTTTCCTTCTGGCTCTTTACTGTTTTGTAGTTAAAATGGTCGATGTAAGAGTAATACACTACCACTCTGTACGGATTTTGATCGATTGATATTCCCACCATCAACTTTCCAAATGTTCCTCGACTTGTTCGAGTTCAAGTTTACAGTAACACAGGTGTTTGTAGATTCAACAAGAACGGTTTATAGAAAGAGAGCATAGTTAGAAAGAAGAGTGTTATTTAACCAGTTTTTATTTAATTAGTGTGTTTCAGTTGGATTCTCAGATGTTTATTCACTTCTATGCTCTGGATGCATTGTTTCATCGATGAGAACTTCATTATGTATAGAGAATAAGGAAGTAGTGTTTATGAATATTTTTTATTCCACGTGATTGCATTTAAAGGATGGAACCAGAGTTGGAAGCAATACGAGGCCATAAATCAGCACACTCCTTGGCGACAGGTCCTGCGACGGCAGATCCCTTCATTTCACCCTTATTATTGACAATAACACCAGCATTATCTTCGAAATAGATGTAAAGACCTTCCTTTCTTCTCCAGGTCTTACGTTGACGAACGATGACGGCTGGGTGAACCTTCTTTCTTAACTCTGGTTTACCCTTCTTACAGGAGGCCATGACTAAATCACCAACGGAAGCAGATGGTAACTTGTTCAATCTACCCTTGATTCCATATACAGAGATAATCATTAAAGACTTGGCACCAGTGTTGTCAGCACAGTTAACAACGGCTCCAACTGGAAGACCTAAAGTAGTTCGGAACTTAAGTCCGACAGCACCTCCTCTTCCTATAACAATTTCATTAACCTACAAACGTCCTTCCTCAAGTAAAGAATCATTCCATTACCTTTTCCCATTTCTTTTCTAGTGGATTAAATATGGAGATATACTCGTGAAAACACAACTAATTGGTTGATTGTGTTGCTCTCGCCACACAAACCACGAAAACTATTTCGGATTCGGATTGGAAACCGAATGTTTGAATCACCGAAACACGAAAAACCGAAATATCAATTTTGCGAAATACCGATAAGTCAACCGATTGATGTTACTCTCATATCATATTAATTACAACAAAGCAGAAGAAGGCGGAAAAGATACATAGAATTTAGAAAGCTTGATTAATTTCTTCATAAATCCATTGCATTACAATTCTACAGAATGAACGAGCTGGTAATAATTCAGAAGTTTGAAATAATAATGTCAAGGTTTGCTTTTCTTCTTCGCTTAGAACTTTTTCTTTTGCATGCCCTCTTAATGAACTTGTTAAAATATGGTAGATTGCAATGATTGCATTTTCTGCGATAATAATAGATTTGAATTGAATGAAAATAGAAACTGCCAGGTTCACGTTCCCTTGCTCATTTTGTGCAATTGCTGATGAGAGTTCTGCAGATCGCTTGTAGGAAGATAACCAGAGCAAACGCTCTTCTCGAGTTTTAAGAGCATTAGTAGAGACAGGCACTTGTCTGGTAGAATTTACAGACCATAATCCGTCATGGAAAAGTTGTAATTGGGTCATGACCATCACAGCGTCGTTAAACATTCGAAGTAATTGGGGTAAATGGAAAAGTCTCTTCTCATTCATGACAAAAGCGGTCGATGCACTTGCAGTAATTGTCTTATCTTGGGAAGTAATAAAAAGTCTTTGATCTGGGACAGAGAGTATCCGTAGAATGTTGACAATACTGGTTAAAATGTTCAACGTCTTCTCTAACTTTAATTCATTGAAAACAGTCCACTGGTTTGGAACGAGATAATTAAGACTGGCACTTTGCTCTGTGCTTGCACTATTAACATTGGAAGCATTTGGTCTGACATTCTCTGACACAGCTAATGATTGAGAGAGTAACGTCGCCTGCCAGAACTTTTCTTTCGAATTTCTCTCAACAGATGATGTATTTCCAGGCTGTATGCTCTCCCACCATGCTGATGGTGATATATTATTGGAAAAATGCTGTTGCTGACGTTGTCTTAACTGTGCTAACGACTTCAGCTGGCTTGCGGTTTGTTGGTGATTATTTGACACCTTACTATGATGATAGAACTCAAGTAGCACCCCAGGTACAGTCTTTTCGCCTATCAGACAACTAGATGAATCAAAGGTTAAATCAATTGGTGAAAACTTACCGAATACACTGAAAAGATGAAGACTGTCAGCTAAAAGAATTTCAATATCCTTGGAAAACAAAAGGAATAACTTTTGATAAGAAGAGTAATATCTTTCCTCAACCTTCGTTTGTGAGTTCTGATGATCATAGAATCGAATACATTGGTGTAAAAAAAGATTTAAAAAGGAAAAGAAAGATTCAAAACATTCTAATTGTAATAAATTTTGTATTGATTGATGAACTAATTGACTAAAACCTTCACGATGACGCTGATAAAAGAAAATCAAGCACTGTAATAATGGTTTATCACTTGATGCAGAAGTGGAAGTTGATGATAATAAGGCTGTCAAGAGAGACAAAGTTTCCAGAAAGATAAATACATGTTGCTCCAGCAAGGAAGATGTATTCTGATTGGTGGTGGAGTTTGTGGAGTTAGAGGGTAAAAGCAATAACAATTGTGAAATGACATCGGAGAAGCTGTCAGAGTAACACAACTGCTCAATAACTCCACTTTCTAGTAATAATGACGAAATTGAACTTGACTTTCCTCCTACCCCAGCTGCATCAGATGAAACAGAAGAGCCAAGACTGACCAACTGATTCAAAAATTGAAGCACGGTTAAATACAAAGATAATTCCTCTTTCTTCCTTCTGATTACTGAGGTTCCAACCTCTTCACTAATTTTAAAGGAAGATCTTTGCAATAACGCATTTAGAAATCCCTTTTGAGCTAACAAATGAACTAATTTCATAAATAAATGTCTCCCACTACTACTGAAAAGTAGACCCTCATCGCTGTTACTATCTAATTCATTCGTCAGAACCCTGAAAATCATGGATAATGTATTAATCGCATTCATGCGAATTGAAGTAAGACCATCAATTGCAACAGGAAATATTAATTCCAGAAGCGGCAAGGCATTTTGTTGTAAAAACATCTATGTTGAGAGTTACAAAGAAGCGATAAAATTCAAAAATCAGACTCACCTGCAAATGAAGATCGAGGTTGCAATCGTCTTGCTTCTGAATGTGACCTGTAGGACTATAGGATTTTTTCTCTTCACTACTTTGATCCATGTCTTTACCTCCTGCAATCGTTTGAGATGAGAGGAAAACCGTTGATCTAGTGCCATTCAGCAAGCCTACTCCTGCAGACTTTCGTTCGCCAAAGAAAGATGACGTAGGAGAAGCTAACTTTAAGGTGATTTGCAATGCGCTCACTAAATAACCCCTGATGATCATATTTGAAGCTGTAGTCGGAGAAGAAGAGGCTGCGGATCCAGAATCACTTAAACTCATGATTAAAATTTTGAAAGCGCTGTGTTGTTGGGAAGCAATTAAAGTCTGACTGTTGCTACCGTTTGTTGATGATGACTTCAGGAGAAGCTGATAAATAGTTTCAACTAAATCCTTCCATGCAAAAATTAATAATTCTTTCTTTCCGTCAACTGGGTCAGTTTGCGATTCAGAAGCAGAGGAAATAAATGATAACATTGTAATGAGTGCTTTTAACAGTGATAACCTCACGGATGATTGGTATTGCTGATTCATATCCAAATCAGTGAAATATCTGAAGAGAAATTTACTGTAAGGTATTAAAACTTCAATGAATATGTAATATTTTAGCTCTTGTATGTTAGAACCGAGAGAATTACCACTCTGATTACTAGCAACCGTCTGAAGCTCGAGCAACGCTTTAAGAATGGTAGGGGCACCTGTTGTAAGGGAGGTAAGAGAAGAGGAACTAAGTGCAGGAAGCAAAATACTATCGGCCAATTGGCGGAAGGCAAGAATCAAATGATGTTGTGATGCCTGAAGCTGCTCCTGCTGATTAAAGATAATCGCAAGTTTCATACTATTCTCAAGAATTCGTTCAATTTCATGCATCTTATCCTCGTTTCCGCGTATTCCAGCAGGAACTAAAGCAAGAGAAGTCGAAGAAGTATTAGCTGCAGTATTTGGGGTTTCCTGCAAGGAAAAATATTCTTTCAACTTGCCAGTGAATTCAGAAATATTAACACGGCGGAAAGACGGCGCCGCAATTGTTTCACTTTCCGTCGAGGAAGTCGTAGATGTATTCGCCATCATAAATCGCCGTAAGGAGGAAGATTCCCAGACCATGGACTGCTTTAAAGCTCGTAAAATAATTGGTAAATGCCGATGTGAAGCAGCAGCCGGATGCAGAAACTCATTGAATGAAAGAAGTAAAGAATTTGGTAAAGCTAACACTTCTTCATCATGAAAAGAATAGTACAAAGGTTGAAGGAGATTAACCTTCTCTTCTCTAGTTTCGGTGCCATCTAAACCTTTCCCACTTCCCATGGAAATCACCGAAAATCGGTGTAGGAGTAAATCTATGATGGATTTAATAGTTGGGTAGTTATTCGAGTCGAATGAAGAAGCCGAAGAAGAGAAGAAAGTCAAAGCTAATTCTTGGTTGAAGATCTTGATCAGATAAGCAAGTGAGTGATTAATCTTGGTATGTAAATCATACAACTTCATCAACATTTTTTGTTGAATCCATTCTTCCCGTTCATCTCCTCTGTCTTCTCCTTTTTGAGGTGGATGGAAATCAAAAGCATCAATTTCCAATAATAATTGCAATAATTCATCTTTTGATAAAGAAAGTAAATTAAAGAAATATTGAAATTGCTCTAAAAGGAATTGGTGGTTGCGGCGATCGCGTAAACGCTGCAAAGTTTGCCGACCGACATTGGATGATGACGAAGAAGAAGATGAAGAAGTTTTAGATAAATGATATATAATTTCATAAATCATTAACGCTTGATCAGGATAACGGAGGAAGAAATGGTGATTTAGCTGTTGTTGCTTTTGAGTCGTTTGAGATAGGTAAGGCGATACAACTTGAATCAGGGCATTAAAACAATCCTTTCTACCTTCAATACTCTCTGATGTGGTCAGCAAAGAGTATGAGGACGACGAATACGATAAGAAAGGGTGATAATGATTGTCACTTAATCCGAGTAAATGATGATTAAAAGTTTGACTTCCACCACCGCTGGTGATGAGAGTATTTAATATCAAAGAAATGATAGCATGACGCAAAGATCCGTAAATGCTACCTGTTGAATTAGTAGAATCAACCATTCCACCCTTCCAATAAGAATAATGATTCACTCGTGAATGGCCATCGTAAAAGAAATCAGAAATAATAACAGGTGAAGAATCACCACCAACATAAAAGAGGTTGTAATGACTTTCAAAAATACTACATTCATCATATAAATATGTTGGGAAATCTTTTTCATAAAGAATATGGTTTGCAAAACTCTCAATAATTTGTTTAACATCTAAAGCCGTAAATTGATTCGCAGAAGATGAATTTGTGGAAGGTCTTCGCCCTTCACCCATTGCACCACTAATGAACATATGATCCGTTGACGTTGTCGAGAAAATGGAATAATACGGTTTTTGTAGTAAGATTTGTTCAAAAATCTTGATAATAAGTATGTTGGGCAAAGGAACTGAAGGCAACGTTAAAAACTCTAATGATGTTAAAAGAATTAGCTTATTTGTCACTTGGTAACCAGTTAAAATATCAAGGAACGAGTAAGGATGCAGTGGTGTTGGATTAAAGAATCGTCGAGGTGAATCGTATTTCGTAAGATAAATTGGTTGATGACAATTTTTTAGATAATAATAAAATGATGCTTCACGTAATAAAATTTCATATAAAAAGAATAATGCATTGGCCAAGGCTCTCTCAAGCCAAAAGACAGTATTAGCGGACAAAGGATCAAACTTTGCATCAGAAAGGTGGAAATCACTTTCCCCTCCACTTCCAGTTCCAGAAGACGCAGAGTAGTATTGTGATGAGGCGTAAGGTAGAAAGCGATCTTTTGATACAAACAGGTAAGATAATCTTGATCGTAATTTTGAATGAACAAATCCATACTTGAAAACCTCAAAGATTGTTAAGAATTCGTTCATGGTTGATGACTTTAATCCTTGTAAAAGATAATTACGATCAATCGTTGTAATAATCTTAATAAATAATTCAGTAAATTTACTATTGTTTAATAATAGCGCAAGAAGATAGAATCCAGGAGTCTTCGGTCGCTTATAACGATTTTGAGAGGATGTAGCTGCACCGCCTGTATTAATTGGCTGCGACCCAGATATTCCAGTCCCGGGAATGTTTACATACTCCTCCTTAAAGTCCAATAGGTAAGGGTCAACAGGAGGAGAGAGACTTCCTTGTCCTAATAATGCTTGAATAAACAGTTGTTTATCATATTGATGAATCGGGTAAAGTTGCATAATTAAACTGAAAATTTCTAAACAGTAAGAAGTAATTCTCCATCTTTGACTGATCACATTTAATACTTCATCGGGAGAATAAAATCTTTCATGCACTTTCATGAAGATATCTTCAATAATGTAATCTAGGTAAGGCAAGATACCGGGTACACGGTATTGTTGACCTAAATGATGTAATGTAGACATGTATTCAGTCGTAGTGAACTGTAATAAATTTCTAAATAACTGTAAAAATCCTAATGTCATAGGGTAGCGACCAGTGCGGGATTCATTCTCTTCTAATTCTGCTTTTAACCCGCGTGATGATTGATGAATATTTGTTGTAATCGTTAAAGTTTGCTGAGTTTTGCTTGCGGGAGTTGTTGGAATCGAAGAGGGGTTCCCTGTTTCCTGAGTACTAAAGGAGAGAAATAGTGAACTAAATAAACCTGAAGTCTCGAATTGTTCCCAAATAATTGAATGATATTTCGGAAATTTCGCAATTTGACTTATTGTAACGAATATCTTTCCTTTAATCTCAATTGGAATGGGACAAGAGAGTAAAGCAAATAATTTTGAGAGAATTTGATAATGTTTTTGGAAATGATGAATAATATTTCGACGAACACAAACAGTGCCGATAAGTTCAACAAAAATTAATATTCCCTCTAAGTCAACTGGTGAAATAGCTCGAAGAGATATCAAGCTATTGCTTCCTCCACCGGCACCACCACCTACCGTGTTAACCCCGCCCTGCCGACCAGCAGCGGCAGGACCAGTAAATCCATCTTCTTGATCAGGAGAAGCAAATTCAAGAATAAATCTTGTGATTTTATCAATAATTCGGTCCCAATCCATACGATTTAAGAACCCTTGAGAGATTAAGTAGTAGACTAAACGCGCAGTACATCCTTTAGGTCCATTCCCTAATGCTGATAATAATCTTAAAGTATCTAATATTAAATGGCGATGATGCTGCGTTGATTCAATAACTTTTGTAATAAAATGATGAAATTCCGGTAAATGTGTGTTTAATAATTGTAATTCCTCGATTTCATCATCTTCGTCATCTTTCACATCTACTCCTGCCGCAGTTAAAGTGGAAAATCCTCTTACTCGCTCTTCTTCTGTAATTTCATTATCAATTTCACCCCAAAAGACTGTAGCAAAAGATGGATAATATTGTAAGACTTCAATATAAAGATTAATAACATCCTGTAAAGTATCAACATCCATAATCATATTTGATGAAAAACCATCATATCCACCAATATTACTTCCATTTAACATGGATACATTCATCATCGAAGAGTTTTGCTGCTGATGATGAGAACTCATATTTGATGAACGTTTAAATGGACTCATACGTGAATGTTCATATTCTTCTAATACACCTTGATAGAAATGAATATTTTGTATGTAAAAATCCATTGTAGGTGGAAAGAATATATATGGGAAATCATTTTCATTATGATCATAATGACTAAATACAAAGATTTTAGATAAATTTTCTAACAACTCTGATAATACAGCACTAAAAAATAATGAATATTCATAATGAATAATGGAAATATTACGTATCATTGGTAATAATATTAAACGTATATATGAATAACCACGTAATACACATGCTTCATGCATAAACCATTCAACATCTTCTTTTGGTGTTTTACCTTCATCAACCTCTGGTTGTCTAAAAACAGCGAATACTAAATTCATAAAACCTTTTACACCAGAACATTTCCAATTTGATTTTTCTAATCCATACTTCGAACCACGTTTTTGTGGTAATATATTACCTGGTTCTATTTCAAATGATTTTAAATTATAATAATTTTTACGTCGTGATAGTAATTTTGCAATCTGTTGATGTGCACAGACATGAGATAATTGTAATATTATTAATATATATAATAAACTAGTTGTAATATGATTTTTCAAATGTAATGGTGATGATGTTGATGAAATTGTATTAATATTTGTTGAAGCAGATGCTATAGCAATTGATGAAATTGAATTTGTTGAAAATTCATCAATAGTTTTACTTAAAACATCTGATAATAGATGAATAAGTTCTAATAATGCTTTTGCTTCTTCTACTTCAATTTGTGTTTGATATAACGCAAAAAAGATAATCTCTGATGAAATTTTTAATAGATTCCAATTTAACGCATCTAATTTTTCTGTATTTAATACAGTATTAGAAGATGTACCAGTAGCAAGATTACTTGGTGCATTAACACTATTCTCCGTTACATCTAAGATTTTTGATTGATTTACTGTCTCGATAGAAGCTGTTAAATAATTCATTAATTTCATTAAAATTCCATCAACTAATAAAACTGATGTTTCTCGTATTGCATCATAGTTGACTGGATGATCAATCTCACGACGATTTTTCATTAATTCTAAAACATGTTGCAACTTTTTCTCATTAAACAAGTCACTCTCCATTTCTCCGTTATTTTTGTACAGTCTTTTTGACACTTACTCAATCCTTAAATGCGTGCGAATTGTCTTGGAAAGTGGTGATAGACAACGAATGAATTGAAATGAAATTTGAACAAACAGTCATGGGCATCGATTCTTTCGGGGCGGGCAAGAGAGAGGTTATCGGGTATCGCTCGGTAAAACAGACTCTTACTGACGGTGCCACGCATATTTAGGCGAAGAGGGCAGACAATTGTTTTCATCCTTTTTTAGGGACTTGTATTTTTCGTGTGGCAATGACGCAAGTATGTACTATAAACTCATTTTTGTTGGCTTTAATTCTTAATTAAAACAAACACAGAACAAACTGCGAGCGATTCACCACTTGTACAGTTTCGAAGTCTAGCTATCTCCGTTTGGAAAACAAAAGACTTCACAATTACTGTGCGATCTGGACGTGAAGATACAGTTCCAAAACTGAGATCGTAGGTCACTTTATTAAAAAAGTTAAGCCGGGGAATATAGTTCCCCCTCATATTTAAAAAGTATAACTCATTCCCTTCACTTTATAATTCTGATTAAGATTAATAAGGAATTTTTCGTATTGAATAATTAAAAGAACAAAGAAACAATTCAAAATAATTCAGTTGCAGAATAAGTTCA
>VFQN01005953.1_pt1 | contig 14422 bp, 14 predicted proteins | sample 3512371 | NCBI WGS metagenome assembly VFQN01 (sample SAMN10412370, study PRJNA504923) | tailings metagenome | isolation source: Replicate 2 from Balatoc abandoned mine | place: Philippines: Itogon, Benguet | collected 2017-08-28
CCGATCGCGATCTTGTCCATGTACATGTCGGGGGCGTGCAGGAGGCCGCCGCGCTCGGAGACGGCGATCACGGCGAGCGAATTCGGCATATCCTTGGCGCAGATCGTCGTGCCCTCGAGCGGATCGACGGCGATGTCTACCTCGGGCCCGTCGCCGACACCGACCTGCTCACCGATGTAGAGCATCGGCGCCTCATCCATCTCGCCCTCGCCGATGACAACCTTGCCGCGAATGTGGACCTTGCCGAGCTCCTTGCGCATCGCGTCCACGGCGGCCTTGTCGGCGCCTTTGGCATTGCCCATGCCGCGGAAGCGGGCGCAGGCAATGGCAGCCGCTTCGGTCACACGGGCGACCTCCACGACCAGTACGCGGTCCAGCCCGCTGCTCTTCATTCGATCCTGGGCCTTGTCCTGCGCGATATCCTGGGCCATGTCCGCTGTCTCCAATCGCCCCGTTCCATGCAACACGCGTGCCGTCTCGGGCGGATGCGAGTCGCAACTGGCGTCTATACGCCAGCGATGTGAAACATTGAAGCACGAAGGGTGCGTGGCCGAGCCATGAGGACGGAGCGGCCGGACGTGTGTTGCATCGCACAATCGGATCGCGGCACTACCGCAAGAATGGTAACGGCGCATTCCAGCTGTCCGGACAACGTTCTGGCGTGGCCCGGCGCCGCCGTCTAAGCTCGCCGCGCAAGTGCACATATCTAGGGACGAGACGTAAGATGCGACAGATGGCGCTGATCGGTTTCCTGCAGGCCCAGAACTGCTCCAATTTTGCTGCCTCGTGGCGCCACCCCGACAGTCGCACCGACTTCATGTCGCCGGACTTCTACCGGCACATCGCGAAGGTGCTCGAAGCCGGCAAATTCCACCTCGCCTTCTTCGACGACCGTCTCGGAATGCCAGAGTTCCACGGCGGCCGCTATACCGAGGCGGTCGAGCACGGCATCCGCTGCGTCAAGATGGACCCCGTCGCCTGCCTTATGGCCATGGGTATGGCCACCGAGCGGCTTGGGCTCGGCGCCACCTACTCGACCACCTACTACGAGCCGTTCCACGTCGCGCGCATGTTCGCGACGCTCGACCTGATGACCAACGGACGCGCCGGCTGGAACATCGTCACGTCGCTGAACGACATCGAGGCGCTCAATATGGGGCGCGACGGCTCGCTCGGGCACGACGAGCGCTACGACCGCGCCGACGAGTTTCTGGAGGTCGTGCTCGGGCACTGGGATACCTGGGCTGACGACGCGCTGATCGTGGACAAGACGACGGGCCGGTTCGCCGACGCCTCGAAGGTGAAGCGGCTCGACTACAACGGCAGCAGTTTCTCCTCGCGCGGACCGTTCACCGTGCCACGCTCGGCACAGGGACATCCGCTGCTGATCCAGGCAGGCCAGAGCGGACGGGGAAAACGCTTTGCGGCCGAGTGGGGCGAGATGATCTTCACCTACACGCCGAGCGTCGAGGTCGGGAAGCAGGAGTACGCCGAGCTGAAGGCCATGTGCGCCGCAACCGGCCGCGATCCCAATAGCATGCTCATCGGCGCGCTCGTGCATCCGGTCGTCGCCGAGACGAAGATGGAGGCCGAGGACAAGCGCGCCGCGCTCGACAAGTTGCCGCTCGAGGTCGACAGCCTGATGCTGCTCTCGGAAGCGCTGAACTTCGATTTCGGGTCGAAGCCGCTCGACGAGCCGCTGACCGACGCGGACATTGCATCGATGACCGGCCTGCAGGCGATCCGCGACCGCGTGCTGAAGATCGCCGGGAAGAACCCGACCATCCGCGATTTCATCCGCGTCAGCGGCCGCGGACGGCTCAACAATCCGTGGGTCGGGGGCCCGAAGGAAGTGGCCGACATGTTCGAGGCGCACTTTACGGCTCCTGCGTGCGACGGCTTCGTCATCGGCGCGACCTGCGTACCGGGCACCTACGAGGACTTCGTGCGCTTCGTGGTGCCGGAGCTGCAGAGGCGCGGGCTCTATCACAAGGACTATCGCGGCGCGACGCTGCGCGAGAACCTCGGCCTCGCGCGTCCCGACGTCGGCGCATGGCGCAACGTCAAACGGGGCGCGGCATGACGATCGCGCGGTCGGAGCTGATCCAGGCGGTCGAGCACGCACTGGCCGGCGACTGGGAGGCCGCGCACACCGTCGTCCAGCGCGACGAGAGCGATCCGACTTCGTGCTGGATCCACGCGGTGCTGCATAAGCTGGAGCCCGACGAGAGCAACAGCCGCTATTGGTACCGCCGCGCGGGGAAATCTTACGAGGCCTATCCAGACGGACGCGCCGAGCTCGTCGCGATCAAGGCCGCTCTGACGTACTGATCAACCAGAAACGGAGGAACACCCATGGCAGTCACGGTCTTCATGGTCCGCGCGACGATCACCAAGGCGCAGGAAGCCGCGTTCAACAAGTGGTACAACGAGGAGCACGTCCCGCAGGTGCTGCGCTACAACGGCGCCGTCAGCGGCAAGCGCTACAAGCGCGTCATGGGCGACGACAAGTACGACTACATGGCGCTCTACGAGTTCAAGGACGAGGCGACGTTCAAGGCCTTCCAGGAGTCGGGCCATCTGCGCGAGCTGAGGGCCGACTACGACAAGCACTTCGGCACAACGTCCGAGCGCGCCGGCACCGGGTGGGTGCAGGTCTTTCCCTGAGCGTCACAGGATCGGAGTCGTTAGGCGGGCGCGGTCACATCGCGCCCGTTTTCGCGTCTACAGCCCGCGCATGATGCAGCCGAGCAGCAGGATCACGTGCGCCAGCAGCAGGAACCAGAACTCGTTGCCCTGCATGAGCGGAATCTGGGCGCCGAAGAATTTTGCGACCAGCACGAGCACCGTCAGCACGATCGACAGAATGAAGGTGATGATGCCGGGTGATTTCAAGACCATGAGTATGTCCCCCTTCCGTCGCGCACGCGCGCCAACGCAGCGCCAATTGCTGCATCATCAACACGATTCGGCCGCGCGTGTGACCCCCTGCCGGTGAGTTTTGCCCGGCTCTGTGACATCCGAAATACGTGAATCAGCCCATGGGGTTAGGCGTCGGGGCATAGAAACGGGCTGAGTGCGGCAGCCGGTCGCTGACCTATTGGGGGCGCGCGTACCGGAACCCCGTCCCCGTGGCGACGACCTCGACGGCGCCATTGGTGATCACGGGATGGCTGAGGCGGACGGCGAGGACTCCGTCGTAACCCTGCGCGGCGGCCCGCGACTTGAGGGTTTCGAGCGCACGGTTGATCGTCTGGTCGAGGAGCTGCTCGTAGCGGGTCATGTGGCCGCCGATCGTGTTGATGATCGCCTCGCGCATGTCGCGCACGATGTTGGCACCACTCACGGCGACCGCAAACACGAGCTCCCCGGTCACGATCTCGGCGTCATCCACTGTCTCGGTCGTCACGACGCGCATGGTGTTTTCCTGAATGGAGGAATTCAGCGCGTATCGCGTTCGGCGATGATGACGCGCGGACGGCGCCGGAACAGCAGCCGCCACAGAATCAGCAGCAGGATGAGGGAGGCGCCCGAGAACACGCTGATCGCGATCGGATAGCGCGCCCACAGCAGCAGCGGACTGATGCGCCCGTCGCGTACGGCGTCGACGTCCTGGAAAAAGAGCGGGAACTCGAAGATGCCGTCCGAGCGCGCGATGACCGCGACCGCCTCGGGCTGGTCGCGGCTCGCGAGGATCGCCGATTGCACGCCGGGCGCCGAGAACAACGCCATCTTCGCCGGTGCCAAGCCGACCGCCGCCAGAAGGCGCGTCGCCGCCGGGCGCTCGAGAACGCCGAGATATTGTGACAGCGCCTTGAGATCGGCCTCCGGCAATGCGCGCGCGAGGCGGCTCAGATCGCTTGTCGGCAATTCCAGCAGCGGCTCGCGCTCGGTCCGCGTCAGCGACGCGAGCCGGCTCACCGCGAGGCGGTCGTCGAGCGCGAGGATGCGATCGAGCGCGGCCTTGCTCATCTCCTCGGGCGCACCGCGCCGGTGCAGCTCGTGATCGACCACCTTCGGGAGCTGCAACTCTCCGGCGAGCGCCCACCATTTGAAGGCGGTCTCTAGCGATCGCGTGTCGCGCGCGATCACCAGCGCCTCCGGCGGCATCGTCTCGACCGCGCGGTGCAGCGTTCCGTCGTCGAGGCGCTTCTTGAGGGCCGGCTCACCCTCGCCCGCCAGGATCAGCGCCACAACCTCGTCGAGGCGCGGGAGCTTGGCCGGCGTCACCGTATCGAGGAAGCGGCGGAATACCTCGTCTTTCTCTGCGAGCTCCAGCACCTTCGCGTGCGCGCGGCGGAATTCGCGCCAGATATCGGTGACGCGATCGGCGGCGGAGCCCGAGATCTCGCGCACGTGCTCGGAGATTTGGTCGCCGATGACCTTGGCGAGCTCCTCCTGCACCTTGTCGCGCGTCGCGGTGCTCTTCATCTCCTCCGAGATGATCGGCAGCACGCCGTGGCGGAACTCCCAGATGTCCTTGGCGATGAGCGCGATGCCGACTCCACCGGCGATGACGCCGACGATGCGGCTCAGGATCACGCCGACCACGCGCTGCCCGACCGCGAGCGCCATGCGCGAGAGCTGGCGGCGCACGATCAGCAGCACGGTGCCGGTGAGGCCCTCGCTGCCCTGGATCAGCACCTGGCCCGGCGACACCTGGGACGCCGCCTTGCTCGGATCGATGGTGAATTCGCGCCCGGTGTCGCGGCTGACCGAGCGCGCGACCATGCCGCCGTAGCGAGGACCGAGGAACGCCTGCATGCACTGCGCGACCGGCTCGGCGGCATCCGCAAGGCCCGCCTCCATGCGCTTGCCGACCTCAGTGCCGACGCCGCCCGCCAGTCCGAGGATCGCCTTCTGCATGGCATCGGAGCGGAAGACGCGCTCGGCGGTCGTGGTTGCCAGCCGCTGCGCCGTCTCCTTGAAGGCGATCGAGCCGATGAGATCGGTCCAGCTCGATTCCTCGCGGACCTCGCCGATCGCGAGATCGACTTGCCGTGACAGGACATCGTCGACGTTCTGGCGCCGCCATGCCTCGCGCACGATCGGGCCGTAGTCGATGCCAGCGAGACTCTGGCGCAGCGCCGCCTCGGTCACGCGCGCAACGGCAGCGCGGAACGCGGCCTCGTCGCCGGTCTGGCATCGCTCGTACTCGGCGCGCGAGATCGGGGCCGGCAAGGACGGGGCGGCCGGAGGCGACGCTGGCGGCGTCTGGGCCGCGTTCTGGCCCGGCTGCGCGCCCGCGTGCGAGGGCGGCAGCGATGGCACCAGCATCGCCGCGATCGTAATCGCCGCGCAGAACCTGTGCCCAGCGCTCGGCCCGCAGACTGCGCCGCCGCGAGAGGATCGTCGATTGCTCACGTTTTCGTCGCCACCACTCGAGATACGGCGCCGTCCCCACACACTGGCGCTTGGTTAACAGCGGCGCAGTATAGCGGTACCAGTGTGGGAGAACAGTGGCGCGCAACGGATATGCCGGTGCCGGCCTCCGACTTTCGTGAAAGGACGATCAGTGTTTCGCCTTTCCGCGTTTGGCGTCGAAGAACGCCTTGATCGCGGCCTGCGGCTCGCCGGTCGTGTAAGCCTGCGAGATGGCGTCGATGCCGGCGTAGACGCCTTCGGCGACCGAGACCTTCTCCCATCTGTTCATCAGCGCCTTTTGATTGCGCACGGCTTTCGGCGTCGCCCGCCCGATCAGATCCAGCCAATGATCTACCGCCGCATCGAGGGCCGCCGCCGGCACCACCTTCTGCACGAAGCCCATCGCCAGCGCCGGCTCGGCACCGAATGTCTCGCCGGTGATCAGGATCTCGCGCGTCTTGCCCCAGCCGATCAGGCCGGGCAGCAGCGCCGCCTCGATCACCGACGGCAGCCCCATATGCACCTCGGGCATCCCATAGATCGCGTTGTCCGACGACACGCGCATGTCGCAGCTCGCGGCCACCTCCAGCCCCGCACCGAGGCAGAAACCGTTGATGCGGCCGATCACCGGCACTGGGCAGTTGCGGATGGAGAGGCATGCCTGATGCAGCCGGGTGATGAACAGGCGCACGCTGTCGGCGCAGCAGGCGCCAAGCTCGTTGAGATCGGCGCCGCCGATAAATGCCTTGTCGCCGGCCCCGGTCAGGACGATCGCGCGCAAACCGTCATCCTCTGCCAACGTGGTGAACGCCTGCGTCAGGGCGACAATCTTCGGGCTCGCGAGACAGTTGAGGCGGCGCTGGTTGTCGACGGTCACGGTCGCGACGCGACCAAAGGAACGCTCCTCGGACTTCACACGGACACTGGCTTCGGTCATTCTATGCTTCCTGCGTGACTGAAGCCGCACATATGGCAGAAGCCGCGATGCCACTCCAGAACCGCGTGACCCCGGACGGATCGATCGTCACCAACCCGGCGAGAGGGACGGTCATGGGCAATCGTGGCGGCGCCTTCCACCGGGCGGACGGCACGCTCGGGTCCCGCCGCTGGGCGACCCGCCAATGGATCTGTTGCCGGCTCGAGTTCAAGGGCCGACACCGCGAGGTCATGCAGCCGGGCCGATATACCGAGCTGTTCTTCCTCGACGAGGCGACCGCCATGGCCGCCGGCCATCGGCCGTGCGGAGAGTGCCGCCGCCAGGACTTCCTCTGGTTCGCAGAGCTGTGGGCGCGCTCGAAGGGCGGTACGGGCCGGGCGATGGCCGAGGAAATGGATCAGGTGCTGCACGCCGAGCGGATCGGACCGGGTCAGGCACCGGCCAGCTACCACACCGCGATCGAAAGCCTTCCCGGCGGCACCTTCGTGCGCTGGCAAGGCTCACCTCACCTCGTCCTTGCCGGCTGGCTGCTGCCGTGGGATTTTACGGGATACGGGGCACCCGTCGAGCGCCCGGCCGCTGGCACCGTCGAAGTGCTGACACCTCCGTCCATCGTCGCCGTACTTTCGGCCGGATTCTGCCCCTCACTTCACCCGACGGCTCATACCGTCGATTGATCCATTTCCGTGGTACCGTCCCCGGGCCGCAGGAAAACTCCGGGGGGAGGATCGGATGACACGTACGTCGATGCGGCGCACGCTACGGCGCGCCTATTGGGTCTTGGGGCTGGTGCTGCTGGTCTCAATCGTGGCCAAGCTCGCTGACCACGTTCCAGGCATCGCCGGCACGCCGGCCGAGCGGCTGCTCAAGGACATCTACGACTACCTCAAGGACATGTCGCTGGTGCTGGTGACGGTCGTCGCTGCCTACCTCGCCAACGTCTTCCAGAAGCGGTCGCTGTTCCTGAACTCGCTGAAGGAGGAGTGGCGCAATATCGTCAAGGCGAAGTCGGCGCTGTACTCGTATACCCAGCTCGAGAAACCCGACCAGGCGCAGTACCTCGCCGCATTTTGCGCGATCTCCGAGTGCGTCGACAGCATGCGCGCCGTCTACCGGAACGTCGGCGAGACCGACAAGCTGATCGGCCTCTACCCCTATGCGCCGCTCCATGACATGCGGCGGGCACTGCAGGCGATCAAGCCGATCCCAGGCCGCGTCATCACCGTTGGCGAGCGGGAATTGGCCCGCGACGCGATCGTGCAGTTGTTCTACGCCCTGCGCGAGACGTTTCTCGAGGAGATCGATCTCGAAGCGCCGGAGAAGCCTCTCCTGATCTTCAACGGTCGCCGGATGAAGAAGCCGGGTGCTGCCGCCTGGGCACGGCGCAGCCAGGACCGCCAGCAGCGCGTCCAGGACCGCAAGACGGTTGGCGACGAACGGATCACGACTTTCCTGACCGGGCTCTACGACAGGGAGCATTCGACGGCCAAGCCGTGGCGCGAGATCGAGACCAAGCCGAACGGCGCGGAGGCACCGAAGTCGAACGGCACCGCGATCACGACCCCATCGGCACCCGCGTCTGCGGCTCCGTCCAGCGCCGCGCCAGTCACGTGAGGGGCGGCCGTCAGCGCGACGGCGAGGAGTAGACCGGCGCGAGACGTTGGACCGTGGTCTGGCGCTTCTGCTGGTGCGTGCCTTCGAGCGCAGAGAACGCGGCGTTGACGCGCCGCGCCACATCCTCGAGGTAGCGGCGCACTTCGTCGGGCAGGTCGGCGTTGTTGTAGCGATCGGGGTGATAGACCTTGGCCTTGGCGAGGTAAGCCGCGCGGACGTCCTCGAACGGCGCGCCGAGCGGGAGACCCAGGATCGCGTGCGGATCGAAGCCGTCGGTGTCGCGCAGCCGCGGCAGGCTCGCCCCGCGCTGCGGATTGACCAGGCGGATCGACGCGATCGCGTGCTTGGCGAGGTACGTGCGCGCGCCGGCATACTCCTCGAACTCGATGAACAGTGACGTGCCGTTGAGGGCATCAACAAGCGTCCGTCCGGTGCTCACCGCGACCCGGCCCTTGAGCTCGGTGCCGTCGGTCAAAGTCAGGACGGCAGAGGTGCCGGCCCCGTCGGGGGTATCTGTCTTGCGATCAAACATTCCAAAGCCTTCAATACTGTTTCGTTCTGGGGCACGAGCGCCCCAACTGCTCACCTCTCGCAAAAAACATGCGATCCGCTGCGTCTCGATGCGGGCCACACACCCATTGGGGGCATTGACCCGTTCGCGCAATCTATGATTGAAATCAAATTTAACGGTTGCTGAAGCACCGTGGTGCAAAAGCACACAAGTCCAGTGGAGAACCTGAGGATTGCTGATGGGGAAAAACGGGGTCTCAAGGTGTTGCAGCGCGGATGAGCGACGTGGCAGCAAACACACACCGATTGGGCATCAATTCGTAAGGGGGCTGAATCAATTAACAATTGCTTACGAATCGCCTACCGCTGGAGGTTGAGAGGAGTTCCCTGTTGTTGTTGCGTTGCTTGTCGGCCGGTCTTGATGGCCTGTGCATAACCCAATCGTCTAGCGGCGACGGCGGGTGTGCATAAGTCGAGCCGGCTCACCCGTTCAGATCGAATGCTGACATGCTGCGCGTCCGGCCGGAACCGGCCTCAATGGTTCCGGAGCTCACCGATACGCAGCCGCCCGCAGCCCTGATTGTGCAAGTGTGCTCGCGGAAGGCATTGAACGGTCCAGCATGAGCCTCTCGGTGTGAACAATCTGATCGGCCGGCACACCGTAGCCTGCGTAGGCTGGCCCCAACCGATTGGGGGCAATTGGAACGATGAGACACGCTCTAGGTATCCTAGGCGTATTGGCAGCAGGCGTATTGCTTGCTGTATCCGCCGCAATGAACTGGCGCTTCGGGTACAGTCTGGGAACGACTGAATTCGACGGGCTGATATACGGGGCGGCCAGTGCCGCTGCCGACTGCCTGAAGGCGCTGATACCGTTCTTCTTATTTGCAGCAATCCGAAACCGGATGTGGTCGCAGGCAATCGCCGCGGCCGTCGTCGGTGTGGTGGTCACGGCCTACTCGCTGACCTCCGCTCTCGGGCACGCTGCCCTGAACCGGCTCGACACTGCAGGCCAGCGCGCCCAGCAGACGGCCGTCTATCAGGACATGCGCTCCGACATCAAACGGATGGAAGAGCAGGTGAGCTGGATTCCCCAGCATCGCCCTGCCGCGACCGTCTCCAGTGAGATGGACGGCATGAAGAACCAGCTGTCCTGGGGCCGCACCAAGGGGTGCACCGAGGTAGCCGGCAAGTTCAACCGTGACTTCTGCCAGAAGTACCATGCGCTCTCCGCCGAGCACGCCAACGGCGTCCAGGCGGCCGAACTCAGCAAGAGGCTGATGCATGTGAAGTCCGAGCTGGCTAAAGCCGGTCAGGACAAGACGGCTCTGACCGAGTCCGATCCGCAGGCTGCGATGCTTGCCAAGATCGCCAACCTGGTCTTCGCCGGCGTGAAGGTCGATGACGTCCAGATGGCGCTGACGATCTTCATCGCTTTGCTGCTCGAAGTGGGTTCGAGCTTCGGCATGTACATCGCGTTCAGCCAGTGGCGACTCCACGACGCCGTGGCCCACCCGGTAGCGAAGCCCGCTGCCGCGTTCGGTCGCGACGCCGTGCCCGCCCCGACGGTCGTTCCCGTCGCTGCCAACGACGTGCCGGCCGCTGTGCCGCTCGTCGCAGAGGCCAAACCGGTCATCCCCGAGGTCATTCCCTCCGAGGTGCCCGTCGCCGCTCCGGTCCAGGCCATCGCGGCCTCACCGCCGGCCCCGGCCGTCATCGCAGCGCCCGTTGCGACTGCCAACGACAACACCGACAAGGTGCTCCCCGTCCAGCGTATGGTTGCGCCCGAGAGCGATGTTGAACGCTTCCACAAGGAGAAGGTTGAAGCCGAAGATGGAGCTACGATTACTGCGACTGAGCTTTACGACAACTACTGCCAGTGGTGTGACGAACAGGACAAGGAGCCTCTCGCACTTCCCACGTTCAGCCGTGAATTCGGCGAGTTGAAGGGCATCAAGAAAGCCAAGATCGCAGGACGAGTTCGTTATCTCGGAATTGCCGTACAAGGCACTGCAGAGCCGGTGGAGGATAAGAACTCGACCGCCCCAGTGGTCCGCGCTGCATAGGGCAGCTTCTTCGAACGAAAAAGGGTCGCTTCGGCGGCCCTTTTTTTGTGTGCCCTCGCCTGCTGGAAAGAGGTTTCCCAAGCTGACTTGGTGCTATGGCGAGGGCGGATGCCCTCGCGCCGACTGGCGCCGCGGCTGCCACAGAACCCGGTTGAAATTTCCACCGCGCGCTCTTCGAGCGCTACCAACAAAAGGGCCGCGAAAGCGGCCCTTTTCTTTTCCTCTCTCCCCCCGCGCGGGGAGAAGGAGAGATTTTTGGCGGCCGAAGGCCGCGAGGTCAGAGCGCCGACCGGCGAGGCAGCCCCGCGGCGCCAGTAGCCGAAGGCGTTGGCGACCGCGGCAACAAAAAGCTAAATCACCTCATCCGTCTTGTCGTCAGTCTCGCCGAAACGGCGGAGGGTGGCAGGCTTCGTGCCCTTGTAGAGCTTCTCCAAGCCCGGTGCGATCTTGGCGTTCTCGCGTTCGAACAGCGAGTTGCCCTTGAGGTCGCTCTCGACCAGGAACGGCCCGAAGCGCTCGACGTCGAGCACCCAGATCGCCTGTGCGAGACCCAGCTCCTCCAGCCAGTGCGCATCGACCACCTTCTTGATGCCGCGCCCGAGCAGCGCGCCGGTGCCGTAGCCGACCGTCGTCAGGTAGATTGCTTTGTGCGGCACGAAACTCTGCTTGTAGATCTCGCTCGACATGCCGCCTTTGCCGATGATGACGTTGCATCCGGACATGCTGAGCCAGCCGTCGATCCACTTCGCGAAGCGGAACGACGCCGTCGCCGTCACCGCGCCAACGGTGAGCTCGCGATTGGGCCCGACGCTGGCGGCCGGCGAGCAATGAAAGCTCGCCGTACCGATGCCGGAAGGCACGTTGCTGCGCTCCTCGACAGCGCGCTTATAGACGCCCTCACGCGCCGTATGCACGCGGCCCGTGATATAGACGACATTGCCGATCTCGAGCTTCGCCAGATCTTCGGTCGTCGCCGGCAACGTCAACTCGACGGTCTTCAGCTTGGTCATGCACTCTCTCAGTTGAACTCGATGACGCCGCGGGCGACCTGCCCCTTGGCCATGAGCTGGAAGCCCTCATTGATCTCGTCGAACTTGTAGGTACGGCTGATCAGGCTGTCGAGGTCGAGCTTGCCCTCGAGCGAGAGGTCCGCGAGGATGGCGAAATCGATCGTCGGACGGATCGAGCCGTAGTAGCTGCCGGAGATCTTGCGCTCCGTGTAGACCATCTGGAACGGCGACACCTGCGCCTTCGCATCGACGTGCGGGATGCCGACGATCGTCGCGTGCCCGGCCGGTGCGAGGCAATCGACGATCTGCTCCGTCGTCTTGGCGGTGCCGATGGCGTCGAAGGAGTAGTCGGCGCCGAGCCCGCCGGTGATCTCGCGGACCCGCTTGACCACGTCCTCGCGTGACCCGTTGATGATATGGGTTGCCCCGAAGTTCGTCGCCATCTGCAGCTTGTTGTCGAGAAGATCGACGGCGATGATCGTCTTGGCACCGGCGAGACGCGCGCCTTGCACGATATTGAGACCGACGCCGCCCACGCCCACCACGACGACGCTCGAGCCGGCCTCGACCTTGGCATGGCGGACCGCAGCGCCGACCCCGGTCGCCACCGAGCAGCCGATGATCGCTGCGTGCGTCCACGGGAGGTCCTTGCGGACCGAGACGAGCTGCTCGGCCGGGCACACGACCATTTCCGCGAACGTGCCGATGCGCGCCATCTGGTAGACCGGCTCGCCATTGAGTTTTATGCGCGTCGTGCCGTCATGCATCATGTGCCGCGGCTTGTCGTTGTGGCCGATGCAGAGCACCGAGCTGCCGCTCGCGCAGTAGCGGCAGTAGCCGCAGTTGGGACGGAACGAGAAGATGACGTGATCGCCCTTCTTGACGTTCCGAACGCCGGCGCCGACCTCGACCACCTCACCGGCCGCCTCGTGGCCGAGGATCATCGGTAGCGGTGCCGGCCAGTCGCCGATCATGATGTGCCAGTCGGACATGCAGACGCCCGTGGCCTTCACCTTGACGCGCGCCTCGCCTTCCTTGGGGCCTTCCTGCTCGAAATCGAGCAATTGAAGCGGCTTGTTGACCTCGGTGAGCACGGCAGCGCGCATGGGACGATTCCTCTTCGCTTTTCTATTGACGTGTCGATCGCTTGATATTTTAGGCCCCAGAGCCTTTAGTTGGAAGGGCGATCGACACTTCCGCGGTCAGGGCGACTCTATCCCGGTCGGGGCGACTTTTTCTTGGCGCCGGTCGGCGACGGCCCGCGCCAGAGGCGCGCCTTTGGCGCGACGCCTACCGCCGCCGGCGCGGCCATTTACCCGGTCGCATCAGCCAATGCGCTCTTCGAGCGCTCCATATCGGTGGCGCTCGAAGAGCGCGAAATTCAAGCGCCGACCGGCGAGGCAGCCCCGCGGCCGCCGTAGCCGAAGGCGTTGCGGACCGCGGCAAGCATAGCTACCCGCCCGCCACGCCCTGCGTGTTGACGTAGACCGCATACAGCGACTGGCTCGCGGCCATGAACAGGCGATTGCGCTTGAGGCCGCCGAAGCAGACGTTGGCGCAGCGCTCGGGGAGCGCAATGTGCCCGATCGGCCGGCCGTCGGGCGCGAACACGCGAACGCCGTCGAGCTCGGCCGTGCCCATGCCCCAGCCGCACCACAGGTTGCCGTCGATGTCGACGCGGAAGCCGTCCGGCGTGCCGCCAGGGCCGGCGTCGATGACGACGCGGCGGCTGCCTCGACGGATGCCGTCGGCGGTAACATCGAACGCGCTGATCAACCTGTGCGGCGCTGCGCGGGATTCGACCACGTACAGCACGCTCTCGTCCGGCGAGAACGCGAGGCCATTCGGCCCTGGAATGTCATCGGCGAGCATATCCACGCGGCCGCTGGTGCCATCGATACGGTAGAGCCCGTGCGGCAGCTCCGCCTCGGCCTTGTGGCCCTCGTAGTCGGAGAGGAGGCCGAACGGCGGATCGGTGAACCAGATGCTGCCATCCGATTTGACGACGACGTCGTTGGGCGAGTTCAGCCGCTTGCCGTCGAACCGATCGGCGAGGACGGTGATGCTACCGTCGTACTCGGTGCGGATCACGCGGCGGCCGCCGTGCTCGCAGGTGACGAGCCGGCCCTGGCGATCGCGTGTATTGCCGTTGGCGTAGTCCGACGGCTTGCGGAACACCGATGTGACGCCGGTCTCCTCGTCCCAGCGCATGATGCGATTGTTGGGAATGTCGCTCCACAGCAGATAGCGCCCGTCGCCGAACCAGACCGGTCCCTCGGCCCAGCGAAAGCCCGTCGCGAGCCGTTCGACGTAGCCGAGGGCGATTACGTAACGCTGGAAGCTCGGATGCAGGACGCGGATCGCGGGATCGGGATAGTAGGTCGCGGGCGTCCATCCGCGGCGCGGCTCGGCGGCGGTGCCTTCGGTCATGCGTAACTCCTCCCCGTGGATTTTTCGAGTGCGCTGCCGCCACACGTTGCCGGCGGGGCCACCCGTTTCAGCTCAATTTTCTAGTCCATCCAGTGGCTGAAAGCACGCGCTCCATCGCATGGCGTGTCCCATGATCGCGCCGACGCGACTTGCACCAGCCGCTGGTGTCGTGTCACATCGTCGGCCAGGGGAATGATTCGGACACGCATCAACTAGGATATGCGTGTCCCGCGAACAGGGGATTTGCGCATCCCGCGGATTGGGAATTTGCGCGTCCCGCGCAGGGGGGTTAAGTCATGGTAGCTCTTGCCCAACGCCGGTCCATGCCGCGAAAACCCGAAGCAGTAACATCCGACGCGCCGCTACCGCTCTCGATCGCCAGCGCGTTGAGGACGCTCGAGACGGAAAGCTCCGGCCTGACGGCGCTGATGGATGCCCTCCGCAACGGGCTCGGCGCCCCATTCGAGGCGGCTGTCCAGGCGCTCGCCACC
>VFQN01005954.1_pt1 | contig 14420 bp, 8 predicted proteins | sample 3512371 | NCBI WGS metagenome assembly VFQN01 (sample SAMN10412370, study PRJNA504923) | tailings metagenome | isolation source: Replicate 2 from Balatoc abandoned mine | place: Philippines: Itogon, Benguet | collected 2017-08-28
TGAACTCGCTGCTGCTGGCCGCCTCGGTGGCCGTCGGCGTGGCGCTGCTCGGCGGCGCCACCGCGGCGCTGGTGGCGCTGTTCGAGTTTCCGCTGCGGCGCATGTTCGAGTGGGCGCTGCTGCTGCCGCTGGCGATGCCGGCCTACGTGCTGGCCTATGCTGCCACCGACTTCCTGCAGTTCAGCGGCCCGCTGCAGACCTGGCTGCGCAGCGTCACCGGCGCGCAGGGTGCGCTCTGGCCGGACGTGCGCAGCCTGTGGGGTGCGGCGGTGATGTTCATCCTCTGCCTGTACCCCTACGTCTACCTGCTGACGCGGGCGGCGCTCAGCGAGCGCGCCGTGCCGCTGATGGAAGCGGCGCGGCTCCTCGGCGCCGGCACGCTGCGCCGCGTGCGCGAGGTGGCGCTGCCGCTGGCGCGCCCGGCGCTGGCCGCCGGCGTGGCGCTGGCGCTGATGGAGACGCTGGCCGACTATGGCGTCGGCGCCTACTTCGGCCTGTCCACCTTCACCACCGGCATTTACAAGGCCTGGCTGGTGATGGTCGACCGCGACGCCGCCGCGCAGCTGGCCTCGGTGCTGCTGGTGCTGGTGGCCGCGCTGCTGTGGGTGGAGCAGCGCGCGCAGAAGCGGCTTCGCTTCGCCGCCACGCGCACCGGTGCCGCGCATGCCGCCGAGGCTCGACCGATCCTGCTCACCGGCGGCCGCGCGGTGCTGGCCGTCGCGCTGTGCGCGCTGCCGGTGCTGCTGGGCTTCGTGCTGCCGGTGCTGGTGCTGCTGCGGCTGGTCTGGCTGGAAGCGGCGAATGCCGAGTTCGGCCTGCCGCTGGCGCGCTTCGCGCAATGGGCGTGGACGAGCTTCAAGCTCGCCGGCCTCGCGGCCGTGCTGGCCACGATGGCGGCCCTGGCGCTGGGCTTCGCCCTGCGCCTGCGCGAGAGCACGGCGCTGCGCGCTGCCGCCCGCGTGGTCTCGCTCGGCTACGCCGTGCCCGGCGCGGTGATCGCGGTGGGCATCCTGCTGCCGGTCGGCTGGCTGCAGGCGCACGTCCCGCAGCTGGGCACCACGGCGCTGGTCACCGGCACGATCTTCGGCCTGATGTACGCCTACCTGGTGCGCTTCTCGGCGGTGGCGCTGCAGTCCGTCGAGGCGGGCTATGCGCGGGTGCCGCCCTCGGTGGACGAGACGGCGCGCATGCTCGGCGCCTCGCGGCGGCGTCTGTTTGCCGAGCTGCACGCGCCGCTGCTGCGCCGCGCCGGACTGGCGGCCATGCTGCTCGTGTTCGTCGACGTGATGAAGGAGCTGCCGGCCACGCTGGTGCTGCGGCCGTTCAACAGCGACACGCTGGCGGTGGTGGCCTATCAACTCGCGCGCGACGAGCGGCTCGGCGAGGCCGCGCTGCCCTCGCTGGCCATCGTGGCTGTCGGGCTGATCCCGGTGCTGATGCTGTCGCGTTCGCTGCGGCCCGACCCGGCCGGCTGAGCCCCGCGCTCAGCGCTTGGAGTTCATGAACTCGTCGATCAGGTCGCCCGGCAGGGTGTCCATCGGCGCTTCGCTGACCCGCACGCCGCCGAGCAGCTCGAGCGACGAGGCCAGCCAGCCGTTCTCTCGCGGATCCACGGTGGATTTCGGTGTCGCCGGCGTGGCGATCGCCTGCTTCGGATCCACGTATTCACCATGGGGTGCATTGGCGGTGATCCGCCACACCAGCTTGGCCGGTTGCTGCTTGTTCGACGTGAATCGCGCCATGGTGGACCGCCCCTCGCAGCGCAGGCCCGGAATGGGTGTGCTGCCCAGCCATGGTAGCGAGTGCGTGTGATCCTGCCGCAACCAATCCCTAGCTTGAAGCTGGGTCTGCGCTGGCCCCCCCGACAGGAATCGAACCTGTATCTGCCGCTTAGGAGGCGGCCGTTCTATCCATTGAACTACGGCGGGAGCCGCGGATTCTCGCATCCCGGCAGGTCGCCGGTCGGCGTGGCTCAGTTCCAGCGCCAGGTCCAGATCACGTCCAGGGCGCTGTCCTCGCCCGACTGCGCGCGCAGCGTGAAACGCTGGGCGATGCGGTAGATCAGCTGCCAGGTGCCGGCGGTGGCGTTGAGGCTGCGCTCGTAGCCCACGTACCAGCGCCGCGACAGCTGCTTGCCCAGCGAAACCACCGTCTCGCGCACCTCGCCGTCGTTCTGCCGCACCGAGACCTCGTCCAGGCCGATGGCCTGGATCAGCTGGTCGGTCGGACCCTGGCTGTCGCCGGCCAGCAGCGCCAGCGCCGCGCGCTGCAGCAGCGCGGTGTCGGCGCGGCCCAGGCCCTCGCTGGCGCGGCCGAGCACCAGCCAGGACAGCTTGTCGATGTCGGCCATCTCGGGCTCGGAGAACAGGCGCACGCGTGGATTGACCGCCGTGCCGGTCACCGCCACGCCCACGCGCACGTCGAGGTTGGGTCGGGTGGCTTCGACGTCCAGCCGAGGGTTGTCGGCCGGGCCGTTGAAGACGAGGTTGCCGCGGTCGATCTCCAGCTTCTGGCCGTAGGCGGCATAGGTGCCGCCGGCCGCCCGTACCGTGCCGTTGACGGCCAGCTTGCCAGCGGGCGAAGTGAGTCGAAGCTCTCCTTCCAGCCCGGTCTCGAGGCCGCGGCCCCGGAGTCTGAGCTGGCGGCCGAGGTCCACCCGCAGGTCCAGGTCGACCGTGGGCAGCCGGACGGCGGGGCTGCCATTGCGCGCCGCCGGCTCGCTGCCGGCAGCCTGCGCCGCCCGGCTGACCACCACGTCGTCCGCCAGCGTGGGCGCGTCGCTGCGGGAGAAGTCGATCAGGCCCTCGTCGACCCCGAACTCGCCGTCGAGACGGAGCTTGTCGCGCTCGAGCTGCATCAGCGCGCGGCCGCTGGTCACGATGCGGCGATCGACCCGGCCGAGCAACTGGAAACGCTGCGCCTCCAGCTGCAGCCGCGCCTGCGGCGCCGCACCGAGCACCGCATCGCCGCTGAGCGACAGCGTGCCCTCGCCGGCGCGGGCGGTGAAGCGCTCGATGCGCGCGCGGTCGCCCTGCAGCGCGATGGCCACGTCGCCGCCGGTGACGTTCACGCCCTGCAGGAAGTTGCGCACCGACAGGTTGCGGCCCTGCACGGCGCCGGTGAACTCCGGCGCGCCGAACCGCCCGCCGATGCCGGCGCTCACGCTCAGCGCGCCGCCCAGGCGCCAGCCGGCCGGCACCCAGGTGCCCCAGGTGCCGAGGTTGGCCACCTGCAGCTCGAGCACGCCGGACACCGGTGTGTCGGGCGCCGGCCAGGTGGCCTGCGGCGCGGTGCGGGCGACGAAGGCGCCGGCCGCCACGCCCAGGGTCGAGCCGGCCAGGCCTTGCGTGAAGCTCCAGGTGCCGTCGGTCACGTCCAGGCCCAGGCGCAGATCGCTCAGGCCGAGCGACTGGGTGCCGGTTTCGTCGGTCACCGTCAGATCGCCGCGTTCGCGCTCGATCACGATGTCGGCGCTGAAGCTCGGCGCGCTGTGCAGCACGGCCCGACCGCGCAGGCGCAGGTCGCCGCCCCAGCCGAAGTCGGGCTGCAGCCGCTGCAGCAGCGGCGCCACCGCCAGCGGCTCCAACTCGGCCTGCGCGTCGACGCGCGCCGGCGCGCCGCCGTGGGCCGCCTGCCAGGCCACGCGCTCCCAGCGCAGCACCGCGCCGAACACCTCGGCCCGGCCCGGCTGCAGCAGCAGCTGCGCCGCGCCGCCGTCGAGCCCGGCGAGCTCGAGCGCGACGTTGCGGCTGGCCAGCCAGGCGGCCTCGGCGCCGGCCGGGCGCGCATCGAGCTGCACGAGCGTGCCGCGCCAGCCGGCCACAGCCCCGCCGGCCGCCCCGGCAACGAAGCCGCCCTGGGCCACCAGCTGCGCCTGAGCCGGCGCCTTGCCGGTTGCGGTCGCGCCGGGTTGCAGCGCCTCGGCCCAGGCCGGCGGCCGGGCGCTGCTGCTGGCGTCGAGTTCCAGTCGGTGGTCGCGGCCGCTGCCCTGGGCGCGCAGCGTGGCGGTCTCGACGCGGGCAGGCCCGATCGTGAGGGCGCTCAGCTCGACCGTCGCGTTGACGGGGGCGTCCAGCCCGGTGCCAGCCTGCCACGACGCACGGCCGCTGCGCAGTTGCAGCGTGCCGGCGCGCAGGCCGCTGGCACTGGCCTCGCCGCGGGTGCTGAGCGCGGGCCAGCGGCCGCTCGCCTCGGCCTTCGCGCTCAGGGCGCCAGCCACGCCTTGGCCGGACGGGTCGATGCCGGCCAGGCGCGCCAGCGGCGCGAGCCGGGCCAGCGACGGTGCGTCGAGCGTGACGGTCCAGCGGTCGCCGGCGCCGCCGCGCGCCGCCGCGACGCGGCCTTCCGCCGCCAGCCGGTTGCCGTCGAGCTCGGCCTCGGTGGAGGCGAGCAGATCGCCGCCTGCGCTGCGCAGCGCCAGCCGGCCGCGCAGCGGCACGCCGGCCAGCTGGCTGTCGGCGATCTCGACGCTGGCCTGGCCGCGCAGCGCCGCGAGGCGGTCGAGTGCGGTGCCGGCCGCCGCGGCCGCAACGGCGAGGTCGAAGTTGCCACTGGCGTTGAGGCGGTGCGGTCCGCGCCGCCAGGGCGAATCCTCGCGCCCGCGCCACCACAGCGCCGGGTCGAAGTCCGCCAGCGCCGCCTGGCCCTTCAGTTGCCAGGCGGCACCGGCGGCGGCCCGCGTCGCGCGGCCCGAGAGGGTGGCTCTCGCGCCGGCCGCGCGGGCTTCGGCGCTGGCGAGTTCGATGCGCTCGGCGCCGCCTTCGCGCTGCCAGCGGCCGTCCACGCGCAGCCGCGCGGGGCGGTCGGCGCCGCGGTCGCGCACGCTGCCGGTGAGATCGCCGCGCACCGTCACGACCTGCGCCGCCGCGCCGGGCGGGCTGCCGGCCAGCGACAGCGGGCCGTCCAGCCGCATCGCCGGGGCGCGTGCATCGAGGCGATCGGGCTGCAGCGCGGCGATGGTGGCCTCCAAGGTCCAGCCGTCGGCCGCCCAGCGGCCGCGCCCGTCGATGCGGCCGGCGCCCTGGCGCGCCGTGCCGAGTTCGGCGCTGAGCGTGTGCAGGTCGAGCGTCTGCGGGTCGTCGGGCCGCGCGCGCAGGTCGAGGGCCAGGCGGCGCACGGGCAGCCGGCCGTCGTTCCACGCGCCCGGCGCGGCGTTGTCGAGGCGCAGGTCGATCTCCGCCGGCTGGTCGCTGGCGCGGGTGCGGGCCTGCGCCTGGCCGCTGATCGCGGTGACGGGGGCCGCCGGGTGGAAGGCGGACAGGTCCAGCCGCTGCGCGCGCGCCTGCAGGTCGCCGAGCGGCCAGCGCTCGAAGGGCTTGAGCGTGGCGTCCAGGTCCAGCGACTGCGCCGGCAGCGGCGGTGCGCCGGGCGGTGCCGATGGCTGCGCGCGCAGCGTCGCCTGCAGGCGCGGCGCGGCGAGCTCCCCGGCCAGCGTGGCCTGCGCCGACCACTGCGCGTTGGCCAGCGCGCCTTCCTGTTCGAGCCCCAGCGCGGCCTGCAGCGGCATCGGCGCGGCCGTGCCGACCGTGGCCTGGCCCTGGGCGCGCAGCCGGCCGTGGGCGAGCGACAGCCCGTCGAGGCGATGCATCGAACCGCCCTCGGCGCCGAGGTGCAGCCGGGCGCGCAGCCGCTCGATCGGCGTCGCGCCCAGCGGCGCGATCGACAGCGTGCCGACCTCGATCACGTCGATGCGCAGCTCCAGCGGCAGGGCCAGCGAGCGCGGCGGGGGCGAGGGGGACTCGGCCGGCGCGCCGGGGATCACGTCGACCCGATCGGCCGCCAGCCGGTCGACCATCAGGCGCGGCCGCCAGCCTTCGGTGCGTTCGGCGCGCAGGCCGGTCCACGATGCGCCGTCGATCACCACCGATCCGCCGCGCGGCAGGGCGATCTCCAGGCGCTGCACGCGCAGGTCGCCGAGCAACATGCCGCCCACGCCGCTGGCCTGCAGGCCCGGCACACGCGCCAGCGCCCAGGCGGCGCCGGCCTCGGTGCGCAGCAGCCACAGCCCGCCCGCCGCCAGCACGCCGAGCACGGCCAGCGCGACGGCCGCCAGCGTCAGCCAGCGGCCCCAGGCGGGTCGGCGAAGCATGCGGGCGGCCATGTCGCTAAAAGGCGATGCCCACGCTGAGGTGCAGCCGCCACTTGCGCACCTCTTCGCCGTAGGCCAGGTCCATGCGCAGCGGCCCCACCGGACTGCGCCAGCGCAGGCCCAGGCCGTAGCCCCAGGCGAGGTCGAGCTCGTTCCAGTGGTTCGCGGCGTTGCCGGCGTCGACGAACGCCGCCCACCACAGCGACGGCCGCTGCGCCGAGATCGGGCGGGTGATCTCCGCGCTGCCGGTGAGCATCACGCGGCCGGAGGTCACCGCGCCGTCGACGACCGGGCCCAGCGTGCGGTAGGCATAGCCGCGCACGGAGTCGTCGCCGCCGGCGCGGAACAGCAGCGTGTCGGGCACGCCCACGTTGTTGGCGGCGAAGATGTTGCCCGCCTCGACGCGCGCGCTGCCGTACCAGGCGCGGCCCAGCGGCTGGTAGAGCGTGAAGCGGCCGTAGCCGCGGCCGAACGGCCCGTTCTGTTCGGTGGAGTTGCGCGAGCGGCCCAGCGCCGACTGCAGCGAGAGCGTCCAGCCGTCGGTGGGCAACAGCACGCTGTCGACGTCGCGGTAGATCCAGTGGTAGTTGCCGGTGACAGCCTCGCTGCGCGTGCGGCCGGCCGGGTTGTCGACGCGCGCGTGGGTCAGCTCGGCGAAGTACAGCCGCTCGATGCGCGGCGTGTCCTGCGTGCGGCCCAGGCGCGCCGTCCAGGCGGTGCGGATCTCCTCGCCGGAGCGCAGCCGTTCGGCATTGCCGGCCACGAGGTTGCGGTACAGGCCGTCCAGCGGGTGCGAGATCAGTTCGCCGCTCCACGACTTGATCGCCGAGCCCACCTCGAACTTGTTGGTGGCCACCCAGTCCAGCCCGAACGGCCGCCGATGGCGATGCTCCAGCGTCACCCGCGGGCCGGTGTTGGCGCTGACGCCCACGCCGACGGTGGCCTGCTGCAACGTCAGCTCGCGCACGCGCACCCGAACCGGCGCCGCCGCGGCGGTGGCGGGGTCGGGATCGAGCTCCACCGAGGCGCTCTCGAACAGGCCCAGCTTGAGCAGCCGCTCCTGGTAGTCGAGCAGCAGCTTCTCGCTGTAGGGCGTGCCGCGGTCGAAGGTGGCCAGGCGGCGCACCGTGCTCGCGTCGTAGCGCTGCAGGCCATCGACCTGGATCTCGCCGAGGCGGAACAGCGCGCCGCTGTCCAGTTCGACGCGGATCGCCACGCGGTGGCGGGCGGTGTCGACGCGCGCCTCGGTCTTCGTCCAGGCCGCGGCCGGGTAGCCCTCGGCGCGCACCCGTGCCAGCGTGGTGTTCTTGGCCGCGCTCCAGGCCGGCTGGCGGAACGGCCGGCCTTCGCCCAGCGGCCAGTCGCGCCGCAGCGCGCCGAGCAGCTCGGTGGCGTCCGCGTCGGACCGTGCCGCCAGGCTCTGCAGTTCGCCATCGACGACGAACTCCACGCGCTCGACCACGCTGCGCGGTCCCGGCTCGACCCGGATCTGCACCACCGGCTGCCCGTCGGCATCGACGCGGCGGGAGCTCTCCACCTGTGCGGCGAAGTAACCCTCGGTCTCGAGCAGCGCACGCGCCTGCGCCGGCGCGGCGGCCGCCAGGCGGTTCAGCTCGGAGCTGTCGATCGCCTCGGTGGCGGGCGCGTCGCGGAAGCGCGAGAGGTCGAGGTGCTCGGCCAGCAGCGGCCGCAGCTCGTCGGGGGCGATCAGCTCGAGCCGGTAGGGCGGCCGGGCGGGTGTGGCTGCCGCCTCGGACCCGGCGCCATCGGTGCGCTCGGATCGCAGCCCGTCGAGCGCCGCGCAGCCGCTGAGCAGCGCCGCCGCCAGCACCGCAGCGCCGGCGGGCAGCGCCGGGCGCCGCGCGCGCGAGGTCATTTGCTCAGCAGGCGCATCGCCCCTTCCAGCCCCTGCAGCGTGAGCGGAAACATGCGCTGGTTCATCAGCTGCTGGACGATGGAGATGCTCTGCCGGTAGCCCCACACGCCCTGCGGTTCGGGGTTGATCCAGGCGAACTTGGGGAAGGCGTGGGTCAGGCGCTGCAGCCACTCGGCGCCCGGCTCCTCGTTGTTGTATTCGACGCTGCCGCCGGGCTGCAGGATCTCGTAGGGGCTCATCGTCGCGTCGCCGACGAAGACCAGCTTGTAGTCCTTGTTGTACTTGCGGATCACGTCCCAGGTGGGGAACTTCTCGCTGTAGCGGCGGCGGTTGTTCTTCCACACGAAGTCGTAGACGCAGTTGTGGAAGTAATAGAACTCGAGGTGCTTGAACTCGCTCTTGGCCGCGCTGAACAGCTCCTCGACGCGGTGGATGTGCTCGTCCATCGTGCCGCCGACGTCCATCAGCAGCAGCACCTTCACCTTGTTGCGCCGCTCCGGCACCATCTTGATGTCCAGCCAGCCGGCATTGGCCGCCGTGCTGCGGATGGTGTCGTCGAGGTCGAGCTCCTCTTCCGAGCCCTCGCGCGCGAAGCGGCGCAGCCGGCGCAGCGCCACCTTGATGTTGCGCGTGCCGAGCTCCAGCGTGTCGTCGTAGTCCTTGTACTGGCGCTGGTCCCAGACCTTCACCGCGCTCTTGTTGCGGCCCTTGTCCTGGCCGATGCGGATGCCCTGCGGGTTGTAGCCGTAGGCGCCGAAGGGACTGGTGCCGCCGGTGCCGATCATGCGGTTGCCGCCCTCGTGGCGCTCCTTCTGCTCCTCGAAGCGCTTCTTCAGCGTCTCCATCAGCTCGTCCCAGCCCATCTTCTCGATGGCCGCCTTCTCCTCCGGCGTGAGCTCGAGCTCGAGGTGCTTGCGCAGCCACTCCAGCGGGATGTCCTGCGTGAAGTCGGTGAGCATCTCCACGCCCTTGAAGTAGGCCGCGAAGGCGCGGTCGAACTTGTCGAAGTTCGCCTCGTCCTTGACCAGCGCGGTGCGCGCGAAGTAGTAGAACTGGTCGACCGAGTTGTCGATCACGCCTTCCTTGAGGCCTTCGAGCAGCGTCAGGTATTCCTTCACGGACACCTTCAGCTTGGCCGCGCGCAGCGTGTAGAAGAAGTTGATCAGCATCGGCTCGCCGGCGCGCCGGCTCCCTCGGGCGAGAACGGTTCGGGGAGGATACACGCCCGGCCGGGCGGCCGTGATGTCCGGGTGTTTCGCGCAGCGGCCGGCGCGCCGACAATGGCGGGCCGATGTCCTCCTACACCGCCACCGAGGTCGCCTTCCTGATGGTCGCCTGCCAGCAGGCGGTGCTGGCAGGCGGCTGGCTGGCCGGCGCGGCGCTGATGCCCGAGGCGCGCCGGGCTGCGCTGAACTGGGCGGCCTACGCGGCGCTGAGCGCGCTGTCGCTGGTGCTGTTCGTGGTGTCGGTCAAGCCGGCCATCGAGCCGCTGCGCGCCGTGGCCAACCTGTGCATCGTGGTCTCGCTGGTGGCGCTGCAGCGCGGCGTCTGGGCCTTCTTCGGTCTGCCGCGCGGCTGGCGCTGGCATGGTGCGGTGCTGGCGGTCGCCGTGTCGGTCACCGCCTTCGGACTCGATCCCCAGTACGGCGCCTGGCGCGTGATGCTGATCTCCGGTGCGCTGTCGGCGCTGTGCCTGTCGGTGGCCTGGGACATGCAGCGCCAGGCGCGTGCCCGCATGGAACTGCGCTGGGGCGCCGTGCTGGCCGTGCCGCTGCTCGGCGGCGGGCTGATCTTCGGGCTGCGCGCGGCGCGGGCGCTGATCTCGCCGGGCACCATCGTCGCCGAGGTCACCGCCGACAGCGGCCTGAACGTGGCCGCGGCCTTCGGCTATCTCGTCATCGCCCTGGTCTTCCAGCTCACGCTGGTGGCGCTGGTGGTCACCCGCGGTGTGGTGGAACTGCGCCGCAGCTCGCGCTTCGACGCGCTGACCGGGCTGCTCAACCGCCGTGCGACGCAGGCGGCGCTGGAGGAGCAGGTGCAGCGTTCGCGGCGCCTGGGCGAGCCGTTCTCGGTGCTGATGCTCGACGTCGATCACTTCAAGGCCGTCAACGACGTGCAGGGCCATGCCGCCGGCGATCGGGCGCTGCAGCACCTGGGCACCTTGCTGGCCGCGCAGATGCGCGACATCGACCGCGTCGGCCGCTGGGGCGGCGAGGAGTTCATGGTGCTTCTGCCCGGCACGCCGCTGGCGCAGGCGCGCGAGGTGGCCGAGCGCCTGCGCGAGCGGGTGCAGGCCCTGCCGCTGCGCTGGCAGGACCAGGCCGTGCCCTTGACGCTGTCGGCCGGCCTGTCGCAGTGGGGCGAGACCGGCGACGAACTCGTCGCGCTGCTGGCCCGCGCCGACGCGGCGCTCTACCGTGCCAAGGCGGCCGGCCGCAACCGTGTCGAGAGCGAGCCGGCGCCTGGCGCGCCGCGCGTGGAACTGGTCCGCTGATCGGAGCCCGGCCTTACAGTTTTCCGCGGTTCAGCCGATAGACCGAGAGCAGCTCCCGGGCCCGGCGGTCCGGCAGACCTGCGGCAGCCCCGACGCATTGCCGTGACCGAACTCTCACCGATGGCCTGGATGGTGGCCACCCAGTTCCTGATGTACGCCATCGGGTGGGGCCTGTGCAGCCTGCTCGTTCGCGAGCAGCGCAGCTCGGTGGCGCACTGGTCGCTGTTCATGGCCCTGCTCGGCCTGGGCTTCGTGCTCACCACGCAGCGCGGCGAGCCGCGCACCTGGTGGGCCTATGGCGGCGCCAACTTCTGCTTCGCGGCGGGCTTCGTCGCGCTGCGCCGCGGCATGGAGCGCTTCATGGGCGTTGCGCCGGCCGACCGCGAGCATGCGGCGACGCTGGCGGCCTTCGCCGCGCTGTTCGCGGCCATCGGACCGGGCGAGGAGCATGCTGCCTGGCGCGTCCTGCTGGCCTACGGCGCGCCGACCTGGGTGCTGGCGCGCACGGCCGCCTCGCTGCAGCGCGTGGTGCGCGCCGAGTACGGCAACCGCATGACCCTCGTGCTGGCCACGCCGGTGGTCATGGTGCTGGCCGTCTTCGGCGTGCGCTTCGTGCAGCAGGCGCTGCAGCCGGGCGTCTCGCTGGAGATGCACCGCTACACCGAGGCCAATCGGGGCCTGCTCTACGCCTACGGCGTGATGGCGGCGACCTACAACTTCGGCTTCGTCGCGCTGCTCACGCTGCGCTACGTGCGGCGCCTGCGCGAGCTGACGCTGCACGACCCGCTCACCGGCCTGCTCAACCGCCGCGCGCTCGATGCCGAACTGCAGCGCGAGTGGTCGCGCCTGCAGCGCGACGGTTCCGCCTTCGCGCTGCTGGCCCTCGATCTCGATCACTTCAAACGGGTGAACGACCGCTACGGCCACCTCGTCGGCGACGAGGTGCTCACCCAGACCGCCCAGCGGCTGCGCGACACCGTCCGCGGCAGCGACCTGGTGGCGCGCACCGGCGGCGAGGAGTTCGTGGTGCTGATGCCCGGCATCGACGAAGCCGGCGCACAGGCGGCCGCCGAGCGGCTGCGGGCGGCCGTGGCGGGCACGCCCTTCGCGGTCTCGACGGGGCTGCTGCCGCTGTCGGTGAGCGTGGGCGTGGCCACCGTCCAGCGGCCCGGCAGTGCGCCGCGCGAAGCGCTGCAGCGCGCCGATCGCGCGCTCTACGCCGCCAAGGAGGCTGGCCGCGACCGGGTGGTGATGGCCGCCTGAGCGAGGAACGTCAGCCGGCCTTGCGCCGGGCTGGGCGACCGGGGTCGTGGCGCTTGAGCCAGTCGAAGAACTCGCCGTACCAGAGCCTGGAGTTGCGCGGCTTGAGGATCCAGTGGTTCTCGTCGGGGAACCATGCCAGCCGCGCATCGACGCCGCGCGCCTTCAGGGTGTTGTAGTAGGCCAGGCCCTGGCCGTCGGGCACGCGGTAGTCGAGCGCGCCGTGGATCACCAGCGTCGGCGTCTTCATCCTGCCGGCGAAGGCGTGCGGGCTCTGCGCATGGACTTTGGCCATGTCGTCCCAGTAGCTCGCGCCGAGTTCGCGCGGGAACCAGGTGTAGGCGTCCTCGGCGAACATCGCCACCCAGTCGAAGCAGCCGGCATGGCACACGTAGGCCTGGTAGCGGCCCGGCTTCACGTGGCCGTTCATCCACGCCACCATGTAGCCGCCGTAGCTGCCGCCGCTGGCGAAGACGCGCTTGCGGTCCACCCACGGCTTCTTCAGCAGCCAGTCGGTGGCGGCCTCCACGTCCTGCAGCTCGAGCTCGCCCCAGCGGTGGGTGATGCTGTCGAGGAAGGCGTGGCCGAAGCCGCTCGACCCGTGGTAGTTCACGCAGGCGACCACGTAGCCTTGCGCGGCGAAGACGTGGTTGTTCCAGCGGTAGTGGAAGGTGTCGCCGCTGGCCGCGTGCGGACCGCCGTGGATGCTGTGCAGCACGGGGTATTTCTTCCGCGCATCGAAGCCGGGCGGGTAGACCACCCACATCTGCACCCCGTCGCCCTGCGCCCCCTTGAAGCGCACGTCCTCGTGCGTGCCCAGCTTCAGCGTGGCCAGCAGGTCGTCGTTGAAGCGCTCCAGCCGGCGCGGCGGCTCGCCGTCGCGCAGCGCGTGCACGCGGGCCGGATGGTCCATCGCGTCGGCGGCGGTGACCACCACGCCGGCGGCGACGTCGAACGATTGCACCCAGCCGCCGGCGACGATGCGCGTGGCCCCGCGCGAGCGCAGGTCGAAGCGCCAGAGGTGATTGTGCGCCTCGTGCTCGGCGGTGAAGCAGACCGACTGGCCGTCGTCGTCCCAGCGCAGCGGCGCGTGCACGGCGTGGTCCCAGGCGGCACTCGCCACCTTCCAGCGGCCGCCGCGCTCGAGCACGGCCAGCTGTCCCGGCATCGTGTGCTTGCGGCCCTGGTTCGCGGCGATGAAGGCGATGCGGCGGCCGTCCGGGCTGTAGCGCGGCGCTTCCATGTCCCAGGCCTTGTCGTGCGCCACCGTGGCGATGCGGCGCGTGCGCAGGTCGATCTCGGCCAGCGCGCGGCAGTTGTCCATGCGCTTCTCGGGCGCCGGATCGTGCGCGAAGACGATGTGCCGGCCGTCGCTGGAGACGTCGAAGCAGTTCGCGTCCGGCTCGGCGCGCGAGAGCTCGTAGCCGGTGCCCTCGAACAGGTCGGTGATGCGGCCGCTGGCCACGTCGAGCAGGTGCAGGTGGGCCACGCGGCCCATCGGCACGTGGTGGTCCCAGTAGCGGTACTGGGCCTCGCTGGTGACGTAGGCGGTTTCCTTGCGCTCCTTGAACTCCTTGAAGCGCCTGGTCTGCGCCCGCGTGCCGCGCAGCTCGGGCCACACCCAGGCGACGAAGGCGATGCGGCGGCCGTCGGGCAGCCACTTGAACGACTCGATGCCGGGCGCGAAGTCGCTGACGCGCCGTGCCTCACCGCCGTCCGGCGCGATGACGTAGAGCTGCGACGTCTCGTCCTTCGCACCCTGCAGCTCGCGCTTGGCGAGGAAGGCGATGCGTTCGCCGGTGGGCGACCAGGCCGGCTGGCCGTCCTTCTCGCCGCAGCTCGTCAGCCGGCGGGGGCCGCCGCCGAAGGTCGACAACAGCCACAGCGAGGTCTGGCCCCGGTTCTCCTCCATCGAGAAGCGCTGCACCGTGCACACCGCCTGCGCGCCGTCCGGCGACAGCGACAGCGCGGCGATACGCTCGAATTTCCAGAGGTCCTCGACGTCGATGGGCTTTCCGTTCTTCGCCATGGTCTCCTCGGGGGCGGTGTCGTGCTCAGCGCGGCCGGGTCAGCTGCCAGAGCAGGTGCGCCTTGACCTCCGGCCATTCGCCGGCGGCCAGGCTGTACATCACGGTGTCGCGCACCGTGCCGTCGCGGCGCAGCGCGTGGTGACGCAGCACGCCGTCCTTGCGCGCGCCGAGGCGCTCGATGGCGCGCTGGCTCGCGAAGTTGTAGTTGTCGGTGCGCCAGCCGACCAGCCGGGCCCCGAGCGTCTCGAAGGCGTGCTGCATCAGCAGCAGCTTGGCGGTGGTGTTGACGGCGCTGCGCTGGACTCTGGCGGCGTACCAGGTCCAGCCGATCTCCAGCCGCTCCACGGCCGGCACGATGTCGTGGTAGCTCGTGCAGCCGATCACCTCGCCGCTGCCGGCATCGAGCACCGCGAAGGCCAGGCGGTGTCCCTCGGCGCGGCCGCGCAGCGCGGTCTCGATGTACGCGCGGGTGTTCTCGGGTTCAGGCACCGACGTGAAGCGGAGGTTCCACAGCTGCCCGTCGGCCGCAGCGCGCCGCAGGCCGTCTTCGTGCTCCAGACCGAGCGGAACGAGGCGAACCGGGGCGCGCTCCAGCGTGACCGGGCCGACCGGCTGCATCAGCGGTTGTGCCTCTGCATGAAGACCAGCTTCTCGAACAGCGACACGTCCTGC
>VFQN01005955.1_pt1 | contig 14420 bp, 12 predicted proteins | sample 3512371 | NCBI WGS metagenome assembly VFQN01 (sample SAMN10412370, study PRJNA504923) | tailings metagenome | isolation source: Replicate 2 from Balatoc abandoned mine | place: Philippines: Itogon, Benguet | collected 2017-08-28
GACGTGGTCCACTGCGAAACACCCATGCTTGCCTTGAGGGGCAAGCATGCCACACTGGCTGGTTAGCCAGCAACCTCGTAACTCGATGATTCGCAACAAGTTTTGCATCTGAATGCAATACCTTGGCCAGCGAGGGAGTCTTCTCTGCTCCCTCGCTGGCGCTTCGGTGTTGACAGCTGCATCAGGACGAGTTTCCGGAGCGACTGGTCCACGAATCACTTCCGGCAAGAATGCGTCCTCGACTCAATAATCCGGGTTTGGCTTCCTGTGTTGAACCGGAATGCTGGCTGATTGAGTCTGCCGCTTCGGGTGGTTCGGCAGTCTGGATTGATTTTGACGATTGCGCTCAAGTTGCCGGCGCGGCGTGTCGATTCTGGAGAAATCGACGAGTGTCTCGAGGCTGCGCATGATCTACGGACTTTATCTGTCGGCGCAAGGAGCAGAAGCGCAAACGCTGCGTCAGACGGTATTGGCCAACAATCTGGCGAATGCCCAGACGACGGCGTTCAAGCGGGATCTGCCGGTCTTTCGCGCGCATTTGCCATTCGATGCTGCCCAGCAGACGCCGTTTGATGTGCCGGAGGCGATTCAGGACCAAACCGGCGGCGTCACCCTCTCGGGAACCGTGACCGATTTTTCCCAGGGACCGCTGGAAGTCACGAACCGGGATCTCGACGTCTCGATCATGGGGCCGGGATTTTTCGTGGCCAATGTGCAGGGCGAACAGCTCCTGACCCGCAACGGCAAGCTGTCTCTGGGACCACAGGGGATGCTGGTGACAGCCGACCACGGTCATCCCGTGCTGGACGCCAGCGGGCAGCCGCTGCTGGTTCCGGAAGGGTTCAGCAACCTGCGGATCGCTCACGATGGCCTGATCACCGGAAGTGGACCCGCCGGCGAGAACGTGATTCTCGGGCAGCTCGGGGTGGTTGATCCTGCGAACGTGGCACGGCTGGAGAAGCTGGGCGACGGCTTTTATCGCCCGCACACACCCGTGGCGCCTGCCATCAATGCCCAGGTGCGGCAGGGCGTCCTTGAAGGTTCGACCAGCGACCCGGTTCACGGCATGGTCGAACTGATTGAAACTTCGCGGTCGTTTGAGATGAACATGAATCTGATTCGTTATCAGGATGAGATGCTGGGACAGCTGATCTCCAGCGTGGTCCGTAAATAAGTCGCAGAGGTTGGCCACGCCGGACAACAGACTGGAACCGGAAACAGACTGGGGGATTCATGCTGTATCGTGCCATGAATACGGGGGCGTCGGGGATGGACGCCTTCATTTTCAACCTTGATATCATCGCCAACAATCTGGCGAACGCCGGCACCACCGGCTTCAAGCGGTCCCGCACGGACTTTGAAGACCTGTACTATCAGCAATTCAAGGCGGCGGGCTCATCCGACAACCTTGGCAACATCATGTCGGAAGGAATCTTCGCGGGTTCAGGCACCCGAGTCGCCGCCGTACAGCCCGATTTCATCCAGGGCAGTCTGCTGACCACCGGGCGTCAACTGGATGTCGGCATCGAAGGCCGGGGCTTTTTCCAGGTCAGCGAATCCGGCACGTTCTACTACACGCGCAACGGCCAGTTCAATGTGAACCAGAACGGCACGATTGTGCTGGCCAATGCCAATCGCGGTCTGATTCTGGAACCGCCGATCACCGTGCCGCAGGATGCGACCGACATCGCGATCTCGGCGGATGGCGTGGTCTCGGTCCTGCAATCAGGCAGCACGCAGTATCAGCAACTGGGGACGATCCAGCTGGCCCAGTTCATTAACCCGGAAGGCCTGATTCACGAAGGGGAAACCCTGTATTCCCCGTCCGATGCGTCCGGAACGCCATTGTTGAGCAATCCGGGCGATCAGGGACTGGGATTGCTGCGGCAGAGTTTTCTGGAAGCCTCCAACACTGAACCGGTGAAAGAACTGGTCGACCTGATCAAGACGCAGCGCAACGTGGAATTGAACAGCCAGGTCGTCCAGGCGTCTGATCAACTGCTGCAACTGGTGTCGAACCTGCGACGGTTCTAGTTAATGGGTAGCCATGAGCCCGCAGCGCGAGCGAGGGAACGCACAGGAATTCCTCGCTGGCGCTGCGGGCTGGTGAATGCCAGTGTGTTTTAAGCATCAGAGACTTGCCCGGATATGAGCGACTTCCGCCAGCGCCGTGAACCTGCGAAACCTGCCGTTTGCAAGGCCGACAAGCGAATGGTATGCCGTGGCGGAACCGAAGTGGCGCTGCCGGGCCTGCTGCTCCCGAACGTCTTGCTCGTGACGATCCTGCTGCCGACGCTGGTGCAAGCCGCGGTGGTGGAACTGCGCGAGCGGGTGAATCTGGCTCCGAAATCGATGATTCAACTCGGGGATGTCGCCACGGTCTCTGCCGCAGATCCGCAACTCCTGCAGCGTCTGGAATCTGTGTCCCTGATACCCGCGCCTGCGGCCGGGCGAAGTGCACGCCTGACATATGAAGAAGTCCGGTTGCGGTTGCAGGCGTGCGGAATGAACCTGGCAGACATTGAGTTCCGCGGCGGTCACACAATCGACCTTCGCGTCGCCGACGTGCCGAAAGTCGAGCCTCAGATCCGTCAGGCAGCAGCGACGCGCGTCGACACGCAACCCGCGCCAGTCCGCATGGCGTCAGCAACAGTTCCTGCCCGCTGGGAAGCTGCCAAGGCGAACGATGTCATCAACGCCGCCTTTCGCCGCGCGTTTCGCACTCAGCAGGCCGAGTCTCAGGGCTGGACCTTTCGCTGCAGCGTCGAGCCCTCGGACATCAAACGTATCATCGGCTTGAACGCCGAACAGGTGCAGTTCGTGGAATCGGGGCTGCCGCCGCAGTCGCCGCAACGCCTGACGGCCAAATGGCAGGACGCAGACGGACAACCGCAGGCCGTTGTCGTGCAGGTGGCTTTCGAGAAGTCGCCGATGGCGCTCGCGGTGCGGCAGGCCTTGCCCACCGGTGCAATCCTGCGTCCCGAAGATCTGATCTGGTCGCCGCTTACCGACAAGGCGGGCGGCGGCATTGTGCGGCTGGCGGATGTCATTGGCATGCAGGTCTCACGGAACCTCAAGGCGGGACAACTGCTGCAACCGGCGGACCTGGAATCGGTGCCGCTGGTGAGGTCGGGAGAAATTGTGACGGTCACTGTGCGACGTAACGGGATTACCGTCCGGCGACCGTTCAAGTCGCTGTCGGTTGGTGCGCTGCACGAAACCGTGAACCTGGCTGCCCTGGATGATCCGCGGCTGCGGATTCAGGCGGTCGTGACCGGGTTTCATGAGGCCACGGTGGCTGGCGAACCGCTGGAGCCACGCAACGTGTATCGCGATGACCAGGGAGCAGTGCCGCTGTCGCCGGCAGCCACCCGGTCCGAGCAGGGGGGCCTGCCATGAGGTTTGAATCGCTGCGAATTTTTACCTGCGGCCTGCTGGCAGCGGGCACGCCAGGCATCGTCTGGTCACAGGAGCCCCGGGTCATGTTGATCCAGGTGCCGCCTCCACCAGCCGCCGGAATTCCGGGGCCCGGGCAACAGCAGTTGCCTCCCGCTCCGAACGGGTCCGGTCAGAACTACAATTCGCCGGCCCCGACGATTCGCGATTACTCGTTCATCTACATCGATGCGCCGCCGCCACCGGAACTGATCAAGGTGCATGACATCATCACGATCGAGGTCGACGAAAAGGCCGAGGTGATCGTGAATTCGCGGTTCAATCGCCAGCGGAACGGTTCGTTCACCGCCCAGTTGAAGGAATTCGTCCGGATTCGCTCGGACGGACCCACGCTGGAACCGACGGCGGCCACTCAGCCGGGTATCGAGGGCAATCTGCAGAACCGGTTGCAGACGATCGGACAGTTAACCGACCTGGAAGGCATTACCTACAAGATCGCTGCGACCGTGGTGGATGTACTGCCGAACGGCACGATCGTGCTGGAAGCCCGCAAATCGATTCGCACCAATCAGGACTTCTTCGAGTACCGGCTGACCGGGCGGGTCGACAAGGGCAAGATCCGGCCGGATCGCACAGCGCGGACAGAAGACATCGCTGAACTGAAGATCGACCGGATTCAGAAGGGCAAGGTGTTCGACAGCACCAAGGTCAACTGGGGCACCCGCATCCTGGACATCATTTTCCCGTTCTGAGTCTGCGAAGGGCGTGTGTTTCATCGAAACTGGAAATGACCACGCCTTCGAGGACTCAGGGCGTGCCACCCGTGACTGTCATTCTCCCTGAGAACGCTCAACTTAAATACTGACGCTGCGAGTTGGCCATCGGCTGCAAGAGGTTGTCCATGATCACCACGAACACACTGCGACGTCTCTGGCTGTGTGCCTTCGTGACCCTGCTGGTGGCGTTGCCGTTCCACCAGGTCTCGGCCCGCGTTCGACTGGAAAATATTTGCACGCTGCAAGGACAGCAGGAAGTGCGGCTGACCGGTCTCGGTCTGGTCGTCGGCCTGACCGGCACCGGCGATGGTGCGCGAAACCTGCCTACCATTCGGGCCTTGCAAGCGGCACTGGCCCGCATGAACTCTCCGGTGGCACCCGGTGATCTGAAGAACGGCGACAGTGTCGCGGTGGTAATGGTGGAGACCACGATTCCCCGCACCGGCCTGCGGCGCGGACAGACGGTCGACTGCTTCATCAGTTCGATTATGGGAGCCAAAAGCTTGCGGGGCGGCCGGCTGTTGTCGACGCCGCTGACGAGCGTCAATGTGAATGACGACACCGTCTGGGGACTCGCCGGCGGCGCCGTCGTGATTGAGGATATTTCGCGGTCCACCACGGGACGGATTATCCAGGGGGCGAACATGCAGCGGGATGCAACGCCGCTGTTCGTCCAGCAGCAACAGGGCGGCACCATTACCCTGCAGATTGACCCCAGCCATGCCAGCTTCTGGACGGCTTCCGAAGTGGCCCGGGTGGTGAATACCGAGTTCTCGTTTGAAGTGAGTGGCCAGCAAGTCGCGCGTCCCCTGACTCCCAACTCGGTCGAGGTCACGGTGCCGCCGCAATACCGCACGTCGCCAGTCGATTTCGTGGCCCAGGTGCTGGATGTGGGCATCGATCTGCCGAACACCCAGGCCAAGGTGATCATCAACGACCGCACCGGGACCGTGATCGTCACCGGTGAAGTCGAGATCAGCCCGGTCGTCATTACGCACAAGAGTTTCAGTATCGAAATCGCTCCGGACGAACTGCTGGGGCCAGGTCCGTTTGTCGGATTGACGGAAGGCCAGGGGCGGCAGTCACCACAACAGCTCAAGCAACTGGTCGATGCCCTGAATCAACTGCGCGTGCCCGCCGCAGACATCATCGCCATCATCCGCGAACTGCATGCCACGGGCAAACTGCATGCAGAACTCGTGGATCGATAGAAGGTTGAGGGTCAAGAGTTGAAAGTTGAGAGTCAGGACATGAGCGAATCAGGCTCTGGATTCTGACCCTCAACCCTCAACCCTCAACCCTCAACCCTCAACCCTCAACTCCCAGCCATGACCTCACCCATCTCCGCCACGAATGTCCTGCGACCATCGTCGCCCGTAAGGGCGAACGATGAGGAACTGCGGACGACGTTTCAACAGGCGGTCGCCGGGATGATCTTCGGCGAGATGATGAAGTCGATGCGCTCGACCGTGGGCGAACCGGCCTACATCCACGGCGGTCAGGCAGAGAAAATGTTCCAGCAACAGCTGGACCAGCACATCGTCGAGGATCTGGCGACCAATAACGGGTCGGCATTCGTCGGCGATCTGTATCGGCAGTTCCGCGTCCAGTTGGGTTTGCCGGTGGAAACGACGGGTGCCGTCGGCACGGCGTCCGGCTCGCCACTGAATGCGGCAGTGGTTCCGTCCCGGTCGGCAGCGCCCTCTGCAGCAGAATCTGCCGCGCAGGATCGCTACCAGCTTTCATCGCCGTCAGCTTCACTGGAGCCGGTGCATCTTACCCGGAGTGCCGAGGCCGGATGGACGGCAGAGCCTCTGGAGGCGTTACGACAGGCGCGATCTGATGCGGACGCTACGTCTGCGAAAACCGCGCTCTCAGGCCTGAGCGCCCTGTTCCGAAAATAAGGAACAGGCAGAGGCTCGCCCGGTGGTGTCTGGAATGGTCCACCGGCAATTCCTGCAGTTCCGGTACGGCATGGATGCTGTGAACGGACCTGACTGGCGAGTGCTCCCTGCCAGGGAGGGTCGCTGATGTCTCCGGAATGGCTTACTGACGTCACACGCTTTGCCGACGTGCTGGAAGCGACCCAGCAGGAATTGCTGTCGACGCTGCGACTCAAGCGGCGGGCGCTGGTCAGCGGATCTGCCCGTGATCTGCAGCAACTGAATGACTCCGCGCTGGAGACGGCCCGGCGGCTCAAGCTGCTGACTGCCTGGCGCAGCCGGTTGCTGGATCAGGCGCAGGATGAAGGCGACCAGGCGAGAACGATCTCGGACGTCCTCGCCCGGAGTGCCGATCCCTGGCCGGAAGAATTGCGGGCGCGGCTGGCGGCGGTCCAGCAGCGCTTTGGGGAAGTGCAGCGGGAATCCTGGATTCAGTGGATCATCGCGCAGCGGACGGAAGCCTGTTACTCCGACATCCTTGAGCTGCTGGCCCGGGGCGGCCAGCGCTCTCCGGTTTATGAGGAAACCGTGGGAGCTGCCATGGGCAGTGGCGGCGCTGTCCTCGATGCGGCGGTCTAGCCGGGCGGACTCATGTAATGACAAATTTTCGCCGGAAGATCTGCGGCGAACACCAGCCCGAAGCGCCAGCGAGGGAGGCAGACAGGGCAAATAAAGCCGCCCTCGCTGGCGTTCCTGGCTGGTAAATCGTCAGGTCCGACACTGGAACGGAAACTCCCGGATACCACCCCGGGACGTCAGCGCGGAATGCTTATGTTGCCTCGGAATTGCCCGACAGGAAGACGCCCCGACTCTCTCGCACTCGCTCTGTGCAGGGGGATGTCATGGACGGATTGGCGCGCGACTCGGGGCCATGAATTGCGGGAGACCTGGCAATGTCATTGAACGGCGCGCTGGCAGTGGCGTCGAACAGCCTGCAGCTGTTTTCGCTGGGCATTCAGGTCGCCGGCAATAACATTGCCAACGCCTCGACGCCGGGCTATATCCGCGAGCAGCTGAAGGTTCAGCCCAGTTCGCCGTACTCTATCGGTCCGGTGCTGGTCGGAACCGGTGCGCAAGCCGGCGGCGTGCAGCAGGTTTTCGACCGCTACCTGGAATCGCGGATTCATACGGCGAATACCGATGCCTCCGCAGCCGGCATCCGTTCGCAGTCCTATTTGCAGCTGCAATCGATCCTGCAGGAACTCGGCGATCAGGATCTGTCGACGAGTCTCAACAATTTTGTGCAGTCGATCCAGAACGCTGCCAACCAGCCCGACGATGCTGCGATGCGGAATATCGTTATCCAGCAGGGAACGTTGTTCACTCAGGATGTGGTCGAGCTACGGCAGCGTGTGGGCGAACTGCGGGACTCGTATTCCAACCAGATGCGGTCGCTGGTCGAGGAAGCCAATTCCCTGATTGCGGAAATTGCGAATCTCAACCCGCAAATCGGACGCCTGGAAGCCAACGGTCTCGATTCGAGCGACGCGGGCAACCTGCGGGTGCAGCGACTAAACGCCGTCAACCGGCTGTCCGAAATCATTCCGATCCGGATTCAGGAACAGGCGTCCGGTGCAATTGACGTGTATACCGACTCCGATTTTCTGATTCTCAACGGCTATTCCCAGAAGCTGGAGGCGGTGCTGGCGCCAACCGAAAACGGGCTGGCAGAGGTCAATGTGCAAACCACGCTGACGAAGGCTGCGATCGGCAACAGCGGCGGCGAACTCGGCGGACTGATCGAATCACGCGACCGGATTCTGACGGGATTTCTTGACCAGCTGGATACCTTTGCGGGTTCCGTGATTTACGAATTTAATAAACAGCATTCCAGCGGAGAAGGCCTGGTCGGCTACACGAATGTGACCGGCACGAATTATGTCAACGCGACGGCCGCGCCGCTGAATGCTGCCGGGCTGGCTTTCGCCCCCGTGCATGGCAGTTTTGAAATTACTGTCCGGAACACGAGTACCGGAGCGGACGAAAAGCATCAGATTGCCGTCGATCTGGACGGGATTGGCAGTGATACGTCACTGGAAGATTTAAGCACTGCGCTGAATGCCATCGGAAATGTTACGGCGGAAATCACGCCGGATCGCAAACTCAAACTCACGACCTCAGCCGGCTATGAAGTTCGCTTCGGCAACGATACCTCCGGAGTGCTGGCCTCGCTGGGGATTAACACGTTCTTCACCGGCAGCAAGTCGGATGATATGGGCATCAATCCGCAGTTGCTGGCCGACCAGCGCTTGCTGGCTACCGGTCGCGGCGGAGGGCCGGCTGATAACACGAATGCGCTGGAGATTTCCCAGTTTCTCGACAAATCGCAAGCGAAACTGAACGGTCTGTCGATTGATCAGTTTTATACGACGCTGGTCGGTAATGTCGCGCAGTCAGCCTCTGCAGAGTCGGCGCTGGCAGAGGGGACGAAGAGTTTCCGGGACACGCTCCTGGCCCAGCGTGAACAGCATTCCGGGGTCAGCGTGGATGAAGAAGCCATTAACATCCTGAATCTGCAACACAATTATCAGGCGGCAGCTCGCATTATTACTACTGTGGATCAGCTGTTGAATACATTGCTGAATATCTAGTGAAATGGGCGGTTTGACCGTTGAGAGCCGGTATCGTCGCAAAAAGTACGGGGTTTATAGAAGATGTGTCGATCTCCGCATTTTGATGAAGTTACAGCTTACATCATCAGGTGACGACGCTGAATTTCCAGATTGTGTGTTATGTGAGTCATGAGTGCTCCGAAGGTCGTTATTGTTTGTGCGAGAATGAGTAGCGTTTTATGTCAGTCAGCCAGATATATCCGGGACGGGTTTCCAATTCGCTGACGGCACGGCGCATGCTGGAGGCGATTAACAGTAACCAGTTCACCATCAGTCAGTTGCAGATGCAGCTGGCGACCGGCCAGAAGTTTCAGCTTCCCTCGGAAGCACCGACAGCTGCCACTCAAACCCTGATGCTGCAGAAGCTGGATGAGCGCCAGGCCGCGTTTGCGGAATCCGTGCAGACGAACCAGGGGTTTCTGGCGATGACGGATCAATCGCTGGCGACCATTTCCGACGCCATCTCGCAGGCCCGCGGTCTGGCGCAGGCAGCGGCGGGCAATCAGGTGACTCCGCAGGAACGGGAAGGACTGGCACTCGAAGTCGCCGGACTGATTCAATCGGTCATCCAGGCAGCCAACACTCAATATTCCGGGAGATATCTGTTTGCAGGCTCGGCGACCGGTCAGGCTCCGTTTTCAATGACCTCAACGGGCAACGTCCGCTATCAGGGGAACAGCCAGGTGCTCGGGGGCCTGGCAGACTTTGGCTTGATTATTAACACCGGCGTCGACGGGGCTGCAGGTCTGGGAGCGACGACATCACCGGAATGGAGCGATAACAATCCGGCGCTCACGTCCGGGACGTCACTCAGTCAGCTATATAACGGTCTCGGTGTAACACCAGGCACGGTGCGCGTCACTGTGGATGACGGGACGAATGTCGTTCAGAAAGACGTTGATCTGTCGTCAGCGCGGACGATCAATGATGTCAAGCTGCAACTGGAACATGCCTTCGCCGGCGAGCTGACGGGAATCACCGTCGAGATCGATCCCGTCTCACTATCGGGGTTGCGGATTACTCCCGCTGCCGGCACGGTCGAGATCCGCGATCTGACCGGGAGTTCCACGGCCCGGGATCTGGGCATCGTCTCCGGTCCGGCAGGGGTCGTGCAGGGACGCGACCTCGATCCGAGCGTCGGTCTGTTCACGCCGGTCGCCGCCTTGAATGGCGGCGCCGGGATCGGAGCGACTGCCGGATTTGGGCTGGAAATTGTCAACGGCGGTCAGACAACGGTCGTCGATCTCGATGGCGTCTCCACGGTGCAGGATCTCCTGAACCGGATCACGTCGGCTGACCCGAATGTGATGGCGGGGATCTCGCCGGATGGTCGCGGCATCGTGGTCTCCAGCCGCCTCAGTGGCAGTAATTTTTCGATCGGCGAGCACGGCGGTGATAATGCGACGCAACTGGGCATTCGCACATTCACTGCCAGTAGTCGTATTGACGATCTGAATCTGGGCGAAGGCATTCCCCGCGACGCCGTGTCCCCCTTGCAGATCACGCGTCGCGACGGCTCGACGGTCGAGGTCGATGTTCGCGAGGCCCTCACTGTGCAGGATGTGATGAACGCGATTAACGCCGTCGATCCCGGCGTCCTTACTGCCCGCCTGAATGAGTTTGGCAACGGCATCTCGCTGCAGGACAGTTCAGGGGCCGGGCCGCTCACGGTTACTACCAACTCGATTTCGACGGCTCTGGGATTAAATGGCACCGATAACGGCGGCGCTGCCGGCACGCTGGTCGGGCAGGACGTCCATCCACGGCAGCCCGGGGGAGCCCTGAATCTGCTGGTCAATCTGGAACGGGCCATCCGGAGCGGCGACAACGCGGAACTGGGTCGCATCGCCTCCGGTCTGGAAGCCGAAGCCGCGCGGTTCGCGGTGGTGCGGGGCAATGTCGGAATCCAGCAGCGACAACTGGAGGGGATGTCCAACATCCTGGCAGACCGGCATGTCGATTTGCAGGGACAGCTGGAGACGTTGTTCAACGTCGACTATGCCGAAGTCATCACGCAGTTCACCACCCAGCAGCAGGCGTTGCAAGCTTATCTTTCGGTCGCAGGCCAGACCCAGAAGCTGACGGTGCTGGATTACCTGTGATCCGGCGATTTGCCGCAGACAAAACCGGCAGCGGTTGGTAATCGGCGGCGTTCCCTTCATAATCTGCAGATTGACCGTGAACTGGCCCAGGAAAGAGTTCTCCCGTACATGCGCATGATAGGCACCCTTCCCGACCGCGAACTGGCGGAGCGATTTCAGGATTTTCTGATCGCCGAGGGCAAGAAATGTTCGCTGGACGACGATGCCCAGGGCGTCGCGGTCTGGGTGCATGATGATGACGACGTTCCCGCAGCGAAGGCGGCCCTGACCGATTTCCTGAAAGAACCCGGCGCCGCGCGGTTCAAGGCAGCGCGGAGTCGCGCCAACGAAATCCTGAAAGCGGAAGCGGAACAGCGGAAGACCGCCCGTCAGAACAGCGTCAACCTGCGGGATCGCTGGCGGACGCCGACCGCCGCCGATTGTCCGATTTCTGTCGGCATCCTGATCATCTGCGTGTTCGTTTTCGTGAAAACGTGGGTGATGGGCGATCGCCAGGCGATGGCCCTGCTGTTTTTCTCCACCGACGGCACCTGGCGACAGATCCTGGGCGGCGAATGGTGGCGTCTGTTTTCACCCGTGATTATGCATCGCGACCCACTGCACATTTTTTTCAATCTGATGTGGTGGTGGGATCTGGGACGGATGATCGAAATCCGCAAGGGTTCGTTTCAACTGCTGCTGATGACGCTGTTGACCGCCGCTTTGTCCGATATTCTGCAGTTCCAGTTCGGCGGCGGGGACCTGTTTCTGGGACTGTCCGGCGTGGTCTTCGGTCTGTTCGGCTACGTCTGGGTGAAGGGCAAGATCGATCCCGCGGACGGCATCGGCATCTCCGATCAGTCGGCGATGTGGATGATGGTCTGGTTCGTCATCTGCGTGTTCGGGATTTTTGGCGACATCGCGAACTGGGCGCACTTCGGCGGACTGGTGACCGGGATGGTCTTTGGCCTGGCGTCGGCGGGCTGGCGGCAATTGCGACGAAAACGGTAACCGGGCAGTTCGTAAGACAGCGAATTGTCTTTCACAGCAGATCAACACAACGGACGATTATGATTATTGATGACCTGCAGCAGGCGGCGCTTTATGCGGGACTGGGAACGCGAATTCAACGGGCCCTCGCCTGGCTGGCAGAGACCGATTTCAACACCATTCCGACCGGTCGCTATCCGCTCGACGGCGATCACCTGTTTGCGATGGTGAGTCGCTACACGACGAAAACTCCTGACCACGCCGTGTGGGAATCGCATCGCCGCTATATCGACGTGCAATACGTCGCAACTGGCGAGGAGCGGATGGGCTGGGCTCCGCTGTCGCGCGCGCCTGCCATCCAGACCGAATACAGCAGTGAACGCGACGTCATCTTCTACGAAAGCGGCGAGGACACCCTGAAATTCACGGCCGGGCAGTTCATGATCCTGTACCCGGACGATGTGCATGCCCCCGGCCTGGCAGTGGATCTGCAGACACCGTCAGAAGTAGTCAAGGTGGTCATCAAGGTGGCGGTGGCAGACTGATCATTTCCCTGAGCCGGCGACGTGAGCCTGCGTAACATGGGGGCCAGCAGGCCTCGCGATTCGTCGCAGGAAATCGCGGTCGAAAACGACAGCGGATTTCCGGGAGAGGAGGCTGCTGCTGCCGAGGCGGTGAATCAGAGAATCAGCATGGCATCGCCGTAGCTGAAGAACCGGTAGCGTTCCTGGATGGCTGCTGTATAGGCAGCGCGGACCAGGTCGTAGCCGGCGAAGGCGCTCACCAGCATCAGCAGGGTCGATTTCGGCAGATGGAAATTGGTCAGCAGGGCATCAACCGCCTGAAACTGGTAGGGCGGGTAGATGAACAACCGGGACTGACCCGCCCACGCCTGCCAGCCGGCCACGGGAATCGCGGTTTCCAGCGTACGCAAACTCGTGGTCCCCACTGCGACAATCCGCCCGCCAGCGGAACGCACCTGCTGCAGCTGATTCGCCGTATCGGCACTCAGGCGACACCACTCGGAGTGCATCTGATGCTCGGCGAGATTCTGCACGCTAACCGGCCGAAAGGTTCCCAGTCCCACGTGCAGGGTCACGCGCCCGGTCGAAATGCCTGCTGCCTGGCAGCGCTGCAACAGGTCATCGGTCAGGTGCAAGCCGGCAGTGGGAGCAGCGGCGGAGCCGGGTTCGCTGGCATAAACGGTCTGATAACGTTGTCGGTCTTCCGGCTGCTCGTCGCCGTGACGGATGTACGGCGGCAGCGGCAGCGCCCCATAGTCGTCCAGCAGTTGCCAATGGTCGCGATCGGACAACGGCCGCGCGCGCCAGGTTCCGCCTTCGAGACGTGCCTGCAATTCGATCTGCAGGGGTGGTATGGTCGGGTCGTGAGCGGGAACGGTGACCGTTTCACCGGCCTGCAGGCGGCCGCGCGTCTGACCAATGAGCGTCCAGCCGCCGTCGGCTTCCCGGCTGAGAAACAGACCTTCCCAGCGGCCGCCCGTACGAGTCCGCGTTCCGATCAGTCGAGCCGGGACGACGCGGCTGTCATTGACGACGAGACAGTCACTGGCGTTCAGAAAATCGGGCAAATCGCGCACTTGTGCATGCGTGAAGGTGGCCGAGTGGCGATCGATCACGAGCAGGCGTGAGGCATCGCGCTCTCCCGTGGGGAACTGGGCGATCAGCTCTTCCGGCAATTCGTAATCGTAAGCGTCTGCGGTCGACAGGTCAGGCATGGTTTTTGTCGGATCACACAAGAGGCATTGAAATGTCGCCGGTCGATACGGAATCGCGGTCCGTGGGATCGGTGGCCTGTGGTTGCTTCCGGGGATCGGGCTGCACAGGATAGGCCGATAGACCGAATTCAGACAGCGTTCGGGGTGCGATCCTCCCGGAAGACGAGATTCTCGCAAGACTGGCAGATGCCCGTGACGTCGACCCGTATTGCCTTTGTCATCACGGACCTGGATGTCGGCGGGGCCGAACGGGCTCTGGTTCAGCTGGTGCTGGGGCTACCGCGCGATGCCTGGGAACCCCGCGTGTATTGTCTGGGGCCTGCGGGGCCGCTCGTCAAGGATCTGGAAGATGCAGCAGTCCCGGTGCATTGCTTCGGGGCGCGGAGCATCCGGAGCACGCCGCGGGTCATCTGGCAACTGGCGGCCCGGTTGCAGGAATTTCGACCGGCTGTGCTGCAGTCGTTTCTGTTTCATGCGAATCTGCTGGGGCGTCTGGCGGGCTGGTGGGCTCGCGTCCCGGTCGTAATCTCCGGCGTGCGGGTTGCAGAGCGACGCACGCGGATTTACGGGTGGCTCGACCGCTGGACGAATTTTCTGGTGGACTGCAACGTGTGCGTCAGCCAGGGAGTGGCAGGCGATTGTATCCGCAATACAGGGCTTGATCCCCGCAAGGTGGTCGTGATTCCCAACGGTGTGGACGTGGCCCGCTATCAGTCCGCGGTTCCTGTGGACCGGGGCGCCGCCGGAATTCCAGTGACCGGGCCGCTGTTGCTGACCATCGGTCGGCTGGAGCCGCAGAAGGGGATCGATGTCCTGCTGGAGGCCGCGGCGCGAGTGATCCCGGAAGTTCCGGAAGCGACGTTCGTGATCATCGGCTCCGGTCC
>VFQN01005956.1_pt1 | contig 14418 bp, 19 predicted proteins | sample 3512371 | NCBI WGS metagenome assembly VFQN01 (sample SAMN10412370, study PRJNA504923) | tailings metagenome | isolation source: Replicate 2 from Balatoc abandoned mine | place: Philippines: Itogon, Benguet | collected 2017-08-28
TTTTTTTTTTTTTTTCAGGAGAAGGGTTATGGGATTATCGGAGACCTATTTTTTTTCCCATACGAGCAGCTAGCTTGCTCCTGCTGATGCCCCCGCCCGCCTCGCTCGCTCTCCGCCGCTGTGGGGTCCCACAGCCGCATGTGTGTGTACTGAACGTCCCGCCGCTGCTGCTGATCATCTGGGGATAGCCCTCCCCTGACCAGGCCGGCCTGGCCATGCCTGCTGCTGGCGTGGATTATCTTGTGTGTTGCCGCCTGCATCCGCCCACCCGGTGATGCTGCCGTTGGCAAACGTGTAGGGGCCTGGGACGTTGAACCGGCCGGCACCAGGTATACCCGAGGGACCCACCTCCGTCCCCCTTCACCCCACGCCCGCGTCCCCAGCACCCACCACCGCACGTCCTGCATCTCGTTCGGGGGTTCGGGGCTGGCCAACTGGTACGACCGTAATTTTAGCGTGCGATACCATCCTTTGGAAACAGAACCCTGTACACTCCGTATCTGCAAGAATACGGCCGTCACTTACGGACAGTACTGTCGGTGCCGCCCAGCTTACACCTACCCTGCCACGATTGCCCTGGACCACCTCATCACACAAGGACGTACCGTAACAGACAACGTCGCACGTGTATCTCGCTAGGGGCAACCAACGTAAAGGAAAGTAACCGCACACCAGTACCGCAGTACGAAGCAGCAGGTACGAGCTATCAAGGGCAAGACAGCGCAGTGCTCCTTCCCGTTGACAGTGCCAAGGGTGCATGCACAGCTCAACCAAATAGTGAAATTGAAAGTTGATGCCGGCACGTCTGGGCTTTAGTGCAGCTTGCAAACAAGAGCATTCGCCAGGGGAGCTCCCCTGGCATCCGCATACCTAGTGCCCTAGCATGCCTGCCAGTGCACCGCTGCCTTGGGCTACCGCAAGACCCTTGATGACCGCAAGCTTCACGAACGCATGTCAAGATGCATGCACATTACTACCTATTTGGAAATGATTGTTTGAAAGTACAGAACTCAAGTAAGGCACAACTCCTGCATGCATGCCACCTCCTTAACTCTATGCATGCAACCGCTACTCAACTGTTGCCACCTCGCTGCGATGTGCACGCTCTGTCTAGTGTCTACATGTGTCCACAGTCTTCAGCTATCTTCACCCTCGGCCAAGAATACGTCCTCTCCTGCCGGGCCACAGCACACGTACGTACATGACGAGCAGACAAGCCGAGTGAACACAGTCAACCTAGTCCGCCTGCAGACATCCTGCTCTAAGCTGGGAGCTACCCATTCTATCAGTGCGCTCATAAGCATATCTCCAATATACATCCCTGATACTTGCCACCCGGCTGCTGTTGCTTGGCAGTACTAGTCCATCACTCTTGGCCTATTATACGTCAGACATCGTCCGACACCTCACAGAAGTGCAAGCAAAAGCGCCGACAGGCAAGTCGCCAGCGACACCAGCAGCGTACTTTGCCGTCCCATGTGCCACCTGCTAATGCTTGCAGAAGGGCTGGAATTCCCTGACCCACGGGTCAGCCTTGGGGCGTACGGTATGTCCGGCGGCCGTGGCGGCGCTGGTGGTGGCGCCGGCGGGCGCGGTGGGCCTAAAGGGCGGGGCATGGGTGCAGCCACTGGCGCGCGGATGCTGAGGCCGCGGGGTGCCGTCGGCGGCCGGGGGGGCCGAGGAGCCGGAGGGTCGCTGGGGCCACTTTGGAAGGACGGGAGCGATGGGGTGGATCCCGGCGGGACGGCGGGCGGCGGCTGCGGCGGCAGCTGCGGGAGCTCGGGTGGTAGCGGCGTCCCGGAGGTGAAGAGCTCGGGCGTGAGGCTGCCGTACTCCGCCATGCGCGTGTGGTTGAAGGTGTACGGCATGCCGCGTGCCGTACACTCCTCGTTGGTGACCGTCGAGCCGCCAGCGCCGACGCCGCCAGTGCCGCCACGGCACGTGGCAGCCATCTCCCTGAACCGCCTGACCCACGGGTCGGTCCCCTGCTCGTCCAGTAACGCCCCCAGCGCGTCCATGCCCACCGGCCGGCACGTGGCAGTGGCATTGCTCCATGCGCACTGTACCGCGCCCACCTGCTGCGGGCACTCCGCCTGTGTCTTAGCACGCGTGCAGCGTGCGCTCCACCAAAAGAATTTGCTGCCCACTGGGCACGAGGTGCCTGTGAAGGCCTGGTGGCCCACCCGGCTTGCAAGTGCGACCGCGCCGCCCGTGTTGCGCTCTGTACGGGTAGAGCCGTTGGTGCCGTACAGCAGGTCGTCCTGTTGTGCGGGGATATCAGGACTTGGAGGCGGACAGCGAACGCGGGACACGGAGCGTGCGTCGTGGAGCCAAGGAGTGCAGGCGGGTCGTGGCCAAATAACCAAGGCAGTGTACGGTACCGTCGTACCTTGAAGGCGCCCCAAAAATTGGAGTGGTGCCAAGTGCAGGCCGAGGCCAAAACGACTGTGACATCTGCATTTGCCATGTGCTTGTGTTGCCCACAGCGGGGCAGGCCTGACAATCTGTCACCCGGCGCATTCCTCGGCCGCTGGCCCTCACCTTCTGCCATCCAGTGTAGCTGTTGAAGGTGTTGTTGAGGAGCTGTTCGTTCAGCGTCCACCTGCAATACCACAACACCGGGATGGTGATGGCGTGGGGCTAAAGGGCAGCTTCCTGCGCTAACGGCACGCCTGCCCCCTCACCGACGCTGAGACGGCAGGGGGCGCTGCCGCGGCTGCGCGTGTGCGGCAACCCGCAGTGCGGCAACTTTGCGGAGAGGAGCGAAGGGCAGCTGCCACTGAAGCATTGCGGCGAGTGCCGGGCGGTCAGGCACAAACGGCACGCCGCAAGCAAAGCGGCAAAGGGAAAGCTAATTCCGGTCCCGGTCTTGGGAGCATGCACTTGCCGTACTACCCGCCTGTACCAGCCAAGGACCCAACAACAACCACTGCAGTACCCACGGTACCGCACCAGCAATTCTGCGCGCCCCAGCTCCCAACGCACGTGCATGCGCCCCATGACTTCTAGTGCTGTGTACGTACTTGGCAGTACAGTAGGAGTACGGCGCCCTCCCCTCGCCGCCCACAGCCGCAGGCACTGCGGCAACAGCAACAGCAGCGGCAGCGGCAGGGAATTCGCTAGCCAGACGGAGAAGCGGGTGTCTTTAGAGTTCTGCCTCTTCACGTGCGTGTGCTGAGCATGACATGGCACGCGTACGGCAGATGGCGGTGGGCGGTTGGCAGTTGGCCAGCGCCGCAGTACTCTTAGGCAGGCCGCAAGATGCTCCCATCAGCATGCGGCGTACGGCACCTGAAAGCGCACTGCCAGGCCCGGTATCCCACGTAGCCAAACTTTGGGGTACGGACGGCGCAAAGGCGCAAACAAACACAAACCACTCGCTCACGCACCTCTTATCCTGTAGCTGAAGGCGAAGTTGGCGATCAGCGCGTCCGCCACCGCAGTCATCAACCTCGCGGGCCCGTCCACCGCCTGGTCAGCCGCCACGGCCGAGGCCGGCAGTGACAACGGACGCAGCAGCGTCTGGTCGGTCCACACACATGGCGACTCCTCCGCGGGCGGTAGCGGCGTTCCGGCACTACCTGGGCCGCTGTTACCACCGTCCGACGCCACTCCGCCGCATGCTTGCTCGTTGTCGTTTCGAGCCAGGCACGTGACCAGCTGGTCCAATCGGGAGCCGGGGCAGTACACCCGCCCCCGCATCCACTGCGGGCGTGCATGCCGGGCGAGAAGGGCGCGCAACGGGACTGAGTTGGGGCGGACAAGCGGTGGGTTGCATGGCATTTTCATGGCGTTACGTTGTGGCCACGGATGCAGTGCGGCACGTGACGGGTAGGAGGGCCGCTCAGGGGGCACGAAGGGGCTGGGTCAATGTGCCGCAACAGGATTTGGACACATGGTCAGCCGTCCTTTGTCATATAAGCACAATGCAGTACCCAGTTGCATGCGTGCCGGTGTGGCGAGCCGTGGCAAGGGCACGCGTGCAGGTGCTGGCGTGTGCCCATGCCATTGATGCCAAGCGGTCGCCACGGGCTCATCGGAGTAAATACACAGGACTCACTTCAGGGGTGTCCTCTAGCCAGCTTGCGGGGCAGCTGCCCGGCTGTTCCGTGTCGCAGGCGGCAGCGGCAGCGGCCGCCAGCAGCCTGAAAAGCGACAAAGGTGGACACGGTTGGGATGGGACCAGGCTGGCGGGCATGTGTCTTGTAGATGCTACCACCACAGGTTGTTTGTTACTTGGTGGACTTGGCCTTCAGCGTCCTGTTTTGTGGAAGGACAGGTAGCGGTGTGCAGCACACTCCGTGCGTTCTGTGTGCTCACCTTCGCGTGTCGGTGGTGGGTCCGCCAGGTAGGCTAGTAAGCACCCCCAGGTCCACATCGCACGCACCGCCCACGCCCTCGTGCACACACCAGCTGGGCAGCTGCTGTGTGTCCGGAGGCGGAGCTGGCGTATGGGGAGGCGGGGACGAGGGCGGCGACGGCGGGGATGGCGGGGGCGCAGTGGGGGTTACGGGCGGTTGCTCGAAGGAGCCGAACGGGGGTTGCTGGAGGCTGGGTGATGCTGGGAGGGTAGGGAGTGACGGGGCGGTGAGGGAGCGGGAACGTGGGGGTGCGGGAGGAGGGAGGGCGTCCGGGGGATCTGGGAAGGATGGGGGCTCGGGGTGGGATGAGATGGAGGGCTGGAGGAAGGTTCGTGGCTGGGGTGTTGGGGGTGGAGAGGCCGGGTTGGCTGGGGAGGGGGGTGGGGGAAGGGTTACCCCGACATCCTGCTGCTTGGAGGCGGCAGGCCCAGCGTGAGGAGGCAGCGATGGAGAGCCGGATGGATTTATTTGGCCATCGAATGGAGGAAATAAGCTTGCTGCCTTCCCGCCGAAGAGGTAGAAACTCGTTGTGAAGAGCCAAGTTAGCGCGATGGCGCTGTTGCGCTTGCGCATTGAAGCCCGGAGCTTACACACGCGATTTGGCAAGCACTGCTAATCTATCGTGTGAGCTGATCTGTTCCAATCGGCGCGGTAGCAAGCTGCCGTCGAGGCGGTTCCGCTGCAATGCGCGCTTGGACTTCCCCTAGGCCTAGGTCCCTGCGGACATCGCAAACTGCGACATGGCTAGCAGACAATGGTCAGTACCCTTTAGGTCTCCGAAGCGACGTATGGCACTTCATCTTTCCCTTTCCTCGCGCTCGGACACGTGTAACCGAAGGTGAAAGGCCGTGGTGAAAGGACAGATGCATTCTGTGTCCTTCAATAATACACAGCAAATCAATGTAGTACCGATAGCCAAGTAACAGTACCGTCGTCCAGCTCTAGGTAGGTTGCAGCAGCGGCGTACGGGAAGGGGTAGGCCAACTGTAACCGCGCATAACCGCGGGCCATTGAGTATCGCTCTTGCGCATTCTCCACAAAGTTCACTAATTGTAACCATCAAAAATTGTTGGGGCCGACTGTTGGTGACGAGTAGAGCAAGCAAGAAACCCAGGCATGCCTAACTGACTAACAGAAACCGCCAACAGTGCCAAGACCAGGGGAGCTCCCCTGGCCAAGACCACCGACCAAGCGTCCGCATGCTATTCATTAATGAGTCCGTGGAGGTCGGGGGTAACAACCGTTGCCAGCCTCCATCCCTGCCCATCCCTGCCCCCAGTGCCAAGACGCACGTGGCACTCTGCCCGCCCTCCACATGCCCCCTGGGCCGTACGACGTGCTGAGCTTCAGCCTGGCGTACCGTACGAGCTGGGGGGCACCAACGCGCTGGAGATGACGCGCCTGGCGGGCATTCCCGTGTCGTGGAAGGTGTGTATTAGCAGTTATATACGGAGCATGACCGCAGGGCTGCACAGGCTGGGGGCACCAACGCGCTGGAGATGACGCGCCTGGCGGGCATTCCCGTGTCGAGGAAGTTGTGCGTTGCCGTTGCTTGTTGTGGCACAGGGAGCAGGGCACGTTCCGTTCCACCGTCATGAAAGGCGATTACGCTCGGGTTCCCGCGCTCCCGCCTCCGCCACCCCACCTCACAATCAACTCTCCACACAGCGCTTTCGGAGAACCGCATCCGCGGCAACACAATACGCCCTCAGACGATTCTCAGTGCCAATACCGTAACTCCATGGCACCATCGCCCTCCCCCTTCCCCCTCCTCTTGTACTCCTGCTCTCCCTCCAACGCCCGTGTCGCATACGTTTCATGCACGCCTAACGCCTGCCAAGGCAGTGCAAGCTATGAACCAGTCCCACCGGCAGGCCTATACTCACCACTCACCCCATGGCTGCACCATCCTCCTCCATTCCCCCTCCCCCGTCCTGCTCGCCCTCCACCTCCCGCGCCACGAGCGCCCCAACGGCATCCATCCCGTTGTCCCCCAGCCGCGCCTCACATCGCCTCATAGCCGGCTTCTCTTAAAATGACACGGACTGGCCGTGATCGCATCGGCATGAAAACACGTTCCCACTCCCTGGGCCCCAATCCGCTACCTGCTACTCCATGGCCGCACCGTCGCCATCTGCGCCACCTGACCCGTCCCCCTCCCTCTCCACCTCCCGTGCCACGTGTGCCCCAACGGCGGCTAGGCCCGCGCCCACCCCGTCGTCCCTCAGCCGCGCCTCGCAGTTCGCCACCATCAGGAAACGGCTAGCATAACCGCTCGCCACCATCCTTGGCCCCGGCCCGTTACACCCCTAACACTTCAACAGACAGAGCTATAACCAGCTATCCCTGTGGCACAGCGTAGCTCATTCCATGGCCGCATCGTCGCCGTCGGCACCACCTGCCCCTCCGTCCTGCTCGCCCTCCACCTCCCGAGCCACGTGTGCCTCAACCGCCGACAGTACGGCATCCACTCCGTCGTCCCCCAACCGCGCCTCGCAGTCGGCCACCACTAGGAACACCTCAACGGCGGTGCGGGGGCCCAGGTTGGCCAGCTGCAGCAGCTCCCCGCGCGTGAGCTTGTACGGCTGCGGGTACCACGTGGAGCAGGGAGCGGGGAACAACATGTAACCAGGCAGTAGTAATTTAGGTACGGTGTTGGTATTGGGTGCTGGTGGCCTGGCCCGGGCTGGCCAGCTTGAGCAGCTCCCCGCGCGTCAGCGTGTACGGCTGCATGTAACAAACGGAGCAGAGACCTTCAGCAATTACTCAAGTAAAAAAAATCAGTGAGAGCAACATGTCGTTCAGAGGAATGTCGGTATGCATGTTGTACTTGGTGCTGGTGGACTGTCTGCAACTTGGCCAACTGCAGCAGCTTGCCGCGCGTGAGCTTTCAGGGCTGTGGGCGCACGAGGGCGGACAGGCGTGGGGGACTGAGCAGCAGGCAAGGGTGCAGGGCAGTGCGGCGTGCTAATCAGGGTAGCCAACTGCAGCAGCTCAACGCGCGTGAGGTTGCAGGGAATGCAGGCAACGCGGCAGGCGGGGGTGGCTAATGCGGCGTCAGTGCGGCGGGGCTGCAGGCGTATCAGGGCGACTGGGGGAGGACTGTGCATCACTGCATTTTAGACCAGTCTAAGCAGAGCCGTGCCGTGCATCGCTGCAGATTGCTCCCGGGCCCACTTGATTCAAGAACAATGATTGATTCAAGAACAATGATTGATTCAAGAACAACCGTACCCTCTGGGACGCACCTGCAGGACGTCGAAGAAGGCTTGTAGCTGCGCGCCGGACAGCTGCTTAACCGGCTGGTGGATAAGGTACTGGTGCGCCTGCAGCGGAGGGCGCAATGGTAAGACATACAGTATTAGCAGGAAGGCAAGGTGCTTTCAATCATCCGCCTGTCGCTTTACAGGCTGGTGCGCCTGCAGGGGAGGGCGGGGTGGGGCGGGCCCATTGCAAAACGTACAGTAGAGGCAGGAACGCTGACCGGTTTGAGTCCTTCGCATGTTGTTTTTAGGGGCGGGTGGGTACGGTACTGGTGCGCCTGCAGGGGAGGGCGGGTACGGCGCGTGGGCGCCAGGCAGGAGCCTAGCGCTGGGGAAGGCGATCGCCGCAACATCACCCACCAGCCCTGACGCACCGCCATTGCGACAGCCACCACCACCATCATCATCGCCGGCCTTTTTCAGGCACGGTCCAGGCTCAGCACCGCGTGCCTAGCTGTCTGCCCTGTGCCCTGTGCGCAGGGCCCCGCAGGCACACGCCCAGCCAAGCATCGTCCCCAAGTCCCTATCCTCCCCACGCCTCCCCCATGGCACCCTACGCCTCCCTATGCCCCCGCACCATGCCTTGACGCAAGCCTCCCCAAACTCCAAAGTCCTGCAGCCCTCCCAACACAAGGACCCGATGCCAGGCCACGACTTGGAAGCTAGTCCCCACTTGGAAGCTAGTCCCCACTTGGAAGCTAGTCCCCACTTGGAAGCTAGTCCCCCATGCGGCTGTCCTTGGTACAGCAGCTGCACCCGCTGCTGTCGCCCACAGCCTGCAGGTTGCTTCTGGTGCCCAAAACCGCACTACTCACAGCATACCACCGACACCCACCAGCTTCTCTGAGATGAGCGCCTTGCCCGTGCCGTCCGCGCCTCTGTCCACCAGCACCTACACAGCGACAAGGGGGTTGCACGTAGCCGTACGCCGGTAAGCCCTGCTTGTAATTCTATGCAGGGCGCTGCCGCGTGGACACAACGGAACGAGACACAACTTCGGCCGCGTTGCCAGCGCTTGAGAGCACGGGGGTCGGGGGCTTCAGGAGCACGGTGCTCGGGGGCCCAAGGGCACGAGGGTCGGGGGGCTCACAAGCACGGGGGCCAGGGGCGCCTGGGCCGCCCGAGCGCCGAGCCCCGACCGACCAGCACCGGTGTATTAAGAGGACATCATGGGGCGGGGAGCAGATGGTTTACTGCGGGCAAGTGTTGGGCTCGTATGCAGCGCTAGCCGCACCGGTTCATGCCACGTGCCAAGTGACACGCGCCCCATGCCACCGACTGTGACTCCTCAGTGACTCCTTCCGGTGGTGCATCCAGCGCACCTGGATCAGCTCGCTGCTTGTGATGGTGCCGGCGTTGGGTTGGAGCCTGAGTGCACGGGCCGACACGCGCTCGGGTGTGGACACGCAGGTGGCTAGCGTACGAAGTAAAGTGCTTCGACCCCATCACAAGGACCAGCACAAAGGTTAAGCCAAGAGGCAGGGGCAGTAAAGGAGATGGCGACAGGCCCCTGCTGAGTGCCGGAGGTGGCCTCAACCCCTAAAGCCAATGTCCCTTGGTACAGCGCGGTGGAGGGGCCGCTTGTGGACTCACAGCTTCATTGCTGGTTGACAATTGCGTAGCCTTTTGTTTCAGCAGTCCAGCGGTGCCGCGTATGCCGCGAGCCCGAAGAGCGACGGCGTACTATGCTCCCTACATACTAAGCTGCTGCGCTGGTAGAAGATAATTGCTGCAACCAGTAAATTCACTTTTGGCTTACCACTGCGCCTGTATGTGCGAGGGCAGATGGAGGAATTGTAAGTTTGGCACTTTGCACAGGGGACGGCAATCACTTGCAGCGCTTGGGCATTTTCATGGATGTCAGATATCATACATTGCATCTAAATGCCTGCATGGCAAACGCAAAACTTAGGTTTCGGAGCGGGGGTGGTGTGGAAGTGTGGAAGCAGGCAGGCGTAACAGTCAAGCCGTTCTTTGACTACTTTCTGCCTCCACTGCAATTATGGAAGGCATGGTTCATAGCCACAGGGCAGTCGGCCGGTGCCAGGTCAGAGCACTAGCCAGGCACTAGCGCAGGAGGTCTCAACGCCTACACTGGAGCATTGCACCGGTGTAGGTGTATTAACGCTCAGATCCTCAGGTGCTATGAATGCCGGGTGCCTGCGTGGAAGGGTCTGCTCCCTGCTGTCGAGAGGCGGCAGGCGGGTCGTGCCCATGCCATGTCGTAATTCGTGTACAACCGTACATGCACGTAACACTGGACAGCATTAGCACAACACACATTTATAGCAGAATTACTAGGCTGCTACGATGACAACAAAGAAGCCTTGAGTTGAAGATAGAAGAAGTGGGTCGATAGCCTGCACGGCGATGGGGTGCACCGGTACCTGACCTGGCTCATGTGCTATTCAGCAAGCAATTCATATTTGAAGTAGAGGCAGTCGCGGCGCATCCCAACCAGGGGCCAGCCGGACGGACATGGGGCGGAGTTGGGGCGGAGTTGGGGCGGAGTTGTACAGCGGCACCTCGTTGGACCTTGCGTGACTGCTGACTCTTGACAACTGAAACGAAACTCCTTGGTCAGCATAATTGGCAGCGCCACGCTCTCCCCCGAGACTACCATTTCTGGCCAACGTAGAAAGCGTGGAAAGCAGCCATGATTGGCATTATTAACGACGCAATGCGCGGATATGTTATCGATACGTTTGGAGCCGACATCTGGGAGGCATGCGTCGTGCGTGGTGGACCGGCCTGCGAGCGCGTGTATGTCAGCGCATGCCCCTACTCCGACGAGTCCACCTACCAGTAAGCCACGGCAAAGGAATGCCCCCGTCCCCCGGGGTCTCTTGAAGGCCCACTGGGCCTGTGTCTGTGCAGTGTTGCACCACGGGGGCACGCGCAGGGATGCCGGGGCATAGAGCCCACGTAGTCGCTAGCACCAACGGGACCTGAAGGCGCCTAACGTATCCCTCCTGCACCCTGACGAGGCTGTGCCCCACCATGTCCACGTGTTGAGGCCCATGCTCGGGCACCATAACTTGCGCACTACCCTACGTCTGTTATCCACGTCTGCCCGTACCGCACCGCACACCGCACCGCACACCGCATCTCCAATGGCCTCCGATGGCCGTATGCCTGGCCCGCACACACGGAACACAACGCCTTGGGTTCCCTTAAGCTTGCCCGCCGAATGTAACCCTGCGCAGTACTCTCACCGCGTTGGCGGAAATCAAGAGCATGGACATTGAGGACCTGCTGGAGGATGCTGGGTGGGTGCCGTTGGACTGTTGACGGTTCGTACCGGTAGCTGAGCCCTTTGACCCAATGGGCAGTGGTAACCCTACCGCGGTTGACGGTACACGTGCGACCCGTGCCGCACGTGCCAGCAGCTCAGGGATAAGCAGGCCGCGGACAAAAGGAGCCAGCGTACAGGATCAGTGTTTCGCGCCGGGGAACGGCCAAGGCGTGGGGGCTGCTCAGCAGCATGAGGAAAGGCACGAGGGACCGGGCGTACGGCATGGGGGCCCTTGCTCACCGGCGCTCAGCGAAGGGGCATGCTGGAAGAACGGAGGACGAAGGGGGGCAGCAGGGGAACTGAGAAGGACAGGTGGCACGGCACCGTGTGGGGCGGTTGACAGGGCGCGTTGTGATGTGATGGAAAGTGCAACGCGCACCCCGTGTTCGGGACAGACACAGCCGCGGGCGGGCAGGCAGCCGCCTATCCGTCCTACTCGCGCCGACCCCACAATGCACAAGCGGTGCAAGACTGTGCTGAGCCTCCCGCCCTGTCTGCCACCCCGCTCCCTGTGTCCCCACCACAGCTTCTACTTCAACGCCGTGTACATCCAGGGCAAGGTACGTGCGGCACGTGCCTGTTTTAAGGCCTCTATTAGCAGAGTCTGCGTTGAGAGACGAGGTTGACAGAGTGTACAGAGGCCAATGTCCACACCCAGGGCAAGGTGCTTGCGGCATGAACCCATTATGGGGCTTCTGGGTTGAGAACTGCGGCGTGGTGGTGGTGGGCGAGGAGGAGGATGGGGTAGTGGGCGCGCGTGTATGTTTGGGGGAAGGCTTTCGGTCTGCGCGTTTCGCACTACCGCGCCGTGCGAAGCACCGATGCCCATAGCGCGTTGGCTGGGCGTTGGCCGGGGCCGGCTTACTGGGGTGGTGGGGTGTCCTAGCTCGCAGTATCTTCACTGGATGGGGCACGTTTCCTGGCCCATGAGCCTTAACCCACACGGCTTTTACCCCATGGGGTTATGAGAGGCTGCTGAACACCATGGGCGGCGGCAACCTGTTGCACGTTTCAACCCGCAATGCGTGCTAACCCACACGGCCGTTAACCCACAGGGCTACGACAAGCTGCTGAACACCATGGGCGGCAACCTGTTGCACGTTTCAACCCGCAATGCGTGCTAACCCACACGGCCGTTAACCCACAGGGCTACGACAAGCTGCTGAACACCATGGGCGGCAACCTGTTGCACGTTTCAACCCGCAATGCGTGCTAACCCACACGGCCGTTAACCCACAGGGCTACGACAAGCTGCTGAACACCATGGGCGGCAACCTGTTGCACGTTTCAACCCGCAATGCGTGCTAACCCACACGGCCGTTAACCCACAGGGCTACGACAAGCTGCTCGGCACCATGGGCGGGAATATTGTGGAGTTCCTGCAGGTGAGCGTGTTGCCCGAAGGTGGAGCATCAATGTAGTAGTCGCATTGTAAACCCTATGCTCAGGCTGTCCTGTTTGCTTCGCATCGCGGCAGCTTATTTTGAGACAATTATAGCTAGCTAATGCGCAGTATCTTAGCTTGAGCTTTAAATCCTTATCAGAATTGCATAAGCAAAATTGCTTAGCTGGGAAAGTCAGGATCACGGTACTACTCGGGGCGCGCCCTGCTTGCTTGGTGCTCCGAACAGACCCCAGGCTTGCAGGCCCCACATGGAGCATGCCGCGCACAGCGCACAGTCCCGGGTACTGGGCTGCCACCGTATCCGGCGCTGCTTTAGTAAGACCCCTGGTGCGCAATACCAACATCGTTGTTGCCATCTCTTGTTGCTGCTGCTTGCCGTACGCAGAACCTCAACTTCTTCCACCTGCACCTGTCGCTGAGCTTCAAGGCGATGTCCCCGCCGGCCTTCAGCGTAGACGAGGTAGGGGGTGGGGGTGGGGGGTTCAGGCCTGTGTACCGGTGTTACGAGATTTGTTTCTGCACCTTCGCTGGGGCAGGGGCTGGGGCACACAGCTGGCTGGTCGCGTAAACCCCTTCCTAACTCTCCCCCCATCCCTCCCCCTCGGCTGGGGTTATGCGGCGTCGGATCATCGACTACCACACCGGCCTGCAGGCTAATGTCTTCTTATCGCCAAACCGCCCCGTTCGCCGCTCCTCTTCCCCCTTCAACAGGTCACCCCCGAGTCTCTCATCATTCACTGCCACTCCACACGCCCCGGCCGGGGCGTGTGGAGTGGGGCTGGGATCTGGATGTTAGGGCAGGGCTTGGCTAGCGGGGCGGCTGGGGTTGGGGTCGAGCTGCATGCCCTTCCCCTGACCGCGCCCCCTCCTCCTTCAGGTTTCTGGTTGGTGTCGTACTACTGACCACGTCGATCTACACACATCGTCTTCCACATGGATTCTCACCGGTACCACCAAACCGCCCCTCCTCCCCCTTCAATAGGTGACCCCGGAGTCTCTCATCTTCCACTACCACTCCACTCGCCCCGGCCTGACGCGATTCTGCGTGGGGCTCATCCGCGGGGCTGCCGAGAAGATGTACGACACGCCGGTGGAGATCGAGATCCTGGAGCGCAAGGGCGACGAGCGGCTGGACGAGCGACCCGTGGGTCATCGGGGCGGCGGGGCAACGCGGGGTGTCAATTAGATGGAGGGGTGGTGTCTCCCTTGTCAATGGGTTCTGCGAGTGAGTCGCATGCCGGCGGGCTTCGTGATACGTCACTCAAGCCACCTGCTGTCTCGGTCGGTCCTTCGCCGTGCCCATGGAGTCCTGTTCGTTCCTCCGTCATATGCACCTCCGCACCAAAGCCAAGACACGCTTGCATCAATCATCTCATTTGCGTTGGTGTTTGGGCGATCCGATTCCCAACCCAAATCTCCTCCGCAGAGTGCGGCGGGCGCTGGGGTTTCGGAGCCTGGCGATGCTGCGGGCAGCGGCGGCGGCGGAGCGTCGTGCAGCCCCCAGCCGGTGGTGGCGGATCACGACGTGCTGCTGGTGCGCTTTCCGCCGCAAAACAGCGTGCTGCAGCAGTGCGGTGCGGCAGCCACGTGCAGGTGCGTGTCAAGCGGGTGAGGGTTGACCCGCGGGTCAGGGGTTATCCAGGGCGCAGCAGGGAGGGACAGCGTGCTGCAGCAGTGCAGTGCGGCAGCCACGTGCAGGTGCGTGTGAGGCGGATGAGGGGTGACCCGCGGGTCAGGGTGTTCAGCAGGGGCCTGGCGGTGGCGATGCCGGAAGGCAACGCAACGCAGCAGAACAGCGCGATAGCCACGTGCAGGTACAGGGCCAGGGAGGTTTTACGTCCAGGGTTGAGCGGCGGGGCAGCAGGCGCTTAGCAATGGGTGTTGCTGGGCGCTGGGGAACGCCAACAGCGCGCGCTTTGGGTTGGAAAAGGCAGCTTGCCCTGAGCGCCGTAACGCACCGCCTGACGCGGGACATGTGTTTCCCTCTTTGTCCCCCACCTGTCCCCTGGACGTTCATATGCAGGCTGGCACTGGACCCCACCACCCTGTTCCAGCTGTTCCCCTTCCACCTGGTGGTGGACGTGGACTGCAGGG
>VFQN01005957.1_pt1 | contig 14417 bp, 24 predicted proteins | sample 3512371 | NCBI WGS metagenome assembly VFQN01 (sample SAMN10412370, study PRJNA504923) | tailings metagenome | isolation source: Replicate 2 from Balatoc abandoned mine | place: Philippines: Itogon, Benguet | collected 2017-08-28
CTCCGAAATTTTCCGGTCGTACAAAATGGGAACGCCCCCCCACCGGGGGACTTGCGCCAGGGGAGCCCTCTGCATCCTCTGCAAACACAGCAACACGACAGCGTACCACTTTTGGGTGATGTTAGCAACTATAGTATTCACAGTTATACAAGACTCGCGCAATGGCGGCCAACGCTGCAGCACAGACCGAGCTGATGTTGCGGGCAGCCGTTCACGCAGTGCTATCAAATGCAAAAGACAATTGCGGGGTCATCAACCAGTGGTGCTTCGGCAGGGGTGCAAGGCCCACGCCGGGCCAAGGCAAAGACCCGGCACGGGGCCACCAAGGCCCCGGTGGCCAAGCCGCTGGACCCACTGAGCCAGCCACACCAACGGCAGAACCGCAAGCCGCAGAGCCCGTTGGCTCGGATTCCAGGCGTGCATGGCAGCCGCATGAGGTCGAGGTGGGAACTGCAACTGCAGCGGCTGCCCACAGCCGGGAGTCACTGTGTGCATGGGCCAAGGCCAGGTAGTGGCGTTAGGCACCCTTGGACAACACCACAAGCGCACTCCAAGACGTTGCTGACGGAATCCTGCGTGTAACACAACTAGGATGCTGTAAGGCTATCAGCACTTGCAATGGGGCCAGGCTGCTCCCCGCCGCGCCGCCGCAGGTGCTCGTCGCTCTGGTACAGAACCTACCACCTGGGTGCAAGCTCCCTGTGCGTCCAGCCATGGATGCTCTAGGCAAGTGTTGACTGTGTCAAAACCTTGTACTTTATGGAGACTCACTTAACCCTGCACCATGATGCGTGGATTAGGGGATGGATGCATGTGTGGCTGCACACGGTCTGTCAGCTGTTCTGTGTGACTGACGCACGCAGCACCACCAACAGTACAATCTCGCTGTCCTTACTCCTTTAGGCTGGTCTGGGAGACCTGATCCAGGCCGCAAACTGTATGTTAGAGTCCGTAGCAAGCTGGAGCGCATTCAAATCGACTTGCAAGCTGGGCTTGACCCGACCAAAGGTAATGGGGCGAGTATACCTGGACCCCACCACATGTTCATGTCGTAGAGCGAAAGATTACGAAGAAGTCCGTGAATATCCTGAACGTTCGCGACCACGGGCTCGAAACAAACCTGGACATCAGGTTCTGGGCACGCTCCAGGCAGTTGCTGCTGTTTCCGTTCGCTCACGTTCGCAAACACCTGGTTCTGTCTGCCATCGCTTTGCGTGCCTGCAGCAAGGAAGAGGAAGCCCAACAGAGCTTTAAAGTGGAATGTAAGGGGACACGGAGCGGCATATGCTGCTTTGCTCTTTGGCTGTAGCTAGGGATGCTTTGCGGGGCCGAAGCACCATGTCCTCTCTCAGGACTCAGCATGCCCATGTTCCCGCTCTGCAGTCGTGGATCGTGAACGTTTTCAGGATGCTGCCCAACAACCAGGTAAGTGCGCGTGTTAAGGCGCTGTGTGCGCAATCAGTGTACTGGGCATGTGCTTATGCGCATGATCTGCACCACGCATGCGTGGGTCAGGGCCAAGCCCTGCAGGCCCACGGAACAGTGTGTCCCTCTATAGCAGTGCCCATGCATTTTACTGACCCACCCTGCCGCATACCTCTGCATTCGTCAAGTGCAGGGGACCTTGGCGGATATATGTCAGGCGCTGGAGGCAGACATGCACATCAGTCCACTGCTAGACAGAAGGTACGGCAGTGTTGTGGGCAGGACTACACTTGCTCGCCCAGCTTACGCAAACCACTTGCTAAGCCTACTGGCCCTAATGCCCTTAGTTGTCGCCATTGCCGTTGATTCACCTCTGATACCGCGTGCGTACCCGATTTGCAGCTACGATCCGCGCTACCGCGTCGTATCTTGGCAGATGCACGTGGGCAAAGGCCTGTCACGGTAAGTACCGTGTGCCCGCATGGACGCAGACTGGTGTAACGAGTCATAGTTATGCGTGCCATTATAATAATGAGGAGGGGGGGCGGTATCTTGTCATTGCGACAACGTGCATGCGTGGGTGGGGTGTGTGGAGAGCCCAGGGGCGGCGTAGCGCTACCTGGTACCGTACATGCAATTGTCGTGCAATGCCAGGTGCATGTTCAGCAAGCTCTGCGCCATCCTTTGCAACGATGTGCAGCATACCCGGTGTCAAGAACATCGGCAAGCAAGGCGGTGCTCGCTGCGTCTTCCGCTATGACCCCTCCGACCCGGTGAGCGCTCATGCACGACTACGCCACTGGTGAACACGTCTGTGCTCTAACACCTGAAGTAGCGGTTCCGGTACCAGCTCCCGTCACGTCGTCTCAGGAAATGTTCTGAAAGGCCTGATGAACACAGGGGTGTGCAGGGGTTGGTCAGCGGGGTCGGCCCCATGCATCAGGCGTTCATGCCCCATGCACCACTATGCACCCACTGACGCTGCTAATCCTACACAGCCTGCTGCCATCTGCTGCACTGCAGGCGACGGTCAAAGACCAACGGAAGCGCGCCTCGGCTCGGGGCCAGCCTGGCCTGCCCCACCTGGGCAAGCATGAGGCCAGCAAGGGCAGCTTGGGGCAGGGCGGCAAGTAATTGGCTGACACACCCCATCGGCCATGCAGGAGGTGGAGCCGGGGGGCGGGGGGCCAGGGCGGCCGGTAGGCTGTGCCCAGGGGAGCTCCCCTGGCCGCGCAAGTCTGGAGCCGTAGGACATCCGCGCCAAATCTGCCGGTCGCTAATACTGTGCCACTGCCTGTGGCAAGGGCCAGCAAGGGCAGCTTGGGCCAGGGCGGCCAGTAGTAGCTGTGGCCACGGGAGCTCTGCTGGCTGTGCAAGAGATTGAGCCGTGGCAATTCCGTGCTAGGTCTATCGGTTGCTTTATTGTGAAACCGCCTTTGACGAGGTCAGGGCGGCGAGGGTGCACGGCCCGAACAAGCAATCTCGGCTTGTGGTGCTGTAGTGGTTGCGGTGTGTGCTTGTGCTCATCATGTCATCTAGATTGGGTCCTGGAGGGGGTAAGCTAGCGGTCGCGCGTGGGCAGCGGGGTGCTACGGTATGGTTTTACGGTGCTGCCTCCGGCACGCTATCTTGGGAGGTGGGCGGGTGGCGGTGTGCGTCATAGCATGTCATAGCTGCTCGCTACGTTTGCTCGGTCTGCCACTCACACGGCACACACGGGTGTCGTGTGTTTAGTCCATGTCCCATGTCCCCCGAGCTCCACCCCAAGGCTAGCTGCTACGGACAGGCTTGACTCCTGAACATTCATGCCCGCGCTGCCGTGGTCAAAGGGGTTGGCTTGTAGCTTCCTCCTTTGTTTGCGGTCGCGTGTCGAGTGTGCCAGCGAGGTTCGATGCGACGCCTGGGCTGGCTCTGGCTTGGGCTCTAGTTGTCTGCTTGCTTTGCCCTGCCGTGCTCGCTACCCTCGCGTGGCCAGTCCCTCGGGCGTCGTGTGTGCGGGGCTGCCGGTCCCCTGGTTGCATGACGTTGCTCGTCTACCGTGCGCTGTCTAGCAGGGGAGACCCCTGCTGTTTATTCGTACCTGTGTGCCCTGGGTGAGACGTGTGCTGTCCTGTGAGACACGTGCTGTCCCGTGAGACGTGTGCTGCCCCGTGAGACAAGTGCTGTCTCGTGAGATGTGTGCTGTCCCGTGCTCGCACCTGCTCGTGCCTGAGGCCCAGGAGGCCATTGCGTTGCGGTCCACTCATAGATCGCCGGCCCTTGCCCATAGTGCGACGTTCAAACACATGTACGGTTGACACACGTGTAAGTACGGTGTGTCTTGCCAGCTAAGGCCGACTGGTGCCTGCTGTACTGCTGGTTGCCCCGCAGCTGCATGGGAATTTACACCTGGTGTGCTAAACTCCTCACATACCGTGCCCGTGAGCGTTGTGTACGAGGCGCTGGGGCTCCTTCAGTTTACACCCCAGTTGCCCACATGAAAAGGAGTGGCGTAATCTACATGTCCTTTCAGGAAACATCGCTTGGTACAGGCTCTGAGATAGACCCACATGCCCTGGCCTTAGGCATCTTGCTAAAAACGGCTCAAGCACCTACGCACCACCCGGTACTATTCCCACATGGTCTCGCCGCCGCAGCTCCCAGTCCCCGCAGCGGCTGTGGTACGGCACTCCAGGCTGCTGTTGCGACCACGCCTTCCTCATGCACCCTGCACCCTCGCTCTCCTCTGCGCAACAACGCCCATGCATCTACGACGACTCGGTGGTGACCTCCTTGGCCGCCTCGGTGATAAAGGTCTTGAGCGAGTCCTTGTCGCGCCCGCCGCGGTACTGCTTCACCTCCTCGCCCTGGGGGTTGCGAGGGGGTGGGGGAGGATGTTGATGTAGCAGATTCACTGCTAAGCAGCAACACGACAAGTCTGCCACTGGTGACGTGCCTAGGGCTAGGGCAAGGCTTCAGCAGCGGGTGTGAGCGGGCAGGCACCCGTCACTCGTGGGGGGATGGCAACGTCTCGCAACGCGACAGGAACCCGTCACTTCGTGGGGAGGGTGGCGATGTCTGGCAACGAGACAGGCACCCGTGCTCTAGGTGCAGCAAGCCCGAGGCCCATGCCGACACACGGCCGGCACCAAGGCGGCACGGAGCTTGCGGTAACACAGAGGCTGCTGGCGGCTGTCGGTCCCACCTTGTAGACCACCTTGAGGGTGGGGTAGCCGCGGATGCCGGCGTTGGTGCAGATCTCCTTGTCCACAGTGCAGTCCACTGGGCAGCGGGTGGTGTTGGGGCGGCACACGGATGGGCGAGAAGTTGAGCGTGGGGGCGGCACCAGGACCGGCATTTGGGGAGGCAAGCACACGCACGTCATCAAGCAGTACCGCTGGTGCCTGCTGAGTTGTCTCGCCGAAGTGGGGCAACCACGCACACCCATGTACCATAGAGCCCCTAACGCTAATGACCTGAATAGCAGGTAAAAGTATAGCATGGCCGTAAGCTTCAGGCTCACCGTGGGCGATCTTGACGTTGGGGGTGGAGACCAGGTCGTCAGCCAGCTCCTTCCAGGTGGGGGCCAGGCGCTTGCAGTGCCCGCACCTGCGCGGTGGGTGCGGGGAAGAGCACGTCAAACGGGCCGTTGGGGCTGATGCTGAGCCCTTTGGTGTTCTTCCACTGGCTGGGGCTTTCGGTGACAGCGGCCATGAGCCCTCGAAGTCAAAGGGTGGACTTGCAGCACCATGCACCAGGGCAACCGCAGGTCACAACTTGTCACCGAACTGAGTAGCGTATCCAAGTTACAATAGTAATGAGCGGGTACGGGCATAGATGATCTCAGGGGATGCTGGTTTTGCCAGCCCTCACTCACAGGCGCGGGACATGCGCGCTTCATGCGCCCTCACAGTCTGCCCCATACCTACCAGGGGGCATAGTACTTGACGAAGTACACGTCCCCAGCGCTCATCTACATTGCAGAGTTGTGGCGTATTGAACACGACGGGTGAAGACTGCAACATACGCTGAACGATCTGCAGGACCGCGGAGTGCGCAACGCTTAAATTCTATAAGATGCATTTGCTCACCTTGTCCTCATAGTTGCTGCTCGTTAGGTGAACAACGTTCCCGCCTGAGTACTCGGAAGCCACAGCAGCGGCAACGAGTGCCGCGCCAAAGACGCACGCAAAGACGGTGCGGGACATTGTGTCGATAATATGATATATATGCAACAACTACGACATATGATTCTATGCAGCTGGCCGGCCCAAACAACAACACCAGCATCCCGCAAAGTGCACGACAGATGGCGCTGTCGCAGGTACCAACCTTGCGAGGTTGGCTTCCACCACTGCAGGTGAACTTATGTCCTTATGTGTCCATATGTGACGCACACCTCTTCCTCCCGCAAGCGGTCTATTGCTACGGGGCCAAGGGAGTGGGAAGCTGGGGTGGGAAGCAGGAGCGTGGGAAGCGCCGTCGTGCCTTTCAACCATGCCAGCGCCGCAGACCTTCATAGCAGGTGGTCACTGCAAAGTAGTTGCTGAGCTCACGAGCCTCGTTGGAACTGTTTTTGGGGGGCACGTTAATATGGTGCAGGGGAGGTGCGGCTAGAAGGACGCTTGCCGCGTGGCTTGCCGATGCCTGAGAGGCGGCACGTGGCAAGTGACTGCACGTTATGCATGGCACGCAACCTCGTTGCAGTTGCCCATCTGCTCAGCGTCCCATGTACATTTGCATTGCCGTCTGGGTCCACCTGGAATCTGGGAGACATGGTGACATGTTCGACCTCATGGGCATGTGAGACGGGGTACAACACTGACCGCTAGGGAGGACACTAGAGTGGCTCTGGACACACCAGCCATCAGTGCGGATGACTTCTGCCCCACTCTACCCGTCGTGTTGTCCGGCTGTCAGCGCAGAGACGATGGCACGGCAGGGGTGACGATGGACGAGAGTGGGTATCGGGCGTCAGCGGACCGGCGTCGTACAGGGCCAGGGACCGGGCCACGGACGCCCTGGCCAGCGCGCAGCTTTGCGGAGCGATGCAGCGTCCAGCGCGCGCCAATCGGTAGGGTGCGAATGGTTCTACAGGTTTGGTCCGGCCGGCGCGCGGCAAGTCCCGGACTTTGTGAAAGTTCGCGGGGCCCCCAACTGTAAAGGACAACGACTGCTGTTGGAGTTCACTGGACAAGCGCTGGTGCGGACAGGACACTCTCTGCTAGGCTTCATGAGTGCTTTCTAGGTGCCATTAGTGCGAGGTTCGGTGGATACGGGCTTGCGGCATACTCCGCAGGCCCTGCTCCAAGGGCATGGTGGGACGCTTCGTCGTTTCGTCGGGATAGAAGCCCTCCGGAAACCAGCTCTGACACGGTGTGTCCCACCAAGCTTGCTCAAGCAGTCCGACCTCAACGCGCGGCACTGTTTCGGCCTCAGGGAGCGTCCATGGCCCGCAATCGAGGTCCAAACAAAGGCATATGGCCCAAGCCTAGACCCTGTGTGGTGGCCAAGTGCCAGAGCACAACTTTTATAGGCCCATGCAAGTTGCATGCACCTTGATACAAGCTATTGTAGCGCGCTACAACAGCTTGTAGACCACCCCGTGCCTGTCGAAGAGCTGTAGAAACAATCACAACTAACGCGACAACAAAGAAGAACGTATCGCCGTTCGTTGAGGTGCACCCTTTGTGGGGCGACAGTACCTGGGGCTGGCGCGACGAGTGCGTGTCCGCGACCCAGTTGAGAAGCTCACCAGTCACTCGGGTTCCAACATACCAACGTGGACGGCAAAGGTCAGCAGGTGGGCCGCGGCAGTCGCGTCTCCGCATTCGCGCTGTGCCAGCAGTCCCTTCCTCTTCCGGAGTCCACTAAGCAAGCCCTCGTTGTGTGCAATTGCACGAATAACGTTTTGGGTATGCACAGAAGGCAGTCGGGAGTGAAAGGGCTTCCGATGCACGCGTAACCGCACCGAGTGCTGGAAAGCTGGGTTGCAACTCAACCTTTTGTTTGGCTCCATGTGGTATTCAAGTTGCACATTCATACGCGCTCTCCGCCAAGAGTGTAGGCGCGTCTTTCGCCGACACGTGCATCACTCGTCGACGCGCGTGTGGAGGGCTCCCCATGTGCAGCCCTGTCACACCCCTGCTGCTATGTATGCCTATTTTCGTCCGTATGGCCCCCCTGGCTCTCCACGCGCGCCCTGGAACTGCCTCCCTGACTTCTGAGTTCCTGTTCAACCCTTCACACAGGGAAGCATGGACTCAAGCCCGCAGCCAGGGACCCCCGAGGCTCAGCGTAGCCGCCTCATGAGCCTACGCCGGACGAAGAGGCGGCTTGCACGGCTTTTGGCACTGGTGGCGGTTGAGGGCGAAGTCATGGAGATGTTGGCCATCGAATTTGACAGCGTGAAGAGGCAGTGGGAGCCTGCCAGCAGGTAGCGCATCTGGGTGTCCGCATATGCTTCCAGTAAGGAACACGGCCGCCCTGACCTGTCTCGTCAGCTGAGCAGTAAGCAGGTAGAGCTGCAGGTGCACTGTCGAGTGTACTTCGTGACGCCCGGGGCAATGCTGAAGACAAAGAGACTGGAGTGTTCAACAAGCTTGTGCGCATGGAAGGTCGCATGGAAGGTCGCGTGTCAGGTGCCATTTGTAACTCTTGTTCCCTACATGCTGCTGAATAACCCGGCAATTACAGTCAAACTGGGGTGCTGTACCACATGCTGCGGAGTGATTCAGCATCTATTTCCCTAGCAATCCTAGGACCAGCGCCGCCACAGCAAGGAGTAGGGTCATGGGGGCTACAGCCGGCAAGGTCGGCACGTCTCAAATGCTCACTGCCATTAAGGTTGCAATGCACTGCGTGCATACCGCACTCTTACAGACAAAGAACTTATCCCAGCCAAAAGGAGCATGGGAATGTCCAGCCGTCTTGCTATAAGGGGATGGAGAACCCTTTGCTGCAAACATACACGTCCCTTCAACGGACACGACCTTCGAACCCAGCCTGACCCCAACCCCACGCGGAATCACACCGGAACGCTCCCATAGAAGAACCGGCAAGCCCCATTGCAGTGGGCCCTACTCACAAAAGGTAGGGCAGCTGTGTACCGGTACGCGTTGTTCAGCAAGTAGCAGCCCCCTACTGCTGCTCAGGTCCTGTCCCACGTGGTGACAGTTAGAAACGTGTTATCAAGCGGCACTCACGGCCTATGCATGGTGCAGTTCAAGAGCCTTGCAAATCAAACGCACACGCCACACGAAAGCCTAACCATGCAACGGTTCAGTGGGTCTCTACAAAACCCAGCACACCTTCTTTAATTGTACCCCCACCTTCGCACGCTAACCCACTCAACCCCTAACCCGTGCCCCTCTCGCTCCTCGCCCTTGCACTCCACTCCTTCTGCCCCTCCGGCCCTTCTTTGCCCCAGCACTCTTTCATGAACGCGTTCCACGCCTTGAGGTCCCATGGGCGCGAGAGTGGCCACTCAGGCAGCTGACCGTCCTTCCTGCGTTTGCCCAACTCGCGGTTAAACAGCGCATACCCACCCACAACACCCTGCCCCTCCCCGGTTTTGCTCTTCTTTCTCGGGTTACCGGCACCCTGTCCAGCTCGCTTGCGTCCTCCTTGCCCCGAGGTGCCAGCGTCCCCACCGCTGGCAGCAGCCAGTTGCTGCTGACCAGTCCCGCCTCTGGCTGGTGGTGTGGCTCCCCCCACGCCCAACTGTGGCAGCTGCTGCGCATCCGGGCCATCACCTGCTGTCGCCGTGCCAGCCCTGTGCCCCTGCTCCCCTCCCGAAGTCTGACTCGGCGTCACCCTAGCCTCCTCATACCGCAGCTGCTGGGCCACAGGGTCGCGCACCGGTGTGCCCGGTCTCTCCCCGCCGTGCTCACCCTGTGCCACCACACCGCCGCCTAGACCGCCCCCATCCGCTCCGCCGGGCCGCTGCTGCTGTCCTGCACAGCCGTCGCCTGGCATGCCCTCGCCCTCCCCGCACCGCTGCTGCACCCCCTCACCACCGCCTGGCGTTCCCCGCGCTGTGCGCATGCTGTACCAGTTTTTGACCGGCGAGGTGAAGTCGCCAGGCGCTCTGGACACGTAGGCCTTGAAGGTCTCGGAAGGGGGGTCCTTGCTGTCAGGATTCGTAACGTACGCCTTCATGTGCTTGCCCAGCGCACTCAGGCTGATGGGGTTCCCGTGGTGGTCCTTTTTGGCGTTCTGCACATGCTGCCACCAGTCCGCAGCCTCCATTACGCTAACTCTCTGCACCTTGGCCGTGAGCTGCACAACTGCAACACGGAACTTGAGCTCAGACCACCGCTGCTTCCACTTGGTGCCGCCACGCCATGACGCACCCCGCTTCTCGTTCGTGGCCATCAGCTCTTGCTGCTGCAGTGACGGCGCCCCTCCAACGCCGTTAAAGTACGCCTGGCAGAGCTGTGGAGGGCCAAGAGGGCGCAGACGGGGCATCATAAGCCTAGCTATGATGGTGGGCGCACCACAGGCCACGTGTTCATCCAGCGCATACAAGGTGCCTGGTGCTGTGCAGCCTGCCGCACCAGTATGTGCACCCTACCCAGGCTGCTCACCTCGGTCACCGTCTGGTAGACGCCAAAGGGTGGCACCTCCTGGTCCGAAGGCTTGACAGGGGGAGGGGCCACGGCACCTTGCCCCTGCCGCAAGCCGGCAGACTGAGCACTGGGTGCGGGGTGGCCAAACCCTTGCCGGGACAGCCCCTGCTGTGAGCACCCCAGCCCAGCGAGCTCCACGTTGTTGGCGAACGCGCGGGAAAGCGGCGAAGGCAGCCCCGCGGCCAGCAGCCCACCCAGAGAGACGGCTTGTCCCCTGGCAGCACCAAGGCCCCCACCCGTCAAACCGCCCACAGCAGGGGGCTGCAGCGGCAGCGGCGGCCCATGCATGGCCGCTGCAAACAGGCTGCCACCAGCACCGCTCGACTCCTGCTGCTCCCGCTGCTGCAATCCGAAATGCGGCGGCCGGGGCGGCCACTGCATGCTGCCCGTGGCAGGGAGTTGCGGCTGCCCAGGCGCCCCTGCTGCACTCAGCCCCCCACCGCCTCCACCTGGCCCCGCATGCCGTTGCTGCTGCTGCAGGAGGGCCAGCCGCGAAGGCGACTGCATGCCGCCCGAAGCAGGGGGTTGCGGTGGCCAAGGCACTGCCCCTGGCCCCGGCCCAGGCGCCCCTGCTGCGCCCAGCCCGCCACCAGCTCCACCTGGCCCCGCATGCCGTTGCTGCTGCTGCAGAAGCAGCAGCAGCTGGGCTTGCCGCGAGGGCGACTGCATGCCGCCCGAAGCAGGGGGTTGCGGCGGCCAAGGCACTGCCCCTGCACCCGGCCCAGGCGCCCCCGCTGCGCCCAGCCCGCCACCAGCTCCACCTGGCCCCGCATGCCGTTGCTGCTGCTGCAGAAGCAGCAGCAGCTGGGCTTGCCGCGAAGGCGACTGCATGCCACCCGAAGCAGGGGGTTGCGGTGGCCAAGGCACTGCCCCTGGCCCCAGCCCAGGCGCCCCTGCTGCACTCAGCCCCCCACCGCCTCCACCTGGCCCCGCATGCCGTTGCTGCTGCTGCAGAAGCAGCAGCTGGGCCAGCCGCGAAGGCGACTGCATGCCACCCGAAGCGAGGGGTTGCGGCGGCCCAGGCACCCCCCCTGCACCCGGCCCAGCCGCCCCACCTGCACCCAGGCCGCCACCGGCTCCACCTGCCGCTGCTTGCTGCTGCTGCAGGAGCAGCAGCTGGGCCAGTCGCGGGGGCACGCCGTCCACGGCAGGGAGCTGCGCCTGCGGCGGCCCAGGCACGGCCCCTGCGCACGGGGGCCCATCAGCACCGCTCAACCCCTGCTGCTGCCGCTGCTGCATCTCGAAGTGCGGCGGCAAGGGCGGCCACTGCATGCCCGCAGCAAGGGGTTGCGGCTGGGGCGGCGGCCCAGGCACCGCCACGGCATATGGGCCACCACCAGCTCCAGCTGCCCCCGCTGCACCTCTGCACTGCTGCATCAGCCGCTCATGCTGTTGCCGCGCCTCCTCTGCTTGCCGCAGCGCCTGGTCCCGTTGCTGCTTTGCCTCGTGCAGCTGCTGAAGCAGCTGCTGCGTGTCGTCATGGGGCGCGCTCAGCTGCTGCTGCTGCTGCGGCTGGTGAGGAGGCAGGTGCTGCTGTGCGTTCGGGTACTGGGCCATGCCCCCCTGCACCACCTGCTGGGGCAGCGGCTGCGTTGCAAGCTGCTGAAGGTGGCCGGCCAGAGCTGCAGACAAAGAGGCGGTTGTGTGTGTGAGACAGCTGTGCACCAACTCCGAGATTGCAGGCAAAGCACATTGGTGGCACAGTGGGAGAAAGCATAGCGGGCCTGCCAAACAGCTTGGCGCTAGCTACGCACCAGCTGGCAGTCGTGCAACCATCGTGCCGAGGGCGGAGAGCTGCTCCCGGAACGTCGCAGGCTTGGTGCGCGCCAAGACCTGCGCACAAGTGACCGACGCGTAAGGCTACATAGTGCAAGGGCGACCGAGGACAGGAAGACAAAATATACAAACCCGGCCCCAGGTCGTATCCCGACAAACCCCACCTCCTGCGCCTGGTGGTAGCGCTGGCAGAGCTCCTGCCACAGAGGCTGCTTGCAGAGCTCCTGGACGCAGGGGTTGTTGTGCAGCTCGTGGTCCAAGCTGAACTCCACCGAGTCTTGCACCAGCACCTCCGCCAGCCACTCGACAACCGCCAGGTTGGCCTGGGCCGACACCTGCATAGAATACGACGATGCATGCATAGCTGCGTCACAACGAACGGTACGGTGCGACGTGCGCAGACACACGTGCAATAGTAATGCACGGCCAAGATATTCGGTCATGACAAAAAGCATCCAGCAAAGAGTTAGAGTCATGCTGGACCACTAGGCCAAATCACGCACCTTCATCTCCTTGTTCTTGTCCACCACGTTCTTGACCTGGGTGCGCAGGGTCGGCAGCCACGGGAAGACGGCCACCTTGAGCTGCTCCAGCTCCTCGGCCGTGAGCAGGTACGAAATGAGGAAGCGCATGGCCCAGAAGGCCGTCAGGAAGCTCTCCGTGTGCTCGAAGCCGGCAATGGCCAGCAGGCCCTTTGACGGCGCGGACACCAGGTAGGACTCCACAACGCACTCCTGCATCCAGCGGCCCATGCGGCAGATGTCGAGCAACGAGACCCTGCAGTAGGAGGGAGCACATTGTAATAAGCCTGCTGTTTCTCCGTGTGCAAGAAAGCCAGTAAGCACGGCGGTTCACTGAATGTCCGCAGCCACAATGACATCTGGGGGTAGGCGCGTTCAATCTTAGCAGTGCCTTACCCCTTGCGGTCCAGGGCGCGTGCCGCAGCAACACGCATGGCGTGTAGCACCTTGCTGATGCTGATCTTGGCAGCCTAGAGCAGGGCCTTGAAGGCCTTGTACAGCTGTGGGTACCCAATCGCCTTGTCCTGGTCGCGCTCTTCCCGGAACACGGGGCGGCTCGTCCTACAAGCATACAAAGCACACGCACCAATTGTTGCAGGTTGCAGTCAATACAGGCTGGTTTACGCAGTATCGCAAGTGATGCAGGTGCACGCCCAGGTCTTTACGCACCAGTCCTTCGAGTCCTCGGGGTTGGGGTAGGCCTCCTTCCTCAGCGTGAACCGGACCAGCAGGAGCTCAGCCAGCGCACCCACGGGGCAGTGCACCGCCTTGGCGGTACGGATGGATGACAGGCGCTGTACACGCCCAGCCTGCAGATGATCGGAGTAGTGAAGGCAACGTTGTATAGCCTAAAGCGGTCCTGGTCTACCCAGCATGTTCTGCGCTCACCTGCACGGTCTTTGTGCCGTAGAGGTCGAGGCTGAGGCCCTTAGCAGGGCACGGCCCTAGCCACGTCAGGTCCTCCGCCTCCATGTCGCACGTACGGAGGGCGCGTAGGTCGTTGGACCGCCCCACCGCCGAGTGCAGCTGCAGGAATGCAGCCCTGCAAACGTGCAGCAGCGCAACTACTATCAGTGAAAGCAGCATGTGCAGCACGAGCCATACGCGACACTGCTCACCTGCAGGTGGACACACGCAGCGGTGACCATTTCCCGCCTGCCTCCTTCTCCACCGCGGCAGAGCCCTTGGCCACCAGGCGCGCAAGGTCGTCATACTGCTGGGTCTGGTACGTGTCCTTGCCCGAGTGCGCCATTGGGTCCCCGGGTGGCCTGGGCAAGGCCGGGGCAGGGAGCAGGTCAGTGGCTTGGAAGCGCAAAGCAGCACAGCAAGTGTTGCTGAAAAAGCCTCTCTTACCGCTCTCCGTGCGCCCGCTTGGCAACCTTCACGGCCGCCGCGAAGACCTTGGAATCAGTCAAGGGCTCCAAGTCCTCCTTGGTCACGTGCTTGGACTTGAACTGCAGGCGCTGCAGGTTGTCGTACCACACGAGGGCGCTGCGCGCCTGCTTGATCGTTGATGGCTTGCACTGCAGAAGGCAAAAGGGCACGGTATGTCGTCGCTACGCTTCTGACAACGGTCTACCAGTCAAGGCAAGAGATCCGCCCCAACCCAACTCCGCAACCCTTGCCCACCATCTTCTCCCCCAAGTGCAAGATGAACTTAGAAGCCGTCCGCATGAGCTCCTCTCCACAGAGCGCGTCCATGTCCTTTCCCTGCTCCCGGCAGAACGCCTGCGCAGACAAGGATAGGGTCAGGAACTCAGGATGCGCTCAACAGCCCCTTCCGCGGAGCATGCCCTCCCGACAAGTGTTCCCCGCCCCCGCCATCCCCTCCCCCCCCCCCGCCACCCCAGCCGGTCCCACCCCTCTGCTCTGCGGCGCACCTTGAACTTTCTAAGCTGCACCCTGTAGGCCTTTCGGGTGTTGGGGCGGCATATCTTGAGCAGCTGCTGCGCCAGTTCTGCCCGCAGCTCGTCGTCCCTGCGCGGTTTGAGCAGCACTGTGAGTGTGTATGTATGTGTGTGTGTATGTGCACCTCGTGTATGTGTGACTGAGTTGCGCGCACCCGTCCCCCGCTGTCTCGGCTGCG
>VFQN01005958.1_pt1 | contig 14416 bp, 16 predicted proteins | sample 3512371 | NCBI WGS metagenome assembly VFQN01 (sample SAMN10412370, study PRJNA504923) | tailings metagenome | isolation source: Replicate 2 from Balatoc abandoned mine | place: Philippines: Itogon, Benguet | collected 2017-08-28
TCCGCTGGAGCGACGAGGCCGAAGCGATCCGCATGGCCAACGACAGCCACTACGGTCTGGCCGCCTATGTCTGGACGCACGACATCGGCAAGGGCCTGCGCGCCGCGCACGCCATCGAATCGGGCTGGGTCCAGGTCAATCAGGGCGGCGGCCAGACGCCGGGCATGTCCTACGGCGGCTACAAGCAGAGCGGCCTCGGCCGCGAATTCTCGCTCGAGGGCATGCTCGACAGCTTCACGCAGCGCAAGAGCGTGACGGTCAATCTGGCGGTCTGACGCCCCCAGCCTAGACCGGCGCCTTCAGATGATGCTCGGTCGCGCCCTGATAGGCGTGACCGATCCGGTAGAGCATCGCCTCGTCGAACGGCCGGCCGACCAGCTGCAGGCCGATCGGCGCGCCGTTCAAGTCGAAGCCGCAGGGCACCGACAGCGCCGGAATGCCCAGCGTGTTGAACGGCCGGGTGAGGCCGGTGAAACCGGCCACCATCTTCAGCACCGCCGGCCCGCCCTTGGTTTCGGTGTCGGTCTCCTCGATGGTCGGAAGCGGGAAGGGGATCGCCGGCAGCAGCACGGCATCGACGCCGGCCATCGCCGTCGACAGGAACTCCGTCACGAAGTGGGCGCGCAATCGCAGTGCGTCGATGTACTGCGTTGCCGGTATGAAGAAGCCCGCCTCCATGCGCGTCCGCACCTGGTTGGCGTAAAGCTCAGGCGACTTCTCCATCCAGGGACGGTGCATGGCGGCCGCCTCGCATTTCACCATCACCTCGGCGGCGCGATAGAGCGCCGTGAAGTCGGGCAGCGTGACGGTCGAGATCGTCGCGCCGAGTCGGCCCAGCATGTCGGCGGCCGCCTGTACCGCCGCACCGATGTCTGCGTCGAGCGGCGCAAGCCCTTCCGTCGGCAGTGCAAGACCGATCCGCAGGCCGGCGACGCCGCCTTCGAGCAGCGTCTCGTAGTCGGGAACCGGCTTCTCGCTGGTCGTCGAATCCTCGGGGTCGTGGCCGGCGATGACCGCGAGCATGCGGGCATTGTCGCGCACGGTGCGGGTCAGCGGGCCGACATGATCGAGACTCCACGAGCGCGCGACGGCGCCGGCGCGGCTCACGCGACCGTAAGTGGCCTTCATGCCGACCACGCCGCAGGCCGCCGCGGGAAGGCGGATCGAGCCGCCGGTATCCGAGCCCAGCGCGCCATAGACCATGCGCGCGGCCACCGACGCTCCCGAACCGCTCGAGCTGCCGCCGGTGACACGGCTGTGGTCCCAGGGATTGCGGCAATGACCATGATGGACATTGTGGCCAGTCGGGCCGGCGGCGAACTCCGCCATGTTCAGGAAACCCAGTTCGACCACGCCGGCGGCGTCGAGCTTGCCCAGGACCGTCGCCGTCACCGGCGCCACCCAGTCGCTGCGGATCGCACTGCCACCGGTCGAGACCTGGCCCTTGCGGTAGTACATGTCCTTGTGTGCCATCGGCACGCCATGCAACGGCCCGCGGCGCTTGCCGGCAGCAAGCTCGGCGTCCATCGCCTTCGCCTGCTCGAGCGCCTTCTCCTTGTAGACCCGCAGAAAGGCGTTGGTGCGCGGTTGCCAGGCCTCGATGCGCGCGAGGCAGGCTTCGGTTGCCGCCACCGAGGTGGTGCGTCCAGCCGCGATCGCGTCGGCGATGGACGTGAGATCGTCCAGCGCGAGGTCTTCGTTCTTCACGAGCGCGCCTCCTTCGCCATGACGCCGGCGAAGGCGGCCGGGTCGTCATCGAAGGTCAGTCTTTGGGCGGCCGCCTTGCGCACGGCATCGTTCAGGACCTCGACCTCGGCCGCCAGTTCGGCCAGTCGCGACTCGTCGTACTTCAGGCCCTGGAGGCCAACGGCGATGCCGGCCGCCGTCTTCGTCTTGTCGTCCATGGCTTACTCCTCAGAGCCTGAGGCGCCGCGCCTCCATGCGCGCACGATCCTCGGGCGGGAACGTCATGATCTTGCGGACCTTCTGGTCGAATTTCATGCCTACGGCCTCGGCGCAAGCAGCAAGCATGCCGGTCTCCGCTTCGAACAGGAAATGCGTGAAGGTGATGGTCTTGTCGGTGAAGGTGGCGAGCCCGCTCATCACCACGGCGAGGTCGCCTGCCTGTAGCGGACGGCGATAGTGGTTCAGCATCTCGACCACGACCGACCCTTCCTGGCGTTCCTGCATCGCGGCGCGATCGAAGCCAAGATGGTTCCAGAGGACCGGCGCCCCGTCGGAATAGCGGCCGAAGTGATGGCGCGGCAGGAAGTCGCCGCGTTCGTCGCACTCATCGGGCGTGATCTGGGTGCGACCGACTTCGATCAGCCCGACGGACGGTGCCTGCGAGAGATGCAGGTCGGGCAGCGCGAGCTTGCCGACGCTGCGCGGCCGCGCCGCTTCCGGCAACGAGACGCAAGCCGCTTCGGCCCGGGCGCGAAAAGCGGCGGGCCACGCGGTGCCGCAGGTGACGCGGCGGCGAACAGTGGCGGCAACCTCGTTCTTCGCCGGATTGCGCACCTCGTGATAGGCGACGAGATCCTGCTCGCCGACCTCGACCGGAGCGGAGTGGACCTCGACCGGTTCGACCACGCGGAACTCGCGCAGGTAGCGGACATGGTCGTCGCTCGCCCTCGCGATCACGTTCGCGGCACGTTGGGCGCGGGGGCCGAAGCCGAGAGTGGCGAGCAGGTTCGCCGACGCCTCGTGAGCAAACTCGGTGTAGAATTGGACGTTGAGATGGTCATTTTCGTCGCACTGCCAGGTGTTCACGGCGGTGCTGAAAGTCGGGATCAGGGCGGGGCTCGACACGCTGGATGCTCTCTGCAATCTGTGGATGACTGCCTCTGATGGCCTAAAAAGCCCCAAAAATCGACATTTTCCGTGTATTCCGGACTTGCGGGGGATCGATTCGTGGATAACCTTGGCCCCGTCAACGGTGCCCTGGGGCGTCAGGAACGTTGGCAAACCAAAAATGTAAGGGACCCCTCAACCATGGCTACCAAACCCACCACTGTTCCCACCGTACCGCTTTCCAAGGTCGCCGCAGAGTTGGCCGAGAAGACGGGCATGACCAAGAAGGACGCGACCGGTGCTCTCGACGAGTTCGTCGGTCTGGTCGTTCGCCATCTGAAGAAGGGCAACAAGGTCCGCATCACGGGCCTCGGCATCCTTCAGGTCCGCGCCCGTCCGGCGCGCATGGGCCGCAATCCGGCCACCGGAGAGGCGATCAAGATCAAGGCGTCGAAGAAGGTCACCTTCCGCGTCGCGAAGGATCTCAAGGAAGCGATCTAAATCGTTCTCGACGGATCAAGATTGGGCGGGTTCCGGCGCAGGCCGGACCCGCCCTTCTTTTTGTCCCGATTCAGCACGGCTGCCATCGCCGCACAGCGACATCTTCGCAATCCTTTGAGCGAGCGTTTCGACGCTTTGCTCTAGTATGACCGGAGCGCCCAGCAGACCGGTATGAATACCTTCGTCATCCTCAAGATCCTCGCCACCCTGATGTTGCCGCCGGCCTCGCTGGCCGTCGGGGTCGTGTTGTGGCTGATGTTGCGCCTGGTGGGGTGGCGGCGGCTCGCCGTCGTTCCATTCGGTCTCGCGCTCGTCCAAATCCTCGTCCTGTCTTTCCCGCCGGTGGCGGGGATGCTCAACCGGCAGCTCGAAGAGAAGGCCCGCAAGCTCGTGGCCGGCAATCGGCCGTGCTGCTACGATGCCATCGTCGTTCTGGGCGGCAGCATCGCGCCCGCCGCTCCGCCCTATACGATGGAGCCCGAACTGAATGACGCGTCCGATCGCATCTGGCAGGCGGCCCGCATGTTCAAGGCGGGTGCGGCCCCCAGGATCATCGTGACCGGTGGATCGTTCGTCGAGCAGCAGGGCGGGCCAGCGACCACCGAGGCGGAAGCGATGCGGCGCTTCCTGGTCGACCTCGGCGTTCCCAGCGATGCGATCGTTTCCGAGGGCAAGGCGCTGAACACGATCGAGAACATCCGCAACGTGCGGGAACTCGTGAAAGAGGGAAGGGTGGCGATCGTCACCTCGGCTTTCCATGTGCCGCGGGCGGCCAGGCTCGCCAGGCAGGGCGGCCTGGACTTCGCGATCTTCGGCGTCGACTGGAGTGTCCCCGACGACGCGATCGCATGGTGGGAGGCCTGGCTGCCTTCCGTCACGGCGCTCGGTGAATCCAACCTGGCGATCAAGGAGTTGGTGGCCCTCACTGTCGACCGCCGCGGAGAAAGCCTCGCGCCATGACCGCCTATCGCCTCAGCCGACGCGCCGCGCTCGGCCTCGTCACCCTGCCGTTCCTGCAGCCGCTCGCCCGGCCGGCCCGGGCGCAGACGCTGGACAGGCTCGTCTTCCAGACCGACTGGCGTGCCCAGGCCGAGCATGGCGGCTATTACCAGGCGGTCGCTGCCGGCCTCTATCGCAAGGCCGGCATCGAGTGTGACATCCGCCAGGGCGGACCGAGCCTGAACATCGGCCAGTTGCTGCTGACGGGCCGCGTCGACATGACGATGTCGAACAGCTTCGAGGCGCTCACCTACGTGCGCGAAGACGCCCCGTTCTTCACCATCGCCTCGATCTTCCAGAAGGATCCGCAGGTCCTGATCGGTCATCCGGACACCGGTTTCGACGGATTTGAAGACCTGAAGGGCCGCACCCTGCTGATCGGCAGCGGCGGGCGCGTCACCTACTGGCCATACCTGCGCAGGAAATTCGGGCTGCGCGACGAGCAGCTCAGGCCCTACACGTTCAACATGGCGCCCTTCCTCGCCGACAGGAACGTCGTGCAGCAGGGGTTCATCTCGTCGGAGCCCTATTCGATCTCGAAGGCGATCGGACGCATGCCGCCGTACCTGCTGATCGCCGACGCGGGTTTCAGTGCCTATCAGACCACCATCGCGATCTCGCGCAAGCTGGCCGGCGAGAAGCGGGACCTCATCCGGCGGTTCGTGGACGCGACGCTCGAAGGCTGGGCGCAGTACCTCAAGCGCGGGCCGGCGATCGAGGCCGCCAACGCCCTCATCAAGAAGGCCAATCCGGAGCAGACGGACGATCGTATCGAGTATGCGATCAAGGTGATGAACGAGCGTGGCATCGTGATGTCGGGGGATGCGTTGCAGGGCGGAATCGGCGCCATGACGGATGCGCGCTGGCGGGGGTTCTACCAATCGATGGTCGATGTCGACGTGTTGCCGCGGGGGCTGGACGTGGCCCGGGCCTACACGCTCGACTTCGTGAACAAGGGTATCGGAAAGCCGACTTAGGCCAAATCAGGAGGAGCTGCCATGTACCAGGTCAACGAAGAGCATCAGATGCTGCGCGATCTCGTGAAGAAGTTCGTGCGCAACGAGCTGATGCCGCTCGAGAAGAACGTGCTCGACCGCTTCGCCTCTGGCCAGCCGGCCTCGCTCTCCGACGAGGAGAACGCCAAGCTCTTCAAGCAGTGCAAGGATCTCGGCCTCTGGGCGCTCGACGTGCCGGAAGAGGTCGGCGGCGCCAACCTGCCGTCCGTGGCGCTGGTCGGCGTCAACGAGGAGCTGGGCTACACCTGCGTGCCCTTCACCTTCCCGCCGGACTCGCCCAACCTGCACATGCTGCTGGCGACCGCGAACCCCGAGCAGCGCAGGAAGTACCTGGAACCCTACGCGGCTGGCGAGACCAGCTCGGCGATCGCCATCTCCGAGCCCGGTGCGGGCGGCGATCCGGCCGGCATGAAGACCCGGGCGGTGAAGGACGGCAACGACTGGGTGATCAACGGCCGCAAGATCTGGATCAGTCGCATCGCCAAGGCCGATTTCACCATCGCCATGGCGGTGACCGATCCCAACCTCGGCGCGCGCGGCGGCATCACTGCCTTCCTGATCGACAAGGGCACGCCCGGCCTGGTCGTGGCGCGCGCCATCCCGATGCTGGCCGGCCAGCGAACCTACGAGGTCGTATTCGAGGATTGCCGCGTCCCCGAGACGCAGGTGCTGGGCCGCATCGGTGCGGGCTTTGCGCCCATGCAGCTCCGCCTCACGGTGCGCCGCCTGCAGATGGGCTCCTGGTGCATCGGCATGGCGCAGCGCGCCCTCGACATGCTGGTCGAGCATGCAAGCCAGAGGGTCACCTTCGGCGAGAAGCTTTCCGACCGCCAGGCCGTCCAGTGGTGGGTGGCGGATGCGGCGATGAAGCTGCATGCCTGCCGTCTGATGGTGATGGACGCGGCGGTGAAGCAGGACGAGGGGCGCGACGTGCGCATGGAGGCGTCGATGATCAAGGTCTATGCGACCGAGATGGCGAGCGAGGTGATCGACCATGCCCAGCAGGCCTTCGGCGCCATGGGCGTGACGCAGGAGCTGCCGCTGTCGATGATGGCCCAGAAGGTTCGCACCATGAGGGTCTACGAAGGCCCGTCGGAGGTGCATCGCATGGTGATCGCCCGCCGCATCTTCGGCGGCCGTTGACAGGCGATGGCAGGCAGGCGGATCATTTCCGCCTGCCTTTGGATCGAAGGAGCCGCCGCATGACCTACACACTCGATACGTTCGTCAGGGACGCGCAGGCTGCACTCAAGACGCATGAGGGGCCCGCCGGCCGCGAGCAGGTTCGCGTGCTGCTCGAGAAGCTGCTGGCCAACCCGTCCTTCGTCGACGAGGCGGTGGGACCTGCCGCGCCGACCGGCACGCGCAAGCTCTACGAGGACAAGGATCTCGGATTCGTCGTGCTGGCGCACTGCAATCCCAAGCCGCACAAGAGCCCGCCGCACGATCACGGCGCCTCGTGGGCGGTCTATGGCCAGGCCGTGCTGCACACCGACATGAGCGAGTACAGGCGCGTCGACGGCGGAACGGACGCGGGAGATGCGAAACTCGAGAAGGTCAGAACCTATCGCCTCGAGCCCGGTCATGCGGGCGTCTATGACGTCGGCGCGATCCATGCCATCGACTATCCCGACGGCAGCCGCTTCGTGCGAGTCACCGGGCGCGATCTCGACTATGTGCGCCGCCTCAAGTTCGACATGGCGGCCGGCAAGGCCATTCCCATCGAAAGCGCGACGGCCGGCGCCAACTAGCGCGCGTGCGGCCGGAACTCGGCCTGTCCCCGACGGCGCGGACGGTGCGCGTCGCCCCATGCCTCCATCGCATCGAGGATGGGACCGAGGCTCCAGCCCTTCTTTGTGAACGAATACTCGACGTGTGGCGGCACGGTGTTGAGCACCTTGCGCGCCACGATTCCGTCCTGTTCGAGCGAGCGCAGCTGCAGGGTCAGCATGCGCTGCGTGATGCCGGGCACCAGGCGCCGCAGCTCATTGAAGCGACGCGGCTGATCCTTGAGGTAGAACAGGATGTTCAGTTTCCAGCGCCCGCCGATCACCTCGACGGTCGCCGTTACAGGACACCAGGGAGCCTTGGTCTCGGCCATCGTGCGCCTCGTTACGTATCCATGACTGATACCTAGTATAAGAAATGTGCGTACTTATGAGAAGCGTACCGGGATGCTAGGTGCGGCCTCACAACCTTGGAGGTCGCAATGTTCGTCATCATGGGAGCCACCGGCAAGGTCGGTGGGGCAGCGCTCGAGGTCCTGAAGCAGCACGGTGTCGCCTTGCGCGCGGTCGCGCGCGATCCGGCACGCGCGCAGCGGCTCGGCGTCGCGATCGTCCGCGGCGACGCGTCGGAGACGGAGAGCCTCGTTGCGGCTTTCTCCGGCGCGCAGGCCGCCTTCGTGATGCTGGTTCCGCCGTACCAGGCGCGGGACGTGCTGGCCGAATCGCGTGCCATGGCCCGGTCGATCGCCGCCGCGGTGCGCTCGGCGCGCGTGCCGCACGTCGTGGCGCTCTCGTCGGTCGGCGCACACCTGAGCGAAGGAAGCGGCATCGTGCGGGCCCTGCACGACTTCGAAACGGCCCTTGCCGGTGCGGCGCCGTCCCTGGTGTTCCTGCGGCCGGGCGAATTCCTGGAGAACTGGGCCGCCATGCTGCCGGCCGCGCGAGAAGCGGGCGTACTGCCGTCGGGCAAGCTCGCCCTCGACCAGCGCCACGAGGCCGTGTCGGCCCTGGATGTCGGCCGCGTCGCGGCGGACCTGCTGCTCGACCCTCAACCGGGGACGCGTATCGTCGATCTCGCGGGACCGGCGCCCTGCTCGGCGCGCGATGCGGCGGTGGTCCTGTCGCGTCTGCTGGGCAAGCCGGTGACGGCGGTGCCGTCGTCGCGCGACCAGTCGGTGGCCGCCCTGATGGCGGCCGGCCTCGGCACCGATTACGCCGAGAAGCTTGCGGATCTCGACGAGGCGATCAATGCCGGACGCCTGGACTTTCCCGCGGGCGGCGAGATGCGGCGGGGCACGGTGACGCTCGATGCCGTGCTGCAGCGCCTCGTGGGAGGTGGGTGATGCTCGACCAGGTCACTTTCCTTGCGACCTTCGCCGCAGCCGCCGGCAGCGGGCTGGTCGCCGGCATCTTCTATGCCTTTTCGTCCATCGTGATGGCGGCGCTCGGGCGCGTTCCGGCTGCACATGGTGTCGAGGCAATGCAGGCGATCAACGTCGTCGTCATCAACCGCAGCTTCATGCTGGCCTTCGTCGGCACGGCGCTCCTCTGCTGCGGGCTTCTGATCGCGGCGTACCTGCGGGGGAGCGACGGCAGTGGCATGCTGATCCTGTCGGGCAGCCTGCTCTACCTCGTCGGCACGATCGGCGTGACCATGCTCTTCAACGTGCCGCTCAACAACGCGCTGGCGGCGGTCCAGCCCGGAACGGCGGAGGCCGCGTCCGTGTGGGGGCGCTATCTCGGGCGGTGGACGATGTGGAACACGGTGCGGACGGCCGCATCGACCGCCGCCATGATCCTGTTCATCGCCGCGATGCGCTAGGAAAGTCGGGCAGCAGCGGTCTGGTTCGCCTCCAGGCGCCTCTGCAGCATGCCGTGGATGCGCTCCTTCAGGCGTTGCACGCGCTCGGGCCCGGCTTTCTCGGGGCTCCCCGAATCGAAGGGCGGTTGCGGATCGTATTCGAGCGTGAGCTGGATGGACCGTGCGACTTCCTCGCCGGCCAGTTCGGCCACCAGGGTGAGCCCGAAATCGATGCCGGCAGTGACTCCGCCGCCCGATATGCGATTGCGATCGCGCACGACACGCTCTGCCACGGGTATGGCGCCGAAGGCGGGCAGGAACTCGCGTGACGACCAGTGGCAGGCGGACTTGTAGCCCTTCAGCAGTCCGGCGGCGCCCAGCACCAGGGAGCCGGTACAGACCGAGGTCACGTAGCGCGCCCCTTCGGCCTGCTTGCGCAGGAAGGCGAGCGTCTCCTCGTCGGTCATCAGCGCGACCTGTCCGCCGCCGCCCGGCACGCAGATCACGTCGAGCTGCGGGCAGTCGGCAAAGGTGGTCGTCGGCACGATCGAAAAGCCTGAGTCGGTCCGCACGGGATCGAGTGTCTTCCAGATCATGTGGAGCTTCGCGTTGGGCACGCGGCACAGGACCTGGGCGGGACCGGTCGCGTCGAGCTGCGTGACGTCGGGGAAGAGCAGGATGCCGATGTGGACCGTGTCTGCCATGGGAATTCCTTTCACGAATTCGAGAGAGGTGTCATCCCGAGCGCAGCGAGGGACCTTTGCGCGGTGGAAGTAAAGGTCCCTCGCTGCGCTCGGGATGACAATGTGCGTATATAGCCTTGCGGAGCATCTGGCAGAAATGACAAATAGCGTATAATTTCTGCCAATGCCCAAGCCGCACCGCATCGCCCTCCTGGCCTATGAAGGCTGCCAGCTCCTCGACGTCACAGGCCCCGCCGCCGTGTTCGGCGCGGCCAACGAGGGCCGCGAGCGCCCCGTTTATGAGGTCGAAATCGTTTCGCCCGACGGCGGCCCGGTTGTGTCGAACTGCGGTGTCGCACTGGTGAGCCGCCGCGTCGGCGGGTCGTACGACACGCTGCTGGTGGCAGGCGGATCGCGCGGGCTCAAGACCGTGATGGCGCGCGAGGACGTGCGGCGCTGGCTGCAGAGGGTGGCGCCGCGGACGCGGCGATTCGGCTCGGTCTGTACGGGCGCTTTTGTGCTGGCGGCCGCGGGGTTGCTCGACGGCAAGCGCGTGGCCACGCACTGGGCGAGCTGCCAGCGGCTGGCAGACAAGTATCCCGCGCTGACCGTGGATGCCGAGGCGCTCTATGTGGTCGACGGCAAGGTCTGGACGTCGGCCGGCGTGACGACCGGCATCGACATGGCGCTGGCGCTGGTCGAGTCCGATCTCGGCGCGGCGACGGCGAACCTGATCGCGCGGCACTTCGTTCTCTACGCGCGGCGGCCCGGCTACCAGTCGCAGTTCAGCCCGTTGTTGCAGGCGCAGACGGACGCCGATGCGCCCTTCGCTCGCCTGGTCGAATGGATGCAGGCCCATCTCGACGGACCGCTGGACGTGCCGGCGCTGGCGGCCCGCGCCGGCCTGTCGGAGCGCAGCTTCCATCGCAAGTTCGTCGAGGCGACCGGCACGACGCCGGCGCATTTCGTCGAGGGGCTGCGCCTCGACACGGCGCGCGCCCTGCTGGCCAAGGGGCTTCCGCTCAAGACGATCGCGGACCGGGTGGGCTTGCGCTCCTCGGCGCGGCTCGGCCAGGCCTTCGAGCGCCGCTTCGGCATGACGCCGTCGCTTTTCCGCGAGATGCACGCGACTTCAATGCCGTAGCCGCAGGCTGCTCAGGATCAGGGCGGTGAGGGCGAAGCCGGCGCCGAGCCAGAGCGCGGCCCGCGCCGCGTCGGCGGCGCCGCCGCCGGAGAAGTCGAACAGGCCGAAGATCAGCGCCACCAGCGCCGCGCCCATCGTCTGGCCGAGCGTGCGGGCCGTCGCGATGATGCCGCCGGCGCTGCCGCTGCGGTCGCGCGGCACCGCATTCATCATCAGCCGGTTGTTGGGCGCGGCGAAGATGCCGAAGCCCGCCCCGCACAGGACAAGCCGCCACATGATGTTGAACGCGGAGGGATCCGGCGGCAGCAATGCCGTCAGGATCATGCCGGAAGCCATGCAGGTGAGGCCGATCGTGCCGAGCGCGCCGGCATGGTGGCGGTCGGCCAGGCGCCCGGCGATCGGTGCGATACCCGCCAGCGCGAGCGGCCATGCCGTCAGCAGCAACCCGGTGGCCGTGGCGTCGCGACCCAGCACAGTATGGAAGAAGAAGGGCAGGCTGACGAAGGCCAGGCCCTGTGCGGTGAAGGTGCAGGTCGAGGCTGAAATCGACAGCGAGAAGATCGGCCGGCTGAACATGTCGATTGGCATCATCGGGTCGGCGAGCCGGCGCTGTCGCCACACGAACAGCGTGCCCAGCAGCGCTGCCCCCACGAGTTCGGCCACGATCACCGGCACCGGATGGCCGTGGCCCACGCCGTCGATGCCGAAGATGAGCAGGCCGAAGGTGCCGCCGGACAGGACCGCCGATATCACGTCGAACGGCCGCTTGACGTGTGTCGTCACCGGCAGGAAGCGGCCGGCCAGAAAGAAGGAAAGCACGCCCAGCGGGATGTAGACGGCGAACAGGATCGGCCAGCTCGTGATGGCCAACAGGGCGGCCCCCAGGCTGGGGCCGGCGGCCAGCGAGGTAGCGACGACGGTGGTATTGAAGCCCAACCCTCGACCGAGCGCGGCGCGCGGATAGATCGATCGCACCAGGGCCGGCTGGATGGCCATGATGGCCGCGCCTCCCAGGCCCTGGAGCGTGCGAGCGGCGATCAGCCAGCCGAGCGAGGGCGCCAGCACGCAGCCGATCGAGGCCAGCGAGAAGACGACGAGGCCCCAGCGATAGACGGTGCGGTAGCCCACGATGTCGCCCAGCGCCGCCACCGGCAGCAACATGATCATCAGGGCGATCTGGTAGGCGTTGACGATCCAGATCGAGCTCTCCGCCGTGATCGCGAGGTCGTTTGCGATGTACGGCAGGGCAAGATTGGTCATCGAGTTGCTGAGCACCGCCATCGACAGGCCGATGGTGATCGTCGCCACGGCAGCGAGCCGCCGCGGCCCCGACGGCATGCCGTCGGGATGCGGACCGGCGGAAGAAGGTTCGGCCATCTGTTACTGGGGGACCGTCAGTTCGTCGCCCGCGATGGTGGTGCGCTGCATCAGCCGCTTGTGCTTGGTCGCATCGTAGTAGGTCGCGCGATGGAGCACGGCGCGATTGTCCCAGACGATCACGTCGCCTTCGCGCCAGGCGTGGGACATCATGAATTCCGGCTGCTCGGCGCGCTGCGCCAGCTCCCACAGGATCGCCTTCGACATCGGTTCCGGCCAGTCGAGGATGCGGCCGGCATGGGCGCCGATGTAGAGGGCGCGGCGGCCGTTGATGGGATTGTCCCGGAACATGCGCTGCTTGACCGGCGGCAGCTCCGCCAGCGACTTGGCGCTCAGGATGCCCTTCTGCACCCGGTCGCGCGAATGCGCGAGCGCATGCTCGGCCACCAGTGGGTGGATCGTCGCCTGCAGGGCGGGCGGCAGCGCGTCCCAGGCCGCCCGCATGTTCAGGAACTCGGTGTTGCCACCCTCGGGCGGGCAGATCCGGGCCGTCAGGATCGAGCAGAGCGAGGGGATGCGCTTGAAGGAGGAGTCGGAGTGCCAGAAGTAGTTGGCCTTCTGGTAGATCATGCGCATGTCGTCCGGCGGGATCGGCTCGCCGGTCATGATGTCGAGATTGGACTGGCGCGCGAACTTGGTGCCGGCCGCGGGATTGGCGCTCAGCGTCGTCTCGAGGGGACCGAAATTCTCGCTGAAGGCGATCTGCTTGTCGTCGTCCATCGCCTGGTCACGGAACAGGAGCACGGAATGCTCCTCGAAGGCGGCGCGGATCGGCCCGAACTCGCGCGCCGAAAGCGGGCGCGTGATGTCGATGCCGGTGATCTCCGCGCCGAACAGCGGATGGAGCTTGCGGACTTCGATGCTGCCGGTGTTGCGCATGGCGTCTGCCCTCAGTCGATGATCGCCTGGTAGGTGAGCACGCGCAGCTCGCGCCGGATCGGATAGGTCGAGGAGGGCATGAGCTGCGTCAGCAGCACCACGGCCATGTCCTCGACGGGGTCGATCCAGAAGGCGGTCGAAGCCGCGCCGCCCCAGGCATATTCGCCGGGCGTGCCGGCGATATAGGCCTTGGCCGGGTCGATCATGACCGAGAAGCCCAGGCCGAAGCCAATGCCGGTGTAGGTCGATTCCGAGAAGCGCGGCGTGCCCATGTCGGCCATGTCGCCCTTCAGGTGGTTCATGGTCATCAGCTCGACCGTCTTGCGGCCGAGCAGGCGCACGCCGTCGAGCTCGCCCTTGTTGAGCATGAATTTGCAGAAGCGCAGGTAGTCCGAGGCCGTCGACACAAGGCCGCCGCCACCCGAGTTCACCTTGCGGGGCGCGAGGTAGCGGCTCTTGGCCGGATCGTCGATCAGGTCGAGCTTGCCCCCGGGACCGGCGCTGTAGTTGGCGGCGAAGCGGTCGTGCCTGGTGGCCGGGACGTGGAAGTCGGTGTCGACCATGCCCAGCGGGTCGATGACCTTCTCCTTGAGGTACTTCTCGAAGGGCTGGCCCGAGATGACCTCGACCAGGTAGCCCAGCACGTCGGTGGAAACCGAGTAGTTCCAGGCCTTGCCCGGCTGGGCGATCAGCGGCAGCTGCGCCAGCCGCTCGACCACCTGCTTCAGGCTGGTGTCGGCCGTCTGGAAATCGACCCCGTCCTGTTTGGCGCGATAGGCGGCGTCGACCGGATTGCTCTCCATGAAGCCATAGGTCAGGCCCGACGTATGGGTGAGCAGGTCTCGGAAATTGATCTCGCGCTCGGCCGGCACGGTCTCGATCTTGCCGCGGCTGCCGCCCACCATGACGCGGGGGTTGGCGAAGGCCGGGATGAACTTCGAGATCGGGTCGTCGAGCTGAAAGCGGCCTTCCTCGTAGAGCATCATGATCGCCACCGAGGTGAGCGGCTTGGTCATGGAATAGATGCGGAAGATCGTGTCGGCGCGCATGGGCTTGTTGCGGGCCAGGTCGGACTTGCCGGCGACCTCGGCGAAGGCCAGTTCGCCCCGGCGCATGACGCAGGTGACCATGCCGGCCAGCTTTCCGCTGTCGACCCATCCATGCATCCAGGTGCGCACGCGGTCGAGCCGCGCTGCGGAAAGCCCGACCTGTTCGGGGGTGACGAGCGGCAGCGTGTCCATGGCGATCCTCCCTTGAGCCCCGCTAGACTAGCCTAGGACGACCGGTTTCAGACACGCAAAAGACGGGAGGGAGCAATGGCGAGATTGTGCGAAGGACGGGTGGCGATCGTGACGGGCGGTGCGCGCGGCGTCGGCCGGGAGCACTGCCTGATGCTGGCGGAGCATGGCGCCAAGGTGGTCGTGAACGACCTGGGCGGCGACCGGGCCGGCAAGGGCAACGACGTGGGCCCCGCCCAGCAGGTCGTCAACGAGAGC
>VFQN01005960.1_pt1 | contig 14410 bp, 19 predicted proteins | sample 3512371 | NCBI WGS metagenome assembly VFQN01 (sample SAMN10412370, study PRJNA504923) | tailings metagenome | isolation source: Replicate 2 from Balatoc abandoned mine | place: Philippines: Itogon, Benguet | collected 2017-08-28
CTTGGTATTTAGTCTAAGCTTTAAAAATAACCTTTTTAAAAAAGCCACTTTTCTCTGGCTTCTCACCCTCGTGCTATGCTTTTCTCCGATTCGCTCCATGTCATGGTTTTGGCGCACAGGTTTTGTCCGGCGCATAAGCGTTTTTTGCAACTTCTTGTTTGTTGACTTCTATATTTAATCTATATCAATGGCTGAATTCCAAGAAAGAATCACTGTCCTAGTCACTGGAGGTACTGGCCTTGTTGGTAAGGCGATTGAATCAGTAATTACTCAGGAAAATCATGCAAACGAAACTTGGTTCTTTGCCTCATCCAAAGATGCTGATTTAAGAGACCGTCAATCAACAAGAAATCTCTTTGAACGAGTTAAACCAACACACGTTATCCATCTTGCTGCCATGGTCGGTGGCTTATTCAAGAACTTGCGGTATAAAGTTGAGTTTTATCGCGAAAACGTTTTGATCAATGATAACGTCATGGAATGCTCTCGTGAGTTCAATGTCAAGAAGTTGGTCTCTTGTCTTTCCACTTGTGTTTTCCCCGATAAAACCACTTATCCAATTGACGAGACAATGGTCCACAACGGCCCTCCCCACACCAGCAATGAGGGCTATGCTTATGCCAAACGCATGATTGACGTAATGAATCGATGTTACGCAGAGGAGTATGGTTGCAACTTTACTTCGATCATTCCGACGAATATTTATGGTCCACATGACAACTACAGCATTGAGGACGGTCATGTGATTCCGGGTCTGATTCATAAGTGTTTTTTAGCGAAACAGAACGGTACGAAATACACCGTCTCTTTGTCCCTTTCTGACTGTTCTCGATAGGCACTGATTTGACGATTTGGGGAACTGGTAAACCTCTCCGTCAGTTCATTTACTCGATTGATCTCGCGAAGTTGACGGTAAGAACATCCGATTGATCCTTCGTTACATAACTTCTCGCCTCTTGTCATGATTGAAAGATTTGGGTAATGCGCTCATATCACTCCCCAGAGCCGATCATTCTCTCTGTTGGGGAAGAAGACGAAGTCTCTATCGCCGATGTCGCGAGGAATGTGGCTGGTGAGTGCTGATAATGGTGATGGGAAAGTTTGTACTTTATTTACTGTGACATTAGATGCGATGGAATTTAAGGGCAATGTAGTCTTTGACACAACTAAAAGCGATGGTCAGTACAAAAAGACTGCTTCTAATCACAAGTTGCGAGAACTTTACCCTGAGTTTCAGTTCACTTCGATCCAGCAGGTGAGTAACACGATCTCTTTCGCAAGATCTCTTTGTAACACGACGTCAGGGTTTACAAGAGACATGCCAATGGTTCATGAATAACTATGAGATTGCAAGAAAGTAAATTGAGTAATTCTAACGGTAGTCTGTGGTTCGAATGATTCGCGTCGCTCTATTGCACTGTTTTTTAAATCTTTATGGGCGATCATCTTCTTTTCTTCGTGTACAATCAGAATTCCCTCCAAGCGGGACTATTTTTCGTGATTAGCTGGAAGGCTCTAACTCTCTCTAATCCGTATTGCTTGTTGCGATTAATGTTTCGGGACCCATTCTTGGTGTCGATGCTGATCTCTTCGCTGTTCCCGGACAAGCAGGCCGCACTCTGTAGCAACAAGGGTGGAGTGACGTAGATCATGAGAAAAATTTGCTAGCTCACCTGTGCAAAAGTGCTGAGAAGTGACGCGTCCCTTCTCCATGCAAACAATACATTCGCTAATGAGAGAGCGTACCAGTCCATGGCGAGATTGAAGGCACCAATAGAAGCGTTCTGGCTCAGATGAGTGGCGTGTTTGGCGTGATAGATTACTTGATCAGTCTTAACGCGGATCACGGCGATCTGATCGTGGTCTTCCAAGTACTTTACAAAGGCTTCTTTCACTCGGTCATTGTCCGAGGAAACATATACATAGACGCGATCGTGCTCCCCATCGCCGTGGTATTGCTCCTTCTCGATCTTCTCGTCGAAGCTGAGTTTATGGAAGCGAAGCACCTCTCCGCTCTCTTCGGAGTTCATGAGACTTCGCCTTCTCGTTACACTCGCCTGGTTGCGTAATCTTCGGATTTCCGCCACTTGTTCCACAATCTTCCTCTCAATGAGCTGGAAGAGGTGCGTTCCTGCATTGAATGCTGTGGAGTTGAGGAAATCGTCCACTTCTTTCACGTAGTCCTGCCATTGGTTATCTTCAGGCCCCACGACCCACTCGAAGTGGCTGAACTGACATCGCAGATGCACGGCGGCATCAATACGTGGAGCGAGTGCGTGAGGCAGTGAGAGAATTCCTTGTCTGAGATTGCGGGGGATTCCGGCGATGTGATAGAAGTGACTCATTTTCAAGTCTCGAAACTTCGAGTGGAAGGGACCGAGGACGAGTCGCTCGAGGGCGAACCTGTCTTGACATGAAATATCTCCCGACGGACAGCCACTTAGCTTGTCGATACACTTGTTGGCGAATTCGTGATCGCCATACCAGCCAGATTTGTACTGCGAACCTGTGGCAATCACCACGCGATCTTCTATCAGCGCGCCACGCCAGACATGAGTCATGAAGTCGTAGGCTTTGACGTAGCGCACTCCCTCTGCATTCGCCGGTAAGATCATTGGATAGACCTCGGCCGCCTCGCTATAAAGTGGGAAACCGCAGTACACAACTGAACACATTTCAGCGATGAGAGAGTTGTCGAGAATCAAAATGTCCTGCACACAGACATGAAAGAGACGGATCCGAAATTGAAAATACCTACCCTTCCTGTGAGAGCCGCAAAATAGTAGGCCGCGACATAGAAGATTAAGAAGTTTCCTATGCCAGCTCCGCCACCTGAGATGACAAGGAACTTCCTTTGTTTCGTGTTGTGATGACCTCCTCCATAGTTGACTTCTCGACAAGTCAAATGATCAAAGGGATTCTCCATCTCATTTTGATTCTCCGATGCGACACTACACCAAAGGCATAGCGAATAAAGCAGTAATGCGGAGAGTATTGCTATCGCTCTCATACTGAAACTGAAAATACCGCAACCAGTCTACCGGTATGTGCCATACCGTTACCGAATAAGATACCGGTAGAATATCTTTCCTGCTACTCTTCCTCCTATTCATTCAAGGGAATGGAAGAAGTTAAGATTGTGTCTATTCCTCAAGAGCGGAGAGTTGATGGGAAAGTCTTCCCCTTGACTATTGTCCCAGAAGAACATCATCAACCTGGACACTTGTTCCACTGGCTCGAGAGAAATCGAGAGATATTAGATGATTTACTGAGAAAGCATAGAATTTTGTTATTTAGAGGGTTTTCAGAGATGACCGACTATCAGGACTTTCATCGCTTCGTTGAGAGCACGGGTTACTTGGGCATGGATTACATTGGCGGAGCTGCTGTGAGGACACAACTCACCTCTCGAGTCTTTACAGCGAATGAGAGCCCGTCCAGTGAGAAAATCCCCTTTCATCATGAAATGGCTCAGACGCCTGATCCTCCAACGCACTTGTTCTTCTTCTGCGAAATTCCACCTGTGACAGGTGGAGAGACGCCTGTGCTCGTGTCCAATGAGATTTATCGCCGTATTAGCGAATTGCATCCAGAGGAAATGAGGAAGATAGAAGAACTCGGGGTAAAGTATGTTCGAGTGATGCCTGAAGAGGATGATCCGATGTCAGCGATCGGGCGAGGATGGAAGTCTACTTTCCTCTGTAACACGAGAGAAGAGGCTGAGGTCGCTCTTCGGAAACTAGGATCATCGTGGGAGTGGTTGAGCAATGGTGATTTGAAAACTGTCACAGCGCTGCTGCCTGCAGTGAAGGTTGATGCTGGTGTCAATCGCTCTGACGTCAGAACCTTCTTCAACTCTCTCTTATACAGGATGGAATGACGTGCGAAATGACGGTACAAAGGCTGTAGTATCTGGCGATGGCGAGTATCTGAGTCCCCAGCTGATGGAAGACGCCAAGACTATCATGGATGAAATTAGTGTTGCGGTGCCCTGGCAGAAGGGTGACGTTTTCCTCGTTGATAATCGAACCGCGATGCATTCTCGAAGGCCCTTCGAAGGTCCTCGTCGAATACTCGCTGCTTTAGCTCGAGATCCAAATCGATAAGAGTTTGTTGATGTTGTCGTAGTTCCTATCCCTAATAATCCTGATAACCCTAGTCTCGTAACCCTAACCTAGTAACCCTAATGATATCACCTCCCTTCTTAGATATATAATAATTCTAATTACGGACCACAAAGAAGGAGGAAAGGTATTTTGATAGAAGCATCTTTTGAGTCTATGGTGTTAAGTTATTACTCAGGTCTTAGAAGTCGTCGTCAGAGTCGATGAATGTCTCGACGTCGATATTCGCTGTCAATTGACTAATGCCGCTGATTTCCTCGAGGATCGTAGGCTTCTCTGCCACTGCTCTGACGAACCTGTCGCCTTCTGTCCGATATCTCTGCAGGACAAGTTGTGAGCAGGCAGTGCACATAGAGAAGCGCGCACCCTATCAGATCAGATATATCAGATCATATAAGAGAAGGAGAGACTGGCAATACCTCTAACGTCATCTGAGAGAAATCGCTGAGATATCCTCTGATCTGGTGAGGGGCAGGGTTTCTTTCTCGTGCGTCATCGCTCTCTTCATGCACTAATGCGACGAACATCTCACCACACAATCCGCCGGCGATGAAAGATAAGCCGGGACGCGTCACAGTGCATTGCTCGTCCAGAGGCCTGCCTTGTCTGCTGTTTCCTGCTGCAATGATGTCATTGCAGAAATAACAGCCAAAGTTCCCTCGTTGCTGCATGACGAGATAAGAGTCGAAGCCCAGCGCTGAGTTAATCACAGGCTTGTCATGGGCTCTCGCTATTACAGTTGGTAGCCACCTACACAATACTCGGTAAGAAGAAGCTGCTATCATCGGACAATAGCAGAGGAGTGCTCACCTTGCCTCGCGACTGTCTGTCAGTGCGAAGATATAATCGTGATCTCGAATCAAGGCATCTAACTCGCGCACTGCTGCCTCGTCAGTTAATACATCACCAACTGTGCCGTCTACTCAAGTCATTCATTAGTATTGATTACGACTGAAGCTGTCGCTACTGACTATAACGATCTTACCAGAGGTCTTAGCTGACGAGGACGGTGGAGCGAAGGGATGGCCGGGCATGGGAATCGTCATCACCACAGCTCTCGCATTAATCTCAGGGAAGATCTTTACGAGTCTTTCGGCCGCTGCGACGGCCTTAAGTCTCCTCGCCACGCAATCCTCGTACTCGAAGAGGCTTTGTCTCACAGGATTGGAGAAGGACACGATGCCGTTGTCCACGAGAGTGATATGACGCACTCCCCAACCCATGAGACAGCGCGCTACAGCACAGCCAAGAGTGCCCGCTCCGAGCAACAGACAGCGTTTCTTCGCTAATGCGTCAACCTGCAGTGCAGGCCACATCCGCCATTTCATGAGGCGCAAATTCAAGTCAACCGCCTGATTCATCAGCAGCCGCGTGTTCAACAAGGCCGACAGATCCGCCACTCTCGGTCCCGGCTTTCCTCTGCGATATAAATCATGTGAGAGGGAGAGGCTGCGAGGATGCTTACCTGTCGTTCAGCTCCCAGCCGAAGCTGCGAGATTCACCGGAATTATGTGAAACACGGAGAGGAGCAGTGAGACCTACCTCACACTCCACAAAGATGCTTTCATCAGCATTCACTATAGACACAGTTACCTTGAGAATGATAGCAGGGGCGATGTGACGTAGTCTCACCTAGTGTCGCTAGGTCTTCTTCACTCGAGTAATTCTGACTCAGGCGATTGCGCCACTTAACATTCCTAACAGCCATAATACGCACAGTCTTGTGTCCTACATCTACCAGCTCTGATGACAAACTGCGGTTCCCTGGGTCCTGCGCTGCGTAGAGAGAGAGCAATGTCAGCAGATTCCTCGCTGCCCAGCCCAGACTGCTGGGCGAGGGCGACAGGTCCAGCAACACCAGACACGTGTTCTCCTCGTAGCGCTCCTGCCATACCTCTGATAAGGTTGTGGTAGCAAAGGTGTCGCTGTCTGAGTCATAGCGAGCAGCGAAGATGAGTGAGAAATCTGGCGCTAACGTCATATAGCTGTACATCTTCGAGAGAAACCTGTGTGATTTAAAAGGGGAAGAAGCTAAAACTTTTGAATCCATTCCACCGAGAGGTCCGAACTGTCTGACGTGGAAGGGAGCGATCTGTGGGAAGGTGATGGCTGCGTGGCAGAACCAGTAGAAGAACTTATAAGACTTCAAGTCAGCGAAGACCAGCAAAGCAAAGCGTTGGAGTAACTCTGGTCTTTCTATTGCTTCTCCTGTAATCATCGCATCCAAACCCTCGGTGCTGATCTTCTCTAACAATGCTCGCTTGTCGAACGCTGTGAACTCCTCCAAGGAATCTGTGAGGATAAGCTTCGTCAGGAGGGGTTTTAACGAAAACTCTCCAAAAGAATTGGCAGAAAACGATAGACTCCCAGTGCTTCCATTTGAGGAGATCTCGTAGTGCGGAGATACTTCAATCGAGGGGTTTGAAAGTTTGTATATGTTGAGCTTCCTCTCGTAGAGAGTTTCCCAGAATGAAGGGTTAAAGGATGACTGGGGCGGTGAAAATTGCAAAGCTTTGAGTTCACTCATGTCTTAATCTGAGATAAACCAGTGAACAGGAAGTCTAAAACAGTAACACAACTCGGACAAGTTTCTCTTTCAATCTAATCTCTTCTTTGCCGGCAGATCTATCGGTAATATCGGTAATATCGGCAATAAAGGATTGTTTTTTCTCTTCTTTTTACGGCAAAAAAGGAGGAATTCCTTCTTTCAGCCTCGAGAACAAAATTATTGTCAAAGATCGATCGATCAATTAACAGAGCGAATAACACAGCTTTCCTCCGCCCATCTCACTCGTGAAGTCATAGCTTGAGACAGAATCACTCATTTCTTTGTGAGAGTTAGATCGGCGAATCCAGGCGTCTCAGAATCTTTAGTTGGACTAATTCCTATTTTATTGTTTTGATCTTTCTTGATTTCTTCTCTGCTTGAGGAAAATAATTCAACATGGCGACTAATAGAGTGTGTCATTTCAAATTAGTGCTTCTCGGTGATTCTGCGGTCGGAAAGTCTTGTTTAGTTGTTAGATTCGTGAGAGATGAATTCTTTGAATTCCAAGAACCAACGATCGGAGGTAAGACTCACCAACTCCCCGTATTAATCAAGCTAATATGTTCTTCTTTAGCTGCCTTTCTCACACAAACAGTCTCCTTGGATGACGTGACGGTGAAGTTCGAGATTTGGGATACTGCAGGTCAAGGTAAGCGAACCACGTCTCTCTGTCAGTGCTGTTTCACTAAGCCTTCTATCTGCAGAGAGATACCGCAGTTTAGCTCCGATGTACTACCGTGGTGCTGCAGCGGCGATTGTCGTCTATGACATCACTAAGAAAGATTCCTTCAATGGCGCTAAGTCCTGGGTGAAGGAACTGCAACGGCGAGGCGATCCCAACGTCGTCATCGCATTAGCGGGAAATAAGTGTGATATGGACTCGAAGAGGAAGGTGCAGATTGAAGAGGCGCAACAGTATGCTCAAGAGAATGAGATCATCTTCATGGAAACGTCAGCGAAGACCGCTCACAATGTGCGAAACCTTTTCGTAGAAATCGGTGAGTGGACGTCAGATTATCCCATCTGCTATGATTGACTCTGATCTATTTCCGTAGCTAAAAAACTACCAAAGACACCTCTAATCTCAGAGCGAGAATCCTTCCCCATTGTACCACCTAAGAGCAAGGAGAAGTCTGTCTGCTGCTGAACACTGACACTGACACAGACCTCATCGATGCCATTTATAAATATTGCAGTTTGTCTCTCCTTCTATTCTAATTCCTGCCTGTTTGTTTTTCCTAACCCTTCATATCACATCACATCATACTAGATCACACTAGATCATATTATCATATCATCTCAACCTCACCACTCTCACTCACTCAATCTGTCTGTCTCTCTCTCCCTATCTTCATACAAACAAACTCTTATGACTAGATGGTCCAACTGAATGAAAGCATGTAGGAAGAGTTTGTCGTTGTTGTTAGAAATGACGATTAGAAAGCTTCTCTACTATAAACTAATTCTCTCAGGCATGCTTCTTGCTCGCCTGTTCTCTCTCAATGGCTCTCAGTCGCTCGACTAAAGGAGGGTGACTGTAGTGATACATCGAGTACCATCGATCGGGAACCATATTATCGAGATTTTCTGTAGTTTAGTGTCAGAATAAAAGACTCAGACTGCACTGACGTCATCGCACTTACCGATGCTAATCTTGATCAAGCCAGAAGCCAAAGCATTTCCTTTGCCTAGGAACACAGCGAATGCATCGGCGGCGAACTCATTGAATCTGGAGTTGAACGTCAGCAAAAGACTCAGAATCTGACGAAGATGACCATAATGAACGAGCATGATAGCTGAGATGTGTGAGAGAACTCTACCTTATCTACTGGACCCCAGAAGGTCTGCGTGAAGAGAATGAGTCCAATGAACACTGGCATCGGCTCTGTGTAGCGAAAACCAAATGAGGTGAAGAGAGCTGGTGTCGACTGGACGTAAGAGAATGTCCAGAACAATGCGAAGGTGTAAAACTGCGATATGACGAAGCCTTGGATCGTATGCCACAGCTATCACAACAACCAAGGAGATTAGAACAGATGAGAAGCGAAGAAGTTTAATACCTTCCAGTGACCGATTTCGTGGCCGAGGATTGCTAGGAGCTCTTCTGTGTCGACCTGCTTGAGCAACGTGTCGTACAGCACGATGCGCTTGTTCTTGAAGAAGCCGTAGAAGTAGGCGTTGGAGTGTGCCGACCTGCGAGATCCATCCACTGAGAAGATGTTTGTTAAAGGGAAGGACACTGACTTCGCCAGGTCCTCGATGGCTGTCTTCACTGCTCCGTCCTCTAGCTTCGTGTATTTATTAAAGAGAGGTGCGATCCACACAGGATAAATAGTCATGAGGAAGACGCTCACGGTGCAGAGAAACATCCAAACATAGAGGTAGAAGTGTGGACCTCCGCTGCGAATGATCCAGATGAGCACAGGGATGATGGGCAGAGAGAAGGCCATCATCAGAGCGAGAGACATCGCCTTGTCCTGGGAGAAGAGAGGCAGCGTCGTCTTGTTTAAGCCATGGCGGTCCTCCACGACAAGGGTGCTGTAAAGAGAGAAGGGAAGTGTGGTCACTGTGTCGAGGAGTGTGAAGAGGACGAGGAAGATCCACGTCACCAACACCTCCTTCCAGTAGGGCGAGGTGGCGATCCACAGAGGTAAGAAGGAGGTGGAAGACTCGAAGACCGTATTTGCTGACACGTCCCACACGTAAGGAAGGTAGCCGTAGACCATGAAGGCCACTGAGAGAGCGAAGGAGAAAATCGACTCAACGATCTTGAACGAGAAGAGATCTTTACGATATGCGATAGCCTTGGTGAAGGTTTCCTCCTTCACATGCTCCTTAAGTTCCTTCGGGATGCCATCGTTGTGGGAGAACTTGTGCAGCTGGCGAAAGTCGAGGGAGATCTCCAAGAGAAAGACGAACGATGTGAATGCGAGGGTGAGGAGCAAGTAGGGGAAATGCTGTTCATCTTGTGACCACCCTGCTTGCTTGTAAAAGGGAAGGTTGTCAAGGTTTATCGAAGAGAGGGAAGCCATGGCTTGGTATGGTACTATATGTCTGGTTGATCTAGTAGTTGATTAGTGTTGGATGTCTTGTGATAGTCACTCTCGATAAGAAGCTATGTCTCGCGATAGAGCAGTGTCTCCACTTAAAGCATCACATAGATAGAAGATAGACTAGTCCCCGTTAACATGGCAGATGAGACTCCTTCTCAACACAAACAGGCAGCAGGTTGTGTTGTGACCAAAGATGACATTCCCTATGTGATCGCCAGTTTCTCGTGTTGTCTGATATTCATCGTTTATGGAGCATCTGCTGCCTCTCTTGGTCCAGCTCTTCCAGCTCTATCACAGCATTACGGAAAGTCAATCTCTGAGATGGGAGCGACCTTCACCTCTCGAGGAGTGGGATATCTAATAGGGACCCTGTTCAGTGCATGGGTTCTTTCTTTCAAGAACATCCCTTATTCGAAGGAGTTCATGGCTGCGACCAGTGAGCTCGTCTGCGGACTGTCTCTCATCTTCATCACCCAAACGAACAACTTTGCCTTATGTGTAGTGTTGTTCTTCGTGCAGGGCATCACCTACGGCATGATCGACACTCTGACGAACTGTGCGCTGCCTGAGATGTGGGGCAGGAGAGTGGGGCCTTGGATGCAAGCCATGCACTCATGCTTCGGCATAGGAGCCATCATCGGTCCCGCATTAATAGGAGGCTTTGGCTATGGCGTTGACTTCTATGTGATCGCAGTCTCCTCTCTCCTTCCCTTCCTGTCGATCGTGCTGTCGAACTTCCTCGGCTACGGCAACAAGAAGGTCAACAGCGACTCTGCTGAAGGCAGTGGCAATGAAGGAGAGAGTGATGCAAGCACCCAAGAGGGCGAGGGAGAAGGTCGTGCGGCTCCCCTGAGTTTCAAGCTCATCGTGTCTCTCTTCTTCTTCATCTATGTCGGCGCAGAGACGGGCTTCGCTGGCTGGATCCCCTCCTACTCGCTCATCGAAGACGTGACTCAGAGTGACTCAAAAGCCGCTTATCTTTCCGCCATCTTCTGGGCAGCACTCACTGCGGGGAGAATTCTCGCGATCCCGACGGCGATCTTTCTGTCGTCCTCGAGCATGATTCGCGTGCAACTGGCACTAGGCGTCATCACAGGCTTCCTGTCACTCACGATCCTCACCTCCTCCTACTCCATCGCATCCTTTGTCTCTGGCTTTGCCGGCTTCTCACTCGCGGCGATGTTTCCTGTGATGATGACGATCTTCGGAGACTACGGGTACAAGGTCGACGCCAACTCCACCACGATGTTCATGGTCGGAGCAACGATGGGAGAGTCCATCATCCCCGTGTGCATTGGCTTCCTCATGAGTTACATCGATCCATACATGATGCCAGTGACCATCTTCGTCTGCGTCATCGCGCTGTTAGTGCTCTACCTCGCCTTCCACCTCCTTAGCATGCAGGAGCAACGCGAGTACCGACGTCTGCGCTTCGAGGACTCCGAGCACAAGGGCTTGGTCGGTGCTGACGTACTTAATCCCGTAGCAAAAGATCAGGGCGGCAGGGCGGCGTTTACCATCCTCGCCGAGGAAGATGACGAAGTGGAAGACGAGGAGGTGGAGGGGGTGGAGATGGTGCAGTTCCACGTCATCCCTAACAGCGACCAGACTGACGCTTCCTCTGACTAATGCAGAGGTCTAGTAGAAGGTAGTGCAGCAGCTTTGTAAGTATTGTAGTTACAGCGAATACAAATAACCCTAACAACCCTAAATAAATATGACCTAACCCTACCCTACCTACCCTACCCTAATTACACATCCTCTTCCTCCTCCACCACCTCCTCCTCCTCGTCCTCATCTTCCTCTTCATCTTCTGCCTCTAAGTCTATGACGTGTACTCTGCTAAGAATCGTAGGAGAGAAGGGAATCTGTTGTAGCAAGAGAACACCACGACCGCTGCTGACGTCACCCTCTACTCTCTCACAGCTAGCATGTAACAAGACTTCACTCGTCACTGTCGTAGGCACCAACACTACCTTCCGCACCTCCTCGGCCGTCGCACTGCCTTTCAGTCGAGTGAAAGTGACGTCAGCGAGGCTGAACTTCCGCACAGTCAGTTTCCTGTCCTCTCCTAACACCCCTTGCACCTCTTCAAGCACCACTACCTGGAAATGACGCATCTGCTGTTCTGCCTCAGTCGCCTGCGCCTCTGAGGAGGGAGAGGAGGTGCGGTCGTAGAGGAAGAGCTGCACCCCCTTCAACTGCTTGTCCGACGAGTCGTGACGTAAACTCACTCGAGCAGCGTATCGCGTCTCGTTTCGCTGTTCATCTTTCTCAAGTAGCTGGAAGATGACGTCAGAGGTCTCCGAGAGACAAACCCTCAGCAAGGCGAAATCCGATCGAACTCTCGATAAGCCGCCTCCCTCCTCTCTGAAAGGGAAGTGCGTCATCAAGACTGAACTACGCTGCTGCACTGTCGATGCCAGAGACATCGAGGAGGTGGAGAAGGAGGTGGGCGGTGAGCTGGTCGCGTCAGAGGTGGTGGTGAACAAGTCCAATGGAAACGGTTCGATCGATTTAGCGTACAGCTGAACCGTTTTCTATGCACGATACGATACGATACGATACGATGAGCAATACGAACAGTGACCAGCGATGACGTCACTCACCTTCACTTGCTGGCCGAAGAGCAGAGATGAGGCGGAGGAGGTAGAGGAAGCGAGGATGTGTTGAAGGAAGAGTTGCGATTGCTCTGACGAAATTCCCTCCACCTCCTCAGAGGTGAATGCTCGCTGGAGATCGTGCGTCAGCGACTGCAGCAGTGTCTCCTTCTCTCGCGATATACGCTCCTGCACGATGACGTCAGGATTAGGGTCGGAGGAGGCGCAAGAGCGCAGAGGAGGTGCTGGCGTCACTCCCTCGAATGAGAGGTGTGCGAAGAGGTGGCTGCCTGTGACGTACTCAGCGTTCTGAATCGCCGGGCGATTTACCATCGGCGAGAAGAAAACACCGCACTTTTCCCTACCATACACGAGTGACGTCACTACTAACCCTGCTATTACAGCCTCACCTGATGACGTAGTCCACTGTGTGACTCGCTGCCGGGGTGACGCCATCGCCACTAGGGGCAGAGGATGACGTGGCCTCCTGGAAGCAATCCCTCACGAACTATCGATATAAGAGACAGCAGGAAGGTGACGTTATCACTCACCTGGAAGAAGCTCAACATCGCCTCTCTGACGTATTTGGCCTCGTGCAGTGTTCGATCGTACGCGAGGAAGAGCGAAACGATCTCCAGAGAAAACGACTGCCACGCACTCTCTCGATAGGCCAGTCTCTCGCGATACTCTAGAGAGAGAATGACAGACATGACGTCATCTGATGCGATCTAATATAAGCGATTACCTGACGTGGCTTCCTCATCTTCTCCTCTCAGAAGGGAACAGATTGCCACGTACTCGCTGTAAGAGAGACAAAGGAGTGACGTCAGGGACTTGAGGGTGTTTCTGAGCTTACGTGGCGAGGAGGAACAAGGAGGTGAGAGCTGGGAGGATTTTGAATTGCAGACAGCGGATGACGTGTTTGGTGGTGGAGTCGACGGATGCGCGCATTCTGACGATTCCTTGCTCGTTCCAATGCGACGAGAATGACGTCAGCGCCGCCGGATGCCACAAGCCACACAGCGTCAGCGAGTGAAGGAACTCCACAGGCGTCAGGCGCAGCTCATAGCCCTGCAAGAGTGACGTCAGCAGCGATATCTTCGCAGGAATCGTCTTAACGCACTCCCTCCACCTCCTCGCCATCCCCGCCACCACCTCCTCCAGCTGCCGTAGATGGGCTGACGTCAGCAGGGAGATGTAAGACAGGCGACGGAGCTGCTCCACGTGTCTGAGGAAGCGCTGTGACGAGGATGGCGAGGCTGCGATGACGTCAGCGGCGGAGGAGGGATTCAAGGAAATGCTTATGACAAGTCGTCGCTGCTGAGAGAGCGACAGGAGGTGTGGAGAGAGAGTGAGGTGGGGAGGGGGTGTCGGTAGCTTCAAGAAGGACTGCAATGACGTCAGATAGACGATCTCTACGCCATAGCTCAGCACGACCATCGTCAGATCGCTGAGGAAGACGAAGAGCAGCGAGTCAGCTAACAGACGCAGACAGCGCTGGCGATCATCGGGACGGTGAGAATCGTTGGACTCCTGCTCGAACAACTCATCGAGTTCCAATGACTCGGCCACGTCACTCCTCTTAGATGACGTCACAGGGAAGCGCTGCCACGTCACACTGTCTACTGGGCTCGCTAATGTCTTCTGAAAAGTGACGGAGAATTCGATGTCAATCAGAACGACCAACCCACTGCTGAAGCCGAGAGCCAAGAACTTCCCGTCAAGAGAGAACTTGAGAGCAGTGACAGTCAGAGGCTGGTCGCTCTTCCCCTGCACCACCTCCTCTATCTTACGCACATAGACTCGCTCCCTGCCAATATAATTCAAATCTAATCACAAATAGGGAAGATTGTCATACCAGGAGATAGTGCGGTGAACGCAGATGAATCCTTCATGTGTTAAGAAAGCGATCAGATCCATTGCTGGACACAGATCAAAGAGATGTAAAGATAGATTCTTCTCTTGAAGAATCGACATAGTGATGATGTTATTGTTGTTGTTATTGTTATTGTTGTTGTTGTTATTGTCTATATGCTATGGATATGATTTGAACTGAAAATAGAGAACGGCCTGTATCGGCCTACC
>VFQN01005961.1_pt1 | contig 14410 bp, 11 predicted proteins | sample 3512371 | NCBI WGS metagenome assembly VFQN01 (sample SAMN10412370, study PRJNA504923) | tailings metagenome | isolation source: Replicate 2 from Balatoc abandoned mine | place: Philippines: Itogon, Benguet | collected 2017-08-28
CCGCCGGTTCCGCGGCAGGCTGGAGACCTGGGAAACCCTGCCCATCGACGACACCGCGGCAGCGGCCGAGGCCGTCCGCGACCGGCTGGGCATCTGAGGGAGACGGGAATGATCGACCTCGACACGTTCGATCCCATGCGCGGCGGCAATGTCCTCTACAAGGCCCTCGCCCATCCGCTGGCTGCGGAGCGGATGGCGACGCTCGCGGACTGGCTGCACGCGCACCGGCCCTTCGTCGTAGTCGACCCGCATGGCGGAGCGGAAGCCCTCTGGATGCTCCATCCCGGCCTGCCCAGGCCCGCCGAGGTGTTCGTCCAGGACGTGCGGCAGGTCGGCCTGCAGCGGCTCGGCCGGACGACCCGGCCACTCGACGGGATCGCCGGCGCGGAAGGACGGCCGTTCCAGGGCGTGCTGGTCGCCGCCTTCGATGCCGGCCGGCTGCTGGACCAGTTCCGCTGGCTGCTGCCGCCCGACGCCCAGGTGACGACGCTGGACGCGATCCGGATCGACCCGGCGCTGCTGTCCGAACCCCGGCGCTATCTCGACCCCTTGAACTTCGCGACCAACTTCGTGTTCTTCCGCGACCAGTATGGCCTCGCCACCCGCCTGGTCACCGCCAACTACTGGAGCGGCTACGGCAGCCCGAAGGTGAGCTTCTGGTGCCGCCTGTTCGATGCGGACGGCCAGGCCCTAGCAAGCTGGAGCGAGCCGGCGACATCGGAGGCCTGTGGCATCGTCCTGGACAGCCGCGAGGTCCGGCGCCGCTTCGGGCTGCCGCCCTTTACCGGCCAGCTCTTCATGCAGGTGATCGGGGCCAGGGGCCACGACACCGTGAAATATGCCCTCGACTGCTTCGCCACCGATGGCGGCCCGAGCCTGTCCTGCACCCACGATGCCAATGCCTGGCCGGCCGGGCATTATGCCGGGCTTCCCGCCCCGGCGCCGGGCGAGCGGGTCATCCTGTGGGTCCAGAACAGCCATGCGGCCCCGATGCCCAAGCGCGCCATCGCGCTGCGCCGGATGGGCGGGGAGCGCGTCGTTCCGCTCGAGCGGGAGATCCCGGGTTTCGGCTCAATCGCCCTCGATGTCGCCGACCTGCTGCCCGATCTGCGCTGGCCCGCCCAGATCGAGGTCCATGCCGGCCGCCACATGGTCCGGCCGCGCTACGAGGTGGTCGCGGAGGGACGGACCAGGATCGCCCATGTGAACGTCGAGCGCGACAAGCTGCTTGCCGACCCGCAGATCCGGACGCTCGGCGACCGGCTGGGGCGCAGCTTCCTGCTGCCGTTCCCGGTCCTGCCGACCGAGCGGTTCGAATCGATCGCCCTGCCGACGCCGATGTCGCTGAGCCAGGACCGCCTGCCGCTCCGCATCGAGCTGTTCGACCGCGAGGGCAACCTGGTCGCCTCGGAGTTCCTGGGCTGCCTGCCGCGCGACCATGCCCACGCCGTCATGGTGGACGAACTCGTTCCGCCGGACCGTCTGGCCAAGGGCGGACATGGCGAGTTGCGGTACGACTTCGCCGAGGGCGGCGAGGCCGACGGCTGGCTGCATGGCCTGTTCCGCTACCGGGACCGCCGGAGCGGCCATGCTGCGGAAACCAGTTTCTGCGGGCACATGTTCAACACCATCATGGTGTTCAAGGACGAGCCGCAGTCCTATGCGGGCCCGCCGCCGGGCCTTTCCACCCGCCTGTTCCTGCGCCTCGGCTTCGAGGGCTTCAGCAGCTGGGCGCACCTCATCTACCCCGCCTCCTCCGCCTGGCGACCCAGGTCCGACACGACCCTGATCCTGCACGACGGCAGCGGCGAGCGCCTGGCAGAGCACAAGTTCACCATCGCCTGCTCGGGCTCGGCGACGGTTCGCCCCACCAAGATCTTCGACACCGGCCTGCTGCACCGGGCGGGCGAGCGCGGCTACGTGATCATCCGGGACCCGACCTGCCGCCTGTTCGGCTATCACGGCCTGGAGGATGGCCGGGGCGGTTTCGCCTTCGACCACATGTTCGGGTTCTGAACACGGAACGGCGCGGCTGGCTGGCAGCCGCGCCGTTCGTGCCGGCCTGCCCGGCTCAGAGCACGCTGGTGCGTTCGCCGGTGGCGCTCTGCGGCTGGACGCGCAGATTGTTCTGCACGTGGGTGACGCCCGAGACGTCCTCGGCGATGTCCTCGGCGCGGCGCTTGTCGCTGCGGGTGTTCACCGTGCCGTTCAGGGTGACCTCGCGGTTGCCGACGATGACCTCGATCTCGGAAGCGTCGAGGGTCGGGTCGTCGGTCAGGCGGTCATGGATGTCCTCGCGGATCCGCTCGTCGGAGCGGACATAGCCGCGCGGACCCTTGCCGCGATGGTGCTGCGCGCCGACGTCGCCGGCCTCGGCGTCGCGGCGGCGGCGGCGCTCGGCGTCGTCGCTGCCGAACCAGGTGGCGACCTCGTCGGTGGCCCGCTCCAAAAAGCCGCGCTCGCCCTGGTGGCCGCCGCGGCCGTAGCCACCCGCATAGCCGCCGGCAAACGAGCCCCGCCGGCGCCAGTCGTCGAGATAGGGGTCGCGATCGCCACGGTCCTGGCCACCCGGGCCACGCCCGTAGCCGGCATTGCTTCGCGACCCGTAATCGTCGTCGCCGGCAAAGCGGCCATAGTCGCGCTGCGCGGCGCTGCGCTCGTCGTCGGGATAGTCCGGCCGGCCAAAGCCGCTACCGCGCGGTCCGGCCTCGTCGCGGCGGGCACCGTAGCGATCCGCGCCGTACGGGTAGCGATCATCGCGTGCCATGATGTGCCTCCTCCTGGGAAGAGTTGGGGTTGGCCCTTGGACCTGAACAAACCGCGCTGTCCGGCGGGGTTCCGCGAAGGCGGGCTGCGCTCAGCCGACTAGGTCGACCGGGAGGCTGGTGATGCCGTCGAGCGTGATGACCGACGTGCCGATGCCGAGGTCGTGGTACCAGGCGATGGACAGGTCGATGACCATGGAGCCGTTCACGATCGCGACGCCGTTGTCGGCACCGTCGATCACGCCGTCGCCGTTGCTGTCCAGGTTCGGGACGTTGCCGGCATCCTCCGCGTCCAGGTACGCGGTGATGTTGAGCGGGCCGTCCTCGAACACGTCGTAGTCGAGGATCCGGTGCACGCCGAAAACGGCGTGCTCGCCATAGGCGACGAATTCCAGGCTGTCCGCACCGGCGCCCAGCGCAATGGTCGTGGCACCGCCATCGGTCACGTAGACATAGTCGTCGCCAGCCCCGGCATCGACGTGGCCGTCGCTGTCGGCGATGACGAAGTCGTCGCCGGCCCCGGCTGCGATCAGGTCGCTGCCGCCGAAGCCCTGCACCGTGTCGTCGCCGGGGCCACCCAGAAGGATGTCGTCGTCGGGCGTTCCCTGGATCAGGTCGGCCAGCGAAGTCGTGGCACCCAGCACGTCGCCATCGGCCGTGGCAACAGAATCGACCGGACGAAGATCCGCGAGTCCTTGATCGTATTCCCAGCCGTCGGCACTGACGTCGATTGCGCTGCTATACTGGTCGGCCACGGCGCATTCCTTCCCGTGTGCCTGTATTTTCCAGCATCGGGACGATTCCCTGGCGCCGGGGGACTCGAAAACGGGCCGTCGAGAACTTGGTTTCATCCCATCACGGAATTTTTCGTTGCAGCCCATTGAATCCGCGGCCTGTGCGGGATCGGAGGCTGCCGGACGGCACGGCCCTACCCCTTCCGTTTCCACTAAGCTGATCGTTGCGTTCCTGGCGGCGACGCGGCACCTCTGCCGCCGGTAGAATGCCTGTCATGGACGCGATCGAGGGACCCCGGGAATGAATGGAATGCTCACGCTGGACGAGCTGGAGAAGCTGATCGGGTCCGGCGAGATCGACACCGTGGTGGTCGCCTTCACCGACATGCAGGGCCGCCTGATCGGCAAGCGTTCCACCGGCCGCTTCTTCCTGGATAGCGTCGTCAAGGAATGGCACGCCTGCGACTACCTGCTGGCGGTCGACATGGAGATGGAGCCGGTCCCGGGCTTCAAGGCGGCGTCCTGGGACAAGGGCTATGGCGACTTCGTCATCAAGCCGGACCTGGCCACGCTGCGCCGGATCCCCTGGTTGGAAGGCACGGCGCTGTGCCTGGGCGACGTGGTCGACCATCATGGCGAGGACCTGCCGCACAGCCCGCGCGCGATCCTGAAGAAGCAGCTGGCCCGGCTCGCCCAGCGCGGCATGACCGCGAAGATGGCCTCGGAACTCGAGTTCTACGTGTTCGACGAGGATTTCCGCACCGCGCGCGACAAGCGCTACCACGACCTGCAGACCGCCGGCTGGTACATCGAGGACTACCACGTCTTCGAGACCACCAAGCGCGAGAAGCTGCTCCGCGCCATCCGCAACGGCATCGATGCCGCGGGCATCCCGGTGCAGGAAAGCAAGGGCGAGTGGGGTCCCGGCCAGGAGGAGCTGAACATCCTCTATGCCGAGGCGCTGGAGATGGCCGACCGGCACGTCATCTTCAAGAACGGTGCCAAGGAGATCGCCTGGCAGCACGGCAAGTCCCTCACCTTCATGGCCAAGTGGAAGAAGGAGCTCGCGGGCAGCTCCTGCCACATCCATGCCTCGCTGTGGGAGAAGGAGGGCGACAAGCCCCTGTTCGCCGACAAGGCCGGCAAGAACGGCTTTTCCAGGCTGTTCCAGAACTACCTGGCCGGCTACCTGGCGGTCGGCGGCGACGCGACCCTGCTGCTCGCCCCCAACCTCAACAGCTACAAGCGCTTCGTGGCCGGCAGCTTTGCGCCGACCAACCTGGTCTGGAGCCGCGACAACCGCACGGCGGGATTCCGCGTGCTGGGCAGCGGCGGCGCCTCGCTCCGGGTCGAGTGCCGGGTCCCGGGGGCGGACGTGAACCCCTACCTCGCCTTTGCCGGCCTGCTGGCGGCGGGGCTGCACGGCGTGGAGAACGGTCTGGAGCTGCCGGACGCCTTTTCCGGCGACGCCTACCAGTCCGGCGAGGTGCCGGCGGTGCCGCGCACGCTGCGCGAGGCCACTGAGCGGTTCGACCGCTCCGAGGTGATGCGCGCCGCCCTTGGTGACGATGCGGTGGATCACTATGTGCATGCGGCACGCTGGGAACAGGCCGAGTACGACCGCAGCGTCACCGACTGGGAACTGATCCGCTACTTCGAGCGCGGCTGACGGGGCTGGCAACGGAGCGGGCAGCACCGTTGCCAACTTGCCCGAACGTTTCCACAAAGGCCCGGGTCACGGGAGATCGCCATGCTCATGCCAGCGCCCGATGAGGGCATCCTCGCGCGCCGCGAGGAGATCGTCGCCGCCATGCGGGCGATCCTGCCGGGCGAGGCGGTGATCGCGGACACGGTGGGCCTCCGGCCCTACGAGTGCGACGGGCTGTCGGCCTATCGCGCGATACCGATCGCGGTGGTGCTGCCGAGGACCACCGCGGAGGTGTCGGAGATCCTGGCCTACTGCCATCGCGAGAAGGTCAAGGTGGTGCCGCGCGGTGCCGGCACCTCGCTCTCGGGCGGCTCCCTGCCGCTCGTGGACGGAATCGTGCTGGGCCTGGGCAAGTTCAACCGGATCCTCGACATCGACTTCGAGAACCGGACGGTGACGGCGCAGCCGGGTGTGACCAACCTCGGCATCACCAAGGCGGTCGAGCATGCCGGGTTCTATTACGCGCCGGACCCGTCCTCGCAGATCGCCTGCTCGATCGGCGGCAACATCGCCGAGAACTCGGGCGGGGTGCACTGCCTGAAATACGGGCTCACCACCAACAACGTGCTGGGCCTGGAGATGGTGCTGCCGAACGGCGAGATCGTGCGCCCGGGCGGCAAGCACCTGGATTCCGAGGGCTACGACCTGCTGGGCCTGATGACCGGCTCGGAAGGGCTGCTGGGCGTGGTGACCGAGGTCACGGTGCGGATCCTGCAAAAGCCGCCCACCGCGCGTGCGGTGCTGATGGGCTTCGCCAGCTCGGAACAGGGCGGCGACACGGTGGCGTCGATCATCGCGGCCGGGATCATCCCGGGCGGGCTGGAGATGATGGACCGGCCGGCGATCCAGGCCGCCGAGGACTTCCTCCATGCCGGCTACCCGCTGGACGTGGAAGCGCTGCTGATCTGCGAGCTGGACGGGCCGGAGGTCGAGGTCGACCATCTGATCGAGACGGTGGCCGGCATCGCCCGACAGCACGGCGCCACCACCATCCGGGTCAGCCAGAGCGAGGAGGAGCGCCTCCTGTTCTGGGCCGGGCGCAAGGCGGCCTTCCCGGCGGTGGGGCGGATCTCGCCCGACTATTACTGCATGGACGGCACGATCCCGCGCGGGCGCCTGGCCGAGGTGCTGGCGGGGATGCAGGCCATGTCGAAACGCTACGGGCTGCGCGTCGCCAACGTGTTCCATGCCGGCGACGGCAATCTCCACCCGCTGATCCTGTTCGACGCGAACAAGCCGGACGAGCTGGAAAAGGCCGAGGCGTTCGGCAGCGACATCCTCAAGCTCTGCGTGGAGGTCGGCGGGGTGTTGACCGGCGAGCATGGCGTGGGCGTGGAAAAGCGCGACCTGATGCCGGCCATGTTCAGCGAGGCCGACCTGAATCAGCAGATCCGGGTGAAGTGCGCGTTCGATCCGGCGCAGATCCTCAACCCCGGCAAGGTGTTCCCCAAGCTGCACCGCTGCGCGGAGATGGGGCGGCTGCATGTTTCCGGCGGGCGGATGCCATTCGCCGACATTCCGAGGTTCTGATGGAGCTGCTGGTCCCGAACAGCCTGGCGGAAGCGGCGGACATGGTCGCCTCGGCGTTGGCCGCGCGCACGGCGCTCTCGGTGCTGGGCCACGGCGGCAAGGCCGGGCTCGGCCAGCCGGTGGCGCAGCCGGTGGGCCTGTCGACCCGCGGGCTTGCCGGCATCACCCTCTACGAGCCGGAAGAGCTGGTGCTGTCCTGCGGCGCCGGCACCAGGCTGGCCGAGGTCGAGGCGGCGCTGGCCGAGCGCCACCAGCAGCTCAGCTTCGAGCCGCCCGACGCCTCGACCTGGTATGGCGCCGGGCCCGGCCAAGCGACGATGGGCGGCGTGTTCGCCACCAACCTGACGGGGCCCAGGCGGTTCAAGGCGGGTGCCCCGCGCGACCATCTGCTGGGCGTGCAATGCGTGACCGGCCGCGGCGAGGCGATCAAGACCGGCGGCCGCGTGGTCAAGAACGTCACCGGCTACGACCTGTGCAAGCTGCTCGCCGGCTCGTTCGGCACGCTGGCGGTGATGGGGCACGTGACCTTCAAGGTTCTGCCAGCGCCCGAGCGCACCGCGACGCTGGCGATCCTGGGGGAAGACCTGGGGGAGCTGGCCGGACGGCTGCGCCGGGCGGCCGCGACCGCCTTCGAGATTTCCGGTGCCGCCCTGCTGCCGGCGGCCGCGGCCCAGCGCACGGGCGTGGCGGCCTTGTCGGAAGCCGGCTGCGCCGTGGCGCTGCTCCGCCTGGAAGGGGTCGGTCCCTCGGTGGAGGACCGGATGGCCCGGCTGATCGGCGAGGTGGTGGGCAGCACCGCCCGGCACCAGGTGGTCGAGGAGGAGAGCCTGGCGCTGTGGCGGGCGATCCGCGACCTGGCGGTGCTGCCGATGCGGCCGGTGCTGTGGCGGCTCTCGGTGGCGCCCACGGCTGGGCCGGGCGCCGCGCAGGCCCTGGCGGCGATGGGCGCCGACGTGTTCCTGGACCAGGTCGGCGGCCAGGTCTGGGCGGCAATGGACCAGCTGCGCGCCGAGGCGGTACGGGCACTGGTGGCGTCGGGCGGCCATGCGACGCTGATGCGCGCGCCCGACGCGGCGCGGCGGGACGTGGCGGTGTTCCAGCCGCAGGCGGCCCCGCTAGCGGCCCTGGCCCGGCGCGTGAAGCATTCGTTCGACCCGGAAGAAATCCTGGAGCCCGGCCGGATGGCCCAGGGCGCCTGAGGAAGACGGAAAAGTGCAGACCAGCTTCACCCTGGCGCAGCTCGCCGACCCCAAGATCCGCGAGGCGGAAAAGATCCTCCGCACCTGCGTGCATTGCGGGTTCTGCACGGCGACCTGCCCGACCTACGTGCTGCTCGGCGACGAGCTCGATTCGCCGCGCGGGCGGATCTACCTGATCAAGGACATGCTGGAGAGCGGTCGGGACGCCGACGAGCGTACCGTCCGCCACATCGACCGCTGCCTGTCCTGCCTGTCCTGCATGACCACCTGTCCATCCGGCGTCGACTACATGCACCTGGTCGACCATGCCCGGGCGCATATCGAGAAGACCTACGAGCGGCCGGCGGCCGACCGCTGGCAGCGTCGGATGCTGGCCAAGGTGCTGCCGCGGCCGGCCTTGTTCCGCCTGGCGCTGATGGGGGCGGCGGTGGGTCGGCCGTTCGCCCGGGCGATGCCGAAGCGCCTGCAGGCGATGCTGAAGCTGGCGCCGCGCCGCAGCCACGGGCCGTCGGCCATGGACCGGCCGGGCGTGGTCAAGGCGCAGGGCCAGAAGCGGATGCGGGTGGCGCTCCTGCAGGGCTGCGCGCAGCGCGTGCTGGATCCGGCCATCAACGAGGCGACCATCCGCCTGCTCACCCGGCTCGGCTGCGAGGTGGTGCTGGCGAAGGACGCGACCTGCTGCGGCGCCCTCACCCTGCACATGGGCAGGGAGGACGAGGCCAAGGCCACCGCGCGGCGCACGATCGGCGCCTGGACCAAGGAGCTGGACAAGGGCGGGCTGGATGCCGTGGTCATCAACGCGTCGGGCTGCGGCACGACCGTGAAGGACTATGGCCACCTGTTCCAGAAGGACCACGACTTGGACATCGCCGAGCAAGCCCACCGGATCGCGCGGCTGACCCTGGACGTGACCGAGCTGGTCGACCGGCTGGGCCTGCCGGAGCCGACGATCGCGACCGGCCAGCGCGTCGCCTACCATTCCGCCTGCTCGATGCAGCACGGCCAGAAGATCAAGACGCTGCCGCAGCGGCTCCTGCGCCAGGCCGGGTTCGTGGTGGTGGAGCCGGACGAGGGCCATATCTGCTGCGGCTCGGCCGGCACCTACAACATCACCCAGCCGGACATCGCCGAGCGGCTGAAGGTGCGCAAGGTCGGCAATCTCGAGCGGCTGGCGCCCGAGATCATCGCCACCGGCAATATCGGCTGCATGACCCAGATCGGCAGCGGCACCGCCGTTCCGGTGGTGCACACGGTGGAGCTGCTGGACTGGGTGACCGGCGGGCCGGTGCCGGCCAAGCTGCTAGAGCGCAAGGAAGCGGCTTGATGGGCCGGGACGCCAGGGGGTAGTCCATGACTGTCGGTGAGGCTTTGACCCCTGGCGCCTCACATCCATCGGCCCGGCGCATGCTTCGACTGCATCACTTTCCGCTCTGTCCGTACTCCCGCAAGATAAGGGTGCTGCTCCGCGAGAAGAACCTCCGCTTCGAGGAGATCGAGATCGAGCCGTGGAAGCAGGTCGACGCCCTGTTCGAGATCAACCCGGCGCTGGAAGTGCCGGTGCTGCAGGACGACGACCTGACGGTCTGCGACAGCCGCGCGATCGCCGACTTCCTGGAAGAGTCCAAGCCCGAGCACAACTTCCTCGGCAACTCGCTGGAGCGCCGCAACGAGACCCGCCGGCTGGTCGCCTGGTTCGACGACAAGTTCGCCCGCGAGGTCACCGACCTGCTCTGGCGCGAGAAGCTGATCAAGCGCCTGAAGCGGATCGGCACGCCGAACTCGGACAACATGCGGGCGGGCTCGGCCAACCTGAAGGCGCACCTGGCGTATCTGAGCGAGCTGTTCTCCGACCGGCGCTGGCTGGCCGGCGACGACCTCACCCTGGCGGACATGGCGGCCGCCGCCCATCTGTCGGTCCTGGACTATATGGGCGACGTGCCCTGGCACAATTTCCCGCTGGCGAAGGAATGGTACGGCAAGATGAAGTCGCGGCCGAGCTTCCGGCCGCTCCTGGCCGACCGGATCCCGGCGATGCGCCCGCCGCTGCATTACGACGACCTCGACTTCTGAACCCGGAGCGGGCGCGCGCCGAAATCGCTGCGCGCGCCGCGGCCGAGGGCATCTCGGTGCTGCGGGTCACGACCGCCGAGCTGCCGGCCATCCATGCCGAGCGGTTCGACCAGGCGATCGCGCAAGGCCGCCACGGCGACATGGCTTGGCTCGCTGAAAAGGCGGACCGGCGGCGCGGGCCGACCTCGATCTGGCCGCAAGCGCGCACCGTGCTGGCCTGCGGGCTGAACTACGGGCCGGAAAGCGATCCGCGCCGAACGCTGGACCAGCCCGATGCCGGCACGATCTCGGTCTATGCGCGCAACCGCGACTATCACGACGTCTTCAAGGGTGCCCTGAAACGTGTCGGCCAGTGGATGGCCAGCCGCTACGGGGTCGAGGTGAAGGTGTTCGTGGACACCGCTCCGGTCCTGGAGAAGCCGCTGGCGCAGCAGGCCGGCCTGGGCTGGCAGGGCAAGCACACCAACCTGGTCAGCCGTGCGTTCGGCTCCTGGCTGTTCCTGGGCGAGATCTTCACCACGCTGGAGCTGCCGGCGGATCCGCCGGAGCGGGACCATTGCGGGAGCTGCCGCCGCTGCCTGGACGCCTGTCCCACGGCGGCGTTCGACGCGCCCTACCGGCTCGATGCCAGGCGCTGCATCAGCTACCTCACCATCGAGCATGCCGGCCCGATCCGGCGCGACCTGCGCAGGGCCATGGGCAACCGCATCTATGGCTGTGACGACTGCCTGGCGGCCTGCCCCTGGAACCGGTTCGCCAAGGCCAGTAGCGAGATGAAGCTGCAGGCGCGTGGTGACCTGAACGCGCCCAAGCTGCGGGAACTGGCCGCGCTCGACGATGCCGGTTTCCGCCAGCTGTTCTCGGGCTCGCCGATCAAGCGGATCGGCCGGGACCGGTTCGTGCGCAACGTGCTGATCGCGATCGGCAACAGCGGCGACCTAGGCTTGGTCGACCTGGTGCGGGCGCTGCTGGACGACGAGGCGCCGGTGGTACGCGGGGCGGCGGTCTGGGCGCTGCGGCGGCTGGACGAGGGCGCCGCGCTGGCGGAGCGGCCGCGGCGGATTGGGCGGGAAACGGACGAAACGGTCCGGGCGGAGTGGACGGAGGTGATGGATTGAGCAAGCGGCTGTTCTGCTTCGGGCTTGGCTACAGCGCGCAGGTGCTGGCTGGGCGGCTGGCGGCGAAGGGCTGGCAGGTCGCCGGCACCACGCGCAGCCCGGCCAAGGCGCAGGAACTGACGGGGCTCGGCTGGGACATGCATCTGTTCAGCCGCGAGCATCCGCTGGAGGCGCCGGAACGGGCGCTGGCCGGGACAACCCACGTGCTGCACTCGATCATCCCGGATGCGGCGGGCGATCCGGTGGCGGACCTGCACCTGGCCGACCTGCGCGCGCTGGAGAGCCTGCAATGGCTCGGCTGGCTCGGCACGACCGCGGTCTATGGCGACCGGCAGGGTGGCTGGGTGGACGAGGACACGCCGCTCACCCCCACGATCGACCGGGCGCGGCGGCGGGTGGAAGCGGAGGAAACCTGGCGGCGGAGCGGGCTGCAGGCGCACCTGTTCCGGCTGGCCGGGATCTACGGGCCCGGGCGCAACCAGCTGCGCGACGTACTGGACGGCACAGCGCGGCGGATCGTGAAGCCCGGCCAAGTGTTCTCGCGCATCCATGTCGAGGACATCGCGACGGTGCTGGAAGCCTCGATGGCGCGGCCAAGACCGGTTGCCGTCTACAATGTCTGCGACGACCTGCCGGCCCCGCCGCAGGACGTGGTGGCGTTCGCGGCGGAACTGCTGGGCGTCGCGCCGCCGCCGGAGCTGGACTATGCGACGGCGGCCATCTCGCCGATGGCGCGCAGCTTCTATGCCGACAACCGGCGGGTCCGGAACGACCGGATCAAGGAGGAGCTGGGGGTGCGGCTGGCCTTCCCGAGCTACCGGGAGGGGTTGCGGGCGCTGCTGGCGGTGGAGAACGGGGGTCGAGGATAAGCCGAAATCATAGAGCCGCCTTGCTGTCTCCAAGATAATCTCGGCGCCAAATCATTTGTAATCGTCATGGTCGGCCTTGAGCCGACTATCCAGTCTTCGTCCTGCTCCTGGATGGCCGGCTCAAGGCCGGCCATGACGAAAGTAGCGTGAACGCTAACCTGTACGGTGCCGCCCCGGCTCGAAGCATTTACGATGTCGGCGGTGCACGACAATCTTCAGGTTGCCGTGCGAGAGATCGAGACGGCATGGCGACAGATGAAAGGGATGGCAGCGTGACCGAAAAGGGGCAGATCGGCTCCTCGTTCGAGGATTTCCTCAAGGAGGAGGGAATCCGGGAGGAGGTGCAGGCATGTGCCCTGAAGGAGGTGATCGCATGGCAGATCCAGCAGGAGATGGAGGCTAGGTCGCTCAGCCGAACGGCCGGCCCTCCACCTGAGCCAGCACCCGGTTCAGGGCGGCGGCGATCCGGCGCAGGTCCTCGGGGCGGGACAGGCGGTGGTCGCCGTCCTTGATCAGCTCGACGGTGACGGCCGGGCTGGTCAGCCTGGCGGCGAGGTCGATTGCGGTCATCCAGGGCACGTCCGGGTCCTCCTGGCCCTGCAGGAGGTGGACCGGGCCATCGAAGGGGATCGGCTGGCGCATCAGGAGATGGCGCTCGCCGTCCTCCAGCAGGCGGCGGGTGATCGGCAGCGGGTCTCCATAGGGCGAGGGCTCGTAGAAGACGCCGTCCGCGGCCAGGGCGGCCTTCTGCGCCTCGGTGAGGGCCGGGCGCATCAGGTCCTCGGTGAAGTCCGGGGCGGCGGCGATGCCGACCAGGCCCGCCACCTTGTCCGGCCGGGCGCGGGCGGCGAGCAGCATCAGCCAGCCGCCCATGCTGGAGCCGACCAGCACCACCCTGTCCCGGACCAGCCGGTCGAGCACCAGGAGCGTGTCGTCCAGCCAGTCGGACAGGCACAGATCCTCGAAGCGGCCGTCCGAGATGCCGTGGCCGCGATAGTCGAAGCGGGTGAAGGGCCGGCCCTGGGCAGTGACGTGCGCCTCCATCGCCACGGCCTTGCCGCCCTGCATGTCGGAGCGGTAGCCGGACAGGAACAGGACCTCGGTGCCCTGCCCTTCCGTCCGGCAAAAGGCGATGCCGGTGTCGTCGTCGCGCGTCAGTCGGTCGGAAATCATCATCGTCCTGGCAGGCCCCGCTTCGTCATTGCCGCCTGGCAGGGTAGCAGCAGCCGGGCGGGCGGGCGAAGCGTCGCCTGATCGCGGCTTGCCGATCTTCCATCTCGTTCGTGAGTCTCGATGGCGACGTTGCTGCAGGTGCTGCCTGCGCTCGACAAGGGCGGGGTGGAGCGGGGGACGGTGGATCTCGCCCGCTTCCTCGTGCGGGAGGGCCACCGGGCGATCGTGGCCAGCGCCGGCGGCGGGCTGGTCCGCGAGCTGGAGGCGATGGGCGCCGTCCACCTCACCCTGCCGCTCGCCAGCAAGAACCCGCTCACCATCTGGCAGAACGCCGCCCGGCTCGCGGAAGTGATCGGCGCGCACGGGATCCAGCTGGTCCATGCGCGCTCGCGGGCACCGGCCTGGAGTGCCAGGATCGCGGCGAAGAGGACCGGACGGCCGTTCGTCACCACCTTCCACGCGGCCTATGGCGGGCACCAGTACCGGCTCAAGCGGCGCTACAACGCGGTGATGGCGTCGGGGGCGCGGGTGATCGCAATCTCCGACTACATCGCCCGGCATGTGCGCGAGGTGTACGGGATCGGGCCGGAGGTGGTGCGCACGATCCATCGCGGCGTCGACGTCGAAGCGTTCGACCCGGCGCAGGTGAGCGGGGAGCGGGTCGCGGCGCTGGCCGAGCGGTTCGGCGTGCCGGCCGGGCGCAAGATCATGATGCTCCCGGGCCGGGTCACCCGGATCAAGGGGCATGCGCTGGTGACGGACGCGGTGGCGATGCTGGCGCGGCAGGACTTCGTGGTCCTGTTCGTGGGTCCGGACACGCCCGGCAGCAGCTATTCGGCGGAGGTGCACGAGAAGATCCGGGCGGGGAGCCTGGGCGAGCGGATCCGCTTCGTCGGCGGCTGCGACGACATGCCGGCCGCGATCGCGCTGGCCGACCTGTTGCTGGCCCCCTCGATCGGCCCGGAAGCGTTCGGGCGGGTCTCGGTGGAGGCGCAGGCGATGGGCAAGCCGGTGATCGTCACCGACATTGGCGGGCTCGGCGAGACGCTGCAGCCGGGTGCTACCGGCTGGCTGGTGCCGCCGAACGATCCGAAGCAGCTGGCCGGTGCCATGGACCAGGCGCTGTCGATGCCGGCCGACGAGCGCGAGCGCCTGGCGGAACGGGCACGCGCCTGGGTGCTCGGGCGCTTCACCGCGGAGCGGATGTGCCGGCAGACCCTCGCGGTCTACCGGGAACTGCTGGG
>VFQN01005962.1_pt1 | contig 14405 bp, 14 predicted proteins | sample 3512371 | NCBI WGS metagenome assembly VFQN01 (sample SAMN10412370, study PRJNA504923) | tailings metagenome | isolation source: Replicate 2 from Balatoc abandoned mine | place: Philippines: Itogon, Benguet | collected 2017-08-28
CGCGCATCGGGAAGGGCGTGTCGGGCAGGTTCAGCGTCGCGCGGTAGTCGACGGGGCGTTCGTTGGAGTCGGTCATGGCGATCGCGCGTCGCGTGGTGACGCGCCTCGTGGTTCCGGGGCCGGTGCAGCGCACCGGGGTCGCAGGCTCAGCGCGAGCGCTGAATTCGGTCGCGCGTGGTCTGCCGGCGGACGGCCGCGTGCCCGCGAGGGCCGGGCAGGGAAGGGAGGCGAGGGACCATGGTCGCATTCTACCGGGCGGGATGCGGCCCACGGACGGCGGGTTGAGGCGGCGCAATCGGGGGTCGCCCCGGCGTTGCTACAAGGATCGCGGCAATTCGGGAGTCATGGATGAGAGGGTGGTCACCTGCCGTGCGCGCCTGGGCTGCGGCCAGCATCCTGGCGGGCTTCGCCGGCGGCTGCGGCGGCGGCGGAGGCGATGCCATCGAGCCTTACTGGGTCGGCTCGCAGATCGCGTCGATCGACCTGGACGGTGACGGCCTGGCCGAAGTCGTCACGCTGTCGACCCGCATCGAGAGTTTCGAGCGCCAGGTGGGCCACCTCAAGGTCTACCGCCAGACCGCGCCCGGTGTCTTCGCGGCGCCGATGGACCACGTGTTGGCGCGCTCTCCCTGGCGCTTCGCGGTCGGCGACCTGGACGGTGACGGTCACCCCGACCTGGTCGTGACGCACCCCGAGCTGACGCAACTCTCGTGGCTGCGCCAGGATCCTGCCCGGCCGGGTGAGTTCCTCCCGCCCGTCATGCTGGATGCGGCGGACGGTGCCTACGGCGTGGCCCTCGGGGACTTCGACGGCGACGCCCGGCTCGACATCGTTGCCGGCGGCCGGCCGATGCAATGGCTGCGGCAGGATCCCCTCCAGAGCGGCCGTTTCCTGGCGCCGCAGCCGCTGGACGCGGGGCACTGGGTCTTCGAGGTGGCGGCAGCCGACCTCGACGGCGATGGCCGGACCGATCTGGCCGCCGGCGGCGGTGACCGGCTCAGCGTGCTGCTGCAGACGGCCGACGGCTTCGCGGCGCCGGCGCTGGTCGGCACCACGGCCGGCGGCGGTACGGTGGACCACGTCGCGGCGGCCGACCTGGAGGGCGACGGGCGCAGCGACCTGCTGTTCGTGTACGGGCCGAACGAGGAAGGCGATGTGCTGGCCAGCGAGGCGGGGCTGTTGCTGCGTGATGGTGCCGGGGCGCTGTTCCAACCGCTGGTGCGCGGCGGCGCCGCGCATGCGGGACTGAACGGCGTGGCGCTCGGGGACCTCGACGGCGACGGCCGGCTCGACCTCGCGCGCGGCGGCTTCTGGCCCGAAGGCGGGGGCGTGGTTCGGCAGCAGGTGATCGTCCACCGCCAGTCCGCGCCGCTGGCGCTGCAACTCGCGGCGACGATCGACATGCCGGCTGCCATCGAGCCGGTGGCGATCGCCGACGTGACGGGCGATGGCGGTCCGGACGTGCTCGCACTCGGCGGCGACACCGTGTGGGTGCTGCCGCAGCGCAGCACGCCGTTCAGCTTCGACGCCGCACGCCCGCTGCGCTGAACCGGCTGCGCGCCAGGGGCTCAGCGCGCCGCCTGCGCGGTGAGGAAGGCGCGGGCGTTGTCCACGTCGCGCGCAATGGCCGCCCGCAGCGCGTCCAGGCCCTCGTAGCGTTCCTCGTCGCGCAGCTTGTGCAGCAGTTCGACGCGGACGACGCGCCCGTAGGCCCCGTCGCTGCCGAGCGAAGCCGGCCAGTCCAGGCAGTGCACTTCGAGCAGGACGCGGCCGCTGTCGTCCACCGTGGGGCGGCGGCCCAGGCTCGCCACGCCGTCCACGGGTCCGTCGCCCAGGCCATGGGTGCGCACGGCGAAAATGCCGAGCGCGGCCGGCTTCGGATGCGAGAAGCGCAGGTTCAGCGTCCTGAAGCCGAGGTCGCGCCCCAGCTTGCGGCCATGCACCACGTGGCCGCTGAGGCTGTAGGGCCGGCCGAGCAGCGTGGCGGCGCGTTCCATGTCGCCGGCGGCCAGCGCCTCGCGCACGGCCGAGCTCGACACCCGCTCGCCATGCACCTCGTAGCTCATCATCCGGGCCACGTCGAAGCCGCGCGCCTGGCCGGCGGCGTCGAGCATCGCGTAGTCGCCGGCGCGCTTCGCGCCGAAGCGAAAGTCGTCGCCGACCAGAACGTATCTCGCCGCCAGCCCCTTCACCAGCACGTCATCGACGAAGGCCTGCGGCGACTGCGCGGCGAAGCGCGCGTCGAAGCGCAGCACCACCACCTGCTCGATGCCGCAGCGCTCGAGCTCGGCGAGCTTGTCGCGCAGCGTGGCGATGCGCGCCGGCGCCAGCTCGGGCTTGCCCGTCACGGCGGCGAAATAGTCGCGCGGGTGCGGCTCGAAGGTCATCACGCAGGAGGGCAGGCCGCGGTGCTGCGCCTCGCTGCGCAGCAGCGCCAGCATGGCCTGGTGGCCGCGGTGCACGCCGTCGAAGTTGCCGATGGTCAGCGCGCAGGCGGGGGCGATGCCGGGATGGTGGAAGCCGCGGAAGACTCGCATGCGCGGGATTATCCCGTGCAGCGCATCACTCGCCGGCCGCCCTCAGGTGGCGGTAGATCAGCCCGCGAGAGACGCCCAGCGTGCGCGCCGCCTTCGACACGTTGCCGCCGCACTCGCCGAGCACCCGCACCACCGTCTGGCGCTCGGTCTCGCGCAGCGTCACCGGCTGCGGGGACGGCTCGGCCGAAGGCGTGGGTGCGGTGGCCGGATGGGCGGGCTGCAGGCGCTGGCGGCCGTCGCGGGCGTGCCATTCGAGGCGCACCCACAGCGTCAGGCCGTTGGGCAGGCGCAGTGCCTGCGGCTCGGCGGCGGTCGACAGCGAGGCCAGGGCGCGCAGCGACAGGCCGAAGTGATCCTCGGCCGAAGGCTTGTCGAGCGTGCCGCCCGCGGCGCCGACACCGAGCAGCCGGGCCGCTGCGCCGTTGACCCAGTCGATGCGGCCATCGCCGGTGATGCCGGCCAGCGCGGCCATCGGCGTGTCCAGCAGCACGGGCGAGATCTGCATGCGCACCACCAGGTGCTCGGTGGACTGCGCGCACAGCAGCCGGTTCTCGATCTCCGCCGCGTAGTGCGCCACCACCGAGGCGGCGTCGAAACCGAACGGCAGCCCTTCGCTGGACAGGTCGAGCACGCCGGCGAGCTGGCCCTTGACGTTGCGGATGGGCGCCGGGGCGCAGTGCATGGTCTGCACGTTGCCGAAGAAGTGCTCGGCGCCGAGCACCACGCTGGCCTGGCCGGTGCGCGCGGTGATGCCGGGCGCGGTGGTGCCCACGGCCTCCTCGGCGAGGTTCACGCCGACCCGGGTGCTCACCGGCATCAGCCGCTCGTGGCTGCGCGCCTGCACGAAGGTGCTGCCGACGATCACACCCTGCGCGTCGGTCAGCATGGCCGTGCTGCTGGTGCCGGCCAGCGTCACGCGCAGGCGTTCCATCTCGTCGGCGGCCGCCTCGAGCAGCTCGCGGTTGGCACGCAGCACGCCGTGCACGCGGCTGGGCGTGACCGGCTCGAACACCGCCGGCCGGTCGGGATCGGGATGGCCGCGCAGGCATCGCGTCCACGACTGCAGCACCGCCTCGCTGACCATGCCCGACGGGCGCACGCCGTCCTCGAAGAAGCGCTGGCGGGCCAGCGCGACGCGCTGCTCGGGCGAGGCATAGAACGGATTGGCGGGCAGGTTCGGCGTGCTCATCGCCGTCGAGTGTGATGCGGCTGCGGCGGCCGCGGCAAGCTGTGCCGCAACGGAACAGCGGCCGGCTAGGGTTACTCCCGAACTGGCCGTTGCCTTGACGTGGATCTATCGTCCGCGGCGTCCGACAGAACATTCGAGGAGACGACATGGACTCTCGCTTTGCCCGCGGCCTGGCCGCGCTGGCGCTGGCGGCGGCCGCAGCCGGCGCACAGTCGCAAGGCCTGGCCGACCTGCGCAACGATGCCGCCACGCCGGGTGACGTCACCACCTACGGCATGGGCTGGTCGCTGCAGCGCCATTCGCCGCTGAAGCAGATCACGCCGGCCAACGTGAAGCAGCTGGTGCCGGTGTGGAACCTGAGCCTGGACAATTCCACCAACGCCTCGAACCAGCCGCTGGTGATCGACGGCACGATGTACGTCGCCACGCACAGCCACACGGTCGCGATCGACGCGGTCACCGGCCGGCAGAAGTGGAAGACGGCCATCGAGCTGCCCAACGACATCGCCGGCTACCTGTGCTGCGGCATCCACACCCGCGGCATGGCGGCGCTGAACGGCGTGCTCTACCGCACCACCATCGACGCCCACGTGATGGCCATCTCGATGGCCGACGGCAAGACGATCTGGAAGAGCAAGGCCGCCGAGTACAAGGATGGCTACTCGATGACGCACGCGCCGCTGATCGCCGACGGCGTGCTGATCACCGGCATCTCCGGCGGCGAGTACGGCTCGCGCGGCTTCCTCAACGGCTGGGACCTGAAGACCGGCGAGAAGAAGTGGCACCGCTGGACCACGGCCGCGCCCGGCGAGCCCGGCGGCGACACCTGGAAGGGCGAGGCCTACAAGACCGGCGGCGCCCCCACCTGGCTGACCGGCAGCTACGACCCCGAGCTCAACCTCGTCTACTGGGGCGTCGGCAACGGCGGACCGTGGAACCCGGCCACGCGCGGCGGCGATTCGCTGTACATCGGCTCGGTGCTGGCGATCAGGCCGTCCACCGGCGAGATCGTCTGGCACTACCAGTTCTCGCCCGGCGACCCGTACGACTACGACGGCACCAACGAGCTGGTGCTGGCCGAGCTGCCGATCAACGGCAAGCCGACCAAGGTGCTGATGCAGGCGAACCGCAACGGTTTCTTTTACGTGCTCGACCGCACCAGCGGCAAGCTGATCTCCGGCACGCAGTTCGCGCGCAAGGTCAACTGGGCCAGCGGCATCGACAAGGCCACCGGCCGGCCGATCGACACGCCGATGACGGCGATGGTGCGCAAGACCGAGGAAATGAAGGATTTCATCGAGGTCTGGCCGAGCGCCTTCGGCGGCAAGAACTGGATGCCGATGAGCTACGACCCGGCGCGCCGGCTCGTCTTCCTCAACTCGATCGACCTCGGCATGAAGGTCAAGTACGTCAAGCAGGAGCGCCCGGGCGGCCCGAACTGGTTCCTCGGCCTCGAGCTCGGCGGCTTCGTGGCGCCGGAAGACGGCAACCGCGGCGCGCTGGTGGCCTGGGATCCGGTGGCCGGCAAGGCGGTCTGGACGGTGCGCAACAAGTCGCCGTTCTGGGCCGGCGTGCTCTCCACCGCCTCGGGCGTCGTGTTCACCGGCGCGCAGAACGGCCAGTTCATGGCCTACGACGCGAAGACGGGCAGGAAGCTGTGGTCGTTCCAGACCGGCTCGGGCATCTCGGGCCTGCCGATCGCCTGGGAGAAGAACGGCCGCCAGTACGTCACCGTGCTCAGCGGCTCGGCCCACGTCTACGGCGCGCTGGCCGGCGACCCCGACACGGCCAACGTGCCGGCCGGCGGCTCGGTGTGGACCTTCGCGCTGCCGGCTCGATGAGCCTCGGGCTTCGATGGCTGGCCGCCGGGGCGCTGGCTTGCGCCTCGGGCCTCGCCGCGGCCCAGGCGGCATCGCCGGAGGCCGTCGAGGCCGGGCGCAAGATCTACGTGAGTTCCTGCACCCGCTGCCATGGCATCAACCTGGTCACCAACGGCATCGGCTTCGACCTGCGTACCTTCCCGCAGGGCCACAAGGAGCGTTTCGTGCGGTCGGTGACGAACGGCAAGGGCGCGATGCCGGCCTGGGGCGCGACGCTCAAGCCGGAGCAGATCGACCTGCTGTGGGCCTACATCGGCGCCGTCAACGGCTGGAAGCCGGCGCCGCATTGAGCGCGCGGCCCGGTCGGGCTCAGCGCGCCGCGACCACGTAGACGACCGGCATCGTCACCGCCGGCGCCTGGGCCATCTGCGGCTCGGCCGCCAGTTGCGACTGGAAGGTCAGTGCGCTGGTGAGCAGCACGCCGAACACGGTGGCGGTGACGAGCAGGCTGTTCAGGCGGTCGTCGAGGCGGGTGGCGTTCATGTTCATGGCGGTCTCCTGTGTCTTCCGGTGGCGCCGATCTCGTTGATCGGCATGGCTTCACTGTAGGAGCGCGGGGGGTGCGCAGGCCATGACGCTGTGCACGGCGCCGGTGTGAACTATTCACATCGGCCGGCGCGGCTCACCACGCGGCCGGTGGCGTCTTCAGCAGGGTGATGTGGCCGGCGTCGACGCGGACGTAGCCGCCGGCCACCAGCTCCTTGAAGATGCGGCTGACCATCTCGCGCGAGGAGCCGACACGCTCGGCGATGTCCTGCTGGGTGAGCTTCTCGCCGACCACGCGATGCGCGCCGTGCGGTTGCGCCAGGCTCTGCAGCAGGCCGACGACGCGGTGGTACACGTCGTCCAGCGCGAGGCTCTTGACGCTGCCGGTCAGCCGCCGCACGCGTCCGATCAGCTTGCGCACCAGGTGCAGTGCGAAGTCGGGATGCGCGGCGAGGAACTCGCGCAGGTTCGCACCACTCACGAGCGCGCAGCGGGTGGGCTCCAGCGTCATCACCGAGGCGCTCCGCGCGCCGCCGTCGAGGGCCATCTCGCCCACGTACTCGCCCGGCCCCAGCGTGGTCAGGATGACTTCCTTGCCGTCGTCGTTGGCGGCATAGACCTTCACGCGACCCGACAGCACGATGAACAGCGTGTCAGCGGTCTCGCCCTCGTGGATGAGCACCACGTGTGCCGGGAACTGCTTGACGTTGCCGCGTTCGGCGATCTCGCGCAGCACCTCGTCGTGCAGCGGGTCGGGCGATGGCGGCCGGTCGCTCATGGCCGCATTCTGCGGCGCGGCGGTTCAGCCCGCCAGCACCTCGGGCCCGCCGAGCGCAGCGAGTCCATCCACCCAGCGCCACTGGCCCGGCGCCAGGTCCTCGGGCAGCCGCAGGGCCCCGAAGGCGCTGCGATGCAGCGCCTCGACCCGGTTGCCTGCCGCCGCCACCATGCGCTTGACCTGGTGGTACTTGCCTTCGGTGAGCGTGAGGCGCAGGCCGTGCGTGCCCACCGCCTCGCAGGCAGCGGCGCGCACCGGGGCGGGGTCGTCGTCGAGCACCACGCCGGCGAGCAAGGCGGCGACCTGCTTGCCGTCCACCTCGTGCTTGCATCGCACCTCGTAGACCTTGGGCACGTGGTGCTTCGGCGAGGTGAGGCGGTGGATCAGCGCGCCGTCGTCGGTGAGCAGCAGCAGGCCGGTGGTGTCCTCGTCGAGCCGGCCCACCGGCTGCACGCCGCGCACGCGCAGGGGCGCCGGCAGCAGGCTCATCACGCTCGGATGGTGCTTGGGCTTTTGCGAGCACTCGTAGCCGGAAGGCTTGTTCAGCATCACCAGCGCCTTCTCCCGGTAGGGCCAGCGCTGGCCCTGCACGCCGAACTCGAGGCCCTGGGTGCTGTCGAGTTCGTGCCAGGGGTCGTCGCAGACCTGGCCGGCCAGGCTGACGAAGCCGGCGGCGATCAGCCCTTCGCACTCGCGGCGGGTGCCGAAACCCTGGGAGAACAGCACCTGAGCGAGGGTGGTCCGCCGCCTAGTCATGCAGTTCCAGCAGCACGACGTGGTTGCCTGCCGTCGGCCAGCTGCGGCCGACGATGCGCTCGCCGTTGAACGAGCCGGCCACGGCGCGATCGCCGGCGTCGGCCAGCCGCGCCTTGGCCACCGACACACCGGCCACGCCCGGCGGAATGCCGGCCGGCGGGCTCTTGCCGTCGAGCTCGATCTCGTCGCGCGGGATGCCGAAGTAGCCGCGCGGCCGCGTCAACGTCACCACCGCGGGTGCGTCGCGGTCGGCCGCGGTGATGCGCTCGGCGCGCAGGTTGACGATGTCCGACGAGCGCGCGAACGGCGAGCGGTAGACGTGCGTGGTGGCGAAGCCCGCGGCGCTGACCACGAATTCGAGTGCCGTCTTGCTGGTCGTGGCCAGCGGACCCCAGCGGCCGTCGGCACCGACGGTCTTGCGGTGCAGCGCCGGGCCGAGCCGCGCGCCGGTGGCGGCGTCGGTGGCGTAGACCTCGACGGTGGCGCCGGCCAGCGGAAGGTTGTTGGCGAAGTCGCCCGTGCCCGGCTGGTTGTCCAGGCCGAGACCGTTGACCTTGCCGTCCAGCACCACGCGGGCCTCGGGCTGCGCGCGCGGGTTGGCCGCCTCGCTGCCGGTCAGGAAGCGCCACATCGCGGCGAAGGCCAACGGGCCGTACGAGGTCTCGCGGTGGTCGATACCCGGGATCACCACGTTCTCGGCGCCCTTGAGCTCGGGGCCGGCGGCGGTGACGTTCGTCGGCGTTCCCTTGGCGCCGATCCACACGCCGTCGGGCTGGGCGAACTTGTCGTTGGCGTCGGAGCGGATCGTCATCCACTTCGGGCCGGGTGTGATCTCGATGCCCGCGCCGCCCTGGTTGTTCAGCCGCGACAGGAAAGGGCCGGCGCCATTGAACTCGTTGGCGGGCCGGAAGGTGGGGCTGGCCCAGACGCCGTGGTTCGGCGTGCCGCCGAGGATGGCGTGCGAGACCTTGGCCGCGCCGCCACCGGCGATGAAGTTGCGGATCACCAGGCCACCGCGCGAGTTGCCGATCAGCACCACCTGCTTCGCCCCGGTGCGCTGCAGCACCGCGTCGACCTCGGCGGCGAGGAAGGCGCGGGCCTCCTCGGTGGACGTGCGGCCGGGCTGCGGCTTGTCGTCGGCGTCGCGCGCCAGCGGGTAGGGCATGTCGACCGCGTGCAGGCGATCCTTCGGCCAGCCGTTGCTCTCGAAGCGCCAGATCGTGGTCAGCCACAGCGCAGCGGTATCGCCGTTGCCGTGCACGAAGACGATGGGCGGGCGCTGCGGCGCGCTGTCGGCAACGCGCGGCGTCTTGAAGGCGCAGCCGGCCAGTGCGGCCAGGCAGAGCAGCAGCGCGCCGCGGCGGGTGAGGGCGGTGAGGTTCATGCGAGGTCCGAGGCGGAAGGAAGAGGGGGCAGGCCGGGTTGGTTCAGCCCCGTGGCGGCATGAACGGCGCGCAGCACCGCGCGGGCGGTGACTTCGGCGGCCAGTGCGCCGAGCAGCGTCACGCTGGCCTCGCGGCCGCTGGCGCCGGTGGCGAGCGCGAACAGCGTGTCGCCGTCGCCCATCGTGTGCACCGGGTTGATCGATCGCGCGAGGCCGTCGTGCGCCATCTGCGCGACCTTGTTCGCCTGCGCCTTGCCCAGCCGCGCATCGGTGGCGATCACGCCGATCGTCGTGGCCTGGCCGGACTGGAAGGGCGCGGGCAGGTCGCCGCGCAGCAGCGCAGCCATGGTGTTCATCAACGAGCGGCCGTCGGCGCTGCGCGCGCCTGCCACGGGACGGCCGCAGGCCGGATCGATCACGTCGCCCAGGGCGTTGACGGCCACCAGCGCGCCGACCGTGATGCCTGCCACCGTGACCGACGCGCTGCCGATGCCGCCGCGCATCGCACGTTCGATGCCGAACAGCTTGCCGACGCTGGCGCCGGCACCGGCGCCCACGTTGCCCTGGGCCGGTGCCAGGCGGCTGGCGACCTCGCATGCCGCGTAGCCGGCAGCCGCATCGGGGCGGATGCGCACATCACCGAGCCAGAGGTCGAACAGGATCGCCGCCGGCACGATCGGCACGCGCGCCGGGCCGACCGCGAAACCGATGCCGCGCTCTTCCAGCCAGCGCATCACGCCGCCGGCGGCATCGAGCCCGAAGGCGCTGCCGCCGGCCAGCAGCACGGCGTGCACCTGCTCGACGGCGTTCAGCGGCGAGAGCAGATCGGTCTCGCGCGTACCGGGGGCGGCGCCGCGCACGTCGACACCGCAGGCCGCGCCCTCGGGCACCAGCACCACCGTGCAGCCGGTGGGCCGGCGCGCGTCGGTGAAGTGGCCGACCGCGAGGCCGGCCACGTCGACGATCGAATCGGCCGCGGGTTCGCTCATGCCGGCATCGTAGCCGGCCGAGTGATCACGCAAACACGCCGGCCGTGTCCTGCATGCGCGCGGACACCTCGCCGAGGTGGTGCAGCGAGTCGCCGAAGGTCATCTCCAGCATCGTCAGCCGCTTGAAGTAGTGGCTGGCGATGTACTCGTCGGTGACCCCGATGCCGCCGTGCAGCTGGATGCACTGCTGGCCGACGAAGCGCATCGACTGGCCGAGCTGGAACTTCGCCTGCGCGATCGCGCGGCGGCGCACGGCCGGCGCCTCGCCCAGCTTGAGGCTGGCGTAGTAGCTCATCGAGCGGCCCAGCTCGAGCTGCATCTTCACGTCGGCGATGCGGTGGCGCAGCGCCTGGAAGGTGGAGATGGCCACGCCGAACTGCTTGCGCGTGTTCATGTAGTCGGCGGTGATCGCGGTGAGCCGGTCCATCACGCCGACGGCCTCGGCACAGATCGCCGCGATGCCGGCGTCCACCGCCTGTTCGAGCACGGGCAGGGCATCCCGCGCGATCAGCGTGGCCGGCGTGTTCGCCAGCGTGAGTTCGGCGGCACGCGCGCCGTCCTGCGTCGGGTAGCCGCGCACGGCCAGGCCCGCCGCGCCCTTGGCGACGAGGAACAGGCCGATGCCCGCGGCGTCGCCCTCCGCGCCGGCGGTGCGTGCTGGCACGATGAAGGCATCGGCCTCGTCGCCGGCCGGCACCACGCTTTTGGCGCCGCTGAGCGTCCAGGCCCCGCCGCCGGAAGTCGCTTTCGTCGTCACGTGGTTCAGCCGGTAGCGCGCCGCGCGTTCCTGATGCGCCAGCACGACCAGCGCCGAGGCGTCGGCGATCTTCGGCAGCCACTGCGCCTGCACCTCGGCGGGTGCCACCGACAGCAGCGTCGGCGCGACGATGGCGCCGTGCGCATAAGGTGCATTCACGAGGCCGCGGCCGAGTTCCTCGTTGACGACCATCGCCTCGATCGGGCCGAAGCCCATGCCGCCGTGGGCCTCGGGGATCGCCAGGCCGGTCAGGCCCAGGTCGGCGAGTTCGCCGTACACGTCGCGCGTGCGGCCGCCCGCCTTGGCGATGCCGTGACGCCGCTCGAAGCCGAAGCCCTTGTCGACCCAGCGACGCACCGCGTCACGCAGCGATTCCTGATCCTCGGAAAAGTCGAAGTCCATGGTCAGCTCCCCAGCACGGTGGCCGAGACGATGTTGCGCTGGACCTCGTTGGATCCGCCGTAGATCGTCGTCTTGCGGTAGTTGAAGTAGGTGGCGGCCAGCGGCGCGCAGTGCGCGGCGCCGACGTAGTCACCCTGCCAGCCGGCTTCCATCGCCTCCTTCACGAAGGGCACGCTGTAGGGGCCGGCGGCCAGCATCATCAGTTCGGTGTAGCGCTGCTGGATCTCGCTGCCACGGATCTTCAGAAGACCCGCCACGTCGAGCGACTGCTTGCCGCTCTTCTCGGCGGACAGCACGCGCAGCACCATCATCTCGAGCGCGACGATGTCGACTTCCAGCTTGGCGATCTCGTCGCGGAAGCGGGTGTCGTCGTAGACGCCTTCGGCCTTGGCGATGCGCTTGAGCCGCTCCAGCTCGCGCTTGGCGCGGTTGACGTCGGCGATGTTGGTGCGCTCGTGGGCGAGCAGGTGCTTGGCGTAGGTCCAGCCCTTGTTCTCCTCGCCGACGAGGTTGTCGACCGGCACCTCGACGTTGTCGAACCAGACCTCGTTCACCTCGTGGCCGCCGTCGAGCATGATGATCGGACGCACGCTCACGCCCGGGCTCTTCATGTCGATCAGCAGGAAGCTGATGCCGGTCTGCGGCTTGCCGGAGGTGTCGGTGCGCACCAGGCAGAAGATCCAGTCGCCATACTGGCCGAGCGTGGTCCAGGTCTTCTGGCCGTTGACGATGTAGTAGTCGCCCTTGCGTTCGGCGCGGCACTTCAGCGACGCCAGATCGGAGCCCGAACCCGGTTCGCTGTAGCCCTGGCTCCACCACACCTCGCCGCTCATGATGCCGGGCAGGTGGCGCTTCTGCTGTTCGGGCGTGCCGAAGGCCATGATCACCGGCGCCACCATCACCGGGCCGAAGGGCACCACGCGCGGCGCACCGGCCAGCGCGCATTCCTCCTCGAAGAGATGGCGCTGGATCACGTTCCAGCCCGGGCCGCCGAACTGCTTCGGCCAGGCCCAGCCGTGCCAGCCCTTCTTGCCGAGGATCTTGGCCCAGCGCTGCAGGTCGTCCTTCGTCAGGTGAAGGGCGTTGTGCACCTTGTGGCTGATGTCCTTGGGCAGGTTCTCGGCCACCCAGGCGCGGATCTCTTCCCGGAACGCCTGTTCCTCCGGGGTGAAATTCAGGTCCATTCGCTTGTCTCCGTCAGGGCTCGCGGTTCAGCGCGCGTTTTAGCACGACCGTTCAGAAAACCCCTGTCCCTGCCGCGACAATCACGCTGGTGAATCCCCCGAGCTTCCGCGCCACCGTGGCCGCGCTGGCGCTGGGCCAGCTGCTGTGCTGGGCCGCGCTGTACTACGGCTTTTCGTCCTTCGTGCTGCCGATGCAGCGCGCGCTGGGTTGGAGCAAGCCGGAGATGATGGGTGCCTTCACCCTCGGCCTGGCGGTGTGGGGCGCCACCACCTATGCCGCCGGGGCTGCCATCGACCATGGCCGCGGGCGAGCGGTGATGACGCTGGGCGCGGCGCTGGCCGGTGTCGGTTTCCTCTTCTGGTCTCTGGCCGCCTCGCTGCCGGTGCTGTACGCCGCCTGGGCGCTGCTCGGCGCGGCGATGGCGATGACCCTGTACGAGCCGGCCTTCAACGTGCTGACCAAGCGCTTCCCGGCGCAGTACCGAGAAGGCATCACCACGCTGACGCTGGTGGGCGGCTTTGCCAGCACGCTGTCGTTTCCCGCCATCGCGGCGCTGCTGGCCTGGCTCGACTGGCGCGGTGCGCTCGCCGCGATCGGCGCGCTGCTGCTGCTCGGCGTGGCGCCGCTGCACGCCTGGGCGCTGAAGGGCACGCCGACCGCCGACATGCCGAAGCGCTCGCACGACGCCGCCGACGACGCCACGCTGCACGAGGCGCTGCGCGAGCGGGCGTTCTGGCTGCTCACCGCTACCTTCACCTTGTACTCGTTCGCGGTGGCGGCGCTGTGGGCGCACATCATGCCGGCCTTCGCCGCCAAGGGCCTGCCGGAGGCCACGGCGCTGGCCGTGGTGGTGTGGTTCGGCCCGGCGCAGGTGGCCGGTCGCTTCGCCTTCCTCGTCTTCGGCCGCTGGGTCTCGGTGCGCGCGCTGGGCCTGATCGTGCTGGCGGGCATGCCGGCAGCGCTGGCGATCTTCGCGCTGGCCGAGGGCACGGTCTCGCTGATCCTGTTCGCGCTGCTGTTCGGCCTGGCCAACGGGCTGGTGACCATCGTGCGCGGCAACCTCGTGCCGGAGTACTTCGGCCGCGAGCACGTCGGCCGCATCAGCGGCGCGATGAGCGCGATCGCGCTGTTGTCGCGCGCCGCGGCGCCGCTGCTGACGGCTTGGCTGCTGCTGGCGCTGCCCGGCTACCGCGAACTGCTGCTCGGGCTGGCGGCGGTGGGCGTGGCGGCGGTGCTCGCCTTCGTCTTCGCGAAGCCGCCGCAGGCGAAGGCTCAGTAGCGTTTCTCGAGCACCAGGATGTCGGCGTCGCGCCGCATCTGGAAGCGCGACAGGAAGCTGTTGCCCAGCAGCATGACCTCCATCGACGCCGGCACCACCGTGGCGTCGACGTCGTAGACGGTCACGTCGCCGACGCGCACCTCGCGCAGCGAGACGCGGTACGACGGCACGTCGCCGTTGGCGGTGCGCACCATGCCACGCTGGCCGCGGGTGTAGTCCAGGCCGATGCGCCTGGCGTCCGCCTCGCCCATGGCGATGGTGGTGGCGCCGGTGTCGACCACGAAGCGGACGGCGCGCCCGTTGATGGATCCGCTGGTCACGAAGTGGCCGCCCGGGCCGGCGGCCAGCATGATCTGCGTGCCGCCACCGGCGCTGGCCGCACCGCCGAGATTGACCTGCGCGCCGCCGAGCAGCAGCGTCTGCCGCTTGCCGCCGACCTCGACCACCGTTTCGCTGCCGTTCACCCTGATCACCTTGACGCCGGCCACCGTGGTGCCGGCCGCCACCGTGCGCGGCTGGCCGTCGATCACCAGCAGGGCCTTGTCGCCCAGGCTGCCGCTCATCGAGACGCTCTGCGCCGCAGCCAGCACCGGCAGCAGGCTCGTCAACGCGGCCAGGGCGAGGCGCATGCTCAATCGCGGAAGTTGTTGAAGGACACAGGGGCGTCGGGCACCGTCTTGCGGATCAGCTGCATCGCCAGCTGCAGATCGTCGCGCTTGGCGCCGGAGACGCGCACCGTGTCGCCCTGGATCGCCGCCTGCACCTTCATCTTGCTCTGCTTGA
>VFQN01005963.1_pt1 | contig 14405 bp, 15 predicted proteins | sample 3512371 | NCBI WGS metagenome assembly VFQN01 (sample SAMN10412370, study PRJNA504923) | tailings metagenome | isolation source: Replicate 2 from Balatoc abandoned mine | place: Philippines: Itogon, Benguet | collected 2017-08-28
CTGGTCGCGATTGCGGTCGCCGGCCTCATGCTCGGGGGCGCGGCGTGGTTCGCAGAGCGTGGAGATTGGGCCGACTGGATCTGGGCAGCCTGCACGATCCCGGTCCTTGCAGCGCTTGTCGTCGAGATCCTCACCAGCCTGCGTCGGGGAGAGGTCGGCCTCGACCTGATCGCCGCGCTTTCCATGACGGCGGCGCTCGCCTTCGGACAGCCGCTCGCCGGCAATGTCGTGGCGCTGATGTATGCCGGCGGACAATTGCTGGAGAGTTATGCCGAGCGCCGGGCGCGGCGCGAGATGACCGCCTTGCTCGGCCGCGTAGCCCGAACAGCCATGCGTTATGCCGACCGTGGGCTCGAGGAAGTCGCCATCGAGGAACTGGCCACAGGCGACCGCGTCCTGGTTCGCCATGGCGAAGTCGTGCCGGTCGACGGCACGCTGGCGTCGACCGGAGCGCTGGTCGACCAGTCCGCTCTTACCGGCGAGAGCATTCCCGTCGAGAAGCGGGAGGCCGACGAGATCCTCAGCGGCTCGACCAATGTCGGTGACGCGTTCGACCTGATCGCGGCAAAACCGGCTGCCGAGAGCACCTATGCCAATATCGTCCGTCTCGTCAGGCAGGCTCAGGAAAGCAAGGCTCCGAGCGTGCGTATCGCCGATCGCTATGCGATCTGGTTCCTTCTGCTGACGCTGCTCATCGCCGGAGCTGCATGGTGGGCGACGGGCGACCGCATCCGGGCGCTCGCGGTGCTGGTCGTGGCCACGCCTTGCCCACTCATCCTCGCGCTGCCTGTGGCGATCATCTCGGGCATGTCGCGGGCCGCGAAGCTCGGCGTCCTGATCAAGAGTGGCGGCGCGCTGGAGGCGCTGGCCAAGGTCCGCACCGTCATTCTCGACAAGACCGGCACCCTGACCTTCGGCAAGGCCGAGATCACCGATATCAGGACGGCCGACGGCTGGAACGGCGACGAGGTGTTGCGGCTCGCCGCTTCGCTCGACCAGGCGTCCAACCATGTCATCGCCGATGCACTCGTCACCGGTGCGCATCGGCGCGGCCTGCGCCTTTCGCCGCCGACCGAGGTCAGCGAGGTCGCAGGCACAGGGGTATCGGGCATCGTCGACGGTCGCGCAGTCGTCGTTGGCGGTAGCCGTTTCGTGCGCGACAGGAGCCGGCGCGGCGACCCCTATGCGTTGCGCGGCGGCGTGCCCGAGGGCGCGGCGGTCGTCGCTGTTGCCGTGGACGGCGAGATCGCCGGCATCATCGTGCTGGCCGACCGGGTCCGGCCCGACGCCGCCTCGATGCTGCGTGCCTTGCGCGACAGCGGCGTGACGAAGGTCGTCCTGGCCTCCGGCGATCGGCAGGATGTGGTGACGGCGATAGGCAAGCAGCTCGGCATCGACGATGCCTTCGGCGAACTCGATCCTCAGGCCAAGGTCGATATCGTCAGGAAGGAACGGGCACAGGCGCCCGTCATGATGGTCGGGGACGGGGTCAACGATGCGCCGGCGCTTGCGAGTGCCGACGTCGGCGTGGCGATGGGCGCGCGCGGTTCGGCTGCGTCTTCCGAAAGTGCCGATGTGGTTCTCCTGGTCGATCGCCTGGATACCCTGACAGCCGCCGTTCGAGCCGCCCATCGCACGCGTGTGATCGCGATGCAGAGCGTGCTCGCAGGCCTCGGCCTTTCCGTCGTGGCGATGGTCTTCGCGGCCTTCGGCTATCTGCCGCCGGTGGCGGGCGCCCTTGCCCAGGAAGCGATCGACATAGCGGTGATCCTCAATGCGCTGAGAGCGCTGCGATAAAGCAACTCTCCTAAGAGCGCGCGGTTCGGGAAAAGACAAGCGCCAAGCTTATCCCTGGACCAAGGCGCGCTGGCGCTCCCCACCCTCGCGGTGTACCACCGTCGGGCACGCGGCCATCGCCGAGGCCGCGCCATCGGGAAGGTGCCTGCCATGTCGAACGATAAAGCCGAAACCGCCGCGAAACGCCCGCTCGCCAAGCTCGACGTCGAGCCCGCGCCGCTTTCCGAGGCGATGACGCAATACTACAAGAAATGCGACGAGAAGCTCGGCTTCGTGCCCAATGTGCTGAAGGCCTATTCCTTCGATATGGCCAAGCTCGAGGCATTTGTCCGCATGGTGGACGACCTGATGCTGGCCCCATCGGGCCTGTCCAAGCTCGAACGCGAGATGATCGCGGTCGTGGTTTCCTCGGTGAACCACTGCCACTACTGCCTCGTCTCTCATGGCGCGGCCGTCCGCTATCACTCCGGCGATCCGCACCTGGCCGAGACCCTGGTCGCCAACTATCGCGCCGCCACGCTCACCGAGCGTCAGCTTGCGATGCTGGATTTCGCCTGGAAGATCACCGAACGCCCGGCCGAGATCGGCGACGAGGACCGCGAGGCTCTGCGCCGCGCGGGCTTCTCCGACCGCGATATCTGGGACGTCGTGCTCGTCGCCGGCTTCTTCAACATGTCCAACCGCGTGGCGAGCGGCGTCGCCATGGAGCCGAATGCCGAATATTACACGATGGCGCGCTGAGGCGTCGCCGGTTCACTTGCGGAAGAACGGCCTCATGAGCCCGTAGATGTCGCGGTAGCCGGCGAAGGACCTGTCATAGGCCGCCGCGTTGCCGGGATTGGGCAGCAGTCTCTCGCCTTGCCGCGACAGCCGGCTTCCATCCCGCCAGCGGATGCCGATATCGGCGCCGACGGCCGCGGCGAAAGCCGCACCCACGCTCGACCCGTGCGCCGTTTCCAGCGTCTGGATCGGGACCTGCAGCACGTCGGCGACGATCTGCATCCAGATGCGACTGCGGCTGCCGCCGTCGGAGGCGAGGAACCGCCGGGGTCGATACCCGATGTCGTGCAGCACTTCGACATGGTGGCGAAAGCCGAAGGCGACCGCTTCCAGCAGGGCGCGCCAGAGATGGGCACGGCCGTGGCTGAGCGTAAGGCCTGAAAAGACGCCGCGCGCGAAGGGATCGTGGATCGGCGACTTCTCGCCGAGAAAGTAAGGCAGGCACAGCAGGCCGTCGCTTCCCGCGGGCACCGCCTCGGCAAGGCGGTCGAGCAGCGCGTGCGGGCTGTCGGCATCGGGCGCCAGCATCGCGGCGAGCCAGTTCAATGCCGAGCCGGAAGATGCCATGCAGCCATTGGGCGCGAAGAGCCCGGGCACGAGATGGGCGTCGAGGAACAGTCTGGCGTCGGGACGCGCATGGTCGGCGGCCATGATGATGTCGCCGGCGCCGCCGAATTTCAGCAGCACGTCGCCGGGCTCGACCACACCGGCGGCGAAGGCCGAAGCGACATGATCGGCTGCGCCGCCGAAGACCGGCAGCCCGTCGGGCAAGCCCGTCTCGCGCGCCGCAGCGGCGGTCACATGGCCGACGACTTCGTGAGTGCGCACCACGTCCGGTATCGCCGCGCGGCCGACATGGGCCAAAGCGACGAGATCGTCGGCGATCTCGGTTGTTCTCAGGTCGATGAACCCAGCTTCCAGGGCCCAGTTGAACTCGACCGCCCGCCGCCCGGTCAATCGTGCGTTGATGAAGTCATAGGAGCCGCAGACCGTCGCGATCCGGGCGAAGACATCCGGCTCGTTGATTTCCACCCAGCGCAGCTTGGAGGCCAGAACCTGCTGGTTGAGGCCGTTGCCCGTCCGCGCCAGAAAGTCGTCGGGGTCGGTTTCGGCGGCGATCTGCGCAACCTCGGCACCGCAACGGCCGTCACTCTGCTGAATGCTGGCGCGCAGCACGCCGCCAGACTGGTCGAGCAGAACAGTCGCCGGCACCATGCCGGTCACGCAGATGCCGACAAGCGCCGCAGCGGGCGCGACACCGGAAATTTCGCGAAGCGTCTCACAGGCGTTGCGCCACCATTCTTCAGGATCTTCCTCGGCCCAGCCGGGCCGCGGCGATTGAAGCGTGTTGCGCCGGGTCGCAACGGCGGCGATGCGGCCGGGAAGTTCCAGCAACAATGCGATCGTCGAGGTGGTCCCGATGTCGAGGCCGATGACATAGCGGGGGATGCTCGGGGCCTTGCTCATACGCAGTCTCGTCTTCTCCATCACTTTCCGGTCGGCGGTAGTCGTTTCGATCACTATCGATCATCGCGATCACAGGCGCAATAGGTGCGGTCGAATTCTGGAATGGCGCCCCGATCATGGTCGGTCTGAACGGCTTGCCTGAAGCCCCGGAATGTGAGAACAGGATAAGTGGATAGGGTATCCTGCCGGCAGAGATCGATTGGCAGCGATCGATTCGAGTGCTACTTGGCTCCGGGCGGGAGCGCCCCGGACAAACGCCGATGATCGGCAACGATCCGAATTGACATATCATAATCAATCAGATTGTTTTCCGCCCAACAGCCGCCTGGAAACTCATGGCACAGCCTTCCCGATTTCCGCATGAGCGGCAGATGCGGATGCTTGCGCTCGTCAAGGAACGCAAGGCCATCGGCACCACCGAACTGGCTGAATTGCTCGATATCTCGATGCCCACGGTCCGGCGCGACCTCTCGGCACTCGAGGCGGTCGGGCTGGTGCTGCGCACCCATGGCGGGGTGGTCGCACAGGAGGCGGCGCAGGAATCGGAACTCGAGCCGCTTTATCTCGACAAACTGCGCACGCGACAGGCGCTGAAGCAGCGTATCGCGGCGGCAGCGGCCGATCTGGTTGTGGACCATGCCACCATCGTCATCGATTCCGGCACCACGGGCCTCGCGCTCGCCCATCGCCTTGCCGGGCGGCCGGTGACGATCGTGGCGCTCGACCTCAAGGCAGCCGAGGCAGCTGCGGTGGGGGCCACCGAGGTCCTGCTGGTCGGCGGCAGAGTCCGCAACGGCCTGTTCAACGTCACCGGAACCTGGGCGACCGACCTGCTGCAGGAGATCACCGCCGACATGTTCTTCCTCGCCGCCGACGCCGTCGACAGCGACCGCGTGACAAATTCGACGATCGACGAGGCGGCGGTGAAGAAGGTGGCGATAGAGCGCTCGTTGCGCACTGTGCTCATCGCCGACCACAGCAAGATCAACCAGCGCAAATTCGTGCCAGTCTGCGATATCGAGCGCGTCGACATTTTCGTGACGGACCGCGCCGCGCAGCCGCTGCTCGCCGACTACGACACCAAGTTCAAGAAGATCATCTATTGCTGATGTGCAGGAGGAGTAACCCATCGTGACGCAAACCAAGTTCGAACGCATCTTTGGTGATACCAAGCCGGTCATCGCCATGGTCCATCTCGACCCTTTGCCGGGAGCGCCGCTCCATGATGCCTCGGCCGGCATCGACAGCATCGTCGAGCGCGCCCGCAAGGACCTCGTCGCGCTGCAGGCGGCAGGTGTCGACGCTGTCATGTTCGGCAACGAAAACGACCGGCCCTACGAACTCAAGGTTGACGTTGCGTCTACCGCGGCCATGGGTTTCGTCATCGGCCGGTTGCGCAGCGAGATCCAGGTGCCGTTCGGCGTCAATGTGCTGTGGGATCCCAAGGCATCCGTCGCTTTGGCCGCGGCGACCGGTGCAGCCTTCATCCGCGAGATCCTGACCGGTAACTATGCCTCGGACATGGGACCCTGGACGCCGAATGCCGGCGAGACGATGCGCTACCGCAACCATGTCGGGCGGCCCGACCTTGCTCTGTTCAACAACATCTCGGCCGAGTTTGCCTATTCGATCGACCGCCGCAGCCTGCCCGAGCGCGCGCGCAGCGCGATCTTCTCCAGCCTACCCGACGCCGTTCTCGTTTCAGGCAACATCACCGGAGAAGCTGCGGCACTGAGCGAGGTCGAGGCGGTGAAGAAGGTCAGCGGCAAGACGCCGGTCCTAGTCAACACCGGTGTGCGCCATGCCACCGTCGCCGACGTCTTCGCCGTCGCCGACGGCTGCATCGTGGGCTCCTCGCTCAAGGTGGACGGCAACACCTGGAACGCGGTCGATCCGGATCGCGCGGCAGAGTTCATGCGCCTGGCACGCCAGGCGCGGAAGTAGGATGCAGGCTCAGGAAGCCGTGGCGGTCGCACTCTTGCGGCCGCTGCCGAGGCCGGTCGCCAGCACTGCTCCGCCGATGATGAGCAGCGCCGCGGCCAGAAGCCTGATCGTGGCCGGCGCGTTGCCCATGGCGACCAGCAGGGCCGTCGACAGCAGCGGCGCGAGATAGGACAGGGCGCCGAGCAGGGAAATGTGTCCGTGCTTGGTCGCATGGTCCCAGGCGAGGAAGGCCAGGCCCGTCGGCCCGACGCCGAGCAGGACGATCGCCAGCCATTGTCCCGGCGACGGAGCGATCGTCGTCTCGAACAGGAGGTGGCAGACGCCGCCAGCGACGGCCACCGCGCCGCAGACGCCGACGATCATGCCGCTCGGCGTTGTCCCGAAGCGCCGGTTGAACACGGAATAGGCCGACCAGAGCAAAGCGCACATGAGCGCGGCCGCATATCCCGACATCGAGGCGTCGGCGGTGGCGGATGGCGCCCGCCCCAACACGATCAGCGCCGTTCCGCCCAGGCCGAGCAGCGCGCCGGCCACGTGCCGGGCGGCCAGCCGCTCGCCCGGCAGCAAGGCGGCGAACAACACGATCAGGAGCGGCCAGAGATAGGCGATCAGGCTGGCTTCGGCGGCAGGGGCGGCCTTCAGCGCGTAGAAATAGAGCGCGTGATAACCGAAGATACCGATGAAGGCGGTCACCCACGGCGCAAGAGGCTGCCTGATCTCGGCGAGGCCGCCGCGAAATCCGAGCAGGGCCATTCCGCTCAGGAACGCTACCACGAAGCTCAGCGCCAGAAGCTCGAAAGGCGGGATGCCCGCGGTGAACACCGTGAGCGGAGCGAGCGCCGCCCAGAGCAGGATCGCGACGCCTCCGATGATCGTCGCCCGTCCGCTGCCGCCGTCGCTCATTCGTTGCTTTCCTGGTAAGCCTGAACCAAGGACGCAATCTGCCCGACGCGGCAGGGCCGGGATAGTCTCGAAGTCCGGAAGTCTATTCAGAAACTCCGCCGCCACGCCGAAGGGCGGCGGGCGTTATGCCGCGCGACAGGCGCAGCTTCCTGGTGAGCGCGCTCTGGTCGGCATGGCCGGTCCTTACCGCGATCTCGGCGATGGACAGCGACGTGGTGGTCAGGAGCCGGCAGGCCGCGTCGAGCCGCAATTCGGCCAGCCGGCCATGGGGCGTGTCGTCGGTCTGCTGGCGAAACAGCTCATGAAGCCGCGTCTCGCCCGCGCCCGCCGCGGCTGCGATATCGGCGACGGTGATCGGCTGCTCCAGCCTCGCCCGCATGAAACGCACCGCCCGTTCGACGATCGCATCCGCGGTCGTGGCCGGCTCGGCCCGTGGGGCCTTCAGCGTTTCGGCGAGCAACCCACACCAGTGGCTCCGTGCTTCGGGGGTGACGACATCGATCGTTGCCGCCAGATAGTCGATGAGGCTCTGCAGCGGCGGTGTGACGGTGAAGAAGGCGTTGCGCCGCAAAGGCTCCGCCTCGATCCAGCGGTCCGTGTTTCCCTCGCCGGGCAGGTCCGCCACGACAAAGCGTCCGGAGGGCGGCGCCTGGAAAGCATGGACGGCATCGGTGGCGATGAAGGCGCCACGTCCGGCCGCGACAAGGCCGCCGCGACCGTCGATCTCCATATCCATCACGCCGCTCAGCGGCAGCACCACCTGATGGAAGTCGTGCCGGTGCGACTGTACTTCACCGCTATAGCTTCGGACATCGAGCCGTTCGGACTGCGGCGACATCTCGGTTCTCCCGGGCATGCTTGCCCTCTCGACTTCGGTTTCCATCAACAGCGTGACGAACTCAAGGCAAAAGGTTCAAAGGGTGATCCGAAGCACGCGATAGTCTTGCCCCTCGATCGGACGATGCGCGATTGTTTCCCAGCCGAGCCGCCGGAAGACTTCTTCCGCCTCGGCGGTGAGGGTATGGACCGCGTCGAAACCCCGCTCCCGCGCCTTGTCGGTCGCATAGGCGACGAGCGCCGATGCCACGCCCCGCCGTCGCGCCTCAGGCGCGACCCAGAGCCCGCCAATCCAAGGTGTGAGGGGGCGACGGTTCGGGGCCGGATTGCGCGGTCAGCGCGCAGGTGCCGATCGCGCGCCCGCCACAAAACGCGGCGACGCCGAGCGGCAGGCCCGTATGCCGCGACCGTTCGGTGAGGTCGCCGGCGGCCGAGGCGCGGCCATACCAGTCCGGCCATTCGGCCTCATAGCCGCGCGCCAGCGTTTCGATGGCGTCCGGGCGGTCGGCGAGCAAAGCGAGCTCGAGATCGGTCGGCGTCATTCTCCTTTGCCCGGATTGCGCGCCGTCATCAATGCGCGGGACCACCAGGCGAGTTCGTCGAGGAGGGTAGCGGCACTCGCCTTCAGGAAATCATAGTCGTCGATGGTCTTCGCTCCATTTGAGATCGCAAGATAGGGCTCCATGCCGATATGCACGGCATTGCGCATCGACGCGAGCTGGAGTTCGGCGCAGATCAGCCTGAGCTGCTCGACGGCGCGGGCGCCACCGACGCCGCCATAGGCGACGAAGGCGGCGGGTTTGCGGTTGAATTCGCGATAGGCGTGGTCGAGCGCGTTCTTGAGCACGCCGGGAATGCTGCGGTTGTATTCGCCGGTGACGAAAATGTAGCCGTCCATATCGGCGATCTTCGCCGCCCAATGCCGGGCGACGGTAGAGCGCGGTGGCGCATAGGCCGGCGCGGTCGCCTCCTCGAAGAAAGGCAACGGGTAGTCGCGCAGGTCGATGACCTCGACGTCGAGTTCTGAATGCGCCCGCGTGAGGCCGGCGATCCACTGCGCAGGCTTGTCGGCGAAACGGGTTTCGCGGGTCGTGCCGATCACGATGCCGATCCTTGGTGTCGTCATGTCGATGTTCCCTATGTCTGATGAGGTGTTCACGCCCGTGGCGAAGGCCGGCGCATGGCGAGACCGAATGCGGCGATGGCGAGCGCCGTCATGCCCGCGCCCATCGCCGTGACCGGAAGCACCGAGCCCAAGGATCGCGTGGCCGCCTCGATGCTGAAGGGCGCCATGAACTGGCCGAGAAACAGAAAAGTGGCTACGCCTCCGGCGAAGCGGCCCTGGCGGCCGGCCGGCGTCGCGGCGAGAACCATGCCGTTGACGCCGGGGACGAGCAGGCCCGTCGCGACGCCGGCGATCGCCATGCCGGCCAGCACCAGGCCATAGTCGCCTGTCGCCGCCAGGCCCTGACCGATGGCGATAAGCAGGAAGGCGAGCGCGATCGCCGCCCGGGCAGAGATCGCGCTGCGGATGCGTCGGTGGAAGAAGGCAGTGGCCCCGCCCGTGAAGGTGCAGAGCGACAGGGCGTAGCCCGCCAGCGCCGGATCGCCGAGGCCGTGGTCGCGGAGATGGAACGGCAGCTGTACCGGGATGACGTAGAAGAACACCATGCCCAGGAAGATGGCGGCGTACGCGAAGACGACGGTCGGCCAGTCGACAGGCCGGTGGTCGGCGACCGTATCGGCCGTCGCGGCTGCATTGCGTGGCAGCCGGGCCAGCATGAGCGGGACCAGAGCGAGCGCGATCAGGTAACTCGCAAAAGGCCAGCGCCAGCCATGGCCCGCGAGCAAGCCGCCGACGATCAGGAAGGCCATGCCGCCGAACGACATCGCCGCACCCTGGTAACCGACGACGCTCTTCCTGTCGTCGCCGTGATAGAGCGAGCCGATCAGTGCCAGCGTGCCAGTGCTCATGCCGGCGATCGCGATACCGAGAAGGGCCCGGCCGGCCAGCAGCACCGGCAGGCTCATTGCATAAAGGCCGGCTGAACCGGCCAGGGCGAAGAGCAGCGCCGAACCGGCCAGTACGCCGCGGGCGCCGATCCGGTCGGCCAGGAGGCCGACGGGCGCTGCTGACATCGCAATCACCAAAGCCGGCAGGGTGAGCGCGAGCTTGACCAGGAATTCTGAATTGGGGGTATCGGCGAACGCTTCCGCCATTCCCGGCAGCGATGGGGTGATGGCCGTGGCAGCCATGGCCGTCAGGCAGCTGGCGCCGATCAAAGCGGCGAGCGTCCCTCCACCCGCCGCCGGGGGATAAGTTCCTGATGTCCGGACGACCATACGAACCTCGCTCTTGCAACGCGCCCCTCATTGTTTAGTGTCAGAGACAATCTGCCGGTAGGTGGGCAAATGCGGATGCACCGTCCGCAGAAATGGACGATGATGACCGGCGTGAAGCTCAACGATCTCTTTTTCTTCGTTCAGGTGGTGGACAGGAACGGCTTTGCGGCCGCTTCACGCGAGTTGCAGATCCCCAAATCGAGCATCAGCAAACGCATCGCGGAGCTCGAGAAGGATCTCGGTGCGCGGCTGATCCAGCGCACCACGCGCAGCTTCACGGTCACCGAGGCGGGGCAGGCCTTCTATCGCCATGCGGCTGCCGCTCTCTTGGAAGCAGAAGCAGCCGAAGCTGCCGTTAGGAGCCGACTGGCCGAGCCGATCGGCACGGTGCGCATCACCGCATCCATGACCACGGTGCAGATGGCGCTGGCCGATCTCTTGCCACGGCTGGCCAAGCACCATGCGAAGGTGCGGGTGGTGCTTCATGTCACCAACCGTTTCGTCGACCTCGTGCAGGAAGGGTTCGACGTCGCCGTGCGCGCGCATCAAAACCCGCTGCCCGACTCGGATCTGCTGCAACGGCGTCTCGGTTTCTCGCCGAACTATCTGGTGGCGTCGCCGGACTATGTCGCCGAGTACGGGCTGCCGCGGACGCCCGAGGAGATCGACGGCCATTTCGGCATTTTCGCCGACGAGGCGATGCAGACGAGGCCGAGCCTATGGCGACTGCGCGGCGCCGACGGTTCGCAGCGGGACATCGCGCTTGCGCCTCGTTTCTTCGCCGACGATCCGGCGACCTCCGTCAGCGCCGCCTTGTCCGGGCTCGGCATCGCCTCGCTGCCGCACGGCCTGTGTTGGCCCGGTATCGAGCGGGGTGCGCTGGTGAGGCTATTGCCCGACTGGGATTCGGGTGGCGCTACCACCACGATCCTCACGCCGCACCGCCGCGGCCAACTGCCCTCGGTGCGCGCCGTGGTGGACTTCCTGGCCGATGGGCTGCTTGCGACCATGGCTTTCCGGTGAGGACCGGGCAGCACTGCTCCCGGTCCCACCTTCTCGTCATAGGACCCGATGTCCGTGCAGGACGCGTTCGACCGGAACCCAGCCGAGATAGCGTGGTTGTGTCCAGCCTTCCGCCGTCTCCAGTTTCTCGACAGCTGCATAGTGGTCGACACGGACGACGTCCCAGGCATGGACGACGAGGCCGTTGCCGATATGCAGTCCGACATGGCCGTAATTGGCCCGCTCGTCGAACAGCTCGCCGGTCATGTCGTAGAAGACGAAAGCGCCTCTAGGCGGCTCGCCGGCAGGATCGCCAGTCACGCCATACTGGTCGGCCGATTCCCTGGCGGTATCGCCACCGAACACTTCGATGGCGTTGGCCTCTTCATAGGCGTCTTCGACGAAGGCCAGGCAGCGGAAGCAATAATCCTCGCGGCCTTGCTGGGCCATCGCCCAGGCGATGGCTCTATCGATGTATCGTTCGGTTTTCACGTCCGCAATGTCCCGTTGAAGAAAGGAGTGCTTCAGAAGCAAGCGTGAGCTTTGCGAATCGCGCCATTCCACCCTCCTTGTCGGGACGTGCCCCTCGCGGGGCTCGGACGTTGTGGCAAACCACCAATGGTTGCCGCTGGGGGACGCTGCATACTGATTGTTGCGGCTTCAATCAAGGCCCGAATTGACGTATAGGCTCCGGCCCCGGCCGGCCGATCGGTCCGCGCCGGCATTCATACTGCATTGGAATACGCAATGACCGACCAAATCCAGCCGACCGCCGAAGTCTCGTTCCGCCGCATTTCGGCGGCGACGGTGAGCGACGTGTGCGAGCTGAGCGAGACGCTCACCGACGAACAGCGCAACATGGTCGCCGACAACGGCACCTCGATCGCCGAAGCGCATTTCTCGGAGAACGCCTGGTTCCGCGCCATCTATGCCGACGACACGCTGATTGGCTTCGTCATGCTCCATATCGGCGCCGATCATGACGACGGCATCGATTGTCCCGGTGTCTTCCTGTGGCGCCTGATGATCGCGGGTCCTTTCCAGGGAAAGGGCTTCGGCGAACAGACGATCGCCTTGCTCAGGCGCGACCTCAAGGTGCGTGGTTACACGGAGCTCTTCGTCAGCTATGGCCAGGGTCCCGGCAGCCCGGAAGGGTTCTACCGACGCCTCGGCTTCGTGCCGACAGGTGAGATGTATGGCGACGAGGCCGAGGCCGTACTGAAATTCGCGGCCTGAACCGCCCACCGCGTGTCGGATCCGGGCCGCAGCCCGAGACCGACACGCTCTCTTCGATCGGATACACATTATGCGCAACGAACTTCACGAGGCGAACCGCCTCTCCTGGAATGCGGCGACTGTCGCGCACAACAGCCACAAGGGCGACCAGGCTGCCTTCTTCCGCGGCGGCGGCTCGACGCTCTTTCCCGAGGAGATCGACCTCGTCGGCGACGTCGGCGGCCTCGACCTGCTCCACCTCCAGTGCAATGCCGGCCAGGACAGCCTGAGCTTCGCCCGTCTCGGCGCCCGTGTCACCGGCGTCGATATCTCCGACGAGGCGATCGGCTTCGCGCAAAGACTGTCAGAAGAAAGCGGCATCCCGGCCCGGTTCGAACGCGCCGACCTGTTCGACTGGTTCGACGCGGCCGCCCGCGACGGCAGGCGTTTCGACCGGGTGTTCGCCTCCTACGGCACGATCTGCTGGCTCTCGGATCTCGAGCGCTGGGGCCGCGGCATCGCTGAGGTGTTGCGTCCCGGTGGGCGGTTCGCCTTCATCGACTTCCATCCTTTCGCCATGACGTTCGATACCGACTGGAAGCCGCGCTACGACTATTTCAACAAGGAGCCGGTGGCGGAGGGCGGCGTGGGGGACTATGTCGCCGAGTCCGGCGACGGCCTGGCGGCCGGCACCTACGAGGCCGGCGTCGCGGACTTCAGCAATCCGCATCCGTCCTTCGAATTCTACTGGGGGGTGGGCGACACGGTTTCCGCGCTGCTGAAGGCAGGGCTGATCATCGAGCGGCTGCAGGAATATCCCTATGCCAATGGCTGGCGCGGCTTCGACGAGATGACCGAACTGGACGGCCGCCGCTTCACGCCGCCGCCCTCTATGCCGCGCATCCCGCTGATGTATGCCGTCACCGCACGCAAGGCGTGACGGGAAACGGCGACGAGACGCTCTGGTTCGTCGCGACGCGAGCGGCGAAAGAAAGCCGCGGCCGGGCCTGTTCGCCGCATCAGACCGCCCGGGTCAGGCCGCCGTCGACGCGGATGTTCTGGCCGGTGATGTAGCCGGCGCCGTCCGACGCAAGGAAAGCGACGGTTGCAGCGATCTCCTCGCTGGTGCCGTAGCGCTTCATCGGCACGCTGTCGCGACGTTCTTCGGTCGCCGGAAGGCTGTCGATCCATCCGGGAAGGACGTTGTTCATGCGTACATTGTCGGCCGCATAGGTGTCGGCGAAGATTTTCGTGTAAGCGGCGAGGCCCGCGCGGAACACGGCCGAGGTCGGGAACATCGCGCTCGGCTCGAAAGCCCAGGCGGTGGAGATGTTGATGATGACGCCCGCCTTCTGCTTCTGCATGACCGGCGCGACCAGCCGCGTGGGGCGGATGACGTTCATCAGATAGGTATCCATGCCCTTGTGCCAGTCCTCGTCGCTGATCTCGATGATCTGAGCGCGCGGGCCATGACCGGCGCTGTTGACGAGGACGTCGATGCGGCTCCAGCGCTGCAGTGCGCCATCGACGAGCCGCTTCAGGTCGTCGTTCGACTGGTTGGACCCGGTCACGCCCAAACCGCCGAGTTCCGCAGCCAGCGCCTCACCCTTGCCTGAGGAGGACAGGACCGCGATCCTGAAGCCATCGGCGGCGAGGCGCCTCGCCGCCGCGGCGCCCATACCGCTGCCGCCTGCCGTGACGACCGCCACCTTTTCCACTGCCATAGCTGTCTCCATCGCTCTTTTCGCGGGCGCAAACAATGCCGCCTCCATCCCACATTTTGCAAGCGGTCGAACAGTGGCAAGAGCGTACGGCGTCATCGGCCACCGCAACGCCGTCACGTCGGTGGACTATTGCAGGGTATCTCGCTCTCTACCATCGGCACATATCTCGCACGACGATTTCCGCAGTTTTTTGCGCAAAAATATGATGCGTTCTGAAAAGTATTTGCTAGAACAGACTGAATCGTGTCGTTTCTGTAAAACGGTACGCGCAATTTTTGCGGATAAAGGAGCCTCTCATGTCATCACAAACTCTCGCCCGTCGGCTCGACGGTCTGTCTGAAGGACGGGGCTTCGACGTCCACTGGCACGTGAAGCTGGTCGACAGCGGCGAAG
>VFQN01005965.1_pt1 | contig 14402 bp, 13 predicted proteins | sample 3512371 | NCBI WGS metagenome assembly VFQN01 (sample SAMN10412370, study PRJNA504923) | tailings metagenome | isolation source: Replicate 2 from Balatoc abandoned mine | place: Philippines: Itogon, Benguet | collected 2017-08-28
GCCCTCAACTTCCAGGTACTGGAGCCGGCCTCAATCCCGGCCGCGTGAGGTATAGATACGTATGCATTACCCTCCGATCCGCAGGTTCCGGTGCTGTGCGTGGACGAGCAGCCGATGCAGTTGTTGAAGGAGACGCGGGCGCCGATCGCGGCGCCGAAGGACCATACGAAGCGGGTGGATTACGAGTACGAGCGGGTGGGCACGGCGAACGTGTTTCTGTTTTGCGAGCCGCCCGCGGGATGGCGTCAGGCGACGGTGCGGGAGCAGCGGACGAAAGTGGACCGGGCGCGGGAAGTGGCAGCGCTCTTGCGGACGAAGCACAAGGATGCGACGAAGGCAGATCCTGGTCTGCGGCAATCTGAACACGCACACGACGGGCGCGTTTTACGAGGCGTTCCCGGCGGATGAGGCGCGGGCGCTGGTGGAGCGTGTGGAGTCCCGGCACACGCCGAATCACGGGAGTTGGCTGAACACCGCGGAGAACGAATTGAGCGCGTTGACGCGTCAGTGTGTGGGACGCCGCCGGTTCGGGGCGATCGGGGCGCTTCGTGCGGAGGCGGCAGCATGGTCGGCGTCGGCGAATGCGAAGCAACGCGGCGTGGACTGGCAGTTCCGCATCGACGACGCCCGGATCAGACTGAAGTCGCTCTACCCGAACACATAAACCTGACACTGCACGAGGTGGGGGATTTTTTCGCGCACCGTCGCACCGTCGCACCGCGATCGCCCGCGCGTTCGTAGGGCCGCCGCAGTAATTCAAACTTAACGATCAAGCGAGTTATTGAAATAGTGCATATCGGCTCGACTATCGTCGCTTAGGCAGCTATTCTATTTTTGTAATAGTGAACAAATTTACACAGTGCCGGACGGTGTCTAGCTCTGTGCGGGTGGCCTTTTCCCCCGGCCCTGCCGCTTACGGGGCAGAGGGACACCCCGGAGTTTTGCCCGTCAGCTTCTTGTACGTCAGCCGCTTCCCGCCGATCGCTCCAGTCACGTCGACGAACCGCTCGCCATCTGTCTTCACCCAGCCGTCTGCGTGCTTCCTCTCGTTGTACCGGAAGTTCTCTTCGTCCAGGTAGCGGAAAAGCCAGTCGGCGGCGGGTAGGGTGAGGGCGAGGGCCAGAGCGGAGCCTGTGAGGTAGCGAGTCACTTCTTCCCCTCCGGTTGGGTGATCGCCCCGAGCGGGAGCTTGCGGCCGTCCACGACCTGCGTTAGGCCGGCGAGCGGGCCGCCGGTGGCGTCGCAGACGCGCGCCTGGAACTGCCACCGCTGCGCCCAGCTGTCGGTCTGGTTGTTCTGGCACACCTTCACGACGACCGTGTTCTCGCCGGCCTTCAGCACGCCCTTGCCGACGTGGTAGTCCATCGCGTCGCCGTGGTGATACTCTTCGCGCTCGAACACCTTCTTGCCGTTGAGGAAGATCTGCACCGCGTTCGGACTGCCGACGCGGACCTCCGCCGGCATCTCCTTCTTGGCGTGGACCACGGCTAGGGCGTACGCGCAGGCGTTTTTCAGCCGGCCGACCTTGTCGTTCAGGTCGAACTGACCGTACTTGTCGGCGGTCGCCTGCGGCGCCCACTTCACCTTGCCGTCCTTGCCGTCGAACTCGGCGGCGGCCGGGTTCGTCTCGGGCGGGTAGCTGAGCGTCAGCGCTTTCCCCTTCTCGCTGAGGAACGGCCCGACGACGCGGGCGTGCGTGAGGAACGCGAAGTGCTGGGTGACGCTCGCCTTCTTGCCGACGATCTCCAGCTCCTTCGCCACCGCCTCGGCCTGCTCCTTCTCGCGGGTGAACGCGAACAGTTCGTTGAGCGTGGCGGCGCCGGGGGCGCCGGTCTTGACCTTTGCCAGCTGGTCGGCGATCGCCTCGCGGCGCAGGTCGGGCTGCGGGTCGTTGAGCAGCTTCGGCAGGAGACGGGCCGGGGTGCCGGGGTCTTGTGCGACGAGCACCTCGTAGGCGAGCCGCCGGGCGGACGGGGCGGTGGCGCGGGGGTCGAGGACGAACCCTTCCAACACCACCCCCGGGAACGACCGGCGGGCCTTCTTCTCGTTCTCGGCGATGGCGCCGGCGGTGCTGCGGAGCCAGTTCGCGGTGGTCGGGTTGGCGTCGTCAACGGCGGTGAGCGTCGGGAAGAAGGCGGGAGAGCCGGCGTCCACGACTGCCTTCCACGCGGGGCCGGCGGCGGAGTTGTTGGCCCCCTCCTTCGTCACGCCCTTGAGCACGGCGATGGCCTTCGCCGAGTCGCCGTCCTGTGCCGGGGCCGCGGCGGCGAGTGCCAGCACGACCGCCGCGGCCTACCCGGGCCGGAAGCGTCGGTGCATCGGATGGGTCTCCTGGTCAGTGGAGCGGGGTGCGAGCGGCGGCTTCCATCTTGCCGCGGAGGTCGGCGAAGTAGGCGGTGAGTTCGGCCGCCGACTTCACCGCCCCGCGCGAGCACGAGCCGGTCGAGCACCCGCCGCCGGTCCCGCACGACGAGCAACCGCCGCCGGAGCCGCAGTCGGGCTTCCCGCAGGTCGCGGTCGTGGGGTCGGGCGGGTCGGCGCTGACCGGCGTTTGGGAGAGGTCGAGTAGCCTTACTGATAGGGAGAAGCGGTCGGAGAGGGTCGTCAAAATGGGGTCGAGGTCGCACGCGGCCCACGGCAGCGCGTGCAGCACGGCCGAAGCGGAGTCGAGTGCGACTTCGGCGTCCGGGAAGGCGGCCGGCAGCCCGGCGGCGAGTGCGTCGGCGGCGTCGAGCAGGTCGCGGGCCAGCGCGTCCGCGCGGTCGGCGGCGGCGTCGTCGGCTGCGGTCGCGGTGCGGACCAACTCGCCATCTTCCTCGACGCTCGTGAAGCGGTCGGCGGGGGCGCACAGCACGGTGCCGAGTTCCAGCCCGCGCGGCCCGCGGACGACCACGCGCGCGCCGCGCTCCAGGTCCGCGGCCGTGCGGAACCGGCCGACGTACCCGGGCCGCCCGTACCGGACCAGCAGCCCGGCCGTCATTTCGCGTCCTCGAACCCGAAGAACTCGCGCATGTGCCGGTCGTACTCCTGCTGCCCGAACTCGGAGCTGAGGTCGAGCCGCAGCTCGTTGATGACCTTGATGCTCAGGTCTTTGAACCACAGCGTCCAGCACCCCGCGCACACCGTCCCGTAGATGCGCTGGCCGATCTCGTCCGGCACCGGCGGGGCGGGGAGCTGCCGGGCGCGCTTCCCCTCCATGCACCCGGGGCGCTGGCAGCGGAACCCGGTACCCGGGCCGTCGTCGGGCGCCGCGACGGCGGTCTGCGGCACCGGCGCGCCGAGCTCGGTGAGGAGCTTCGTCATGGCGTCGCGCGGCATCTTGTCGCCGCGCTCGTCCGCCATCTTCCACCCGTTCGTCAACACCTCGACCGCCCGGTCCCGCTGGCCGAGCTTAACGAGGCACTCGCCGAGCAGCTGGTACACCTTCGAGAACTGCGGGCTCAGCTCCAGCGTGCGCTCGAACGACTTCACGGCCTCGGCGTGCTGGCCGTCCTCCACGAGTAACTGGCCGAGGCGGAAGTGGCCGAGCTCGTTTTCCGGGTCGTCGGTGGCCATTTTCCGGAATTGTGCGATCCGCTCGGCGAGCTGGCTCATGTCGGCAACAGGGGACAGGGGACGGGAGACCGGAGACACGGCACGGGCATTATATGCCCCCGTGTTTTCTGTCCCCCGTTCCCAGCCCCCGGTTCACTGCGGCGGGTCGACGCGGATCGGCAGGTCGAACGTGGCTCGCTTGTTCGTCACCTTGTCCGCCGCGGTCACCCGCAGGGTGAACCGGCCGGGGCGGTTCATGAACAGCGGCACCTGGTGGCCGAACACCGCGTCCTTCTCGTCGATCCCGGCGTTCAGGTTGTCACGGATCGGCTGGGCGAGCGTCGGCTGATTCTTGTCGTCGAAGAACTCCAGGGTGAAGTCGATGTTCGGCTGCTTGGTCTTGGTGTCCCGGCCGAACCCGACGACCGTGTACTGGACCCACAGCGTCTCGCCGACCACGCCGGCCGCCGGGGCGACGATCGACCCGCGCACGTCGCGGGTCGGGTTGATCGCCACCAGCCCGAAGTCCCCCTTGAGCACCTCGAACTTCACCGAGAAGCTGTTCGTGGCCTTCGCCTTCGGGTCGGTCACGGTCAGCTTGCAGGTGTACGCCCCCGCGGGCTGGTCGAGCCCGATGGTGACGTAGGCCCGGGCCGGCATCTTGCCGCCGCGGAGCGGCACGGTGTCGCGGAGCTCGCGCGGGTCCTGCTTGAACAGCAGCTTGTTGCCCGCGTCGGTCACCTCCATCCCGACCGTGTAGAGGGTCTTCCCGTCGGCCTCCATGCTGAGCCCGTCGATGTCGAAGGCGATGAACAGCACGTCGCCCGGCAGGAGCTTCGCGTCCTTCCGGGCCGGGCCGAGCTCGCCGACGGTGAGGCGGACGTTGTTCAGCTGCAGTGCCCCGGCCGGCGGCTGGGCCGGGGCGAGGGTGGCCGCGGCCAGGGCGAGTGTGCTCAGCATGGCGTGTCCTCGGCAGGAGGCGGTCGGGTTCGGGCGGTCCGTCAGACCGAACCGCGCTATTGTTGCCGGCGTTGGCGATGCCGACCAGTGGCGCCGCCGCGGACGTTTGCGACTTGGTTCGAGGGCGCGGATTTTTGCAGCGCGCCGGGCGGGTCCGTGCCTATAGTGGGGTGTCGGTCGGATGTCGCGCGTCCGTGGCGCGACGGGCAAAAGGCCTCGGGCGGTCCGCACTGGTACGCGGGTCGCCCCTGGCGTGGCCTACGCGAAAGGGGGTGGTCTTGTGAGTTGTTGCTACCAGGTACTGATGGGCCGGCTAGCCTAACGGCTACGCAACGGGTGGTCCGTTAAGCCGGCCGCCCAAATAGACCCCGCGGGAGTATCTACCCGCGGGGTCGCTTCGTTCACGGCGTGCCCACGTCCAGGGGCACGGACGGCACGCGGACCATCCCCGCCACCGCCGCCTTCCCGCCGCGGACGCGCACGAGCAGCCGGACCGGTGCCGTGTTCAACGTGTCGCCCGTTGCCGCCAGCTGGACGTCGGGGCCGGTCACGGCCGCCCAGCGGGCGAACGTCGCCGGCCAGTTGTCGGTCACCTCGCGCGCCACCAGCGTCGGCGGGTTGTCCGCCCGCAGCGGCGTCGCCTGTTGCGCCCGCGGCTCGAACGAGCCGTCCGCGCCGAACAGCCCGTCGGCGTTCTGCTTCAGTTGCGCGGCCAGTGCGGCGCGGTCGCCGACCGATTTTGGCGCGGCCCAGTCGCCGACCAGGAACGGCACCTCGCTCACCGTCACGGCCTTCTCCCAGTCGCCGACTTTCGCCGCCGTCAGGAACTCGTTGGCCGCGCGGAACACGTCCTTCGCCTCGGCCTCCACTCGCGCCAGCGGCAGCGGATCGGACCGGCCCGCGGGTTTCTCCCCGCCGCACCCGGCCGTCAACCCGACAACGAAAATCATCACGACGGTTCGCATTCCGCACTCCACACCAGTCTCGTCCGCCCTACGGGGCGACTGCCACGTCGTCCGCCTCGGCCCGCGCCGACACCCGCTCGCGCCCGAGTTGCGACAGCAGTGCGTCGGCCTCGCCGCGCGTCAGCCCGGCGGCGGCGACGAAGGGCGGCGAGCCGAGCACCTTGTCCGCCTCCTCCTGCGAGCAGCGGCGGGCGGCGCGGATCACCGGCAGCAGCGCCTCGCGCGCCGTCTTCGGGAACGCCTCCACGATCACCCGCCGGTCCTTCGCCGCCGGCTCGCGGCGCAGCAGCCGTTCCATGTCGGGCAGTTCCGCGACCGCGGTGATGCGGTCGCCGGGCTTCAGCCGGCGGTCGGGGATGGCGGTCGGGCTCTGGCCGTTCAGCGCCAGCGGCAGGAAGCGGTAATCGACCGCCGCCGCCCGCAGCGACTTCCCCGCCAGGCACGGGTCGTCCGGCTGCGGCGCGAACTCGACCACGACCAGCGTGCGGCCGAGCGCCGTCACCAGCGTCTGCACGCTGTCGCCGAACAGCGCCGCGGCGAACGCCGGCGCCGCGATCGCCGGGACCGCGACCGCGTGCCTCACCCCCGCGGCCTCGCGCAGCGCCCCGGCGAACAGCGGGTCGGACAGGCGCACCACGACCCGGCTCGCCGGGTTCATGTCCTTCACCAGCAGCGCGACCTCCAGGTTCGCGAGCTCGGAGTCGGTCACGGCGACGACCGCCTTCGCGGTGTCGGTGCGGGCCTGCCGCAGCACCTCCGCCACCGTCGCGCTGCCGACGAACGCCGGCACGCCCTTCCGCCGGCAGGTGGCGATGAACGGGTTGTCGTTGATCTTGTCGATCGCCACCACCCGCTCGCCGAGCGCGACCAGCTCCTCGACGCACCGGTAGCCGACGTTCCCCAGCCCGCACACCACGACGTGCCCGCCGTCCGGCACGCGCCGCACCTCCAGCGCGCCGCCGAGCTTCGCGCGGATCAGGTACTGCGTGAGGATGGCGGTGAACCCGGCGACGAGCGCGGCGCCGACGAGCTTCAGCCCGCTGAGGAACACCTTCGCCCACGCCGGCCGCTGGTCCCCGCGGAGCTCGGCGCCGGTCGCCATGACGCTCACCGTCTGGTAGACGCCGTCGGCCCACGTCGAGTCGAGGCCGTAGCGGAACGTCAGCGTGCTGGCGAACAGCGCGACGAAGAGTACCGGCGTGATGACCTTCACCGACAGGTCCACCTCGCCGAGCGTGGTGACGGCGGTGCGCACCCAGCGGCGGACGGTCCCGGCCCAGCGGACGCCGGGGAGCAGGTCGCCGCGGACCTTCTCCAGGAGCGGCCGCAGCGCCGCCGGCGGCCCCGCGACCACCACCCGGTCGCCCGGCGACAGCCGGGTGTCACCACGCACGTCGAGGAGGAACCGCGGCTCGCCGGCGGCCGGCGCGACCGCGAGCGGCACGAACCGGTACTGACTCGCCACGTCCGTCAGCGTGCGGCCGGCAGGGTCAGTGCCGTCGGCGACGACGAACTCGGCAATCTGTTGGGCGCCGGTGTCGAGCTTGAACGCGCCGAGCGCCTCGCCGGTCGCGGCGGTGAGCGCCAGGAGCGGTGCCACCATCCCGGACACGCTCAGCGCGACGGTGTTCTTCACCGCCCCGCCGAGGCGGTCGAGGAGGTTCTGGTTGAACATCCGCAGCACGACGCGGGCGTCGGCGTTGAGCTGCCGCACGAGGAGGGCCGCCGACACGTTGACGAGGTCGTCGCCGGTGGCGATGAGCACCGCCCGCGCCTCACGAACGCCGGCCTTTTCGAGCACGTCCGGCCGGCGGCAGTCGCCGGCGACGACGGTAAGCCCGGCGAGGCGCGGGTCGTCGGCCGGGGGGTGCGTGTCGATCACGGTCACCGGCTGGTCGGCGGACCGGAGCGACTCCAGCACCCGCCAGCCCATCCGTCCGAGCCCGCACAGCACGACCGGCCGATCCATTGGCGCCTCCCGGGTCGGACCGCTGACCGTGACTCCGGAGTTGTACTCGGCGCCCCGGAATGACCAATTACCAATGACCCACCAATGGCCCACCAATGACCAAGGAAGACGGGTGGGTCCGGCGTCGTCCGACTACCCGGTAGTTCGGTGCCCGTCGTTGGTCATTGGTGGGTCATTGGTAATTGGTCATTCCGGGGCGCCGGCGGCGTACAACGGAATGGAGAACCGCACCCGACGGAGCTAGCTCGAAAGCATGGCCGAATCGAACAGCTACGACGAGGTTCCGTACGAGAGCCACCCGTACTCCCAGACGCACCCGTCGCGGCTGGCGGTGGTGGCGCGGCTGTTCGGCCTCGACCCGCCGCCGGTCGAGACGGCGCGCGTCCTCGAACTCGGCGCCGCCGCCGGCGGGAACCTCGTCCCCGTCGCCGAGGCGTTCCCACAGTCCCGCTGCGTCGGCATCGACCTGTCGGCGCGACAGGTCGCGGACGGCGACACCTTCGTCAAGCAGCTCGGGCTCACCAACGTCGAGCTGCGGCACGCCAGCATCACCGACGTGGACGACTCCTACGGCACGTTCGACTACGTCATCTGCCACGGCGTCTTCTCGTGGGTGCCGACGGCGGTCCGCGACGCGATCCTCGACGTGTGCGCCAAACGCCTCGCGCCGAACGGCGTCGCCTACGTGTCGTACAACACGTACCCCGGGTGGCACATGCGCGGCATGATCCGCGACATGATGCGCTACCACGCCATGCGCTTCCCGGACGCCAAGACGCGCGTCGGCCAGGCGCGGGCGCTGCTCGACTTCCTCGCCCAGTCGAACCGGCAGGAGGGGGCGTACTCGGCGCTCCTCAAGTCCGAGCTGGAGGGCGTCCGCAAGCAGGCCGACCACTACCTCTTCCACGAGCACCTGGAGGAGGTCAACGACCCGCTCTACTTCCACCAGTTCGTGGCGATGGCGGCCGCGCACAACCTCCGCTACCTGGGCGAGGCGCGCGTCGGCACGATGGTGACAGGGAACTTCGGCCCGGACGTGCAGAAGACGCTCGCCACCCTCGCCGCCGACCAGGTGCAGACCGAGCAGTACATGGACTTCCTGCGGAACCGCCTGTTCCGCGAGACGCTCCTCGTCCCGGCTGTGGTGAAGCCGAACTGGACGATCGAGCCCGACTCGGCGCGCCACTTCCACATCGCGTCCGGCGGCAAGCCGGCGGCGAAGACCCCGCCCGACGTGCGCTCCGACGCGCCGGCCCAATACCAGACGCGCAGCGGGATCACGCTCTCGACCAACCGCCCCCTATTGAAGGCGGCGATGCAGGTGCTCATCGAGCGCTGGCCGGGCACGACCCCGTTCGCCGACCTACTCGACGAGGCCCGCCGCCTCCTCGACCGCCCCGCGGGCGCCGCCGACGAGGACGCGAAGACGCTGGCGCTGGGGCTGGTGAACACCTACATCGCGTCCGACCTGCTCGAGTTCCACGCGGCGCCGATCGCGGTGTCGCGCGCGGTCGGCGAGCGGCCGGAGGCGCTGCGGTCGGCGCGGCTGAAGGTGGCCGGGGGCGCCACGATGGTGACGAACCGCCGGCACGAGCTGGTCAAGCTGTCCGACCTCGACAAGGCGCTCGTGCCGCTGCTCGACGGCACCCGCACGCGGGCCGAACTGGTCGAGCCGGTGGTGGCCCAGGCGCTCGCCGGGCAGCTCAAGGTCGCGCGCAACAACCAGCCGGTGACCGGCGAGCCCGCCGTGCGCGAGGCGCTGACGGCGGTCCTCGACCCGGCGCTGACGGTCCTCGCCGGGCACGCGCTGCTGGTCGGATGACTGTGCGGCGAGCCGCCGGTTTGCCTCTACTTCGGTTCCGGCCGCAGGTAGTCGCTCAAGAGCACGACGTTCCGACAGAACATCTCGCTCGACACGTACCGGAACCCGGCTGTGAACGGCGGCTGACCTACCAGCCGCTCGCCGGCGTATACGCTCACCCACCGGCCCTCGGCGTCGAGCGCGGCGACCACGCGGCGCACGGCCGCCTCCGCCGGCCGTGACCGCGGGCGCGGCGGGGCGTTGCGCACAGCCGCGTCGAACAGCCGCTCGATCGCGTCGAGCCGCGCCGGCTGCGTCCAGCCGTAGTGGGCGGGGGCGGCGGAGCCGTCGAAGGTGAGCCGGTAGGCGGCGTCCATGTACAGCGGGCGGTTCGTCTTCAGCTCGTAGAACCGGGCCAGCCGGCCGTCCGGGAGCAGCGACTTCCGCAGGTATGCGAGCCCCTTCGGCACCGGCTCGCGGTACTTCGCCTCACCGGTGACGCGCGAGATGCGGATGAGCGTCTCCAGAACGTCCTGCGACTCCCACCCGCTCACCGCCGGCGGCTCGAACTTCCGCGCCCACACCGGCCGCATCTCGCGGTCGTACTGCTGGCACCACCCCGGCTGCGGGTCGGGCATCTGTGCGAGCAGTAGGAAGTCGCCGAGTTTCGCCAGCGCCGCCTTGTACTCGGGCTCCCCGTAGACCTCGTGCGCCACCACGAGCGCGTCGGCGACCGTGCCGGGGAGGCCGTCGTTGAGCGTGTACTGATTCCAATACTCCTTCACCTTACCCTCGGTCCGGTAGTCGAAGTCCGGGTACTTCGCCTTGACCACCGGGGCGTCCGGGCTCGGGCCGATGAACACCTGGGGGAACCCGCCGTTCGGAAACTGCGCCTTCAGGAGCGCGGCGTAGCCGTACTTCACGGCGTCAGCCACGACCGGGTTCTTGAACCCGAACGCCCGGTCGGCGCGGGCGAGGAAGCGGAGGGCGGATTGCGTCTGGTCGTCGTCGAGCGACGAGGCGTTCCAGCTCCCGCCGCCGCCGAGGCGGTACTTGCCGACGCGCTTGGCAGGGCCGAACTCGATGGTCTGCGTCCACCCGCCGGACTGGAGCTGGCCGGCGGCGAGGCACTCGGCCGCCGCCCTCGCGGCGTCGAGGTAGTACCCGTCGCCGGTGGCGGCGTGCGCCGCCAGGAACGCCTCGCCGACCGCCGGCGTGCCCGGCGGCTGGACGAACACCGTGGCCGGGCCGGCCTTGCCCTCACCCCAGCGCTGGGCGAGGTCGGGCGTGACGTAGTAGACGTACCCGCCGCGGACGGCGGCCTTCTCGCGGAAGAACGTGGCGGCGGCCTTGAGTGCCTTGGCCGCGTCGGCCCGTAGAGTCGGGTCTTGGGCGCTGGCGGGGGTGGCGAGGAGGAGGGCGGCAAGGAGGGGGAAGGTGTCGCGCATCCGCGAAGTCTACCGCGCGGGCCGTCCGGGTGGAACGACCCGCGCGGTGCCACCGACCGAGAAGAAGGCGCCCTGCGTGCAGCCGGGTAGAGAGACCTATTGAGTTCGCCGCGGGCATTTCATTCGGAACGCCCGCGGGAGGTGAAAGGGCCGCATCAGGCCGAGGTGGCGGTAGGCGCGTTCGACCAGTTCTGCCGGGTGTCGTCCGCGTTGCGGTTGAGGTGGACGTGGTTGTCTACGTGGTCGATCCAGGCCGTCGGCACGAAGTGGTGTTGGCCGTCCGGGCTGTCGCTCTTGGTAAGCTTGAGGTAGCTCCCCTCCACGTGGTCCACCTTCCCCATGTGGCACCCGCAGGACGAGATCACGTCCATGTGCGGCTTGACGTCGGCGGGACTGGTGGAACACGCCCCGGTCGTCTCGCAGACCCAGTTCTTCGCCTCGCCGGCCTTCTCCTTGATCGCCTCGCCGGCGCTCTTCAGGGTGTCTTTGACGTTCGCCATGAGTGTCACCTCCGTTGGGGCGAGCCGTGGAACAGCCCACGGCAAGTCGGGCCGAGGAAGGTGAAGCAGCCCGTGTGCCGGCTGGGGACGGTGGTCAGAGAATGCCCCGACGGAAGCGGCGGACGTGGGGTGGAAACGCCGAACGCCGGGCCTTTCGGCCCGGCGTTCACGAGTGGAGCGAGGGGGAGTTGAACCCCCGACCTCTGCAGTGCGATTGCAGCGCTCTCCCAACTGAGCTACCGCCCCGTGTGTTGTATATCTTAGCACCACCCCCACCCGAGCGACAAGGGGATATGGGGCGGTGGGATTCTGGGACTGGGGGAGAAGGCCATCCCACTGTCCCCCGGTCCCACCGCCCCGGCGCTACCGCGGCACCCGCCACTTCCCCGCGTCCGTCGCCAGCGTCAGCCCGAGACCCGGCGCGTCGGCCGGGGCGAGCCGGCCGTCGGTCACGCGCGGGCCGCCGGCGAACACGTCGGCGAGCCAGTCCACGCGGTCCACGCGCGTCACCGCCGCCAGCCCGCACGCCAGGTGTACGCCGACCTCCGGCATTCGCACCGGCGACACCGACACACCGAACGCCTCCGCCACCGCCGCCACCTTCAGCACCGGCGTGACGCCGCCGAGCCGGCCGACGTCGGGGCGGACCACGCGGATCACGCCGTCGCGGATCGTCTGGAAGAAGCGGTCGCGGGTGGCGAACGACGACCCGACCGCGATCGGTAGTTCCGCCATCCCCGCGAGCTTCGCGTAGCCGATGGTGTCGGACACCGGCAGCGGGTCTTCGAACCACTCGACGCCGACGTCCTCGAAGAAGTGCGTCAGCGCCTCGGCGGTGCCCAGGTCGAACCGGCCGTCGGCGGCGACGCACACCGCCGCGTCCTCGCCGAGCCCGTCGGAGATCTCGCGCACCCGGTCCGCGTCGGCCCGCACGTCGCCGCCCCCGACCTCGATGCGGACTGCCGCCGCGCCCTGCTTGAGCAGTGGTTTCGCCTGCTTCACCACGTCCGCCGCCGGGCGCCCGACCCCCACGTCGGACACGAAGAACGGCGCCGCGGTTCGCACGCCCCCGAGCAGTTCGGCGAGCGGCACGCCGGCCGCCTTCGCCTTCAAGTCCCACAGCGCGACGTCGACCGCGGAATACGCCCGCGCCGCGACGCCGCCGAACCCGACGCCGCGGAAGTACGACTCCGCCGCCGCGAACCGCTTTTCCGGCTGCCGCGGGTCTTCGCCGACGACGAGCGGCGACACCTCGCTGTCGATGAGCGAGCGCACGGCGACCGCCCCCGGCCCGGCGACGACGGCGAACCCGATCCCGGCGGGGCCGGCGTCGGTCTGCGCGTGGACGACGATCACGTCGACCGTCTGCGGGCCGGCCGGGACCGGGTCGGTGAGCGAGACGCGCCCGGGCTTTCCGAGCGGGACGCGGAGGTGGTCGGTAGAGAGGGAGACGAGGCGCATCCGCTCCGAGTGGGCAGTGGGCAGTGGGCAGTGGGCAGCCGGACGACCCGACGAGCCGAAGGGTTTTTGTACGACCGCCCACTGCCCACCGTTCACTATTCCCCGAGGTACGCCGCGCGGATGCGCGGGTCGTCGAGAAGCGCGGCGGCCCGGTCCGAACACGTGACGCGGCCGGTCTCGAGTACGTAACCGCGATGGGCGACCTTCAGCGCCATGCGGGCGTTCTGCTCGACGAGCAGCACCGACATCCCCTGGCGGTTCAACTCGCGGATCACGTCGAAGATCTGCACCACGATCTGCGGGGCGAGGCCGAGCGAGGGCTCGTCGAGGAGGAGGAGCTTCGGCCGGCTCATCAGCGCCCGGGCGATGGCGAGCATCTGCTGCTGCCCGCCGGAGAGCAGCCCGCCGGCCTGATTCTTGCGCTCGCGCAAGATCGGGAACATCACGAACGCCTTCTCGACGTCCGCCGCCACGCCGTCGGCGTCGGTGCGGGTGAAGGCGCCCATCTGGAGGTTTTCGAGGACGGTGAGGCGCGGGAAGATCTTTCGCCCCTCCGGCGACTGGGCGAGGCCGAGGCGCACGACCTGGTGCGCCGGCACCCGCTCGGCGGTGAGGTCGCGGCCGTCGAGCACGACGCGGCCGCCGCGCGCCTTCACGACGCCGGACAGGCACATGAGGGTGGTCGTCTTGCCGGCGCCGTTGGCGCCGATCATGGCGACGATCTCGCCCGGCTCCACCGTGAGCGAGATGCCGTGGAGGACGTTGATCGGGCCGTAGCCCGCTTCGAGCTTCTCGACCGCGAGCAGGGGGGGCATCAGCTCACCTCCTCCTTGCCCAGGTACGCCTCGATCACCTTCGGGTCGCGGCTCACCTCGGCCGGCGGCCCCTCGGCGATCTTCACGCCGTAGTCCAGCACCGCCACGCGGTCGGAAATGCCCATCACCAGGCTCATGTGGTGCTCGATCAGGAGCACCGTCACGCCGCGGTCGCGGATGCGGCGGATCAGCTCCATCAGGTTCGCCGTCTCGCTCGGGTTCATCCCCGCCGCCGGCTCGTCGAGCAGGAGCAGTTCCGGGCTCGTGGCGAGGGCGCGGGCGATCTCGAGGCGGCGCTGGTCGCCGTAGGCGAGGTTGCGCGCCAGCTCGTTGTGCTTGCCGGCGAGGCCGACGAACGCGAGCAGTTCGCCGGCCTTCGCCCGCACCTCGGCCTCCTCGCGGCGGTGCGCCGGCAGGCGGAGCAGCGCGGCGAGCGGGTGGCCCGTCACGGCGCGGGTCATGCCGACCTGCACGTTCTCCAGCACCGTCATCGCCTGGAAGAGCCGGATGTTCTGGAACGTGCGGGCGATGCCGCCCTGCGAGATCACGTCCGTCGTGCGGCGCGACCGCCACCAGTTCAGGAGCATCCCGGCGGCGCCGACGGCGAACCCGGCCGCGAACCCCCCGCCGGCCCGCTCGGCCCGGGCGGAGACGTGGGCCGCCGCGTCGGACACCGCCTTCCCCCACGGGAAGTCCGCCCGGCCGCCGGTGTAGTTGTCGCGGATGCTCGCCTTCCACAGGGCGTCGACGTTGACGGCGAGCAGCAGGAACACGAGCCCGGTGGCGAGCCCGACGGCGACCGCCCCGGCGACCGGCTTCCAGGTGAACGGCCGCTCGATCGGCTTGCCGCGGAACAGGACGCGCCCCTCGGTCGGCTCGTAGATGCCGGTGACGGCGTTGAACACCGTCGTCTTCCCCGCCCCGTTCGGGCCGATGACGGAGAAGATCT
>VFQN01005966.1_pt1 | contig 14400 bp, 19 predicted proteins | sample 3512371 | NCBI WGS metagenome assembly VFQN01 (sample SAMN10412370, study PRJNA504923) | tailings metagenome | isolation source: Replicate 2 from Balatoc abandoned mine | place: Philippines: Itogon, Benguet | collected 2017-08-28
TGCAAGCTCTCCAAGAACCTACTGGTACCCACCAGGACGCCCCAACCCCCCCCCCTCCTACCCCCCCCCCCCCCCCCCCATCCATGCGCTTGCCGTACAGGTTTGCACTGTTTGCCGCTGGGGTGGTGCGCCCCAAGAACACTGTGTCCATCTTCATCAAGAACTTCTTCGACACGTGTGTGGCGGGCATCGCCTTCTACCTGGTGGGCTACGCCTTCGCGTTCGGGTACAAGACGCACGGTGGCAACGGTGAGGATACCGGTATGGGGTCAAGGCGAGTGGTGGCATCGGTGGTCACGTGGGTTCTGGGGACGCGGAGATGCCTTGGGGGTGCACTGTACAGGAGGACGGGTAAGCCCAGGCCTAGCTCCGCTGCTCCCTTACCCGCTCCCCCTGCCGACGCAGCACCTCTCACCCCCCTTGCCCACAGCCCCCAAAACCTCCCGTTCCGTTACCCAGTGCCCCAGTCCCTCCGGCCATCCCTACCGTGTAAGTTACGGTACCCTTACCCGTGCCCCCCCAGGCTTCATCGGCAACTTCGACTTTGCGCTGAGCACCACGGACGGGTCCGCCGGCGACCCCGTCCCTGAGACGTGGCACCTGTGGCTGTGGAACTGGTCCTTCTGCTCAGCGGCAACCACCATCCTGTCCGGATCCATCGCGGAAAGGGCTACCTTTGCGTCGTACATGATCTACGCGGTACGGCTGCTCGCTGATGTACGGCAACAGGGGACTTCCTACCCACCTGGGTTGTGGGACCGATACACGCATCACTGCGTTGTCGTGGCAGGCGCCATAGGACCTGACTGTGGTTTGATGCGGGGCCCGCGCAGTCGGGTTGAGTCCTACCAGGCGGAACAGGAGCGAGACGGGAGGCAAGGGTAGGGGGGACGATGTGCGTAGCCTGGAAAGCGGAGAGGCCTTGTCCTGCTCTCGCGTACCGCAATGCAAAGCCAAAGCAATAATGCCACGCCATTTACCCTCCCCGCTCCCTTGCTCGGACCCTAGACCCTAACACCTGCATGGATGCACCTTGTAATCTTTCAACGTGTTCCTGCCCCACCAGGCCGTGATGCCCGCGTGGGTGTACCCTGTGGTGGCCGTCCGTATGTGAGCTTCACATTGGTGTATTTCATGTATGTAATGTGTGCACACCCAATGTCTCCTGTCCTCCAGGCTGTCATGCCCGCGTGGGTGTACCCTGTGGTGGCCCACTGGCTGTGGAGCACCAGGGGCTGGCTGTCGGCGCGCAACGCGGAGGACCGCATCCTGGGGGTGGGGGCCATCGACTTCGCGGGCTCGGGTGAGGCCGCGGGCGGGCCAGGGCCGTGCTGTGCTGGCAGGTGCCGTGCACGCTGTGCGCCAACCTTACTTCATGGCACCGCGGGTCCGTTGGGGGTGGCTTACATGGGTCTCCTGGTGCAGCCGAGGCACCTGCTGGCATGTTAAAAAGCTACCGGTAACCCGTTCGGGCATGGAGGGTGGGTGGGTGCACACTATCGCCATGCTCTTGATGCCCCCAGAGCCCAGCCTCACATGCTGCAAGATCCCTGCACTCCAACTTAACCCACACCTGCAGGCGTGGTGCACCTGGTGGGCGGCATGGCTGCGCTGGTGGGCTCCATCGCTGTGGGCCCCCGCGTGGGGCGCTTCGGGCCCTCCGCCGAGGTGGCCAACCAGCTGTACAGGGCCACCGCCGCGCCGCACCTATACCTCATGGGCACATTCCTGCTGTGGTGCGTGGGGCAATGTGCGTGGAGCGAGGTCGGGGCTAACGCTGGTCCAGTGTTTGGCCACATCTGTACCCGATGGTCACCCCCTTGCTGTTGCGCGCAGCGGGTATGGGGCCGGGGCCGGTGTGTAGGGTGGGGGCGTGGGTGGGTAGAGTGGGGGCGCTGGGTGTGTGCTGTGCGTAGTTCACGGCCGGGTCGCATGGCCACATCTCTGCTGTGGTGTGTGCCCGGACATGGGTGGGGGCCCTGCCCGTACGGGTGGGGGCCAGGCTGGGGGATGCTGGGCGTTGGTCATGCGTTGGCCGTAGCTCATGCTGTGTCAGTGCCAGAGCGCTCGGTTGCCTTCAATTGACGCCCTGACCTGCACCTCCCCGCTGCTTCCCCCTGCAGGTTCGGGTGGTACGGCTTCAATCCCGGGTCACGGTTGGCCATCTCCAGTGAATTGCTGGTGAGTAGGGACCGCGTTGGCAGTGGCTCCTCCAGCAGGGTATTCTGTCATCAGCAGTATCTGCCACCGGGAATCCTGATGCTCCTCACTCCACCCCAGCACTTGCCGCACCCTGTGCTGCCTTACATCCCAAGCAACCGCATGGTGTAACAGATCACACCCCTTCCAGCGCACTATCCACCCGTTGCGAACAAAAGCGCGCCTTCAACACGCTTGGCACGTGACGCAAACGTCCATCGTCCATTCTGTACCCCGGCCTCCCTCTGCCCCGGCCTGCCCCCGTTCACGCCGCCCCACTCCCTCTTGCCCTGCAGGCCTGCTGTGACCGACCTTGCGCCTGCCTGCCCACTCGACCCCCCCGGCTACCCAACGCCTCCCGATACCTCTGCAGGCCACTGCGGTGTCCCGTCCTGGCCCTGCCTGCCCAAGTGTCCCGCCCCTCCCCGCCCCTTTTACTAGACGCGTACGTTTGACCAATCCTGTGAAGCTACAAGGCACTACATGTTACTGGCCTAACCTGTCAAAGTGTGACGTGGTTAACCCAGTGGAAGTGGAGTGACAGCGAGCTTGAACGCGTCGGAGTACACACGCTACAGCGAACTCCGCCCCGCCCCTGCTCCCCCCCTCCTGCAGGCCACCGTGGTGTCCCGCACCGCTGTGACCACCACGCTGTCAGCCTGCTCTGGGGCCCTCATGGGGCTACTCATCAACTACAGCCGCCACCGAGTGTGGGACCTGCTAAGCACCTGCATAGGGGCGCTGGCGGGTGGGTAGGGCGGGGCGTGGAGGGGTGGGGTGGGGTGGGGTCGCTGGCGAGCGGGTGGGGTGGGGTGGGGGCGTGACTGAGTGGTGCGGGAGGCCTGCAAGCGGCTGTTGCCTGCTGCGTGTGGATGAGGTCGGATGTAGGGTAGGGCCTGAGGATGGGCGCGCACTGTTAGGCCGCCGTAGCGCTGCTGGCGTTGCCCATAAGCTGCGAGGACGTTTGTGCGCTGCCAGGACCGATGAGAGTGCCCAGCGGTTGGCAGATGGCTGTTGCATGGAGAGCTCTTGGGAATTGCTGAGGTTCCTGCTAATGGCTATTACCGGAGCTCAACACAACCCACCTTGCCACCTGCAGGTCTGGTGTCCGTGACGTCCGGCTGCTCAGTCATAGAGCCGTGGTGGGTGCACGGGGCCTTGGCAGGTAGTACAGCATGCACATCACTCACATTAGCTTTACGCATGCATGGGATGAAGGGTGCAGCACTGCCATGCATACACCCAAGTCGAAAAACCAAGCACGGCCATGCGCACACCCTACAAGAGGAATCACTGCAAAGCAAGGCGCACCGTCAATGCCGTGCACGCCCAAATCGACATGTGGGGCCCACGAACCAGCACCGTACCGTGCAAAGAAGGTGGCGGCCGGCATGGGCGTGGACGTGGAGCCGTACTTCACCACGGGCATGCATGCGTGTGTGCCCCCCGCCGACCGCAGGGCCGCCATCATCTGCGGCGGGGTGGCGGCGTTCTGGTACGAGGCGGGCGAGGCGCTGATGGAGAAGCTGCAGGTAGCCGCCCGGTACCGTATGTGCAGTAGACTGGCCACGCACGTGTACGCTTGCTACGGCCTCCTTTGAGTCCAAACGTGCACGTGGGGTATGACGTACTGTTCTGCGTTTAACTGCCAGAGTTACGCGGGTCTGCCAGGTATAGCGTTGAGGCTACCGGTAACCTTCGCGTGTTACGGTGTACCGTACGCCCGTACGCCCTGCCCGCAGGTGGACGACCCCGTGTCCGCCTTCCCGCTGCACGCCATGTGCGGCACGTGGGGGCTGCTGTTCACGGGGCTCATGGCGCAGGAGCACTACGTGTACCAGGTGTACGGCATTGCGCCCGGCCACCACCGCATGGGGCTCTTGTACGGCGGTCACGCGCAGCTGCTGCTGTGCCAGGTGTGTGCGCGTGAGGAGGGACGGCTGTCGGTCCCGGCCAGGAACTGATGGTCCCAGCCGTTCATTTTTGGTTCATTTTGCTGCTGCTGTGCCAGGTGGGGTGCGGCTGCTGGGCAGCAACTGAGCGCTCCAGCACGGCACATGGCCTCGTAGCCTTCTTGCCAGCTTACTTCAAATCTGGACTGGTGGGAGAGAATGTGTTCTTCTGACTGACTTCTCCTCTCTGTTGCTCCTTTGCACTGCTTGCCGGTGTGCAGGTCATTGCGGTGGTGGTGGTCGCCGGCTGGACCGCCCTCAACATGGCCATCCTGTTCTTCAGCATGAAGTACGTCGGGCTACTGCGAGTCAAGGTACAGTACCCCCCAAAGTTGCATGCAACCGGTGCACTGCAACCGCTAGATGTCGGCTATCGTACTCCCTTTAGCTAGGGGCACTACCGGCTCGTGTGAGTGCACTCTGTACGGCTGTGTATGACGGGCGGGCGGGTGGTGCACTCTTCAACACCGTGCACTCTTCAGCACACGTGTGCGCACGGGTCCCGACATATCGTGTGCGAATACTTAGTCAGCGGGGCCAGTCGACGAGCGTGCGTGATGCTCGGACAATGGTGCGGTGTGGTGCCGCTTGCGTCGCCTGAAGGGCGCTGTTCCCTCCACAAGCTTTCGTAGCGTGAGAAGTTGCCAAAGCCATTGCACGAGCTAAGCGTTGGTCGAGGGGAAGGCCCTATCCTCGCGCTGTAGCTTGAAGAGCTGCCACCACATTGCACAACAACCACCGCAGGTGGACAAGGAGGCTGTGGGCATGGATATGGCTGCGTGCGGGCAGTACAACGCGCAGGGGGCCGTCAACATCAACAGCAGCAAGGTGCGCCAGGGGCCGCGGGGCACAACGCAGGGGGCGCAACGACAGTATTGTAGTACAACACCAAGCCCCTATCTGGTATTGTGGGATACTGGGGTCGCTGTCTACCGAGCGGCACCGTTGCCACGTGTCGTGCCCCATGACTGGAACGGTTTGATCTGCTGCACCGGGAATACCGGTATCGGCAGCTGCGGTATTGGCAGCAGCAGTATCAGTTGCAGTATCGGCAGCTGCGGCAGTATCGGCAGCTGCGGCAGTATCGGCAGCTGCGGCAGTATTGGCAGCTGCGGTATCGGCGCGTGGCACACGCACTTACAATATTGCCGTTAGGACTCTGCACGCACACGCGAGCTTGCACATTGACGTTTGTCTCGTGCCTTACGCACATATCTCGACCAAGTCCGACACGGTGCTGGCTGCCTTAACCTCAACGCCGCCGCAACTGGTGCCGCACAGTACCCGCACACCGTCCACCCACGCACACTATCCACTACTGTCCCTACCTACCAAGCCTTACTCGCCATCCCTACCTGCCGGCAGCGGCACCTCCCGCATACCTGCACTTGTCGCCGTACCGTACAACTGAGGCACGCGCTCACTCTCGCACGGTGTGACGCATGCCGTACATGCAGATCTCGACCAAGTCAGACACCGTACTGGCCGCCTTGTCCATGGAGCGCCGCCTCAACGCGGGGCCGGGCCTGGACAGGTCGCTGCGCCGCTTCAACTCGCAGCAGTCCGGCACGCCCAACCCCTCCGTGCACTACGACCCCGAGGCAGGCGGCCCGGGGCCCGGGACACACTACGTGAGTGCAGGGAAGGCGAAGCAGAGCATACGTTGGAGCTTTGGGGTTCCGTGCGTGGGGTTTCCACGCACCGTATCCAAACGAAGCGGGGCAGGAAGATGAGTGCATGGGGTACGTTTGCGATGGAGCCCTTCGGGTGACCGCTGGCGCAGCCCCAACGTTCTCTTCGTCGTAGTTCCAAGGCAAAGCTCGTCTGTACTTGCGGCTTGGTTGGCCATTCCTTGCATACCCAGGTACCACAAGATAATATTGCATGCATAGATGGACGGGGACCATAACTGTAAATCCATCCATACATAGATGCATTTGTGCGGGTGTTGTTCCGCTGCTGGCGCGCAGGTGGTTGGCCCCGATGGCGATGGCGTGGCGCTGCCGGCGCCCTCCACATCCGAGGGCAAGTCACCCTTTATGGTGGTGAGTGCGTGCGAGGGTGTCTCTCAAATAAAGAACTGCAGACGGGACTGTTGCCGCTGTACGGTCACAACTCTTTCAACGGGCGTGAGAGGGCGGGCAGGGGCGGGGCATGGCACCTTTGCTCAGCTGCACGCATGCATTCCATGCGCTCAGCCCCCGAATGTAGTCGTCCGCCATATACATTGATGAACTTGGATTGGAATACTTGGTCGCGCGCAGTGCCTGTCTGTGCATGTGCAAGGCAGTGCCAGCTGGCATGACACGTGTCACAGTATGCCGCGCGCCTCCAGTTGTGGGACTGAGCATGAATGGCATCATGGAAAAGGTTAGTAACTCTCCGTGCCACCAGCCCACGTCCTGCCGTGTGCTCGCCTTTGCCCGCCCGGCCGCAGGACGGCAACGCGCACCTCCAACACGTACCAGTACTTCTGTTGTAACATCTTAACTTCCTAATAGTATGCACGATGTTATTGACCCATCCTCTATGCTCGTGCTGGCCCTCCCGGCCGCAGGACGGCAACGCGCACCTCCACTCCCTCGCCGCCACGCCCGATGGCGACAGCGCCATGGAGCACCGCCCCGTGCAGGCATAGGCGCAACAGCAGCACCAGAACAGCTGCAGAAACAGCAGCAGCGACAGCACCATCAGCAGCAGCAGCGTAAATGGTGAAGGCGGCAGCGTTGCCAACCCCAACGTGGGCTGCGGGACGTCTACTTGCCGATGTCACAGCAGATCGGCGGTACATGGGGTTGTTACAGCGCGGGGCGGCCGTGCACAGCACGAGGGGCAGCCGCAAGCGAGGAGGGCCCAACCCAGCTGCTCACGAATTTGCACATGCGGAGCGCAAGGCGCACATCAACAGCCCCTTGGCACTGCCGGTGGAGCTGCGACGGGGCGCTCTCGGTAGGATCTGCTGTGCGGTGCATGGCTGGCGCCGTGCCGCTGCGTTCCCATGCAGCCTGCAGTCACGGCTGACTCACACGGTATGACGGATGCCGCTGTTCGCTTGGAATGTAACTAGCACTATCGGGGCCACGTCACGTGTGACACGGTATGTGTTTAGCCGTGCAAGGGCTTGCTGTCTGCTGAAGAGCCAATGGGGCAGGCGGCAACGCGGGTCCAGGAGGGTGGGACGCGTGTGAGTGTTTACGGTGAGGTGGGGCCCTGAAGGCCAGCTGTCGTTCGGGGCGGGGTAGTGGGGCTCGTTGCGCAGGGGGGCCACGCGGGACGCGGTAGGTAGGCGGAGTGGGAGAAGGCGAGGCAAGGGGATGAGAGTGTGGTACCACAGACGGACGGCCGAATATGCCGATACGCGACCGCAAGATACTGGACAGTGCGAGGCGTTGCGTTGACAAGGGGGCTCCTGCACTCCTGGTGATGCGGTGTGACCGGCGCGTTGCGGCAGGCGGGTTTGTGGGGACCTGCGGACTTGCAGACTAGACAGACCGAGGGTGCAGCTCTACCGCCGTAAACACGAAGGGCGCGTGGAGCAGGCACGGCAGTTGGAGCAGGTACGGACCACACTACTGACCAAGCCGTCCGTTTTGGTGCTGCGGTTTATGGAGTTGGTGTGGTGTGGGCGCACCGTGCGCACATTCCAGTGAGGTGCCTCACCCTGGGGTCTTTTTGTTTATTGCAGCGTTTCGGACGGTGAGGCAGAGTTGGAGCGTTATTACCAGGGGAGATGGTGACGGTGGTGCATGGAGGGTGCTCGTGTGTCATGCATGCAGAAGCATTAGCCAGGCAGTCGTGCGTGACGCAGGCTCGGGGTAGTTAGCAGTACGCCGGCTTGCTTCTGGCGCTTACATGTGATGCTGCTCTTGCGTGGAAAAGTGAAGCTCTGGGCGGCTTTTGGCTGTGACTTTGCGCAACCAAAGGGGGGGCAAGGAGCATGAAGGAGTCCCTGGTGTGCGGCAGGGGATCCCCTGATTGGCAGGCTACCATACGCTGTGTGCGGTCTGTCCACAGTGTGCCAGCAGAACCGACGGCTGGTACTGCGGGGCCCAAGGTGTCGGAGACTCAACAGGCAGGAGGCACAAGGCGTCTGCTCCGCATTGTGGGATGGATGGCATCTGCCTTTTGACGCTGGGCCGCTGCCGTACTGCTAGCCCACCCTTGCCGAAGCGTTGCTGCCCCTGAATAAAATGTATTTGTTGTTCCGACATGTCAGATTGGCGCAACGACACTGGTCCTTAGGTCTTCACTGCTGTGAATAATGACGTGCTGTTCATTCCTTGCTGAACTCCGGTGCGCACCGGGTTTTTGCGGCTCAGTTGAGGTGTATGGTTCGTGGTTCTACCTGGTCTCGCCAATGCCATTCCAGGCTACGCATTTGGGACTGGTGTAGCCTGGTGTAGCCGTTTCCAGCCAGCCAGGCGGCGCCGACACAAGCGACCACCATGAGCACTTGCATGAGCACTCCAGTGCGACATGCTAATTACGCTGTGATAACGGCTCAATTGTGTGTAGACATCATGACATCCTGGCGTGTAGAGACCTAGGGGGGCAAGCAGGTGGCCGAACTAATTGCTTCCATTCCAACCCTGGTTCCAACCACTTGGGCTTGTCGACATCCATGCCCGGCGCCTCAGAGCGAACAAGCACGACATCCTAATGGCATGTCATCGGAGCTTTCATAGCTGTCCCTGGTAGACAGTTGGGTGTTGCATAAGTTGTGGGTCCACGTGGCTTGCGTACGCAAGCATAAGTGTCGGGGTGGGGGGCCACCCTGTAGCGCCCCGTTGGCGGTTTGTCATTAGCATGTGTGCCTGGTATTATGCGTGTGGACTGCAGAGGTGTATTGCAACGCATATCGTAGAGGGAGGAGGTGGGTTTGCCAGCCGATACCGGTTATTGTGCAAGCCGGGCACATTGGGACACAGTGAAACATGTTGACACTGTTTGCTCCTATCCGTACAGCAAGAGTGGTGGGAAAGCCCGTGTCCCTGATAACCGAGACCAACCATGTTTCCCGATTGGGACGGGGCTGGGGTCTGGGGGAACAAAAGTGTAAAACCATACATACAGAACCAGAGTGGCAGCACACACACAGTGAGGCAGCAGGGTAAGGCCCACGTGACAGTGTGACAACGGAGTACCCTTACCAATATATGAGGGGCGTCAGATAGTCACGTCCAGGTCCTGACTTTTCCAGGCCCATGAAGCCCAGTTGGTCCATTGCCTTGATACAGGGCCGAATGGGTTCCCAGCGAGCTTACCGTACGACGTGGTCTGGACTCTGTTCAGCACACTCTGTCAGCGCTTATCAATCCTCACGGCTAGATGGTTATAAATGGCAACGGGTGCGTTATTTTCCTATAGATGCATTTTAACGCGCCCCGGCAGTAAAAACTTTCTTCAGCCCGAGCAGCCCTACCCTCACGCCCAACCGAGTGCACACACGTCACATCCTTAAACATATTCAATAAACAACAAAACAATGAGTTTCGAGGTCGACAGCACAGACACGACTGGCCCCGAAATTCCTTTCGATCTCTTCGGCCACGCACTGGACATGCTTGAACCTAATGAGCAGGCGATGGCTGGACGTCTAATATGTAAAGCCGCATGGATGCGCCTCAACAAGCCGCAGCAGTGCACGGCTCAGCTCAGCCAGCCGATGCCCCCAAACGCAGGCGATGCCGCCTGGCAGCCTCACCTGCAGCCAGCCCTGCAGCAGCTTAACTTCAACGACAAGCTTATGCTGTTGCCGACAGCTGTAGAAACTGGTACCGAGGCTAACCTGCAGTTTGCATGGGGCTTGCTGCAGCAGTGCGTCCTTCCAGGGGCACTGACCTCGCGCTCCACGGCCTGTGGCCCTACATTTTACCTTTATGGCAAGGACGCCGGCACCACTGCAGTACGGTCCGGCCACGCCCACCTGCTGCCCTGGCTGGTGCAACACGGCTGCCCGCTGGACTGTGCCAGCACGCTGGAGGCAGCGGCGGAGCACTGCGACGTGGCGGGGCTGCAGCAGGCGTGGGAGCTGTTGGGGGGCGCCTCGGGCTCGCCGCGTGCTGACGGGCGCCAGACGCTGTTCTGCATGCTTGAGGCCGCAGGTAGAGTGGCCGGCGCAGACGTCGCCAAGCTGTCCTTGCTGCTTTCGATGGCAGATGAGGACTTCATGCGGCGCGACCGGCAGCGTCTGCTGCTGTCGGCAGCAGTGGGCGCTGCAGCCGGCGGCAGCCTGCCTGTGCTGCAGTGGCTGGAGCAGCAGGGAATGGACCTGCGCAGTGAGCAGGCGCAGCACAAGGAGCTCGCCTTCTCACTGCTCAGTGACGCAGCACTCTGGTGTGTAGTGCTCGCTGCTACGCTGCAGCACGGGCACGTGGCGGTGGCGGACTGGCTGGTGGACGAGGCGGGGTGCCCGCTGCCGCAGGAGGAGCAGGCACGCGAACGCAGGCACGCGTGGGAGGGCGCGGCCAGGGGCGGCAGCATGGAGGCGATGCGCTGGCTGCTGCGGCGGGGTGTCTCGTTGCCGCGGTACACGTGGGCGTTTTGCGCCGCTGCACAGGCGGGCCACCTGGACGTGATACACTTCCTGCATGGGGAATGCGGCGAAGGGCTATCTGAGAGTGCGTTCGCAGCGGCTGCGGGCTCGCGCAGTCTGCCCACAGCCATGTGGCTGCTGCAGGCCGGCTGCCCCACGGACTCCAGAGCATACCGGGATGCGGCGCAGGCGGGTGATGCCGCCATGGTGCAGTGGCTGGCGCTGGAGGTCGGCTGCCCCTGGGACGAGGACACTGTGTGGAAGGTCGTCAAGTACTGGGGGGCCAGGATAGGCAGCAGCAGCAGCAACAGTGACCTGGAGGCGGCCGTGCGGGCGCTGGTGCAGGCTGGGTGCCCGGTCACAGACATCCGGTGCATGTACAGGCTAGCTGCGCGTGGCAACCTGCCGCTGCTGCGCTACCTGCACGAGGAGCTGGGGTTGGGGTTCGAGGAAGGGATCCTGACGACAGCGGTGAAGGGCGGCTGGGAGACCGTGGTGGCGTGGCTCGTGGGGAAGGGTTTGCTCCCATGTGCAAGATGGGAAGACGATGCGTATGCAGCGGCGGCCAGCAAAGGCAACCTGGGCATGCTCTCCTGCCTGCGCCGTCTGGGGGTGCCGTGGAGTGAGGACACGGTGTGGGCGACGGTCGTGATGGGCAACTCACAGCTCCCCGTCGTTCGCTGGCTGGTGGAGCAGGGGGCGCCGCTGCGCAAGGTGGTGGACGCTGTAGGGCTTGGGCGTACCTCCGAGATTCGAATTTGGGAGGGGTGTAAGGAAACCGAGGCATGGCTGGAGGCACGTATTGCGGAGCTCCCGATGCAGGAGCGCATGGCCGTGACAGCGAGCAACGACGTTATGGAAGACTTCGAATGGTAGTGCATGGGCCCGGGAAGTGAGTGTGCCGTTGGTCCCAGCTGGCCCTCGTCTGCTGTACGCAACGCAGCACCAGCACATGATGTTGGGAGAGCGTTGGGCGCCATGGCGCGTGGCCGAGCATCTTGCATGCATGACCTATAGCCCGTCTGTCGGGATGTCTGTTGCTTAGGTGCTAGCAAGGTATCTCCCCTGACTTCTGGGTTTGTGCCGTGAGGCAACGAGACTCCTCGTATTGCTCGTCATTATCCTCGAGGCAGTTACATCAGGCCAGGACCCTGGGTGGTACATGGCTCACATGGTACCGGTAATGGGGCGCCCTTGATCGCTCCGTTGCACTTCTATATACACTCCTTGGCCATGTGGGTGGACACGTTAGAGGATTGGAAAGTGCTAGTCGCGCTTGTTGCATCGGGTGTTGCGGCCACCGTTATGGCCCTAGTGGAGACGTGTGAAGCACTTGTGCAGGGCACGTGTGCAGGGTTGCGTTTTTTTTCTGTGGAAAGGTTTACGGTGAATACCGCTGCCATGAAATTGTTAGAGGGTGGGATGAGCTGCCCTATAAGCGCTCAACCCTAATGCGCACAGGTGCTGACCAGCGCCCCTAAGCCAAGGCTTTTGTATGTCAGGCCGCAATATGTGCTCTTATGAAGGCCAGCGTGTGTACGGGTGATGTGTGGCAAGGCGTGCCGTGTGTGGCGAGGCTAAACCAGCCGCTTCCGGCCCAAGCTCTCGACCCCGCCTGGCAGCCCCACCTCCTGCAGACGCTGCGAGCGCTCACCTTCTCTCGCAAAATTGATGTACTCGCGGCGGCAGCTTCCAGCGGCAGCGAGGTCAACCTGGAGCTGACGTGGGGCCTGCTGCGGCCGTACTTCGCCGACAGGCCGCCGTACACTGACGACAATGTCGCCCCGGCTGCCGTACGGCACGGCCACCTGCACCTGCTGCCCTGGATGCTGCAGCACCGCTGCCCGTTGTCGGTCCAGGAGACGCTGGAGGCGGCGGCGGAGCACTGCGACCTGGCAGGGCTGCAGCGGGTCTGGGGGCTGCTGGGGGGTACTTCCAGGCCGCCGGACGGCTTTTGGCCGAGCTTGATGTTTGGTCCGGTCCGGGGAGCCAGCAGGTCCGCCGTTGACTCTTTGAGAAAGCTGGCATGGCTGCTGCTGGCGGTGCGTGATGACCGGCTGCACCAGGACAGGCAGGTGCTGTGGGCGGCGGCGGCGGAGGGCGCTGCCGCCTGCGGCAACATGCCCGCACTGCGGCTGCTGCTGGCGCTCGGGATGGACCTGCCCAGCGTGGTCAAAGACCAGTACCTGCATCGGCCTGCACATGTGGCGCCGTGGTGTCAGGTGCTTGCGGGTGCGCTGCGGCACGGGCACGTGGCGGTGGCGGACTGGCTGGTGGACGAGGCGGGGTGCCCGCTGCCGCCAGAGCAGGAGCAGCTGCAGCAGCAGGGGGCGCTGCGGGCTGGCATAGGGGAAGTATGGCGAGCGGCAGCTGAGTTTGGGGGCGCAAAGGTTGTGCACTGGCTGCTGCGCCGGGGCGTGCCGGTGCATGAGGCGGCCATCAGCGCTGCGGTGGGGGCAGGGCGACTGGAGGCGGTGCAGTTTCTGCATGAGGCTTGCGCCCTGGAGCTGACGAAGGAGGTGTTCAGCGCTGCTGTGTATTCGCGCAGCATGCCCACTGTCACTTGGCTGCTGCAGGCGGGCTGCCCCCTCGCGCCAGACTCTTGCGGCTGTGCAGCGGGGGCTGGGGATGTGGGCATGGTGCGGTGGCTGGTGCAGGAGGTGGGGTGCCACTGGGGGCAGGACACCCTCACCAGACTAATAAAGTCGTGGCGTTGGAGAGGCATGGGCAGCTGCGATGACCTCGCACAGACGATACGGGCGCTAGTGGAGGCTGGCTGCCCGCCCCACATCTGTACCAGCACTATGGACGTTGCAGCTTGCGCGGGTTGCCTGCCGCTGCTGCGCTACCTGCACCAAGAGCGCGGGGTGGGGTTCGGGCCAGAGACTCTGTCGATGGCGGTGGAGGGCGGAAGCGAGGTGGTGGTGGAGTGGCTGGTGGCGAGGGGATGTGCGCCGGGGCCAGGGGCGGAGTGCGACCCGTACGTTAGCGCAGGGCGGTGTGGCGACACGCCCATGCTGGCCTGCCTGCGCCGCCTGGGGGTGCCGTGGAACGAGCGTGTGGTGCGGTGGGCGGCGGAGGAGCCGGACCTGCACCTGCACATGCTGCGGTGGCTGGTGGAGCATGGCGCGCCATGGGACGAAGCAGCGATGGTCAAGGCCATACGGGGGGCGGGGTCTTGGGACGCGGACACAGTGGCATGGTTAGCAGCACGCCTCGGCCGTGACAGGTAGTTGGCTGGTGCATGGCGCATGACGGCGGGCAGGGACACAATGAGGTCAGGGGTGTCGTTGACAAAGCACGTTTGTTGGCCGTTGCGAGCCTCGCGTTGGTTGTGCTTGCCATGGTGCAGAGGTGTGGGACGTGCTTTAATTTGTTGGAGCAAAGGTGGGGCAAGCGCAGACCTGCGGCCCTTGGGAACTTGGGCGTGCCTGCCCTGGGCTGGCCCCCATCAGTGGACATGGCAACGATCCAACGCTGCTGTTGGAAGTTAGGGCTATGCGGTGCAGGATGTACGAACGGTGGGTGCATTTGCAGGCCACATTGGCAGCACAGATACTGTGCATGTAGTCAACCCCTCAGTGCAGCGATGGCTTCCATCCTGGACCGGCCAGCTGCTGAAGGCAGCTGAAATTGGTGCCCAAACAGTGTTCCGGTCTTATTTGGTACAAAATCCTAAGCGCTTACAATTTTGGGCCCTCTCACACAGAAATT
>VFQN01005967.1_pt1 | contig 14398 bp, 14 predicted proteins | sample 3512371 | NCBI WGS metagenome assembly VFQN01 (sample SAMN10412370, study PRJNA504923) | tailings metagenome | isolation source: Replicate 2 from Balatoc abandoned mine | place: Philippines: Itogon, Benguet | collected 2017-08-28
ACCAATTACAACAAATGCCGCTTATCCCCCTGCAAAAATCCAACTAACGGCAACGTCACTCCCCGGCTCAACGCCAATACCTTAAACAACTCCCCCATCTCCGCTGGCGATAACAACTTTTGCACTGCCGCCACCATAGGAAAGTAACGCGCACTATCCTCTGGGGAAACTTGTTGCAGCAATTGCAGAATGTCGCAGTTGATTAAAAATTGCGCCTGGTTGGTATACCCTGCACAGGTCAACCCATGTGCCAACGCCGTTTCGGCCATGGCAGTGAAGTCGACATGCGCAGTAATATCCTGCAAGCCGGGATAAACAAGCGGATCATCATGCGCATAATGCTGGTAATGGCACATCAAAGTGCCTTGCGTACGCTGCGGATGGTAGTACTCACTCGCAGCAAAACCATAGTCCAGCATCAAAATCAACCCACGCCCTAACATCGCTGCAAGGCTGGCGATGAGACCTTGTGCGGCAGGACAAACTTCCGTGGTGTAGCCATCAGGTAACGGGGCGTCATCGATGGCCTGAACTAATGAGGCATCCTGTAATGGCCGCAGTTGCCAAACCAGGCCGGACTCAAAAGCAATGCCACGTTCTTGCCAAGCGCCCTTCTGCCAGGTCAGCACATGTACCGGAATCGCATCCAGCACCTCATTACCAATCACCACGCCATCAAAGTTAGCTGGCAACTCATCCAGCCATTGCAGGCGTGAAAACAAAGATTCAGGTAATAGTTTTCTCAAGCTATCCTGTTGCCTTTGGCGCAAGTTAGCGCTTACCTCAAGAATAAAATAATGGGTTGGCAATTGCCCTAACGCTTCAAGTTGGAGCAACAGCCCTGCTGCCAACTTGCCCGTCCCAGCCCCAAGCTCCAGCACATTTCCGGCAGTTTCTTGCAACCCTTGACCAACCTGATTGGCTAGCGCTTGCGCAAACAGGGGCGAAATCTCGGGCGCAGTGACAAAATCTCCGCCACGACCGAACTTATTCGCTTCTCCACTGTAATAGCCAAGGTGCGGCGTATAAAGGGCCATTTGCATATACTCAGCAAACGAAATCCAGCCGCCCTGTTGCCTGATAGATTGTTGAATGTGGGCGAGTAACTTGTCGCTATGCTGTTGCGCTCCGGCATCCAGCGCGGGCAATCGTGTAGAAATCGGTTGAGCAGTCATTCAACCATTATAATGTGAGCTGTCTAGAATAAAGAGACTAATGTGAACGCTGATTCCTCGACCAAAGTTGTGTTGATTACCGGAGGTGCAAAACGTGTGGGCGCCTCCATTACACGCGAACTGCATCGCCAGGGTGCCAGCATCATGCTGCACTATCACACCAGCGAAACCGAAGCGCTTGCGCTACAAGCAGAACTCAACAACATCCGACCAAAAAGCGTCGCGATTACACAGTGCAATCTCCTCGAAACAGATTGTCTGCCAGCCTTGGTCACCGCCACGTTGCAAACATTCGGAACAATGGATGCCCTGGTGAATAATGCTTCCAGTTATTACCCCACAGAACTGGGCACTATCAAGCTTGAGCAATGGGAAGACCTGATGGGCAGCAATCTCAAAGCGCCCCTGTTCTTAAGCCAGGCGGCGGCGGACGCATTGCAGGCCAGTGAGGGTTGCATCGTGAACATTACGGATATGCATATCGAGCGGCCAAAAAAGAACTATATTGTGTATAGCGCGGCAAAAGCTGGGTTAGTGAGCCTGACAAAATCACTGGCTCAGGAACTGGCACCCAGGGTGCGCGTCAATGCAGTGGCGCCAGGGCCCGTGTTATGGCCGGACAGTAATCAGGAGTTTGATGAGCAATACCGTCAGCAAGTGATTAATCAAACGCTGCTAAAACGCACGGGCGAACCGGGCGATATCGCCAAAGCGGTCAAGTTTTTGATTTATGATGCGCCGTTTATTACCGGGCATGTCCTTGCTGTCGACGGCGGCCGCCATTTGAGTATTTAATGATTGGGCAAGTGAATGCAGGTACAACAAATCATTACCATTCACGCCAGCGCACCACGTAAACCTGCATTAGGCCAAGCTTGCAATGGCTGCGGCGTGTGCTGCGCGGCAGAGCCATGCCCGGTCAGCCTTGCCTTACTATGGCCGCATCAGACACCTTGCAAGGCACTGATCTGGAGTGAGACTAAGCAACGCTATCTATGTGGCATGGTTAGTAGTCCGGTGCAGTTTCTGCGCTGGCTGCCAGACCGCTTTAATGTTGCCGCAAGTCGTTTATTTAAACGCTGGATAGCAGCGGACACTGTCTGCGATGCCGATGTGGAATTATCCGAATAAAATCAATTTGAATAATCAAAGACTTAGCGTGACTTTACCTTGCTTTCCGCTATAATGCGCGCCTATGAAGATCAAACATTATCCAGATGACGTCAGCCAAAACTTCCTGAAATTGCGCAATCAGTTGATTAGCGCGACAGGCAAAGCCATTGGCGATTACAACATGATTGAAGAAGGCGACACCGTGCTGGTCTGCATGAGTGGTGGCAAGGATAGCCATGCCATGTTGATGATTTTGCTGGCCTTGCAAGAACGCGCGCCCATCAATTTTAAACTGATTGCCATGAATCTGGACCAGAAGCAGCCCGGTTTCCCTGCTGACGTGTTGCCTGCCTACCTGGATAAACTCGGGGTGGAATACCGCATTGTTGAAGCGGACACTTACTCTATCGTCAAAGAAAAAATCCCGGAAGGAAAAACAACCTGCAGTCTATGTTCACGACTACGCCGCGGTATTATCTACACGACGGCGCAACAACTGGGTGCCAACAAAATTGCATTGGGCCACCACCGTGATGACATTGTACAAACCTTATTCCTGAATATGTTTTACGGCGCCAAGATGAAAGCCATGCCACCCAAACTGGCGACCAACCGTGGCGAATTCATGGTGATCCGCCCGCTGGCTTACTGTGCCGAAAAAGACATCGCTTCGTATGCCCGTGGCATGCAATTCCCGATTATTCCGTGCGATTTGTGCGGTAGCCAGGAAAACCTGCAACGCCAGAAAGTCAAAGATATGTTGAACAATTGGGAACGAGAACAGCCGGGACGAATCAATAATATTTTCCGTGCGATTGGCAATGTGGAGCCTTCGCACCTCGCTGACTTCGATTTGTATGACTTCAAGCATTTGAGCCAAGCCAAAGAGGAGGATGAAGACCCGATGTTTGATCATGAAAAATTTTCGTCTAACGACATGGCACTGACAATTGCCACCCAGGATGACAAGCGTATTGAATTTGCGCGCAAACCTTTTCCGGTTGCAGTCGCCACTGAGGAATAACACAACGTTTTGGTGCAGAAAGGCTTTAATTAAAGACTTTCCGCACCGATATATTGTCTAGTCGTTAAAACGCTTGCTATTATCTAGCCAACTCTTATACAGACCGCGCAATGTCAAAACTGCTGATCGTTGAATCTCCTTCCAAGGCCAAAACCCTCAAAAAATATTTGGGCGGTGATTTCGAGGTCCTGGCGTCTTACGGGCATGTGCGCGACCTGATCCCCAAAAACGGCGCCGTTGACCCGGCACACCAGTTTGCGATGAAGTACGACATCATCGACCGCAACAGCAAACATGTGGATGCCATTGCCAAAGCGGTTAAAAGTGCCGACAGCATTTACCTGGCAACCGACCCGGACCGCGAAGGCGAGGCCATTTCCTGGCATATTGCCGAGATTCTCAATGAGAAAAAACTGATAAAAAACAAACTGCTTAAACGCGTGGAATTTAATGAAATCACGCAGACGGCTGTAAAACACGCCATTGAGAACCCACGTGACATCTCGATGGACTTGGTCAATGCCCAGCAGGCGCGCCGTGCGCTGGACTATCTGGTCGGTTTCAATCTTTCTCCGTTACTGTGGAAAAAAATCCGCCGTGGCCTATCCGCTGGCCGCGTGCAAAGCCCGGCCTTGCGTCTGATTGTTGAGCGCGAACTCGAAATCGAAGCCTTTACCAGCCAGGAATACTGGAGCATCCATATGGGTGCGCTCAAACATGCGCACGGCTTTGATGCCAAACTGGTCCAACTGAATGGACAGAAAGTCGAACAATTCACGGTCACCAACCATGACCAGCAGGCTGACATCGTAGGCAAACTGTTACTAGCATCCGCTGGCAAAACCACGGTGACGCGCGTTGAGAAAAAACAACGCAGCCGTAGCCCGGCCGCTCCATTTACAACTTCAACCTTGCAACAGGAAGCCGTCCGTAAGCTAGGCTTCACCACCAGCCGTGCCATGCGTGTCGCACAGCAACTGTATGAAGGGATGGATGTAGGCAGCGGCACCGTTGGTTTGATTACCTATATGCGTACCGACTCTTTCAGCCTGGCCACTGAAGCGGTGATGCAGATTCGCGATTACGTGAAAAAGCATTTTGATGCAGACTACCTGCCCAAAGCGCCCATCATGTATAAAACCAAGGCCAAAAATGCCCAAGAGGCGCACGAGGCCATCCGGCCGACCGATATTACCCGTACGCCAGCCAGTGTGCGCCAATACCTCAACGACGAACAATTCAAACTGTACGAAATGATCTGGAAGCGTACCCTGGCTTGCCAGATGACACAGGCCAAATATGATGCCGTCAGTGTTGATCTGGCGGTAGGCAGTGAAGCCAACCTGTTCCGCGCCAGTGGCCAGACCTTAATATTCCCGGGCTTTATTGCCGTGTATATGGAAGGCAAGGACGACGACAAGGATGACGAAGACGCAGAAGCCAAGTTGCCGCATCTGGAAACTGGTGAGGTACTGACGGTAGAAAAGATTTTTGGCGAACAGCATTTTACCGAACCACCGCCACGCTATTCTGAAGCCAGCCTGGTGAAAGCGCTCGAAGAATACGGTATTGGCCGCCCTTCGACGTATGCCAGTATTATTTCGACCCTGCAAGACCGAGAATATGTATTGCTCGATAAAAAGCGTTTTACACCAACTGATGTCGGCCGTGTCGTCAATAAATTCCTGACCGAGCACTTTACCCAATATGTCGACTATGACTTTACGGCTAAACTCGAGAACGAGTTGGATGAGATTGCGGAAGGCAACCTGGAATGGGTGCCGGTCATGGACAAATTCTGGCAAGGCTTTAACCAGCAGATTCAAGTCAAAGCCGATGTTGAACGTCCTGGCAATGAACTGATAGACGAGTTCTGCCCAAAATGTGGCCGCCAGTTGCAGAAACAGCTTAGCCGTTATGGAAGTTTTATCGGCTGTACTGGCTACAACGCGACACCAAAATGTGATTACAAACGCAACCTCGATGGTGAAGTCAATAACGCGAGTGAGCCTACCGTCATTGGCCTGGATGCGGAGACGCAGAAGGAAATATACCTGATGAACGGCCCTTATGGCCCATATCTACAGATCGGACAACCGGTTGAAGGCGAAAAGAAAAAGCCCAAGCGCGTCAGCATCCCGAAAGAAATTCCGCTAAGCCAGGTGAATATAGACACCGCACATATGCTGCTGAGCTTGCCACGCGACCTGGGTCAACACCCGGAAACCGGCAAAAAAATTGTGGCCAATATCGGTCGTTTTGGGCCTTATGTGAATCATGATGGCAAGTTTAAATCTATCCCCAAAACCGAGAGTGTATTTAGCATAGACCTAGAGGGTGCAGTCAAACTACTCGCGGCTGCCAATGGTCCGGCACCACTGGCAGACCTGGGTGAGCATCCATCAGGCGAAGGGCGGATTGAGGTATTCTCTGGGCGTTTTGGCCCCTACGTACAACACAACGGCACTCGTGCAACGCTGCCTAAGAGCGTCACACCAGAAGAGCTGACGGTAGAGCAGGCATTAGAGTTGCTGGCTGAAAAGGCAGCTAAAGACGGTGGCAAAAAAACCACCGCCAAAAAATCAGCGGCCAAGAAGTCAGCTGCAGGGAAAACCACTACCACCAAAACCACTGCGAGCAAACGCGCTAAAAAGACAGCGACAGAATAACCATCTTTAAGGAGATCTTCTCCTTAAAGATGGTCACTTACTCTATGGATCTATTGCTATGAATCCATTTATTGGTTAGTCCATAAATGATCAATATTCCCTATTCCCCAATTGTCTACGGATTCATTTCCCACAATTTCATCCATATTTTTTGACAAGTCTAGCTCAATCACAGGAATATGAATTCTGGATTTGGTCGAAAAAAATGCTTTCACGACCGGCTTGAGCAGGCTATCTGCATTTTGCCTGACCACGACTGCCAAACGGCCAGACTTCAAGATCACTACGGTGCCTATCGGGTAAATGCCCAGGCTTTTAACAAACGCCTTGAATACCACAGGATCAAAATGCCCGTTCCAACTCGCCATACGCTTCAGCGCCATTCCCGGTTCCCAGGCAGGTTTATAAGCCCGGGTCGAGGTGACGGCATCATACACATCACATATGCCTCCCATTTTGGCAAACAGGCTAATCTGGTTAGAAGTCAGTTTTTCAGGATATCCTGAGCCATCTATTTTTTCATGATGATGCAAGCACACATCCAACGTCACGGGATCAGAAATATTGGCTTTTACCAGCATGTCATAGCCTAGCTTGGGATGCTCTTGAATCACATGAAACTCATTATCCGTTAAGGAGCCTGGCTTGTTCAGTATCTGCAAAGGAATGCCTGCTTTACCCATGTCATGCATCAAGCCGGCTAGTCCCGCCTGTTTGACTTCGGTTTCTGAGAGCTTAAGCTCCCTGGCAAGGGCTGCCATTAACGCACAGACCGCGACAGAGTGCATATAGGTATAGTCATCTGCCGTTTTGAGACGCACCAGACTAATCAGGGCATGTACATTGCGTGCGACAGAGGCAGAAATTTCCTCCACAATAGGCATGACCACTTCGGTCTCAATCGCTTTTCCCATGCGCAAATCGTTAAACATGGAGGCAACCGCTTGGCGTGATGAGGCGATGATTTTTGCAGCCTGTTCACGCTCAGCCTCAAGTGTCGCTGTTTTCAGTTTCACGCTATTGAAGACAGGAGTCTCCACCGTAGAACTCTTTAATGGCGGAAGGTCTTCAACTGGGCCATCTAGCTCCAGCATGGCCATTTCTTTATCCGTCATGGGGCTGATTTCGGTATCTGTAGCTTCATTATCTGCCACATCCTTGCCCCAGACCGTATCAATCACCACTTCTTTGATCGGGCTGGCGAGCAGTTTCTTCAAATCTTCGGGATCGGTCAGCACAAACTTACTAGTCCAAAAGGGATGATCCATCCATGGACCCTTAAGCGCATGAATATACATCCCCATCCGTACATCTTTGACTGCGATTGTTTTTAGCATACGACCCCGACCGCCCCTTCGAATACTTACATCTTATAATTCCTTATCGGAAAAAAATTAAAAAAAAAGAGGGCAGAAAGCCCTCTTGAAAATTACTTTTACGTGAATGTTTTAACGGCTGATCATATGCCTGATTACAGTCCGGCAGCCGCACGCAAGGCAGCCGCTTTATCTGTGGCTTCCCAGCTGAATTCCGGTTCATCACGCCCAAAATGGCCGTAGGCAGCAGTTTTGGTATAAATCGGGCGCAACAGGTCCAGCATCTTGACGATGCCTTTTGGACGCAGGTCGAAATGCTCTCGTACCAACTGTGTCAGACGCTCATCAGAAACTTTGCCTGTACCATAGGTTTCCACCATGATAGAGGTGGGCTGCGCCACACCAATTGCATAGCTCACTTGCACCAGGCATTTGTCTGCCAGGCCTGCAGCGACGATATTTTTTGCTACATAACGGCCGGCATAAGCGGCAGAGCGGTCGACTTTAGAAGGGTCCTTGCCCGAGAAAGCGCCGCCACCGTGTGGGGCTGCGCCGCCATAGGTATCCACGATAATTTTACGGCCTGTCAGGCCACAATCACCTTGTGGACCACCGATCACAAAACGGCCAGTCGGGTTCACCAGATACTTGATCTCACCTTTGATCAGCTCAGCAGGCAGTGTCGGCTTGATGATTTCCTCAATGACCGCTTCACGGATGGCTTCCAGAGACATTTCTGGCGCATGTTGTGTAGACACCAGCACAGTATCAATCTTGTGCGGCTTGCCATCCACATACTGAATCGTCACTTGTGATTTTGCATCTGGGCGCAACCATGGCAAACGGCCATCCTTACGTAATTGTGACTGGCGCTCCATCACGCGGTGGCTCAGCCAGATCGGCAACGGCATCAGTTGCGGGGTTTCATTGACGGCATAGCCAAACATCAGGCCCTGGTCACCTGCACCCTGATCCAGAGGATCATCATTCGCGTTATCCACGCCTTGGGCAATGTCAGGAGACTGCTTGTCGTAGGCGACCAATACCGCGCAGCCTTTGTAATCAATCCCGTACTCTGTATTGTCATAGCCAATACGTTTGATCGCATCTCGAGCGACCTTGATGTAATCCACATTGGCAGTGGTCGTAATCTCACCAGCCAATACAACCAAGCCAGTATTTGCCAGGGTTTCCGCAGCCACACGTGCAGTTGGGTCCTGTGCCAGGATCGCATCCAGAATGCTGTCGGAAACCTGATCAGCCAGTTTATCGGGATGGCCTTCGGAAACCGATTCCGAAGTAAAAAGATATTCACTCATGTTTGACGCCTTGAAAAGTAAAAAAGTTAATAAATGGTACTGACTAAAGGCTGAAGCCAGCACCTAAAATGGGAACGAAGATTCTACCTGAGTTTACCCACACCACGGAATAAATCTTCGCCATATGAGTGCCTTCAACGGCGCGATGGAGTATCATCTTGAGCTATGAAATTACGATTTACCAAAATGCAGGGCGCCGGCAATGACTTTGTAGTGATTGACGCAACCAAGAACCCGGTGCATCTTTCCCACGCGCAAATCCAGCACATTGCCAACCGCTATTTTGGTGTGGGTTGTGACCAGCTGCTGATGGTGGAGTCCACCGATACCCCGGACGTAGATTTTCGTTACCGCATTTTTAACGCCGATGGCGGCGAAGTTGAACAATGCGGTAATGGCGCGCGTTGCTTCGTACGCTTTGTGGTCGATAAAGGCCTCACCAGTAAACGCGATATCCGCGTGGAAACCGCCAGCGGCATCATTACGCTGATGTTGCAAGACGATGGCCAGGTCACCGTCAATATGGGTGCGCCTCGTTTTGCGCCCGCGCAGATCCCTTTTGAGGCTAAGCAACAAGCGACCACTTATGAATTACCGCTAGCTAGCGAGACTGTCACAGTGAGCGCAGTTTCCATGGGCAACCCGCATGCCGTGATGCTGGTGGATAACGTACACACGGCGGAAGTAGCCAGCCTCGGGCCGCAAATCGAATCCCATGCACGCTTCCCGCAACGCGTGAATGCGGGCTTCATGCAGGTACTTAATGAGCATGAAATCAACCTGCGTGTGTATGAGCGTGGCAGCGGAGAAACCCTGGCTTGTGGCACAGGCGCCTGCGCGGCTGCCGTCAGTGGTATCCAGTTGGGGACTTTGCAAAGCCCGGTCAAAGTACATACCCGTGGCGGCATCCTGACCATACAATGGGCAGGCGGAGAGTCGCCCGTCTTGATGACAGGGCCGGCAGAGATTGTATTTGACGGCGAAATTGAAATTTAAAACAAAGAACTTAAGATAAAGAACAGCAGTATCATGGAAGAAAGCATCAACGAAAACGACATCAAGCATTACCTCAAAGCACACCCTGACTTCTTTGAGCGTCATGCCCACCTGCTGGCAGAGCTGTTCCTGCCCAGTCCGCATGGCAAAGGTACCATTTCACTGGCAGAACGCCAGCAAATCGCCCAGCGCGACAAAATTCGCGTACTGGAATCGCGCTTTACCGAACTCATCCTCACCGCAGAAGAAAACGAGGCCACTGCACGCAAAGTACATGAGCTGACCTTGGGCTTACTGTACGCAAAGGATGTAGAAGCATTGCACGTGCATCTGGTGGACTTCCTCGCTGCACACTTTCAGTTGCCAAATGCGCAACTTAAATTGTGGGTGAACGAGAGTCATGCTGCGGATCACCTGTTTATCGCGGCTGAAGACTCACTCAAAAACTGGGCCAAGGATTTGAGCCAGCCCTATTGCGGCACCTTACCTACCATGGATATCGCTGGCTGGTTTACCGACACACCGGCCTCGCTGGCAGTGATCCCCATGCGTTACCAAGAGGTCACATTTGGACTGATGGCCATCCCCAGCGAGCAGCGCAGCCGCTTTTATGCTGGCATGGGTACCTTGTTCCTTAACCAGATCGGTGAACTGGTCAGCGCTTCACTGGCCAGATACATCATATGAAAGCCCCCGCTGAGGTTTCCGCCAAGAGGGATATTCTTGCGGCAACTGTCAGCGTGAATCAAACATGGCTGCGCGGCCAAATTGCCGCGTTGCACGGTACTCGGAATCCTCATGTACTGTCATGTACATTCCGGTTCCTGCGTGCCGTGCGCCTTGCACTTCCTGCCGCTCGCTCATGTTTACAATACCAAGTTGGTTGCCATGCATGAACTGCTAGCCGACTACCTCGACTTCCTCCATTTTGAGCGCGGCCTGAGCGAACACACCCGCAACAATTACCAGCGCGATATCGAGCGCTTGTTACATTCCTCGACTCAAGACCTGAAATCGCTGACCCAGCAAGATATCCGGCGCCAAATTGCCAGTTTGCACGGCCAAGGCATGCATGGCCGCAGCATCGCACGCATGTTGTCGAGCTGGCGTGGGTTTTTCCGTTACTTGGTTTTACACAAAGGTTTTCAATCCAACCCGGTCACAGGCTTGCGTGCACCCAAAGCAGCCAAACCCTTGCCGCATGCGATGTCCATCGAACAAACCAACAAACTGATTGAAATCGACAATGACGAGCCGATTGCTGTGCGTGACCGCGCTATTCTCGAGCTTTTCTATTCCTCTGGCCTGCGCCTCAGCGAGCTGGTGGGGTTGAACCTGGATCGCCTGGATTTGCAGGAGGGCCTGGTGACAGTCATCGGGAAAGGGAATAAAACACGCATGGTGCCTTTGGGCAGCAAAGCGCTGATTGCTTTGAAAAACTGGCTTGCGGTACGTAGTCTATGGCTGGTGAAACGGCCCTCGGAAACAGCCGTCTTTGTCAGCCAGCTAGGCCGCCGCATCCATGCGCGTACGGTACAAACCCGCATCAACCATTGGGTGATCAAACAAGGCCTGCCTAATCACGTGCACCCGCACATGCTGCGCCATAGCTTTGCCAGCCATGTGCTGCAAAGCAGTGGGGATTTGCGCGCCGTCCAGGAAATGCTAGGCCATGCCAATATCAGCACGACGCAAGTCTACACCCATCTAGACTTCCAGCACCTGAGCAAGATTTACGATGCCGCGCATCCGCGAGCACGCAAAAAATAGTTTGTTTATCTTGGCAGTCACTACCCCATCATTTTGCAAGACGAAGGTTTTGCAAGATGGAAAAATATGGCAAAATAACCCGACTAAATTAGTAAACCTTTGCCAGTCTCGTGACTCTAATGTCACATCGCCTGTGCATTAAAAATGCAGGCAATTATTTCAACAAACCAAAAAAGGAAACCTCCATGGAACACGCCTTACCAGCTTTGCCATTTGCAAAAAACGCATTGGCCCCACACATGTCAGAAGAAACTTTTGACTATCACTACAGCAAGCACCACCAAGCTTATGTCACCAACCTGAACAACCTTATCAAAGGCACCGAGTTTGAAAACGCCCCATTGGAAGACATCATTAAAAAGTCTTCTGGCGGCATTTACAACAACTCTGCCCAAGTATGGAACCACACCTTCTTCTGGAACTGCCTGTCTCCAAACGGTGGTGGTGAGCCAACAGGTGCATTGGCTGCAGCCATCAATGCCAAATGGGGCTCTTATGAAGAGTTCAAAAAAGCCTTCCAAGCTTCAGCAGTCGGCAACTTTGGTTCAGGCTGGACCTGGTTGGTGAAAAAAGCCGACGGTTCTGTAGACATCGTCAACATGGGCGCCGCGGGCACCCCATTGACCACAGGCGACACTGCATTGTTGACCATCGACGTTTGGGAACACGCCTACTACATCGACCACCGCAATGCCCGTCCTAAATTCGTGGAAACATTCCTCAATCACCTGGTTAACTGGGAATTTGCAGCAAAAAACTTTGCATAACGATTGATTAAGTATTTGATGATAATGAATACGTAACTCAAGGCCCCAGATATACTGGGGCCTTTGTTTTTCAGGTGTCAATCAAAGTATTTGAGTAGGAGTGTTGCCAAGAACAGATTAATCACCACTAATTTTGTAGCCACTGATAAGCCGATTTGGACTGCTTAAGTCTATGGGAGCAATTTTTTATAATTTATATTCTTATCAAAACTTCTTTATCAGGAAGTGACTCAGCGTTATTGCTGTCAAGTAATTTTCTAAGATAAGGGCCAATCAGATCATTTGAAGTATTTAAATTTTCAAGCAACTCGATTTGATTGATGTGAGCTTTGAACAAGTTTAAGTTTTTCTTAGTCTGCTCAAGTATTGCTTTGTCTTGATTTAAAATGATTTGGAAAAGCCTTTTCAAGACCGTCTTTTTAACAAATGCAGGGGTAATCCCTCGAGAAGTTGCAATACGAGCATTGATTAATAGTTTACTTTTATCAATTGGAGTAAACCATGTACTTAGTACAAGTTGAATATTTCCTGATTTATCTCTGTATTCAATTTCAGCAAAATTAGGTATGGCTTCAGGCAGGCTATAGCCCAACAGGTTCAGGAAGGTATCGTTGGCGGCCAGCACTTTGCCATCCATCGTGAATTCGATCACTCCCTGAGATTTGCCAATCGCAGCAATCTGGCCTTCAAAATCGGCATTCTTGATACGCTCTGCCGTCACATCGGTCGCATATTTCACCACTTTGAATGGTTTGCCGTTGAGGTCCAAAATAGGGTTATAGCTGGCTTGTATCCAAATCTCGCGCCCGCCTTTACCAAGACGTTTATAAACACCCGCCTGGTATTCACCACGGTTCAACCTGGCCCAGAACTCTTTATACTCAACGCTGCTGCGATAAGCAGGCTCAACGAAGGTACTGTGATGCTGGCCTTTCGCTTCATCCAGGCTATACCCTAATACATCCAGGAAGGTGTTGTTGGCTGAGAGCACATGGCCATCCATGGAGAATTCAATCACACCTTGTGATTTGCCAATGGCGGAAATCTGGCCTTCAAAATCCGCATTCTTGAGGCGCTCTGCCGTCACATCAGTCGCATATTTCACCACTTTGAATGGCTTGCCATTGAGATCCAGAATAGGGTTATAACTAGCCTGTATCCATACCTCGCGCCCGTCTTTACCAATACGCTTATATACGCCTGCTTCATATTCACCACGGTTCAGCTTGGCCCAAAACGCCTTAAATTCAGGACTGGTACGATAAGCAGAATCAACGAATGCGCCGTGATGCTGTCCTTTGGCTTCGGCCAGCGTATAACCCAAGATATTGAGAAAAGTTTCATTTGCCGTGATCACCGTGCCGTCCATCGTGAACTCGATCACGCCTTGCGATTTACCAATGGCTTCGATTTGACCTCTTAAATTAGCAAGTTCAATATTGGATATCTTTGTGTATTGATGACCACCAAATACCTTGCGAAGACTGTTTAACATTTTTATACCCTTTCAGAAGAGGATGCATGCTTCCAAGTATTGAAAGGTTGAGGCGTGTTTGTTTGTACCAATATCCGCACTGTAGTCAGTGTGTTGAGTACTTTTGCACTAACGGAAATTACAAACAGAAGACTGACAGGAATACCAATGACCAGAGTTGTGGATCGCAACAGAACTGAAGTGATCAGCCACAACAAAGTGATGTAGATACTTGAGGAAAGAGGTTGAAGCGGAACATCTATGCGATGCACTTCTAAACTCATTGATTCCTGTAACCCGAGCATAGCCGCAAACTTTCAATAGTGAAAATTAAATGTTGCCTACAGCTCACAATAGCTGCTGTCTACAACAAAGGCGGGTTCTAGGCCTTGGAGAAGTCGTTAAATCAGGGGCAAGGATTCTCGGACTAACATCTCCTTAACGGCAATCATTTAGATAACTTTAGGAAAATTCATAAATTTTTTGAAATTTATCGATAAAGCGCCGCAGATCCGCCTACAGCCTGCTTTGAGCAGTTACTACAACTGAGTGCATGCGCTTGTGAATGCAGTGTTTTTTCCGAAAGTAGCACTTCTAATCAACGACTTGGAATAACGGATTGACATAAAAGAACAATCGTTCTACCATAAGTAGAACAATCATTCTACCTTTCTTTAAAGGTCAGTCTGAGCAGAGTATCCCGAATGTTGTCACACCTACATCAACATCTTGCGCCACTAAAGGAGTATCAATGACTACCATACAAGCCAGCAGG
>VFQN01005969.1_pt1 | contig 14398 bp, 13 predicted proteins | sample 3512371 | NCBI WGS metagenome assembly VFQN01 (sample SAMN10412370, study PRJNA504923) | tailings metagenome | isolation source: Replicate 2 from Balatoc abandoned mine | place: Philippines: Itogon, Benguet | collected 2017-08-28
CGGCAGCACCAGTCATGTTTCTGCGGACAGCGCCAGCCACCACTGCGCGCTGGCCTGGGCGCCCAGCGTTGCCGCCTGGGCGACCGTCACCACCAGGCCGAACGTGCCGGCCGCCTTGGCGCCCAGCACCCAGGCCACGGCCAGCAGGTCGGCCGAGATGGCCAGCTGGTTGGCGGCGGTGACGAGCAGAAACGGCGTGCCGGCGGCAAGGAGGCGGGCCGGCGGCCGTTGCGCGCGGGCAGGTGCCGGCCAAGCCAGCCGCCGCCATTCCCCGGCACCGGCAAGGGCCGCCCCTGCCCAGCCGGCAAAGGTTGCGAACGCCAGATCGCCGATGTCGAGCGGTACCGGCAGGAGGAGCAGGGCCAGGAGGAACAGGGCCGGCCGCATCACCAGGCTCAATCCGGCCGGGCCGGGGCTGCCGCGCACCAGGGCGGCCCAGTCCAGGCCAAGCGCGATCGCCGCCAGGGCTGCTGCCAGCCAGAGTGCGGGCAGCAGCAGCGGCGGCCGCCACAGCGCCACGCCGGCCAGCAGGAGTGTCGCAGCCAGGGCGCATGGCAGGGCGCGGGCACGCAGCAGGTCCAGGACCAGGCCACGGCAGACATGCCCGGACCTCCCGCCTTCCACGAGGGCCACGTTGCGCAGCCCCCATTCGGACAGGTGCGTGCTCCAGCCGAACCCGGCGAACAGGATCACCCACACGCCCCAGCCTTCCGGCCCCAGGGCGCTGGCGCCGAGCGTGGTGCCGAGCAGGCCTACGCCGGCGGCGACCGCACGAGCGCCCCCGCCGATCAGGAGCGGCAGCAGGCGATCGATGCCGCCCTTCACGTCCCCGCCTGGACCGCGCGGTAAAGGTCGAGCAGCGGCGCCATCAGGCGCTGTTCCGCATCGACGCCCAGCCGGTCGGAAGGGCGGTAGCCGCCTTGCGCGACCAGGGCGGCCATGGCGCGGATCGCCTCGGCCAGCGCCATCGGGTCGTCGGCAACCACCCGGCCGCATGCCGACTCCAGCCAGGTGGCGACGTCGCCGACATCGGTCGCGACCACCGGGCGCTGGCGCAGGAGCGCTTCCTTCACCACGGTCGGCGAGGCCTCGTAGCGGCTGGTCAGCAGCAGGAGGTCGTGGGCGTCGAGCAGCGCTGCCACCCGGTCGTGCGGCACCAGACCGGCCAGGACGATCCGGTTCCGTGCCGGGCTGGCCGCGATACGGCGCTCCAGGCGGCCGCGCAGGCTGCCCTCGCCGGCGATGGTGAGGGTCCAGCCCTCGTCGCCGGTGTTGATCAGCGTTTCCAGCACCTCGATCGCCCGCTCCGGATTCTTCTGGTGCTCCAGGCGGCCGAGCAGGAGAAGCCGGCGGCAGCTGGAGGGCGGGGCTGCCGGCTGTTCGGCCAGGCCGCGGGCGTCGACGCCTGCCGGCAGCACGGCGGCCTGCGCGAACGGAGTACTGGCGACGGTGCGCGCCAGTTCCTGCCGGTCGCGCTCGCTGACGCAGACCAGGCGGTCGGCCAGCGCCACCGCACGGCGCTCGGCGAACCTCATGAGGGCCCGGACCGGCCGGGCTGCCTGGCCGAACATACCCTCGAGCACCCGCCCGCTGACATTGTGGTAGGTGATCAGCACGCGGCCCCGGCCGGGGCAGAGCAGGTATTTGGGCCAGGCGGCGTAGTTGCGGTGGAAGTGCAGGACGTCGCCCGAACGGATCTGGCGGCGGTTGCGCCAGAACCAGCGCCAGAGCGCCAGGTACCAGCGGCCGAAATGGGATCCTTTCGAAATATAGTCGATGCGCGGATGGTCCGTGTCCTGCAGGCGGGCGGCCACCAGCCGCCACTCCAGGCCGGAGCCGGCCAGGGCACGGAAGATCCCGCGGAAATGCTCGGCCCCGCCGCCCTGATCGGCGGCCTGCGGATCGTTGGCATAGAAGACCAGGATCATCGCTGCACCCGCAGCGCCCCTGGCGACGGGTCCAGGCCGACCAGGCGGTCCAGGGCCAGGTCGGCCGCCTCCAGGCTGGCATCGTTCTGCAGCACCGGCAGGTTCAGGCGCAGCGCCAGGCGCCGGTAGATCGCCCGGCGGCACAGGAGCTTGGGGTCCATCAGCGCGTCCGGCCGGGTCCGCCCAATCAGCAGCGGCTCGCGGTCGACCAGCACCACCCGGGCCGGCTGCGGCAGGAGTTCGAACAGGCGCGGCGCCAGGCGGTCGACGATCTCGTCCTCAAGGCCGGTATCGGCGGCGACGTCGACCAGCTGGTCGAGAAGGCAGCGGTCCATCACCACCAGGCCGCGCCTGGCGGCCGGGCGGATCCTGAGCCAGGCGTCCAGCAGGAGGTCGGCCCGCTGCAGCCACAGGAACGGCCGGGCGAAGCGGTTCTCGAAGTCGTGGATGCCGACCTTGACCCCGCCGATCACCTGCTTGCGGTTGTGGCCGGTCAGGCGCGCCAGCGCCAGGAGCGGCTTGCTCAGATAGTTGCGGAACCGGCTCCAGACATGGAGGCTGGGCAGGCCGCTCGCTTCCAACCGCCCCTGCAGGCGCTGGGCCAGGCAGGTCTTGCCCGCGCCGTCGATGCCGATCAGCGCGATGGAGGCGAGCCGGTCGGGCCCGAGCGGTGCCAGGCCGGCAAGCGGTGCTACCGCCTGGTCCCAGCGGGTCCAGCCGTCGCCGGCCACCGGCTGGCGGTTGCGGCCGCAGGCCAGGCGGAGGGCGGCCGGCAGCGCGCCGGGGCGGGCCGCGACGATGCCGTTGAAGGCGCGCGCGTATTCGGCCACGCCGGGGGTATCCAGGACCACCACCGGGCGGCCGGTCAGCCCGGCCTCGATCACGACCAGCGGCGCGTCCGAGACGGTGATCCGGAACGGCAGGAGGTGCACGTCGGCAGCGGTTAGGCGGCGGCGCATCTCGTCGGCCGGCAGCATGTCGGTCACCAGCTCGATCGAGGCCCGCCAGCGGGAACGCTCCACCCGGTCCACGAACCGGCGCATCGCTTCCGGCTTGTCGTCGGGCCGCAGCAGGAGCTGCAGGCGCGCGGTCAGGCCATCGGCGCGGGCGCGCTCGAAGGCCTCCAGCGCCAGGTCGGCCCCGCGCAGCGCCAGGGGCGGGCCGCTATAGACGATGGTCGGGATCCAGGTGCCGATCCGGGCGGGCGGCGGCAGGGCCGGCTCGACCTGGGGCCGGATCGTCACCGAACGGTCCAGGCCGAGCGCGGCAAAGATCGTGCTGGCAGCCTCGGAAACGAACACCAGCCCGGACGCCCCGCTTTGCGCGTACCGGCGCCGCAGCAGGCCGGCCGGCACGAGTGCGCCCAGGAGGGCCAGGCCCAGCAGGTGGCGCTCGCGCCACAGGTTCATGGGCGCGATGTCCAGGAACCGGCGAAGCGCGAACGGCTGGGCGGCCATGACCAGGAAAGTCGGCGCACCCAGGCGCAGGCGGCCCGGGCGCAGCAGGCCGTGCACGCCGCTCACCACGAAGATCCGGTCGGGGCGAAGGCCTGCCAGCGCATGGCGCGTCGCCGGGTCGGGCTCATCCCGGCCGAACAGCCGGCGTATCGCCACGATGTCGAACGGCTCCTGGTCGGGCGGGTCGGCTGCGTCCGTGAGCAGCGTGACCCGGCGGCCGCGCGCCTGCAGCCCGATGGCGATGCCGCGCGCGACATGCCAGGGCTGCCGGCGCACCCGGTCCCGCTCGAAGCCGAAGCAGACGACGACATCGTGGCCGGTCATGGTCAGGCTGCCTTGCGACGGGGTTCCTCGAACAGTGCACAAAGCTCGTCGACCATCCGGTCCCAGCCGAGCTGGCGCTCGACCGTGCGCCGGGCGGCGCGCGCCCGGCGTGCGCCCTCGGCCGGCGTCTCCAGGCTGGCGGCGATGGCGGCGGCCAGGGCCTCCGGCGAGCGTTCCGCGATGCAGAGCTCCGCCTCGCTCCCCAGCTCCCGGGCCAGGCCGGTGGCGGTGGTCACCAGCGGGGTGCCCAGCGCCATCGCTTCCAGAAGGGTGAGCGGGCCGGATTCATAGTCGGCGGGATTGACGAACAGGTCGGCGGCGCGATGCGCCAGGATCACCTCGGCATGGGGCAGAAAGCCATGGAAGCGGACCCGCCCGGCCAGGCCGGCCTGTTCGGCATGGGCGCGCAGGTCCTGCTCGAGCGGCCCTTCCCCCACCAGGTCCAGGGTGATCTCGGCCGGCAGCAGCGCCAGCGCGTCGAACAGGCGGAACAGGCCCTTGCGCCAGCCGAGCCGGCCGACGAACAGGAGGCGGCGGCCGCCGCGCACGCGCCGCTCGAAGGGAAAGGCGGCAAGGTCCACGCCGTTGCGCACCACCGCGACCTTGCCGGGCGCCACGCCGTAGCGCTGGACGATCTCGTCGCGCACGCAGCCCGCCACGGCCACGATTCGCTCGGCCCGCTCGAACCAGGCACGCTCCATCGGCCGCGCCACCAGCCGGGCCTGGGCGCGGATCATGCGCGCGCGCAGCGATCGCTCGCTGAACGCCTCGGTGTCGGCAGCCAGCGTGCCGTGGCAGGTGACGACCACGCGCGCGGTCGTGGCCAGGAGCGGCAGGAGCGGCAGATGGGCGTGCAGCAGGTCGAAGGGGCCCAGCCGGTCCAGGAGGTCCTGCAGCAGGGGCCGGGTCGCTTGGTGGTGGAAGGGGCGCAGCGGGCGATGCGGCCAGTGATGGACCCGGGCCTGGCCCATCCGCTCGGTGCGCAATTCGCCGAACGCGTCGCCCTTGGCCAGCACCTCCACCTCGTGGCCGCGCAGCACGAGGCGCCGGGCGGTTTCCAGCACGTGGCGGCCGATGCCCTCGCGGGGCGGCAGCAGGTTGTTGGTGACGATCGCGATCCTCATCGGCGCGTCTCCGTCAGGAACTCGCTTTGCCAGAAGAAGTCCTGGCCGCTGAGCGCGGACGCCAGGCGGCGCGGCAGGCGGGTGCCGTGCAGGCCGGCGCGATAGCCCAGCCACTTGGCCGCCAGCGCCAGCACCACGGCGGGCAGGCGCGCCGGCGCCTGCGCCGCCACCTCCCGCAGCAGCAGGCGGGCGAAGCGGCGGCCGCGGGCGTCGTCGCCGCCGCCCGCCAGGAGCAGCCTCGCATGGCAGGCGCGGGTCCAGCCGATGTCGAAATGGCGCCGGAACTCCTGGACCGGCCCATAGCGATGGGAATGATGCACGGTCGCGTCGGCGACGTAGGCTATGCGCTCGCCCGCCCGCAGGAGCCGGACCACCGCGATGGTTTCCTCGCTCACCAGGGTCGGCCGGAAGCCGCCGATCCGGTCGAGGGCGGCGTTCGACCAGGCGGCCCAGGCGTTCGAGCAGAAATGTACGCCGCTGCCGAGCCGCGCGCGATCGGCCTCGCTGCGCAGCTCGCTCCCGTCCGGGTAGCTGAAGGCGCGCCCGAACGCCTCAACCGGGTCCGCGCCGGCATGGGGCAGCTGGCGGCCATAGGCGCAGGCGGCCTGGCCGGTGCGGACCGGGTGCACCAGGCGGCCTAGCTCGTGCTCGGACGTGGGCCAGGCATCGGGCGTGATCATCACCACGACCTCCGTGCCGATCCGCTGGCGCGCTTCCTCGCGGGTGGCGCCGTGGTTGAAGCGGTGCCGCGGCACCAGCCAGGTCTCGGCGCCGAGCTCGCGGGCGCGCTCGACCGTGCCGTCGCCCGAGGAGGAGTTCACCACCAGGACCCGCGGCCGCAGCGGCGAGGCCAGCAGCGGCGGCAGGCAGCGGTCCAGGTGACGGCGGCTCCTGTGGGTCACCACCACCACCCCGACCTCGGGCCAGCCAGCCGGGCCGCCCATGGCGGTCAGGCCGCCTCGAAGCTGCGCTGGGCCAGCCGCGCGGCGCGCCGCCCATGCGTGCCGCCGAAGCGCTGCAGGTACCAGATCGCCAGCTCCTCGAAGGCGCGCGCCTCGTCGAACTCCGGATGCAGCCGGGCGGTGGGCTCGGCATTGCAGCGGATGACGGGCTGGCTGCTTTCCTCCACGGCAGCGCTGGCCGACCAGCGGGTCGGCACGCCGAGGAGCGGCCCCAGCGCCCGGGCGAAGCGCGCAGTGAAGCCCGCCACCGTCTCGACATGGCCGGACGGCTCCAGATGGTGCGCGACCGGCCGTCCGCTCCAGCCATGGACCTCGCGGACGAACCGCGCATAGGCGCGCGCCAGCAGGTCGACATGGATATGGTCGCGCACCAGATGCGGCGTGGCCAGGGCCGGCACTTGGCCGGTCAGCCAGGCCTCCACCAGCATGCTGGTCAGGCCCGGCTTCTCCATCGGCCCGAACGGGTGCGGGATCACGAACTTGCCCAGGCGCAGGCCCTGCTGTTCGGCCGCGTGGCGGATCACCTGCCAGGTGAGGGTCTTGGCCAGCCCGTAGCCGCCAATGGCGCCATGGGGTCCCTCGCCCCTGCCCTCGTCCGCCTCGAACACCGTGCCGGTGAAGATCACCGCCCGGCCGCCACGGGCGGCAAAGATTTTCAGCACCCGGGCGATCCGGTGGGTGTCGGTGCGCAGCGCCCGGATGGCATCGAACTCGGCGGAGCGATGGTCGCCCACGGTGGCGCCGTGCAGGCACAGAAGGTCGAACGGGCCTTCCTCGCGCAGCAGGCCGAGAAACCGGTCGGAGCCGAACGGCGCCTCGTCGACCTGGCGGACCCGCCTGGCCAGCATCGCGTTGCGCTCGCGGGTCCGCGGGCAGTCCTCGGCATGGCAGCCGCGCCTGGGCGCGGTGATGACGGCACCGGCCTCGGCCAGGCGCCTGGCCATCCAGCTGCCGGTGAACGAGCTGGCGCCGGTCATGAGCACGCGCATGGTCGCCTCCTCATGCCGCCGCCAGGTGCCAGCACGGATCGAAGTCGGGCAGCGCCCGGTCCTTTGCCGACAGCACGACCGGCCGCTCCGGCCAGTCGATCCCGAAGGCAGGATCGTCCCAGCGCACGCCCCGCTCCTGCACGGGCGCGTGCGGGCAGGAGGTGAAATAGAGGAGCACGGTGGAATCCGCGTGGGTGAGGAAGCCGTGGGCGCAGCCGGCCGGGATCAGCACGGCCTGGGGCCGCGCCGCGTCCAGCCGGACGAGGGCATGGCGGCGGAAGCTCGGGCTAAAGGGGCGCAGGTCCAGGACGACGTCGCACACCGCTCCCGCCAGCACGGTCACCAGCTTGGTCTCGGCCGCCTCGCCCAGCTGGTAGTGCAGCCCGCGCAGCGTGCCGGCACGTTTCGAGCGGGACAGGTTGGCCTGGGCGGCACCCGCCGTGAAGCCGAGTCCGGCGAGCGTCGCCCGGCAGAACAGCCGGGTGAACGAGCCGCGCTCGTCGGTGCGCGGCTCCAGCTCGAACACGCGCATGCCCGGCAGGGGCCGGTCGATCTCACGCATCGATCAGCCCTCCGACCTGGCCCGTCCAGGGAGCGCGGCCGGTTTCCCACAAGGCCTCGATTCGCTCCTTGTCGCGGCTGGTGTCCATGCACGACCAGTAGCCGGCATGCTTGTAGGCGCGCAGCTGGCCGTCCTCGGCCAGGCGCTGCAGGGGCTCGGCTTCCAGCACGCAGTCGGAGCGCTCGGACAGGTAGTCGAGCACGCCCCGGCGGAAGAAGAAGTAGCCGCCGTTGATCCAGTCGTCGGTGCGCGCCGGCTTTTCAGTGAAGCGGGCCGGCACGTTGCCGTCGACCTCGATCCGGCCGAACTGGGAGGGCGGCTGCACCGCCAGCATGGTGGCGAGCCGGTCGTGGTCGCGGTGGAACTCGAACTCGGCCATCAGGTCGACATCGGTGAGGCCGTCGCCATAGGTCACCGCGAAATGCTCGGCATCGCCCAGGTAGCGGGCGGCGGCACGGGCGATGCGAGCGCCGGTCATCGTGCCGACGCCGGTCTGCGCTACGGTGACGTCCCAGTCCGGCCAGGCCTTGGTCTGGTGCCAGGACACCGAGCGGTCGCGCAGGTTGACGGTGAAGTCGGCGTTCCAGAAGTGCCACAGGCCGAAGAACTCGCCGATCACGTCGGAGCGCCAGCCGGTGCACAGCACGAACCTGCGGAAGCCCTGCCGGCCATAAACCTCCATGATGTGCTGGAGCATCGGCCGGTCGCCGATCTCGACCATGGGCTTGGGCCGGTCGGCCGCCAGATGGCCCAGGCGCGTGCCGAACCCGCCGCACAGGATCAGGACGGGGACGTCGGCCGGCTCGGGCCGTGCGCGGTCAGGCGGCGACATGGTCGTGGATCCGGCCGGCCTGGGCGGGCATCTCGATCAGCGCGCCGCTGATCGGCGGCGCCCCCCCGGTGCTGCGCAGGCGCTCCTGGTAAAGGTCGATCTGCTCGCCCAGCCAGCCCGTGTCGCCGGAACGGTCCAGGCGCTTGTAGCCCTGGGCGGTCCAGCGCAGCGCCTCGGCCATGCCGAGCTGCGGCTGCCAGGCGAGCCGGCGCCGGGCGCGCCCGGTGCTCAGGCGCAGCAGGGCCTCCTCGCGCACGGCCAAGGGCGGGGCGCTCTCGCGGCCATGGATGCCGAAGGCGCTGGCCAGCGCGTCGGCGATCTGGCCAACCGTCCATTCGCTACCGGCCTCGGGGCCGAAGTTCCAGGCGGTGGCATAGGTTTCCGGGCGCTCGTGCAGCCGCTCGGCCAGCAGGAGATAGGCCGCCACCGCGTCCAGCACGTGCTGCCAGGGCCGGATCGCCGCAGGGCTGCGCAGCTTCGGCATCTCGCCCTTGAGGAAGCCGCGGGCGAGGTCCGGCACCAGCCGGTTCGGCGCGAAGTCGCCAGCGCCGAACACGTTGCCGGCGCGTGCCGAGGCCAGGCCGCAGGTGAGGCTGCCCGGGAAGTAGGCGGCGCGGAAGGACTGGATGGCGATCTCGGCGCAGGCCTTGGAGGCGCCATAGGCCTCGAAGCCGCCGAGCGGATCGTCCTCGGCGCAGGTCCGGCGCTGGTCCAGGTAGCACTTGTCCGAGGTGACCAGCACCGCGGCGCGCACCGAGCCCACCCGGCGGATCGCGTCGAGCATCGCCACAGTGCCCATGACGTTGGTGCGGAAGGTTCCGACCGGGTCGTCGAAGCCCTGCTGCAGGATCGCCTGGCCCGCGAGATGGAGGACGACCTCCGGCTGGGCCTGCCGCACGGCCGCCAGCACGGCGTCCAGATCGGCGACATCGCCCTGCAGATGCTCGATCCGCCCGGCCAGGCCGGCGGCGGCGAACAGGGACGGATCGGTCGGCGGCGGCCCGGCGAAGCCGGTGACGCGGGCGCCCATCCGGTCGAGCCACGCGGTCAGCCAGGTGCCCTTGAAGCCGGTATGGCCCGTGACCAGGACCCTCCGGCCTTCCCAGAAACGCGGATCGATCTCCGGCAATGCTGTCACTCCGACACAGGAGGAGGCCGCGGAACCGGGAAACCAGCGGCGGCGCATTCAACCAATGCGTTAGTTCTGCCGCGTTATTTTGCTGATTGCGAGCATAAAGATGCGGGAGATCGCGCAATTGGCTCGCCAACTGGGCGGGGATCTGCGATCGGAGCTTGGCGAAGAGATGAAGATGGCGGCTTAAAGCTTTGAGCTACAAGATCGTTGCCCATCCAGACTATTCGGTCGCCATTCCGGCGGGGCACCGATTCCCCATGCCGAAATATGTACGAATGTCACAGCGGCTGCGCGCCGACGATCCGGATTTCGACCAGCGGCTCGTGCAGCCGCGCCTGGCGGAGCGCAACTGGCTCCTGCGTGCGCACACGCCTTGCTGGGTCGATGCGGTGCTGGGCGCCAACGTGGCGCCGGCCGAGGAGCGGCGGCTGGGCTTCAAGGTCGACGCGGCGCTGGCCCAGCGGGCGCGGGCTGCCACCGGCGGGACGGTGCTGACCGCGCGGCTGGCGCTCGAGGACGGCTTTGCCGCCAACACCGCCGGCGGCAGCCATCACGCGCATCGCGCCGGCGGCGCCGGCTTCTGCGTGTTCAACGACGTGGCGGTGGCGGCCCGGGTGCTGCTCGACGAGGGCGCCGTCCACCGGGTCCTGGTGGTCGACCTGGACGTGCACCAGGGCGACGGGACCGCCGACATCCTGGCCGGCGACCCCGATGTGTTCACGCTCTCCCTGCACTGCCGGGCGAACTATCCCGCGCACAAGAAGCAGAGCAGCCTCGACCTCGCCGTCGATGCCGGCACCGGCGATGCCGATTATCTGGCCCTGGCCGACCGGGTGACCGGCCAGCTCCTCGACCGGCTGCGGCCGGACCTGGTCTTCTACAATGCCGGGGTCGATCCCCATGCCGACGACCGGCTCGGCCGGCTGGCCCTGTCCAGCGACGGGCTGCTCGCCCGCGAGCGGATGGTGCTGGGACATTGCCGGCGCCGCGGCGTGCCGCTGGCCGGGGTGATGGGCGGCGGCTACGACGACGACCTGGACCGGCTGGTGGCGCGCCATGCGCTCCTGCACGTGGCGGCGCGCGAGCTGTTCGGCTGAACGACAGGCTTCAGGGCAGGATCGCCGCCATGTTGTCCAGGAGCCGGACCTCGCCCAGCCGCGCCGCCGCCACCAGCCTGGCCTCTCCCGCCTGCCCTTCCGGCCAGGCGCGGAGCGATTCCGGCTCGACCAGCGCCAGATAGTCGGGGACGAGCCCGGCCTCCCGCAGTTCCACAAGGGCGCTGTCCAGGGTCGCCGTCACCGGTGCGCCCGCCTGCAGGGAGGCCAGGACGTTGCGCATGATGCGCGGCAGCGCCGGCGCCAGGGCGCGCTCGCGCGGCGAAAGGCGCTGGTTGCGCGACGAGCAGGCAAGACCGTCCTCCTCACGCACGGTCGGATGGCCCTGGATCCGCACGCCCATGTCCAGGTCCCGCACCATGCGCCGGATCACCTGCAGCTGCTGCCAGTCCTTTTCGCCGAACACGGCGACGTCGGCGCAGGTCTGGTGGAACAGCTTGGCGCAAACCGTGGCGACGCCACGGAAATGACCGGGCCGCGCCGTGCCCTCGAAGCCTTCGGACGGCCCCGCCACCTCGATCCGGGTGGCCCCACCCGGCGGGTACATGACCTCGACCGGCGGCATCCAGACGAGGTCGCAGCCGGCGGCGTCCAGCTTGGCCAGGTCGCCGGCCTCGTCGCGCGGATAGCGGGCCAGGTCCTCGTTCGGGCCGAACTGCAGCGGATTGACGAAGATCGAGGCGACCACGACGTCGGACGCGGCCCGTGCCGCCGCCACCAGCGCCAGGTGCCCCTGGTGCAGGGCACCCATGGTCGGCACCAGCCCGACCGTGCGGCCGGAGGCCCGGCAGCGCCGCATCAGGTCGGTCAGGTCCGGCAGGTCGCGCACCACCCGCATGGCGGCTCTCCTCAGCCTTTCGGCGCGCCGGGCGCGCCCACGCAATGTTCCGGGCCCGGGAAGCGGCGTGCCCGCACGTCCGCGGCATAGGCGGCCGCCGCGGCGTCGATCTGCGCGCCAAGCTCGGCATAGCGCTTGACGAAGCGCGGCGTGAAGTCGGCGAACAATCCGAGGATATCCTCGGTGACCAGGATCTGGCCGGCGCAGGCCGGCGAGGCGCCAATCCCGATGGTCGGCACGTCGATCTCTTCGGCGATCGCGCGCGCCACTGGCTCCAGCGTGCCCTCGATCACCAGCGCAAAGGCGCCGGCCTCTCCGATCGCATGGGCATCCGCCTGGACCTGCGCCGCCTCCGCACCCCGTCCCACCGTGCGGAAGCCGCCATGGCCATGCACCGATTGCGGCTTCAGCCCGACATGGCCCAGCACCGGGATGCCGCGCTCGACCAGGAAGGCCACGGTGGACGCCATCTCGACGCCGCCTTCCAGCTTCACCGCCGAGGCGTCGGTTTCCGCCATGATCCGGGCTGCGGAGCGGAACGCCTGCTCCCGGCTTTCCTGGTAGGCGCCGAACGGCAGGTCGACCACCACGCAGGCCCGCTCGGTGCCGCGCACCACCGCCTGGCCGTGCGCGATCATCATGTCGAGGGTGACGCCGAGCGTGGTCTTCATGCCGTAGACCACCATGCCCAGCGAATCGCCGACCAGCAGCAGGTCGCAGTGCGGGTCCAGGGCGCGCGCCATGGGCGTGGTATAGGCGGTCAGCGCCACGATCGGGTTGTCGGCCGACCGCTGCCGGATCTCGCGCGCGGTGATGCGCTTCGTCCTGTTCGCGACGCTCATCTTCTTCCTTGTTCCGTCCGAGGGCCCCGGCCGAGGGAGCTGGGGGGCGAGAGCCGATCCGCTCAGTTCATCCGCAGCACCTTGCCCGGGTTCATGATGTTGTCCGGGTCGAGCGCGCGCTTGATCTTGCGCATCACCTCGACCGCGGGCCCGTGCTCCTTCTCGACCTTCGCGATCTTGCCCATGCCGACGCCATGCTCGCCCGTGCAGGTGCCGCCCATCGCCAGCGCGCGGTCGACCAGCCGGTCGTTCACTGCCTTGCAGCGTTGGTACTCCTCCGAGCCTTCCTCGTCGTAGAGCAGGCCCAGATGGAAGTTGCCGTCGCCGGCATGGCCCACGATCAGCGGCAGGAGGCCCTGCTCCTCCAGGTCGACCCGGGTCTGCTCGATCAGCTCTGCCAGCCGGCTGATCGGCACGCAGACATCGGTCGACCAGACCTTCACGCCCGGGCGGATCGCGCAGGTCGCGTGGTACACGTCGTGCCGGGCCGCCCAGAGCCGGTTGCGCTCTTCCAGGCTGGCGGCCCAGCGGAAGCCGCCGCCGCCGCACTCGGCCGCGATCGCCTGGGCGAGCTCCGCCTGTTCCCTGGCGCCGGCGGTGGTGCCGTGGAACTCGTAGAACAGGTGCGGCGTGATCTCGAAGCCTTCGAGCTTGTTGTAGTTGACCACCGCCTCCAGCTGCGCGGCGCTCATCAGCTCGATGCGCGCCACCGGGATGCCGGACTGGATGGTCATGATCACCGCTTCCGCCGCCGCCTCGACCGAGGGGAAGCTGCAGACCGCCGCGGTGATCGCCTCGGGAATGCCGTAGAGCTTGAGGCGCACCTCGGTGATGATGCCGAGCGTGCCCTCCGAGCCCACGAACAGGCGGGTCAGGTCGTAGCCGGCCGAGGACTTCTTGGCGCGGCCGCCGGTCCGGATCACCTGGCCGTCGGCCATCACCACGGTCAGGCCCAGCACGTTCTCCTTCATGGTGCCGTAGCGCACCGCGTTGGTGCCGGACGCCCGGGTCGCGGCCATGCCGCCCAGCGAGGCGTCGGCGCCCGGGTCGATCGGGAAGAACAGGCCGGTGTCGCGCAGATGGGTGTTGAGCTGCTTGCGGGTGACGCCCGCCTGCACCAGCACGTCCAGGTCCTCGGCATGGACCTCCAGGACCTGGTTCATGCCGGAAAGGTCGATGCAGATCCCGCCATTGACCGCGGCGACGTTGCCTTCCAGCGCGGTGCCGGTGCCGAACGCGATCACCGGGACCTGCTCGGCCGCGCACAGGCGCACCGCCTCGGCGACCTCCTCGGTGCTCTCCGCGAACAGCACCGCGTCCGGGGGAATGCCGCGGTGATGGCCTTCGTTCAGGCCATGCCGCTCCAGGATGTCCCGATTGGTCGAGAGCCTGGCGCCGAAGCGTCCTTGCAACGCTTCGATCACCCGCGTTGCGTTCGCACTTCTCGTCACCATCTCCACTCCCGCGACCTCGTCCGTTGCGGGCCCTCCGGGGCCCGTGGCTGCGCAAACCTACCTCCCGACGTTCGCCGCGGCCAGGAGGTGGATCCGGCGATGGTGGCACGGCAGGCACATCCGTCCCGATCCTCCCTTCAGGGGCGAGGCGGTGCCGAAAAAGGCGGAATTTGCCGGCCTGCCGATCGGTTGCGGGTACGTCGGGGCTTACTTATATGCTGGCCAGTCGAGCGTCCTACTGCCCATTGCCCGCTCTACTCGTGCCGGGCGCGTTCGAAACATCCCATGCGAAGTCTCTTCGCCTGATGCGCGAGAGGAAGGTATGAGCAAAATCATCGGTATCGATCTCGGGACCACCAATAGCTGCGTTGCCATCATGGAAGGCAAGAACGCGCGGGTGATCGAGAACGAAGAAGGCATGCGCACGACCCCGTCCATGGTGGCCTACACCGAGGACGAGGAAATCCTGGTCGGCATGTCGGCCAAGCGCCAGGCCGTCACCAATCCTGCCAACACCATCTTCGCGGTCAAGCGCCTGATCGGCCGGCGCTTCGACGACTCGATCGTCCAGAAGGACGTCGGGATGGTGCCCTACAAGATCGCGCGCGCCGACAACGGCGACGCCTGGGTCGAGGCCCGCGGCAAGAAGATGGCCCCGGCGCAGGTCTCCGCCGAGATCCTCAAGAAGATGAAGCAGACCGCCGAGCGCCATCTCGGCACCACCGTCGACAAGGCGGTGATCACGGTCCCGGCCTACTTCAACGACAGCCAGCGCCAGGCCACCAAGGACGCCGGCAAGATCGCGGGCCTCGAAGTGCTGCGCATCATCAACGAGC